>Ga0208100_100405_pt1 | contig 17263 bp, 20 predicted proteins | sample SubbioR11_8A_Aug_FD_184817 | JGI IMG/M metagenome (GOLD analysis project Ga0208100, IMG submission 184817) | Serpentinite rock and fluid subsurface biosphere microbial communities from McLaughlin Reserve, California, USA - CR11_8A_Aug (SPAdes) | ecosystem: Environmental > Terrestrial > Deep... | reverse complement strand
CGAGCTCATCGGCGGGCGCCGGCTCACGGTGTCCTGCTACAAGCGAGATGCGCGCGCTCGGGCGGTCTGCCGCGTGGCCGTCGCCGCGGGCGCCGGTGTCGAATCCGACGTCGAGCGGGTGCTTCTGCAGCGTGGCCTGGCCTGGCACTACCGCGCCTACGCCGACGAGCAGGACGCTGGCGATCGCGCCGCCTATGCGGCCGCCGAGGCGCAGGCGCGCGAGGCGAGGCGCGGACTGTGGAGCGACGAGGCGCCGATGGCGCCCTGGGAATGCCGCCAGAGGTTGCGCGCGCTGCGATCCTGTCGCTGAGTCGCCGGATGGGCAGCGTGTTCTCCGCGGCACTCGAAGACACGACGCACAACTTTCAGAAGACGCTGTTGCTGCGATTACAGGCGGCGGGCGCAGTAGCCTAGGGCACGCCCAATAGTTCCTGCGTTCTGCCGAAGTGTGCCAATGGAGCGGGATGGTCGACTTGGCGGGCACTTTGAAGAACTCGTCAACGTTGTCCTTTGCCGGGTCACCATGAAGAACCGCGATGCCGCATCCTTTTGGCGGACTGTGCTGTGCCGATGGAAACCTAAGGCGCAGCACGAAAGGTCCTCCTTGGTGGGACTGGCAAAGAGACTGGCGCCTTGAGGACCCTTGGGCAAAGACGGCGGCGCCCGACAACATTTCACGGCATCGCCCGGCACGACGATGTGATGCGGGTCGGCGGGCTCGACAAGACGCACTTACTGCTTTCTCGGGTCGTCTGCCGGGTTGACGTAGGTGACGCCCCACGGCCCCACTCCGTGAACTTGAACGATGGTCTCTTCCTTGTTCCAGGCAAAGTGAGCCGTCTTCGGCTGCATGATGGCAATGCTGCCGGCGGTTACTCAGCAGTCAGAAATATAGGCGACACTCGGCGCCATGAAGAACGAGCGGATCAGATGCGGCATGCGCTTCAGTTGCGCCAGTTGGTGCTCGATGCGCTCGCTCAGCGATTCGCCCGCCCGCAGCGGCGCGCGGGCCACCCCGGTGCGTTTCACATGACTCCAGACCAGCTCGTCGGGGTTCAGGTCCGGTGCGTAGCCGGGCAGGAAGTGCAGCGTCAGCTTGCCGTGCGTGCTGGCCACGTACTCACGCACCGCCAGCGTCTTGTGTGCCGGCAGGCTGTCCAGAATCAGGTGCACCGGCTTGCGCCGGCCGCGCATGAACTGGCGCAGCAGATCGACGAACAGCGTGGCGTTCAGGGCCCCGCCGAACGTGCAGTACCAGAACGCCCCCTTCGCACTCACCGCCGAGGCCGCGCTGATCGACTGCCGCTGTCCCGGCCGATTCACCACCGGTGTTTGCCCGCGCACGCCCCAGGTCTTGCCGTGCACCGCATCGGCACGAAAGCCCGACTCGTCCCAGAACAGGATCTCGGCCCCGTCGCGCCGCGCCCGCAGGGCGATGCGCGGGTAGTGCTCGCGCTGCCACCGCTCGATGGCCTGCGCATCGCGCTGATAGGCCCGTTGCAGCGGCTTCTGCGGGCTCAGGCCCAGCCGCTCGAGCAACGCGCCCACGCTGGTCACGCTCAGTCGCACACCGAACTTGCGCTCGATCAGGTCGGCCACCACCGCGCGCGTCCACAGGCCGAAGTCCAGGCCGTACTGCCGCGGATCGCGACCGTTGACCCAGCGAAACACCTGCCGCTCCTGCTTGGGCGACAGGACGCGCGGGCGCCCGGTGCCGACCGTGGAGCCGAGTGCGGCCACGCCGGCGCGCGAGCGCAGCGCCTTGTCGATCCACTTGTAGATGGTGGTGCGGTTGAACCCGTAGGAGTCGATCACCGCGGCCGGCGGCTCGCCCTCGGCAACCCGCTCGATCGCCATCAGGCGGATCGTCTCCAGCGTGGCGTGATCCAGTGTGCGGCCGTCTCGCTTCACGACGGCTTCGACTGTACCCGGCGCTCGGAGTTCCATTTTGTCGCCTAAATTACCGACTTATGAGTAAGCGCCGGCTCGACGGGCTGCTCGATGAGCCACGCCCCGGGGCGCCGCGCAAGTTCGACGACGCCAGAGTCGAGCAGCTCATCGCGACCACGCTCAATGAGCGCCCGCGCGAGGCGACGCACTGGAGCACCCGCTTGCTGGCGAAGAAGCTGAAGATGTCGCAAAGCACGGTGAGCCGTGTCTGGCGCGCCTTCGGTCTGCAGCCGCATCGTAGCGAAACGTTCAAGCTCTCCACCGATCCGCTATTCATCGACAAGGTGCGCGACATCGTCGGTTTGTATCTGAACCCGCCGACCAAGGCGATGGTGCTCTGTGTCGACGAGAAGAGCCAGATTCAGGCCCTGGATCGCACCCAGCCGATCCTGCCGCTTGTCCCGGGCTTGCCCGAGCGCCGTACGCACGACTACAAGCGCCATGGGACGACCACCTTGTTTGCAGCGCTCGATCTCGCGACGGGGAAGGTTATTGGCGAGCTTCATCGGCGCCATCGCTCAAAAGAGTTCCTCGCGTTCCTGCGCACCATTGAAGCGAACGCGCCGCCGCCGCTTGACGTGCATCTGATCATGGATAACTACGGCACGCATAAAACGCCGGCGGTCAAAGGCTGGCTTGCCCGCCATCCTCGCTTTCATGTGCACTTCACGCCGACCTCGGGCTCTTGGCTCAACCTCGTCGAGCGCTGGTTTGCCTTGATCAGCGAACGCCAGATCAAGCGTGGCACTCATCGCAGCACCCTCGAGCTGGAACGTGCCATTCGCGAATACTTGAACATCTATAACGAAGAGCCCAAGCCCTTCGTGTGGACCAAAACCGCTGACGAGCTCCTCGCCAGCGTGGCAAGGTTCTGCTCACGCATTTCGGATTCAGGACACTAGGGTCTGTTGACATTTAGGTTGACAATGCGCTTCCAACCCGTTGTTCGGGTTGGAGGTGCGATGCGAAAGCAGCTTCGAGATGAGCAGTGGAAGCAGATCGAGGGCATGTTGCCTGGCAAGGTTGGCGACCGCGGGCGCAGCGGGTCGGACAACCGGCTGTTTGTCGAAGCGGTGTTGTGGATCGCCCGCACAGGCAGCCCGTGGCGTGACCTGCCGCCCGAGTTCGGCTCGTGGAGAACAGCACCGACCAGCGTTTCGCGCGCTCGCTCGCGCGCAGGGGTGCGGCATCGGGTCTTCGCGGCGCTGGCGCGAGAGCGCCGATTCCGCGAGGTCTTCATCGACTCCACCATCGTTCGAGCCCACCAGCATGCCGCTGGTGCCTCAAAAAAAACGGCGCTCAGGCGCTCGGGCGATGCCGAGGCGGGCTGACCACCAAGATTCACGTCGTGGTCGATGCGAGCGGACGGCTCATCCAGGGCCGTGTCTCGGCCGGCCAAGTTCACGACATTAGCCCCAAGCCGGCGCGCTGCTCGATGGCGTGCCGGCCAAGTGCGTTGTGGCCGACAAGGCCGACGACGCGATGGCACTGCGCGAGCCGATCGCGGCCATGCCGGCCAAGGCGGTGATCCCGCCGCGGGCCAATCGACGCGAGCCGATTCGCTGGAGCAAGGCAATCTACAAGCACCGCAACCTCGTCGAACGGTTCTTCTGTCGCATCAAGCACTTCAGGCGCATCGCTACTCGCTACGAGAAATTGGCCGAACGCTTCACCTCGTTCATCTGCCTCGTCGGCGCCATCGTGTGCTCGGCGTAAATGTCAACAGACCCTAGATACACGGCCTTCTCCGGCGACAACGCCCATGTCATTGTCGCGCCAGCAAATCGCTTCCTCGTATCCAGCTGCTGTCAAAGTCGAGTTTGAATTTCCTATGCGCCGCCGTCAGAAGAAGCGGATGACTGGCTTCGGCGACCGTCGGCAACGGGCCGGCCGCGGCCGTTCGACCGCGGACGCCAGTTGAAGGCTTGAACGCGATCCCACATATGACGGCTGGTGGCGGTAACGGGCCGGGGACCGAGGCTGTACTTCCTCATAGCCCAGACGATCGGAGGCGGCCTCGCGTCACCCCTCGATCCCGTAGCGCTTGACCTTGCGCCACAGCGTCGACTTGTCGATGCCCAGGATCTGCGCCGTCAGCGTGCGGTCGCCGCTGGTCTTGCGCAGCGTCTTGCGGATCAGGTAGGCCTCCATGTCCTCCAGGCTCTGCGGCGCCAGGCGGTCCATCGCGTGCGCCTCGGCGCTCCGCGACCCAGCCAGATGGGCCGGCAGCACGTCGATGTCGATCAGCTCGTGCGCCGCCATGATCAGCATGCGCTGGACGAGATTCTCCAGCTCGCGCACGTTGCCGGGCCAGTCGTGGCGCATCAGCGCGGCCAGCACCGCCGGCGAGAAGCCGCTCGCCGGCTTGCCCATGCGATCGGCGTGCTTGGCCAGGAAGTGCAGCGCAAGCGGGACGATGTCGTCGCGCCGCTCGCGCAGCGGCGGGATGTCGATCTCCATCACCGACAGACGGTAGTAAAGATCCTTGCGGAACTCGCCGCTGTCGACCAGCTGCCGCAACGGCAGGTTGGCCGCCGCGATCACGCGCACGTCGACCTGCACCGCTTCGGTCGCGCCGGCGGGGTAGAAGGCGCCATCCTGCAGCACCCGCAGCAGCTTGGCCTGCAGCGACGCCGGCGCGCTGCTGATCTCGTCGAGGAACAGCGTACCGCCGTCGGCAAGCTCGAACATCCCGGGCTTGTGGCGATCGGCGCCGGTGAAGGCGCCGCGCCGGTAGCCGAACAGCTCGCTCTCGATCAGCGTCTCCGGGATGGCGGCGCAGTTGATCGCGATGAAGGGGCGCTGCCGCCGCGCGCCGAGCTGGTGGATGCGACGCACCACCAGCTCCTTGCCGACGCCGCTCTCGCCCGACACCAGCACGCCGGCGTCGTAGGCGGCAGCGGCCTCGATCAGGCGCTCGATCGCCTGCATCGCCGCCGAGCGGCCGACCAGCGGGCTGTCTTCGCCCGGCTGGCTGCCACCGACCCCGCACCCTGGCGCGCGCGCCGATTCCGCCAGCGCCAGGTGGTAGTTCAGCGCCGACTCGGCCAGCGCGCGCAAGCGCTCGCCCTCGAAAGGCTTTTGCACGTAGTCGAAGGCACCGTCGCGGATCGCCGCGATCGCCGAGTCGATGCTCGCAAACCCCGTCACCAGCAGCACCTGGCACAGCGGCTGGTGCGCGCGGACGTAGCGCAGCAGCTCCAGCCCGTCGGCGCCCGGCATGCACAGGTCGGTGACGACGACCGCTGCCGCCTCGTCCTCCAGCACGTCCATCGCCGCCAGCGCACTGTCCACCGTGACGACGCGCATCGGCAGCGCGGACTCGCGCAGCACGATTGCGATCAGCTCACGCATGTGGCGGTCGTCCTCGGCCACCAGGACCAGCGGCCGCGCATCGGCCGCGGCCGCATCGCCGCGCGCGCGCCGCGTCGCCAGCGGTTCCGGCGCCGTCCTCATGATGCGCGAACGCGCGCGACGTCGACGCGTGGCAGCCGGATGACGAAGCAGGCGCCGCCGCCGTGGCTGGCGTCGAAGTCGATCCGCCCGCCGCGTCGCGTCACCACCGCCTGGCTGATGAACAGACCCAGCCCGGACCCCTGCCCCACGTCCTTGGTCGTGAAGAAGGGGTCGAACAGCCGGCTGCGCGCCTGCTGCGGCACGCCGGGGCCGTTGTCGCTGACCGCGATCGCGACATGCGCCGGCTCGGCCCAGGTGCGGATCGCGATGCGCGGCTGCGGCGTCGCCGCCAGCGCCTGGATGGCGTTGGCCATGACGTTGGTCAGCGCGATGTCGAGCTCGCCGCAACCCCCTTCGGCAAGCTGCGGGTCCGGCGCGAGCTCCAGGTCGACCTCGATCCCGTAGCGCTGCAGCCGGCAGTGGACGAAGGCCTCGAGCAGCTCGCGCACGGTCTGGTTGACGTCGCAGGTCTCGCCGCTGCAGCTGTCCTTGCGCGCATAGGCCAGCAGGTCCTGCACCACGCGCGAGCAGCGCCGCGCCTCGTCGACGACGATGTCGGCGTAGCGGTTGCGCTCCTCGGGCGCGGCCGCCGCGCCGCGCATCAGCTGCGCGTAGCCGAGGATGTTGCCCAGCGGGGTGTTGAGCTCGTGCGCGACGCCGGCGGCGAGCTGGCCCATCGCGACCAGCTTCTCGCGCATCGCCACCGTCTCCATCAGCAGCCGGTGCTCGGTCACGTCCTGCAGGATCAGGACGCCGGCGATATCGTCCTGCTCGTCGCTGTAGAACGCCAGGCTGATGCCGAAGTGGCGTGCGCCGCCGTCAAGCTGCAGCCTCAACTCCTGCTGGCGGATCTCCTGCTTGTAGAGGAAGGCGTCGCGCAGCAGCGCGCGCCCATGGTCGTCGGGCACCAGCAGGTCGAACAGGTTGCGGCCCGCCAGCGCCCCGGGCTCGGCGCCGAACAGCGCCTCGGCCTGGCGGTTGGCGATCGAGACCTCGAGCTCGTCGGTGATCCCGAGCAGCGCGCCGGGCAGGCTCTGCAGGATCGTCGTGACGCGGTTGCGCTCGTGCAGGAAGCGCACCTGGCAGTCCTCGACGGTGCGAAACATCAGCGCCAGCGCAGCGACCGTCTGGTTGTGCTCCGGGATCAGCCGTCCGGCGAAGGTCCAGCCCAGGCCGCGGTCGGCGGTCGGCAGCATCAGCCCCTCGCGCGCGTTGTTGATCCCGTGCTCGAGCTGCCGCAGCGCGGCGATCTCGGCCGCCAGGCGGGCCGCCCCCGCGGCGCCGAGGCCGGCGAGCAGGCTGCCGAGCACCCAGGCGCCACGGCTGTCGTGCCAATCCGCGCCGAACCACGCATAAAGGACCGCGACCGCCAGCCCCAGCGCCAGCGGCAGCAGCCGGTGGCTGGTCAGCGGCGGCGCCGCGCCGTTGCTCGCCGCCGCCGGGGCAGCAGCCGCATCGAGGGCGGCGATCGGGGTGGGCGAAGCGGTCGTCATCTCGGGCACCGGTGCGCAGCCCGCGCCTCGGGTCCGGGGCCCGCCCGTGCATCGCACGACCGCTGCCGGCGGCCGCACGACGGCTGGCCGGCCGGCGCGAGCGCGATCAGAAGATCAGTTGCAACGCCAGTGTAGCCTGCCGATAGTCGCGCAGGCTGTTGTCGACCGGGTGCTGGGTGTCGTACTTGATGCGGTTGAACTGGCCCGTGACCTTCACGCGCTGGCCGTCGATGTAGTAGTTGAAGCCGATGCCGTTCCAGGTGTTGTCGAAGTACTCGGCCAGGCCGGTCTTGACGCCGTAGTCGAGCTTCTCGTGGCGGGCGAAGAACTGCAGCCGCCCCGGCCCGATCTTGCCCGGCAGCATGTAGCCGCCCTTGACGTAGTAGCCCTCGAGGTCGGAGTTGACGCTCAGCCCCGGATCGGGCGAGCCGGCGAAGGCGCCGCCGGTGTCGTACTCGAAGACCGCGGCGCTGGCGGTGAAGACGCCGCTCGCGGTCGGGAGCTCCATGAACGCGTCGACCGTCCAGGCCTTGTAGTCCTGGGGGTCGGCGCGCGACAGGTAGTTGGCGTAGGCGACGTCGGGCTGGGTGTCGTAGGCGGCGCCGATCGTCAGCACCCTCTGCGTGCCGAGGTAGGTGCCCTGGTAGCCGTAGCTGAACTCCGGGTCCCACAGGCTGACGTGCACGCGGCCGGTGACGCGCGGCTTGCGCTCGGGCACGTACGGGCCCTCGCGACCGTCGGCCACCATCAATCGGTACTGCAGCCTGGCGTCCATCAAGTTGCCCCACACCACCACACCCATGTCGCGCGTGCCGGCGAACGGCGTGTACGACAGCACCTCGGCGCGGTCCAGCGTCAGCGGCTCGAGGCAGGCCTCGAGGTTCTCGCGCGAGAAGGTGTTCTTGACGCGACCGACGATGAAGCGCAACTCGTCGCTGTAGTCGAAGGTCACGTAGGCGTCGCGCCAGAAGAGGCTGCGGTCGTTGTTGCCACCACGGCCGTCGACGCCGGCCTCGAGTTGGGCGTAGAAGCCGATCATGTCGTTGTGCTGGCCCGTCAGCGCGAGCCGGTTGCGCCGCAGGAAGGTGTCGGTCGACGACGCCGGGTTGGTCGGCGAGGTGAAGCTGCGCGTCTCGTTCCAGATCTGCAGCCCGTAGGTGAAGTTGAGCGTGCTGCCCTGGCCGAACTCGATCGTCGGGCCGGCAGCCGCCGCCAGCGGCAGAACGGCAGCGCACAGCGCCGCCAGGTACTGGGTCGGCGCGCGCCGGCGGACGGCGCCCTGGACACGGATGGTGCAGGTCATCTCATTTCCCTCCGAGGTAGGCGCCCTGGACCTTGGCCAGGTCGGCGGCGTGGCAGGTGGCGCAGGTCCCAGCAGTGTTGTCGCGCGGCTTGGCGACCATGTTGGCGTGGGCCACGTCTTCCCTCATGACGCGCGGGTTGCCCTTGTGGCAGCCGGCGCAGGAGTGGGGGACCTTCGCGTGCTGCGCATGCCATGGCGCCTTCTGCGGGTCGCTCGCCGGCGCCGGGGCACGCCTGCCGTTGTGGCACTTGAAGCAGCTCGACGCGCCCAGCCCGCAGGCATTGGCCGGAGCCATCGGCAGCCAGGCCAGCGGTACCTCGGCCGTAGCGTGCACCGACTCGCCGCCCCAGCCCGCGAGCCAGGCATCGGCCGCCGGCCCGCGGACATCGGGCTGCAGCGCCCACAGGACGAAGGCCAGCGCCGCCAGCGCGAGCGCAGAGCCGAGGCTGCGCAGCCTGCGCCAAGCCTTCGGGCCGCCGCGCGCCTGCGGCCGGTTCGGGTCACGCGTGGGGGTCATCGTCGTCTCCTCGGTCTTCATGGGTGCCTCTCCTGGGGCGAATCGGGTGCGGGGCTGCCTGGCGGCTCCGTCGCGCGGGGCTCGGGCGGTTGGGATGGGCGGCCGGACGAGCCAGCGGCGCTCTTCGGATCGCGAGCGCCCTGGGTGCCGACGGGCTTGTCGCCGTCGCCGCGACTCGCGCCGGATCTGCTCCTGGCGGCAGCCGCGCGGGTCTCGGTGGCGCGCGCGATCGCCTTCTCGTCGGTCGCGTCCGAGTGCATGCACACCGAGCCCTTGCCGCCGTACTTCAGGCGTGGCGCGACCTCGTCGGCGAGGACGGGGCCGCTGCAAAGCCACGGCAGCATGGCGGCGACGAGGGCCGGCCACCAACGCGCCCTCGTGCGAGGCGGCGCGGTAAAAGACTCGACCTGTCCTTTCATGGGCGCTCTCCTGTCATGCTCAGCGTCGCGGCGCCGGTGCGCGCCGCACGCGCATCAACTCGTACTGCGCATCGACGACCTGCTGCAAGGCCTGCCGCAGCAGCGGCCGCGCCGCCACCGGCAGCCGGTCGGCACGCGCGAGGCTTGCGCGGAAGGTCCGCTCGTAGTGCTCGCCGGGCTTGACCACGATGCGCAGCTCGACCTCCCAGCCCGGCTCGCGCGGCGCCTCGAACGGCAGCACGAAGCGCGCGGCTGCGCCGGCCGGGATGCGCGTGTCCTCGATCTCGCGCGTGATCGCGGTGTCGACCGTCCAGCCGATCACGCGCTGCCCGATCGGCTGCTCGGCGCCGGAGGCGTCGATGCGGACGAACGCCAGCTCGACCTTGGGCACCATGTAGGTCGGGAAGTGGTGGCCGGCGCCGACGTTGCGCACTTCGGCCTGCACCTCGTAGCGCCCCGAATCCAGCGGCCGGACCTGCATTTGCACGTCGATCGCCTCGCGCGTCATCTGCGGGTCGTGGATGCCGCGCCACAGGTGTCGCCCCCCGGGCATGTGGCAGGACTGGCACGATCGATCCGGCGCATGCGGGCTGGCGAGCCACTGCGCGTAGGTGTCTTGGTGCAGCTTGCCGGCAATGCGCGGCCCGTCGTCCGGGAACTGGTGGCAGTGGGCGCAGAAGCGGCTGTCGCCGAACGCCGGCGTGCGCACCGCACCACCGTGCGCGAGCGCGTCGCGCGGGGCCGGTGCGGCGCCCGGCTGCGTCGGCGGGCCGTAGCGCCGATGCGCGCGCACGTGGCAGGCCGCGCACACCAGCCCCTCGTGCGCCAGCGCGGGCTCGACGTAGGCCGGTGGCGGCTGCGACGGCGCCGCCGGCCAGCCATGCTCGATAGCCAGCAGCGCCTTCTGCTCGGCGAGCGGTGCATGGCAGCGCAGGCAGCTGTTGGCGCCGGCCTGGTCCATCAGCAGAAGCTGCCAGCGGATGCCCGGGCCCATCGCCGTGGCGTGAAGGCTGCGCTGCCAGTCGTCGCGCTGCGTCGGGTGGCACCGCCCGCAGGCCGCCGGCGACAGCGAGGCCTCGAGCGGCGAGTACCCGTCCGGCGGCGCCCCCTGCGGCGCGATGGGATCGGCCCAGTGGCGAGCCAGGAAGTCCTGCACCGACGGCTGGGGCGGCGGCTCCTGCGGCCGGCTGCACGCGGCCAGGCCGAGCAGCGCCAGCGCCAGCAGCATCGGCGCCAGCGCGCGCGCCCGCCATCTTCGCCACGACGAGCTGCACCTGAGCGTTCCTGCTGCGCATTCCGGCCCCGCCGGCAGCGGCATCGTCAGCCGCAGGGGTTGGGCGGCAGCCCGCCGCCACCACCGCCCCCAGTGCTCTCGCCGGTCTTGTAGCCGCGGTCGGCCTCGACGATGGCATTCGCGCCCCAGGCGTAGGGGTCGGTGATCGTTCGCGTGGCGACATCAGCGGTGCGCATCGCCGGGCGGAAGAACGACCGCAGATCGGTACGCCACGGCGAGTTGACCGGCAGGATCGGCGTGCCCGTGCGGTCGGCGATGTGCGACAGGGAGTTCCACTCGACCGTCGCACCGTCGTAGAAGCGCGTCGGCTTGCCCAGGATCACGGCGCTGACGACGCCGGTGATCATGGCCCGGAAGGTCGTCTCGCAGTAGACGTAGACGGTGTCGCCCGCCTGGTAGCCGTTGCCGGCGCCCACCGTCCTGTAGCTGGCGTCGATCAGCCCGATGCCGGTGGCGTCGACGTTGCCGTTCAGGTAGGCCGCCAGCACCGACTTGGGCTTGTAGGCAAAGCCCTTGCTGGCGTCGAGCATGTGGCTGAAGTCGAGCTGCAGCGCGCCGAAGGGGTGCCCCTGGCGCGAGGCGTGGTTCTGGAAGGTCCACGCGTAGTTGTTGATATCGATCGGAGCACAGTACGCGCTCTCACAGCCCTGGTGGCCGCGCTCGACGATCTGGCCGGCGCTGTACTGCGCCGCGTGGCGCGCATCCCAGATCAGGATGCCGTCGTCCTTGACGTTGGCGTTCACCGGCGGCAGGATGGCCAGCATGTCCTCCAACGTTGCCTGCAGCGCGGTGTTGTCGACCAGCAGTTGCTTGACCGAGAACGTGCCGTTGCCGGGGGCCGTGCTGGCCGTGGCCTGGAAGTCATCCGCCGTCAGGCCATTGCCGTTGAGCCACTGGTTGCCGCCGTTGAGGATCGCCAGGTGCTCGCGCTCCACGCCCCAGTAGCGCAGCGCGTACCAGATCCGGCCCTGGGTCATCGCATTGCCCAGGCTGCCGGTGCCCATCGCGGCGACGATCATGTCGCGCGTCGGGTCGATCGCGTACTTCTTGAACAGCGCATCCATCGCCGTGCCGTCGGGCACCATGCTGACGGTCTCGATGACGCCGTTGCTGCGCGTTTGCATCCACTCGCTGCCCGGCGACAGGTAGGTGAAGACGTTGCTGCCGTTGGGCTTGACGTACGCGGCGCCAGCGGGCCCCGCGCTGACCTGCAGGATGACGAGCTTGCCGGTGATCCCGGCCGGGCGGTGGTTGGGCCAGTCGGAGATCCAGCGCTTGAGCGTCGCGCCGCTGATGACGCCGTTGACGTTGGCGTCGTAGTCGTCGGCCGAGGTCTGCGCCAGCGCAGCGGCCGAGTTGACCCGGATCAGGCTCGCGGGCGACGCCGTATCGTCGTCGAGGCCGCCGCCGCAGCCGGTCAGCACGAGCGCCACGGCTGCACAACCTGCCGCCAGCTTGGCCAGCTTGAATCCCATCTTCAGCATCTTCATTGTGTGTCCTCCAGACGTTGCGAATCCAGCGCGCCGCCGTGGCCTCTGGCCTGCCCCGGCTTTGCGTCCTTGCCATGCCCGAGCGCGCCGTCGGCGCCCGCGGGCGACTTCAGCGCGATCGGCAACCAGCCCTGCTCGATGGCATCGAGCACGGCGTCGGCCTGACCCGGCAGCGCGAGCTGCCGCACCTCGGCCCCGGCGCCACGCAGCGCCTGCGCCAGCGCCGGCGCGGGGCCGGCTGCGGCGAGCGGTTCGATCAACAGGATGCGTCGAGGCATGTTCAAAGGCAGTAGACAATGTCGCTGTCGACGATCTGGCGCGCCAGCGCATCCCACGAGGCCGCGTCGCCGGCCGGCAGCGCCCGCACCGGCACGTCGCCGAACTCCAGCGCCTCGAGCTGCGGCGTCGCCGCCTCGTCGGTGGGCAGCTCGCCCCACACCGCCACCTGCAGTGGGGCGTTGGCCATCGTCAGGCCCACGGCCACGCGCAGGCCCTCGATGCGGTTGGCCATCGCGACGACCAGCATGCGTTTGGGTGTGCTCATCGTTCGGCTCCCGCGGCGCAGCGCTACAGCACCAGCACGACGTCGGCCGCGCCGGCGAGCTTGGCGCCCTGGTACTGGCCGCCGATCACGACCGCACCCTGCAGCGCCGACAGGTCCATGCCCTCGGGTGCGTGGTGGTCCATGCTGTGCTTGCACGACGCGACGCTGCCCGGGCGTGCGCGCGCGTGCGCCGCGAAACCCTCGTCGCGCAGCAGCAGCACGCCGGTGTCGGTCAGGAAGCAGCGCACGTCCCAGCCGCGCGCGGCGGCGCCGGCCAGCAACGCGGTGGCGTGCGCCGCGTAGGCGCTGTCGGTGACGACGAGGCCGAAGTGCATCGCGCTCAGGCCTTGCGGATCGTCCAGGTGAAGGACCCGCCGCCCTCGATGCGGTCAACGATCTCGTGGCCGTCGGCGTCGCACATCGCCATGATCGACTCGCCCGACGACGGGTTGTCGAACACCAGCGTCAGCTGGTCGCCGCCGGCCATCTTCTCCAGCGCCTTCTTCGTGTACATCTGCGGGTGCGGGCAGGCGTAGCCGCACACGTCGAGCGTCCACTTGCCGTCGCCGGTCTGGTTGAAGGTCACGGCCATGGTCTGAATCCTCCTGAATCGATCGTCTCGTGAGTCCGGACGGCTTGCGCGCGCTCGGCGCTACAGCGCCAGGTCGTCACCCCGCCGAGCTGCCTGCCAGTCGACCCACCAGGCAAAGACCTTCACGCCCGCGAAGGCGCCCAACGCCATGCCGAGCAGGAACACCCAGCCGCTGGGGTCGCCGTTGGTGACGGTGGCGAAGAAGGCGCCGATGTTGCAGCCCATCGCGATGCGCGCGCCGATGCCCATCAGCGTGCCGCCGATGATCGCGAACAGCGCCGCCTCCATGTTCGGCAGCTTCCACTTGAACTCGCGCCGCGCCAGCGCCATCATCGCCGCGCCGGCGATGATCCCGATCGACATCAGGCCGGGCGCGTTGAGCAGCGGGCTGGGCACGCCGTTGTCCAGGCCGAAGAAGAGGTTGTCGCGCATCGGCACGCCCAGGCGCTCGATCACCCAGGCGCCCCACTGCGCCTCCTGCGTCGTGATGTACCAGTACCCCGGGTCGAAGACGGTGTCCTGCATCGACAGCCCGGCCTGGTGGTTCATCGCCGCCAGCAGCTCGCCGAAGTTGTCGACCTCGAAGTGCGCGCGCATCGCGCCCGTGGCCCAGACATGGGCGCCGGCGAGCACGCCCAGCCCGGCGCCGGCCAGCGCCGTGTTGCGCGACGCCGTGCACATCGCCCACACGCCCGCCAGGTGCTGGCCCAGCGTCGGCGCGGCGATCTTGGCGCGCCGCATGTAGCCCGGGCGGAAGTACACCCAGTACAGCAGCCCCAGGATGACGAGCACCGGCACGATCGCCACCGCCAGCGTGTTGACCAGCACCGCCGTCGTCGCCGAGCCGGTGCCGCCCAGGCGCTCGGCCAGCGTCGCGGCCTGCAGGTCCCAGACATAGCCGGCGATGAACTGGTCGAACCAGCCCTGCGTGACGCTGAGCTCGGCCGGCATGTCCTTGGCCTCGGCCGACGCCGTCCACGACGCCGGCACCAGCCGGTCCAGCCAGCCGCCGGCGCTGACGACGACGGCCTGCGAGAACGAGATCGCCACCACGACCAGCATCGCGCCGACGTTGCCCTCGCCGGCCTTGTACAGCGAGCCCGTCGCGCAGCCGCCGGTAAAGACGATGCCGAAGCCGAAGATCGCCGCCCCGATCAGCACGTGCCAGCCTATCGGGGAGGGGTGGACGCCGCTGAAGCCGGCCAGCGTGACGATGGCCGACACGAGCGCAAACAGCCCGACGGCGATCATCATCCCGACCGCCATGCGCGGAACGCGCACCGCGAACAGGTCTCGCACCGCCGCCGCCATGCAGAAGCGCCCATACTGCAGCAGCAAGCCGTAGCCGACGCCGAACCACGCATAGACGAGGATGTAGGCCAGCCGCACGTCGGTCGCTGCCACCCAGATCGACAGCAGCACACCGGCCCCGAACAGGCCCAGCGCCTTCGTCGACCCCGCATGCCAGGCCGGGGCCGTGCCCGGCCGCACCGCTGTCGTCGTGCTCATCGCCGCCCCTCCTGCCGGCAGAGGCTGCGCGTGACGCCCGGTTCATGCATGCCAGATTCCCTTGCGCAGATAGACCCGCCAACCGCTGCCGTGGCGCAGCGTCGCCAGATGGGTGCTGCCCAGCGACAAGGCCAGCGCCGGAAAGCTCTCCACCGCCGGCGCGTTGTCGCAGCGCACCTCGATCACCTCACCGTCTTCGAGCTTTCCCAGCACCTTCATCACCAGCAACTGCGGACGCGGACACATCGCCCCCACGCAATCGACTGCCTGCGCAATCGGCGTGAGCCCCCAGCTCGGCAGGTCGACCGCGGCACATGCCGGCTGCGGTGCGGGAGGGTCGGGACGTCGCAGTCTCGACCACCAGCCCAAGCCCTTCATCGCCACCCTCGGACCTGCCATGACCACTCCCCTTCCAGCACGATGCGTGCCAGCCAGATCCCGGTCCACTCGCTGGTCGCGCGCCGGAATTGCAAGGCTCATTTCCAGTTAGCTAGTGACGGGCTCACGTCCTGAGCCTGCGGCTCTCTATACTGCTGGTGGCATGGCGCATGGGCACCGACGACAGGAGAAGGGTCATGAGGCAGCGGGAACTGGTGAGGCTGATCGGAAAGCTTTGCGAGCTGACGCGGCGTGCAGCGGCAGCAGGTGATGGCGGAATTGAAGGCGGCTGACGGCCAGGCGGCGGCGGTCGAAGTGATCGAGCAACGCGCAGGCGGCGCTGGGCGTGCAGCCCGCACTGCAAAGGAGCGCACGTGGTGAGAAACGGCCGGGCCGACGGCCTGCAACGGTTCAAGTGCCGCAGTTGCAGCAAGACCTTCAACGCCCTGACCAGCACGCCGCTGGCCCGGCTGCGGATGAAGGGCAAGTGGCTGACTCAAGCCGAGGCGATCCGCGACGGGCTGACGATTCCAGCGAGGCGGCCGGGCGCCTGAGCGTCAATGCCAAGACGGCTTTCCTCTGGCGCCACCGCTTCCTCGCGCTGCCCAAGACCGTTCAGGCGCGAGCCTTGGCGGGCATCGCCGAGGCCGACGAGACCTACTTCCTGCGCTCGTGCAAGGGGCAGCGCCAGGGCTTGGGCCGCAAGGCGCGGCATCGTGGCGGCAAAGCCGCAAAGCGCGGCCTGTCCCGCGAACAGGTGCCGGTGCTGGTGGCCCGCGACCGCGCTGGCAGCGCCGCCCGACTTCATCCTCCCGGCCGATGACGCGGCCCATATCAGCGCCGCCCTCGATCCCATCCTGGCCAAGGACGCCATCCTCTGCACCGACGCAGCCAAGGCCATGGCCGCCGCCGCTCGCGCCTTGGGTGTTGCCCACCGGCCGGTTAACCTGTCCGCCGGCATCCGCGTCGTCGCCGGCGTCTATCACGTTCAGAACGCCAACAGCTATCACAGCAGATTGAAAGACTGGATGCGCCGGTTCAAGGGGGTGGCCACCAAGTATCTCGATAGCTACTTGGGCTGGTTCCGCACCATCGAGCGGTCGCCTGCCACCGACGCGAAATCCGCTCAGTGGCTGGCTATGGCGGTCACGGCGTGAGTGCATCATCAGCTAACTGGAAATGAGCCAATTGCAATCATCGGCCGCCCGAGGCCAGTTCGGATTGCCTTTTGCAATGCGCGGTCATCGCGGCGCGGCAACGCGGGTGGCGCACGGCAACCTACCGTACGGTGCGGCCGCGGACAAGCTTGCGCGACGACGCCTCGGCGCGCCGTCACGAACGGGGCGCAGCGGCCAGGCGCCGAGTCAGAGGCCCGTGAAGCATTAGCCCGGAAATTTCAGTGCGCCGTGAAAAGGCGCTGTCTTCCAGTGGGTGCGAATCCCACCCGGCAACTGTCGCTCCAGCCGGAAGCAATCGGAGCAATCGTGGGGGAGACGAGGCGATTGAAGCCTTCGGTGCAGAGGGTCCTTCAAGGGATTTGGCGAGCGTGCCGGCCGTAACGCGAGTGAACGTTGAGCAGGCCTCGAAAAGGGTAACGCGCAAGCCGACCCGGCTGGAATTCGGGGAAGGCTGACATCGACGGGGAAAAGAGCGAAGTATACACCCGCCGGTTGCGCCGGGGTAGTGACGACGGCAGGCACGAAAGAGGCAGGCAGTGGCAACACGGGAAGCCCCGTGAAGCGGCCGTGCGCACGGTCGACCGGCATTCCGCGAGGAATCGAGCCGGGCCTCGCGGGGTGACGGAGGGGCGCGTAAGACCGACGAAGCCGGGTAACGCCGGTGGAGGAAAGGCGCCCTGGTTCAAGACGGACGCGGGAAGCGGCGAGGAGAGGAGATTGGGAAACCTGGCAACTCCGGCAAGTGTTCAGAAGCTGCAGAGCGCGTTGCATGCCAAAGCGAAGGGAGAACCCGGGTATCGGTTCTATCTGCTGTACGACAAGGTGTATCGGGCCGATGTATTGGAGCACGCCTACCGAAGCTGCCGGGCCAACCCTCTCGGCGACAACGCCCATATCATTGTCGCGCCAGCACAAATCGCTTCCTCGTATCCAACTGCTGTCAAAGTCGGGTCTGGCGCTCTGGAGGATCGGTGGCGTCGCCTGCGCGCTGGTGCGCCTGTCTTGACAGCCGCCACACGTTCAGTCGCGGGCCGGTCTCGTCCCGCGCTGCTGCTGGTCGTCGCCGCGGCGCTGGTTGCGGTCGCAAGCTGGCTGCAGTGGCGTCCGACGCAGGCACTCACCGACGAGGCGTTTCCGTTC
>Ga0208100_100399_pt1 | contig 17359 bp, 16 predicted proteins | sample SubbioR11_8A_Aug_FD_184817 | JGI IMG/M metagenome (GOLD analysis project Ga0208100, IMG submission 184817) | Serpentinite rock and fluid subsurface biosphere microbial communities from McLaughlin Reserve, California, USA - CR11_8A_Aug (SPAdes) | ecosystem: Environmental > Terrestrial > Deep... | reverse complement strand
CTTCCAGGCAGCCCTGTTTGCCGCAGCCGCAGCGCCGCCCACCGGCTACTACCTCCAGGTGGCCGACCTCTCCGGCTACGCCGCTAGCGCCTCGGTACAGGGCACCGTTTAAAAAGAGTGCCCCGCCGATGCCGGAGTGCCCGGCGATGACCAGAAAATCATCGGCGTCACGCGCTAGGCCGAACAGCTTTTCGGCTAGCGCCGCCGCTTTGGTGTCGTTATCGACATAGACCGGCACTGCCAAGCGCTCTTTGAGAAGTCGCAAGATCGGTTCATCGCGCCAGCCCAGGTTGGGGGCCAGCACCAGATTCCCCCCCTTATCCATCAGCCCCGGTACCCCTACCCCGATACCGCGCACTTCGGCCATGGTCCGCCGGCAGCGCCCTAGCAGCTCCTCCACGGCCTGGTGTAGCCGCAAGATGGCATCTCCTACATCACGGCTGCCCTCAACTTGCAGCCGCTCGATGATACTGCCGTCTAACTCGGTGGCGATCAACCGGATGGTGGCAGGCTCGAGCCGCACCCCCACGAACAGCCCGGCTTGGGGCGAGAGGCGCAGCGGCACCTCCGGACGGCCGACCCGGCCGTTGCCGTGGCGCGGCGTGCGGACAATCAGCCCTTGCGCTTCCAGCTGCGCTACTACCGCCGACACGGTGGCCTTGTCCAGGCCGGTGACGGCGGCTAGCTCGCGCTGGGAGCTGTCGGGGTGCTCGCGCAGCGCGTGGAACACCCTAGCTAGGTTGACCTGGCGGATCAGGGCGGTGTTCATAAGCCTCTAATACCATATAATGCTAGCCTGAAGTTCCGCCCCGAAATCTACGGAAAGGTCGGCCCGGCTCACAAGAACCTCACAAACACCCGGCTGAGAGCTTCCAGATCGCCTAGGTTCTCCTGCAAGACCCGGTACACCCGGCGGCGGTCTATCTCCAGGTACTCGTGTACCAGCAGATTCCGAAACCCGATCATCCGCTGCCAGCGCTCGGCTAACTCCTGGTCCACCAGACCCCGGCGGTAGAAAATCTCCACCAAGTCCCTGGTGCGCTCGAAGCCGCCCCAATCCTCATCGGCAGCTAGGTGGGCGGCCATATCGTTGATGGCCTCGATGGCCAGCTGTAAGAACCGCTCGGCAGCCCCGTAGCGCTCGGGGCTGGCTAAAAAGTCGTCCAGAGTATAGGCCGCAAGTCCTCGCAAAACCCGTAGGTTAGCCTCCAGGTTGGCTATCCGCCGCCGCAGCACCTCAGGTCGGGTCACGGAGCCACCGCCTTTTCATGGCCTCGCGCTGCACCCGCAAAAGCGGCTCCAAGTCCCAGTACTCCCGCGCCACCCGCGAGACATAGCCACCCACCTCGAACCCCTCCCGCGCATACACTACCCGGTTAGCCCGCACCACCTCGAAGGCCAGCACCGGCGGGGCCTCGTGCAGCAGCACCAAGTCTACTTGGTCAAAGCCTGCCGCCACCAAAGCCCCCAGCAGTTCCAGCGTGGGGTCGGGCTCCGGCGGCTCGAGGTAGACCGCCAAATCCCAGTCGCTGTCGGGCCGGGTCTTGCCAAAGGCCCGTGAACCGAACAAAAACACCGCCTGCACCTGGGGGTGTCGGGCAAAGATAGCGCGGAGCTTGGCCAGGTCTGCCGCTTGCATAAGCCCAAGGTAGCACAATTAAGGAGCGGCCCTAAAGACCACCTTAGGCAACCGCGCTAACTCCGCAGAGACTTTCCAGCCGAGCGGTGACTTTGGTCGAGCAGCCTTCAGCCAGATGCTCGGCCAGCGCGATGGCCTTGGTCTCGGGCACTTTGCTGTTCCACAGGGGGGTTTCCTCGGCTCGCTAATCTCGGCGTTCTACCGTCCAGTTCCAGGGGGTCCACTACGGTACGCCGCAGTATAATGGTCAGAGTTCAGGCTGCCAGGCACCCCGCCGCGCCGAAGCGATGCAGGCCACCTTGGAGGGCAGGCAATGGAAGGCAAGATCGTCTACTTTGATACTCCAGGCAAGGACAACACCGATGCCACACTGCGTGCCGCGCGACAGCGGGCCCACGAACTGGGCATCCGCCAGATCGTCTTTGCCTCCACTCACGGGTATACCGCCCGCCGGGCCAAGGCCATCTTTGACGGCCTTGCTGTGGAGTTGATCGCCGTCTCGATCTGTGCCGCCTTTGATGACGTTGGCTGGACGATGACGGCCGAAGAGCGGCGCGAAGTAGAGGGCCTGGGGATTCGGGTACTGACCTCCCTGCACGCGCTCGGCGACGACGTGAACGAGTCCTTCAAGGGGGACGTACCGAACAAGATCGTCCGCGAGACGCTGTATCGCTTCTGCCAGGGGATGAAGGTGGCCGTCGAAGTGGCCATCATGGCCGCGGACGCCGGGCTGTTGGACCCTGCCCAGGAGGCCATCGCCATCGCTGGTACGGGCGAGGGCGCCGATACGGCCATCGTCCTCAAGCCAGCCTACGCCCGCAAGTTCAACGAAATGGAGATCCGCGAGATCCTGGCCAAGCCGCGCAGCGCAAGCTGAGCGTCGGTAGGGAATCCCAGCGAGCGCGACTATCGCCAGCGGCCTGCATGAACACCCAGGCTGTTGGCCGTATCGTGCCTGCGCGCATGACGCCCTTCGCGGCCGGGCTGTTGACAAAAAAGGTAGCGAGAGACTATTATTAGTTTAACAGTCGATCTAACCACGGCATGAGCGCGTTATCCACCCTGCCTGCCGCGTTCTCGCCCCTGAAGCGACTAAGGAGGTGATCCCTAGAGGTGAGAACCTAGCGCACCCAAGGCAGTCAACCCACAACCCTATTGCCAAGTAAAGGATAAGTAAAGGAGTACTGTGGTGAAAGTTAGATTTCTGCTGGCTATACTGGTATTTGTGGTACTCGGAGCCGCAGCGGCCCAACCGATCAGGGTGGGTGTCAGCTGGGCCAACTTTCAAGAAGAGCGCTGGAAGGTCGATGAAGCGGCGATAGTGGCCAAACTCCATGAACTAGGCGCCGTCTATCTCAGCACCGATGCTCGAGCCTCGGTCGAAGCTCAACTGACCGACATCGAGAGCCTCATCGCTCGCGATGTCGATGTGTTGATCATCCTGGCGCAAGACGCCGACGCCGTCCTGCCCGCCGTGGCAGCAGCCCAGGCGCGGGGCATTCCGGTGATCGGGTATGACCGCCTACTCGAAGCCGAAGGCGTGTTCTACATGACCTTCGATAACGTCGAGGTCGGGCGGATGCAGGCTCGAGCCGTCTTTGAGATGCAACCTACCGGCAACTACGTCTTTATCATGGGGAGCCCGCTCGACCCCAACGCCTTCTTCCTGCGCGAAGGCCAGCAAGAGGTCCTGCAAGCCGCCATCGACCGCGGCGACATCACCATCGTTGGCGAGCATTTCACCGACGGCTGGCTGCCGGAAATCGCCATGCGCAACATGGAGGGGGTGCTCACCGCCACCAACAATCAGGTTGACGCGGTAGTCGCCTCCAACGACGGCACGGCGGGGGGCGTCGTAGCTGCCCTAGCGGCGCAGGGCCTGGCCGGGCTGGTTCCGGTGTCGGGTCAAGACGCCGACCATGCCGCGCTCAACCGCATCGCTCTAGGAACCCAAACCGTGAGCGTCTGGAAAGATGTTCGCGTGCTAGGCGCTAAAGCCGCCGAGGTCGCGGTGCTGCTGGCGCAGGGCACTCCACTAGATGCCATCCCCGGCACCACCATCTTCACCGGTGGCCCCAGAGAGATACCGATGCACTCGATTCTGCTGGCCCCCATCCCGATTACCCGCGACAACCTCAACATCGTCATCGATGCGGGTTGGGTCAGCCGCGAGGTAGTCTGCCACGGCGTCGATCCGGCCGCCGCCACGGCGCCAGAGGTCTGTAAGTAGTCTGTTGCGGTGTCGTTAGCCTAAACTAACGACACCGCTATCTTCTCTGGAGCAGTGTATCAACTATGGCAACCCATCCCCCGCTAGAATCCCCCATTCGCTCCCGGCCGACGCGCTTGAGCCATCTGCTGCGCTCTTTGGAGATCGACGTCCGCCTGTTCGGTATGATCGGCGCACTGATCATCATCTGGATAGCCCTGCACCTATTGACCGATAACACCTTCCTGACGCCGCGCAACCTCTGGAACCTGGCCGTGCAGACCAGCGTGGTCGGCATCATCGCCGCCGGCATGGTGTTCGTGATCGTAATGCGCCATATCGACCTGTCGGTCGGCTCGGTGGTAGGCGTCACCGGTATGATTATGGCGGTCGCGCAGACCCAGCTCTTCCCACTAGGCACCGAGTGGAACTGGCTCGCCACACTGCTGATCGGCCTGCTGGCGGGTGCCGTGATCGGCGCCTTTCAGGGCTTCTGGATCGCCTATCAGGGAATCCCGGCCTTCATCGTCACGCTGGCCGGGCTACTGATCTTTCGCGGGGGCGCCTGGCTCCTTACCGAGGGCCGCACCGTGGCGCCACTGGATAGCAATTTTCAGCTCCTGGGTGGCGGGCTAGCGGGCTCCATCGGCGCCACTTGGAGCTGGGTGGTGGGCCTCCTGGCAATCTTGGCCATTATCGTCATCGCGGTGCGCAACCGTGTCGGGCGGAAGCGGCTGGGCTTCTCGGTCAGGCCGCTGTGGGCCGAGCTGTTGCTGGCCGGGGCCGGCATCGCCTTCGTGGTCGCCTTCGTGCTGGTTATGAACGCCAACCTCCGCCCGCGCACCGACATCCCCCACGGTATCCCCATCCCGGTGCTGATCTTGCTCGGTGTGACCCTCATCATGGCCGCTATCGCCAGGCTGACCAAGTTCGGACGCTACATCTACGCCATGGGCGGCAGCCCTGAAGCCGCTAAGTTAGCCGGGATCAACACCAAGCTTGTCACCTTGCTGGTCTTTGTGTCGATCGGCGTGCTCAGCGCCCTAGCTGGAGCGGTCGCCACGGCGCGGCTTAACGCCGGCGTCACCTCCACCGGCATGTTCGCCGAACTGCACGTTATTGCCGCCGCAGTGATCGGCGGCACCTCGCTAGGTGGTGGGGTCGGTACTGTGGTCGGCGCACTGATCGGCGCCATCTTCATGCAGAGCCTGCAAAACGGTATGGTGCTGCTCGGCCTGACTAGCGCCTTGCAGCAGATAGTTATCGGACTGGTGCTGATTATGGCCGTCTGGCTCGACGTGGTGTACCGCCGCCGCAGCGGCCTGCAGGAGTAAGATGGCCCCGTTAGTGGAAATGAGGCATATCTCCAAGCATTTCGGCGGCGTACATGCGCTTGAGGATGCCACGGTCAACCTCTTCCCCGGCGAAGTGCTAGGGCTAGTCGGTCACAACGGCGCGGGCAAGTCCACGCTGATAAAAATCCTCTCCGGGGCGCTGACAGCGGACGCCGGCGAGGTCTACATTAACGGCCGGCTGGTGCATATCGCCAGCCCCCGAGACGCCAAGCAGCAAGGCATCGAGACGATCTATCAGACGTTGGCGCTGGCCGAGAACCTACCCGCCCCGGCCAACATCTTCCTGGGGCGCGAATTGACCACCACCGCAGGCATGCTCGACGACGGCCGCATGGAGGCCGAGTCGCGCCAGGTGTTAGACCGCCTCGATCTCAGAATCCCGTCGCTCCGCGAGAGCGTCCGCAACCTTTCAGGCGGTCAGCGCCAAGCGGTAGCTATTGGACGGGCGATTTACTTTAATGCCAAGATCCTCATCATGGACGAGCCAATGGCCGCCCTGGGGCCGGCAGAAGCGCGCAAGGTCGGCCAGCTTATCAAGGGCCTTAAAAAAGAAGGGCTGGGCATCTTCTTAATCAGCCACGATATTCACACCGTTTTCGATCTCTGCGACCGCGTTACCGTGCTACACACCGGCCGCGTGGTAGGCACAGTGCGCACCGAGCAGGTCAGCAAGGACGACGTTCTCGGCATGATCATCCTGGGGCAACAGCCCGCCTCGCTGCGGGCCTAGGCTACTATGCCTTCAGCGCTCATCACACCCGGCGTCAGGCGCTTAATGACCACCTCCGCCCTGATAGCAGCATGAGGGCGCTGCTGGTCGGCTGCGGCGGGATAAGCCGCACTTGGCTCGAGGCTATCCGCAACATCCCCGAGATCGAACTCGTCGGCTTAGTCGATCTCATTGAGGCCCAGGCCCGTTCCCGGGCCGCTGAGTTCGGTCTCGACCTGCCGCTAGGCACTGATCTGTCAGCGATGCTGCGCCGCACCGCGCCGGACGTCGTCTTTGACTGCACGGTGCCCGAAGCTCACTACGGCGTGACACTCACGGCGCTCGAGCTCGGCTGCCACGTGCTGGGCGAAAAGCCGATGTCGGACAGCCTAGCCCAGGCCCAGGCGATGGTGGCCGCCGCGCAGCGCACCGGTAAGGTCTATGCCGTTACTCAGAACCGGCGCTTTAACCGTCAGCTCAGGCGGCTTAAGGCGTTTTTGGCGACAGGCGAGATCGGCCAGATCACCACTGTTAATGCCGACTTCTTTATCGGCGCCCACTTCGGCGGCTTCCGCGAACGGATGAAGCATGTGCTGTTAAACGATATGGCGATTCACACCTTCGATGCCGCGCGCTTCCTCACTGATGCTGACGCCCAGGCCGTCTACTGCTATGAATGGAACCCCGCCGGCTCCTGGTACGAACACGGCGCTGCGGCCATTGCCATCTTCGAAATGACCGGAGGGATCGTCTTTAACTACCGCGGGAGCTGGGTGGCTGAGGGTTTAAGGACGAGCTGGGAGAGCGAGTGGCGCATCATCGGCGAGCGGGGCAGCGTGAGCTGGGATGGCGCCGGGAAGATGGTGGCCGAGGTAGTAGCCGAGACGCCGGGGCTCCTCTCGACCTACCGCAGCGCCCCCATCCTGCCCGCTAACGAAGAGTGGCCCGAAGGCCACGCCGGCGTGATAACCGATTTCGTCCGGGCGCTGCAAACGGGCAGCATCCCGGAAACCGTCTGCTGGGATAACATCAAGAGCCTAGCCATGGTCTTTGGCGCCATCGAGAGCGCTGTGGCACGTAGGCGCGTCGAGATTGCGCCTTAGGAGGGGTTATGAAACTGGCTGTTATTAATCCGCTTTTCCGTTCGCTGGGGCTACTCAGACCGCTTCACAAGCTAGAATACTTCTGTAACATAGTAGTAAAGGAGGCCTTATGCCACGACCTGTAACCCTATTCACCGGCCAGTGGGCCGACCTGCCGCTTTCGGAGCTGGCCCCGCTGGCCAAACAGATGGGCTTTGACGGGCTCGAGCTAGCCTGTTGGGGCGACCACTTCAACGTCCGGCAAGCGCTAGCCGATCAATCCTACCTTGACGCGAAGCGCGCGCTGCTGGATCAGCACGGCCTAGCGTGTTTCGCCATCTCCAATCACCTAGTCGGCCAGGCAGTCTGCGACCTGATCGACGAGCGCCATCAAGCCATCCTCCCTCAGCACGTCTGGGGCGACGGCGAACCCGAGGGGGTGAGGCAACGCGCGGCGCGGGAGATGATGGACACCGCTCGAGCCGCCGCCAAGTTCGGCGTCACGGTGGTGCCCGGCTTTACCGGCTCGGCCATCTGGCACAGCCTGTACGCCTTCCCGCCTACCAGCCAGGCTTACTGGCAAAAAGGCTTTGACGACTTTGCCAACCGCTGGGGGCCGATTCTGGATGTTTTCGATGAGGCCGGGGTCAACTTCGCGCTCGAGGTCCACCCCACCGAGATCGCCTTTGATATCGCCTCAGCCGAGCGCGCGCTAGAGGCCGTCAAGCATCACCCCCGCTTCGGCTTCAACTACGACCCCAGCCACCTCGGCTATCAGGGAGTGGACTACGTCAAGTTCCTCTACACCTTCCGGGAGCGCATCTTCCACGCTCACCTCAAAGATGTCTGGTGGGGCCACGGCGACGGCACGGTAGGCGTCTTCGGCGGGCACGTGAGCTTCGGCGACCACCGGCGCTACTGGGACTTTCGCAGCGTGGGCCGGGGCGATATCGACTTCGAAGCCATCATCGTGGCCTTAAACGACATCGGCTATCAGGGCCCCTTAAGCATCGAGTGGGAGGACAGCCGCATGGACCGCGTACACGGCGCCACCGAGTCGGCGGCCTTTACTCGGCAGCTAGACTTTGCGCCCGCCGCCAGAGCGTTCGATGCGGCGTTTGAGAAAAAGTAGGGGCTATCAGTCTTTCAGGCTAGCAGTCTTTCAGCCGGTGGTATTTGCTGAGAGCCTGGTCAGCGCTTCGCGAAATCACTCGGGCGAAGCCTTGCACCCCGAAGGGCGGGTCGAGGCAAAGCCGTACCAAGATGAAACCAGGGTCAAGATGAAACCTAGGGTGAACACAAGGTTCACCCCTACTCGTATACTTGACTACTCGAATACTCGAATACTGACTTACACGGGAGCTTTTATGGTCGCAGGCAAAGACACCATCGTCAAAAGCAGACTCAAGATGGGCATGGTCGGCGGCGGGCAAGGCGCCTTTATCGGCGCAGTGCATCGCAAGGCGGCCGCCTTGGACGGCGAGATCGAGTTCGTCGCCGGAGCGCTCTCCAGCACGCCCGACAAGGCCAGAGCCTCGGGGCGCGAGCTAGGGCTGGCCGAAGCGCGCAATTACGGCTCCTGGGAAGAGCTGCTACAGCGCGAGTCGGCGCTGCCCGAAGGCGAGCGGATCGACTTCGTTACCATCGTCACCCCCAATCACGTTCACTTCCCAGTCGCCAAAGCCTTTGCCGAGGCCAGTTTTAACGTGGTCTGCGACAAGCCCTTGGTCCATACCACGGCCCAGGCGCGCGAGCTGATTGAGACCGTCAAGCGTACCGGCGTAGTCTTTGCAGTGACCTACAACTACACCGGTTATCCGCTGGTCAAGCAGGCGCGGCACATGGTGAGAGAGGGGCAGCTCGGCCAGCTCCGCAAGGTGATCGTGGAGTACAACCAGGGCTGGCTGGCCAGTAAGCTCGAAGAGACCGGCCAGAAGCAGGCCGCGTGGCGCACTGACCCGGCCCGCTCGGGAGTAGCCGGCGCAGTGGGCGACATCGGCTCGCACGCCGAGAACTTAGTCGCTACCATTACCGGTTTAGAGCTAGAGGCCATCTGCGCCGACCTGACTACCTTCGTGCCGGGCCGCCAGCTTGACGACGACGCCAACCTGCTGTTGCGCTTTACGGGCGGCGCCAAGGGGATTCTGACCTGCTCGCAGATAGAGGTCGGCGAGGAGAACGATCTGCGCATCCGCATCTACGGCGAAAGGGGCAGCCTGACTTGGCACCAGGAAGAGCCTAATGCGCTGGTCTACAAGCCCTTAGACGGCCCTATCCAGGTTTTGACGCGCGGACAGGGCTACCTGTGCGAGGCCGCTCAGCGCGCTACTCGCCTCCCCACCGGCCACCCCGAAGCCTTTATTGAGGCGTTTGCCAACGTCTACTTAGGGGCCGCGGCAGCGATGCGCGCCCGGCGTGACGGCCGCGAGCCCGACCCCCTGGCTGACTATCCGACAGTAATCGACGGCGCCAGAGGTATGCACTTTATTGAAACCACGGTTAAGAGTGCAGGTAGCAGTCAGAAGTGGACCGACGCCCGCTGGCAACCTTGAGCGACACTCCAGGCCGGGGAACTTGACATTCAAGGCGATGAGGAGTACGGTATTGGTTAGATAGTCGATCCAATGGCGGCATGAGCCTGTTATCTACCTCTGGCCCCGCTTATGCCACCGAGTGAAGCGGTGATAATTGGAGGTGAGAGCCCTGATAAGCATAGGAATCGCCCATTAACGTCTCTTCACGAAGAAAGGCTATTAGTCTCTCAGCTCTTTTAAGCGGATAGCCTGAGCGGCTTAGGGGCTTTGTCCCTTGTTGACTACTTGACTACTGACTTTCGGAGGCGAATATGGCAAAACAAGGTAGCTGCTTGCTTATCTTGGCGCTCTTAGCGCTCACGACCGCGGCAGCCCAGGAGACGCTGCGGGGGGTGGCGCCCCAGGGCTTTCTGATCGGCACCGCGGTCGCCGGGGGTGGGCACCACGGCGTGCGTGACCCCTTCCGCCAGGACGAGCTGTACCGCCAGGTGCTGGCAGCAGAGTTCAACTCGGTGACCCTCGAGAACTGGCTGAAGTGGGAAGAGGTTCACCCCGTTCGGGGAGAGTTCGACTTCGGGCCAGTAGACGAGGTGCTAGCCTTTGCCCGCGAGCACAGGCAGGCCGTGCGCGGACACACGCTCGTCTGGCACAACCAGAACCCTACCTGGCTCACTGAGGGGACCTTCACCCCGGACGAGCTGCGCACCATCCTGCGGGAGCACATCCACACCGTAGTCGGCCGCTATCGGGGCCAGATCGACCGTTGGGACGTGGTTAACGAGGTGATCGATGATGGCGGGGAGCTGCGCGACACCATCTGGCTGCGCCACCTCGGCCCCGGCTACATCGCCGACGCCTTCCGCTGGGCGCACGAGGCTGACCCAGACGCCAAGCTGTTCCTGAACGACTACAACGTGGAGGGCATCAACCGCAAGAGCGACGCTTATTACGAGCTTGTCCAGGAGCTGCTGGCTGACGGTGTACCGGTACACGGCTTCGCGGCCCAGGGGCACCTAGCCATCCAGTACCCCTTCCCCGGCGGGGTCCGGGAGAACTTGCAGCGATTCTCTGACCTCGGACTGGCCACGGCGTTTACTGAGGTGAGCGTGCGCATGGTGCTGCCCCCCGACGGGGTACCGACCGAGGCACAACTTGAGCGGCAGGCTGACTTTTGCCGCCGGCTGCTGCAAGCCTGCCTGAGCGTGGATAGTTGCCGGGAGTTCACGGTCTGGGGCTTTAATGACGAGCACTCCTGGGTGATGACGTTCTTCCCCGGCCAGGGCGCGCCGAGCATCATGCGGGGGGACTACTCCCGCAAACCGGCCTACTATGCTCTGCTGTCCACGCTGGCGGAGGGCCGCTTAACCCCTCAGGGGGCCGCCGGGCTACCAGAGCCTAAACCAGAGCCTAAGTCGACCGGCGCGGTGCGGGGGACGCCGGTAATCGATGGCGTTAAGGACCCCATCTGGCTCACTGCCAATGAGATTGAAACCAACACCTGGTTTATCGGAACCGAAGGCGCAACCGCTCGCGTTAGAACCATGTGGGACGATGATAGGCTCTATGTCTGGGCCCACATAACCGACGGCCATTTAAGTAAAGTGAACGCCAACCCTTGGGAGCAGGACTCGTTTGAGATCTTTGTTGACCAGAACCATGCCAGGACCGATTTCTACCAGCCTGATGACGGTCAGTTCAGGGTCAACTTCGACAATGAGCAAAGCTTCCGGGGCAACGCTTCTAGCGCCAACTTTACGGCAGCCACCCGCCTAGTCGATGGCGGCTATATCGTGGAAGCGGCCATTACGCTGGACCATATCAGGCCCGAGGCCGGGCTCATGCTTGGCTTCGACGTCCAGGTCAATGACGATAACGGCGCCGGTTTCAGGACGGGCAAGGTCACCTGGCACGATCCTACCGGTGCTTCGTGGACTAGCACGGCCAATTTAGGGGTGCTCAGGCTGCTACCCTAAGCACCATCAGGGGTGCCGTAGCGCATCAAAAATACGCTGAAAGCGAGGACTGTTATGTACACCCCCAAACCCGAACACAAGTTCACCTTCGGCCTCTGGACGGTAGGCAACCCCGGCAGAGACCCCTTTGGCGAACCGACCAGGACCAAGCTAAGCCCCACCTATATCGTGCAAAAGCTCGCTGAGTTAGGAGCTTACGGGGTCAACTTGCACGACAACGACCTGGTGCCGAGCGATGCCGGCGCCAGCGAGCGTGACCGGATCGTTAAAGAGTTTAAGCAGGCCCTTAGTGACTACGGCCTGAAGTTGGTGATGGCGACTACCAACCTGTTCGGCGACCCGGTCTTTAAGGACGGCGCCTTCACCAGCGCTGATGCGCGGGTGCGCGCCTACGCCCTGCACAAGACCATGCATGCCATGGACTTAGGGGCGGAGCTAGGCGCCGAGTTCTACGTCTTCTGGGGCGGACGCGAGGGGGCCGAGGTCGATGCCGGGATGAATACGTTAGACGGCCTGGCCCGCCTGCGCGAAGCCCTGAACTTCCTGTGCGAATACAACCGCGACCAGGGGTATAATTTTAAGTTTGCGCTCGAGCCCAAGCCCAACGAACCCCGAGGCGATATCTACCTGCCGGTAGTCGGCGCCATGCTCGGCTTTATCGCCACCCTGGATCACCCGGAGATGGTGGGCTTAAACCCCGAGTTCGCCCATGAGACCATGGCCGGGCTGAACTTTGTGCATGCCGTAGCACAGGCTATTGACGCCGGGAAGCTATTCCATATCGACCTCAATGATCAAAAGATAGGCCGCTTCGATCAGGACTTAAGATTTGGTGCTGAAAACCTCAAAAGCGCCTTCTTCTTAGTCAAGCTACTTGAGGACTCGGGCTACGCTGGGCCGCGCCACTTCGACGCCCACGCCTTGCGCACCGAGGACGAAGCCGGGGTGTGGGAGTTTGCCAAGGGCTGCATGCGCACTTACCTGATCCTCAAGGAGAAGGCTGCCCGGTTTAACGCCGACCCCGAGATTCAGGCGCTGCTGGCGGCTTATAAGGTGCGCGACATAGCGCTAGAAACGCTCTCCAAGGGCTACACCCGCGACAAAGCCGCTGCGCTCAAGGCTCATCTATTCGACCTGCCAGCGCTGCGCCGCCGCGGACCGGGCTTGGAGCGCCTCGACCAACTGACCGTCGAGCTGCTCTTAGGGGTGCGCTAGTGCTGGCGCTCGGGCTCGACCTCGGCACTACCGGCGTGCGCGTGGTGGCGGTAGATGCCCAGGGCACGCTGCTAGCCGAGGTCACCCACAGCTATCCGCTTTACACCCCGCAGCCCGGCTGGACTGAGCAGCGCCCCGAGGACTGGGCGGCGGCCAGCCTGGCGGCGCTGCGCGAAATCGCCATGGGGCTTGAAGGTCACGAGATCGTCGCCATCGGGCTGTCGGGGCAGATGCACGGCATGGTGGCACTAGATTATCGCGGCCAACCCATCCGCCCGGCCATCCTCTGGAACGACCAGCGCACCGGCCCAGCGGTAGCCGAGATCGAGACGGCCATCCCCCGGCGCGAGCTGATTGCCCGCACCGGCAACCCGGCCATTACCGGCTTTCATCTGCCCAAACTGCTCTGGCTGCGCCAGGCTGAGCCGGAGGCTTACTCCCGCACCCGCCATTCACTGTTGCCCAAGGACTACTTGGGCTACGTGCTGACCGGCGCCATGGCCGCCGAACCGACCGACGCCTCCGGAGCCAACTGCTTCAATCTGGCCCAAAAAGCTTGGGATAAGGAGGTGCTAAGCGCAGTTGGCGTCGATCCGGCGCTGTTCCCAGAGATCATCCCCTCACACGGCGTAACCGGCTTGCTCACCGCTGACGCCGCCGCTGCTACCGGGCTACCCCAGGGCCTGCCAGTAGTGGCCGGCGCGGGTGACAACGCCGCCGCCGCTACCGGCCTGGGGCTCAGCAGCCGCCAGTTGGCCATCGGCAGCGTCAGCCTGGGGACCAGTGGGGTGATCTTCGCGCCGCTGCAACAGCCTACCCCCGATCCCGAAGGCCGCGTCCACCTGTTTTGCCACGCCGACGGCGGCTACCACCTGCTGGGGGTGACGCTAGCAGCAGCAGGGAGCCTCCAGTGGTACCGCGATACTTTGGCGCCCGGCCAAAGTTTTGACGAGCTGCTGGGGTTGGCGGCGCAGAGCCCGCCCGGGGCCAACGGCGTGACCTTTAAGCCCTATCTGGCGGGCGAGCGCACCCCGCACCTCGACCCTAAGCTGCGCGGCAGCTTCAGCGGCCTCTCGCTGGCTACCACCCAGGCCGATCTGGTGCGGGCCGTGATCGAAGGGGTGGCCTTTAGCCTGCGCGACGCGCTCGATGTCATCAGCAGCCTGACCACGCTCAGCCGCGCGCTAGCTACCGGCGGCGGGGCCAAGTCTGACCTGTGGTTGCAGATTGTTGCCGACGTGCTCGAGCTCCCCTTATCACGCCCAGCGCAAAACCAGGGCGCGGCTTATGGCGCAGCGCTCTTGGCGTTACAAGGCGCCGGGGTGGTGTCAGAAGCCACCATGGTAGCCAACCAAGCTACCGTTGCCACCTTCAGACCGCAACAGTCCGGCTACCGGGAGCCCTTACAGCGCTACCGCACCGCAAGTTAGCTTGCTAGCATTTCGGCACTAGGGAGGCCAGCCCCTACAACCCACACCCTTACTGGCGAAGCCCTCGCTACAGATGGCTGAATCACCCCATGGTGTGATACCCAGCAGGCCCACTCTTGTTACAATACCCCTATGACCAGGAGACTCGAGCGCAATCTGCGGCATCGCTGGTTGGGAGGGGTATGCAGCGGCTTCGCCCGCTTTATTGGGCTGGACATCTTCCCGGTGCGGATGGCGTTCCGCATTCTGTTTATGGCCTTCACGCCGATGCTGTGGTGGGTCTATCTGGCGCTGTGGCTGTTCATGCCGGCCCAGCGCCTCTACGATGATAACGAGGTGGCAATTAAGAGGGTCCCCAAGAGCGTCTACCGCCGTAGTGTCAGGGTCGAAGTGCGGCAACTCGACTTTGGCGATGTACTGGAGATGGCCCGCGGCAAGGTCTCAGAGCGGGTCTTTGAGAAGATCAGCCACATCGATAGCAACGTGCGCGCCCTGCTCCCCTCGCTGACCTGGTGGCGCACGCTGACCCAGCCTGAGCTAGCTACCATCAAACGCGCCGCCCTGGAGTACTTCCCTCAGACTTTGCAGCAGTACCTCAACCTGCCGCGCGGCTACGCCGAGACGTACAGCCTGGCTAACGGCCTAACCCCTGAGGAAAAACTGTTGTCCGAGCTGCGGGTGCTCGAGAACGCCCTCAACAAGGCTTTGGAGAGCGTCTATGCCAAGCACAAGGTGAGCGTGCCCGAGGACCTTAAGCGGCTTAACGAGCGCTTTAGCGAGGCGCGCAACCCCAGCGACGAGGTCAAGGAGACTCTGGACAACCTGGTGCGCCGCAGCCAGGGCCGAGTTCCGGACGACGTGCTGGAAAAAATCACCAGCATCCGCGCCGCCATCGTCTCGGTGCTGCCGCAGCTGCAGGCCCTGCCGGGCGGGCTCACCCACGAGGCTTACAACCTTCGCCAGACCGCGCTAGAGTACCTCCCCGACGCGCTGGGAAAATACCTCAACCTTCCCGCAAGTTTCGCTGAGCAGTACCGGCTATCCAACGGCAAGACCGCCAAGGAGACACTCCTAGAGCAGCTTTCACTGCTCGAAGAGACCGTCAAGAAGATGGTCGGCGACGTCTATCAGGACGATACCGACGCGCTGTTAATCCACGGACGCTTCCTTAAGGACAAGTTCGCCACACAGCGCTTTGCGCTCCCGGCCGGTGGCGAGGAGCTGCGGGTCAAGCTGCCTGACCTAACGGCAACAGAGACGGTTAAGGTCAAGCGCTAACGCTGCTATTTCTCATAAATAAATACGGTATGCTTTTTTAGGCAAGACAAATAAAGGAGGTCTTGGCTATGACAGTGAAAGTTCATTGGAGCACCCGTCTTAAGCAGCTCCTCGGTGGGCTAGCCCTCCTCGGCGTCGCCTTTTTGATCGGCCTTTACTGGGTAGCACCTAACCTTGCCAGGGCTGCTGACAGTTATCTGCCGCACATGATCACCGAGCTACCGGCCGGCGCTATCCGGCTGACCAACCCAGACGGCAGTATAGCGCTGTTACCGGTGCGCCTGGCCGGAACCGCCGAGGCTCGCCGCTTCGGATTGCGTGACGCGGGGCCTATGGCGCTCAGCACCCTCTTCTTGCTGCACACCCACCCGCGCGAAGTCACCCGACACACCTACCCGATGCAAGGCATTCGAGCGCCCTTGGAGCTGGCCGTGATCGATCCCGCCGGCACGGTCGTGGAGGTTAGGCGAGTTGAGCCGGGCACGCCCTCCGTAGCCATCACGGTGCGCCACCGCTGGGTGTTAGCGGCCAAGGCGGGTTTATTTGCACACTACGGGATCGCCGTAGAGTCCGCTCTTGACGTAGAGGACATCATCATCATCACCAAGGCGGTGGCCGCCGGTAGTTAGTGCCTGACGGCGGTTTTCACAAATACTGAGTCGGCTAAGCGCCGGTATCATCTCTGCAAAGACGCCCTGGACAACGATTCGTAGTCCTGCGAGCACCCGCAGGATCAAACCAGATGATACCTGCTATGAGTTCTAGTGCCGGGGTTAAAGCCCCGGCTTTTTTGTGGGCGGTGCTAGGCAAACGACACCGTCCGCGTCGGCTCGATAATCAGCGCGGCGTAGATCTCCCCCATCCGCTCCGGCGGATAGGGCATGTCGTGCTTAAGCCACCAGTCGATCAGCGCCAGAAACGAGGCGATGATATGGTTGGCGGCGATCTCAAGCGGTACCGGGCTATTGGGGCGCTCGCGGTAGGTGTCTAGCACCCCTTGTACGCCGATTTCGTGAACGCGCCGCAAGAGGTCGCTCGAGCCCCGGCTAGCAAGCAGCACCCGGTAGAGGGCGCTGTTCTGCTGGGCGTGGGCGAAAACCAGCCGACCGGTGGTGCGGGGGTCAGTCACGCTGGAGCTAGGCTGCACCAACGCCATTAGCTCTTCCAGCATCGCCCCCTGCACATCACCCAACAGCGCCTCCTTGTCACGGTAGTGGCGGAAGAAGGTGGCGTAGCCGATGCCCGCCCGCTCGGTAATATCGCGGATCGACACCGCCTCGTAGCCCTTCTCCAGCGTGAGCGCAATCAGCGCGTCGGTCACCAGGCGGCGGGTGCGGCGGATGCGGCGGTCGAGTTCGCTCATGATGCCTGATTCTATCGCCTAGTCTCTCTCTGTTAGGCAAAGCACTGTCCGACTTATGATTTATTGTATATCATATTCTCTAGGAACGGCCCCGACAGCAAGATGGCCGCATGTGGTTGCCCTACTTGAACACTTGAATACTTGGATACTCTTCCTGGGAGATGCCGATGTCAACTTCACCCCCTAACGCCAGCCACTCGAAAACTACCCGCTGCCCCGAGCGCGGCAAGCTCGAGGCCGACGCCAACGGCGTCTGGCACGCCTACAGCCACGCCGATGTCAAGGCCCTGTTGCGCCTAGACGGCACCCGGCAGGCCGGCTTCAAGGCCGAGTTAGTTGGCCGGATGCCCCGTGGCATGCGCCTGCCGGTGCTCTATCAAGAAGGGGCAGAGCACCGCACGCAACGCAGTGAAATCGCCAAGTTCTTCACCCCGGCCACCATCAGCAAGAGCTACCGGCCATTCATGGAGCGCCTAGCCGACGCACTAGTTGCCGATTTTAAGCGCACCCGGCAGGCCGATCTGAGCGCTCTTAGCATGACCTTGGCGGTGCAGGTGGCCGCTCAGGTAGTA
>Ga0208100_100396_pt1 | contig 17485 bp, 16 predicted proteins | sample SubbioR11_8A_Aug_FD_184817 | JGI IMG/M metagenome (GOLD analysis project Ga0208100, IMG submission 184817) | Serpentinite rock and fluid subsurface biosphere microbial communities from McLaughlin Reserve, California, USA - CR11_8A_Aug (SPAdes) | ecosystem: Environmental > Terrestrial > Deep... | reverse complement strand
CGCCGAAGCCGGCGCGGGGGCGAGGGCCGGCAGGGCGGCGGTTGCGGGCCAGGGCAGCAGCGGCATGATGCCTTGCAGTCTAGGCCCGTGCCTCAGCACAGACACCATACACTTGCCGGCACAGACAGCAAACTGTACTGGTCATGCCGGCGATACAGCCCAGCCCCGCGACCCCGCCCGAAGCCACCACGGCCCCGCGCGCCGACAGCCTCGCCGCGCAGCTGGCCGCGCGCTTTGCCCAGCGCATCGAGCAGCGCCTGCTCGGCCCCGGCACGCGGCTGCCCTCGGTGCGCGACTGCGCGCGCCGCCACGGCGTCAGCCCCTCGACCGTCGTCGGTGCCTACGACCTGCTGCAGGCGCGCGGCCTGGTGCAGGCGCGGCCGCAGCGCGGCTTCTTCGTGCGCGAGCCGGCCGCGGGGCCACGGCCGCCGGCGGCGGCCGCTGGCGCAGCGGGCGCTCCGGCGCCGGTCGACGCCACCGCGCTGATCCGCAGCATGTTCCAGGCCCAGGGTGGGCCGCCGGCGCCGGGCATGGGCACGCTGCCCGAGGCCTGGCTCGACGCCCCGCTGCTGCAGCGCACGCTGCGGCGGGTGTGCCAGCAGCCCGAGGCCTGGCTGCGCTATGGCGATCCGGCCGGCAGCCCGCGCCTGCGCCAGGCGCTGGTGCAGCGGCTGGCTGACCTGGGCGTGGCCGCCAGCGCGCAGCAGATCGTGACCACGGTCGGCGCCACGCAGGCCCTCGACCTCGTCAGCCGCACGCTGCTGCAGCCGGGCGATGCGGTGCTGGTCGACGAGCCGGGCTGGGCGGTCGAGTACGCGCGGCTCACGCGCATGGGCATGCGGCTGCTGCCCGTGCCCAGGGTTGCCGCGGGGCCGGGCACCGACGGCGGCCCCGACCTCGCGGTGATGGCCGCCCTGCTGCGCGAGCACCGGCCGCGCCTGTACGTGACGGTCAGCGTGCTGCACAACCCCACCGGCGCCAGCCTGACGCCGGCTTGCGCGCACCAGATCCTGCGCCTGGCCGACGAGCACGGCCTGACGATCGTCGAGGACGACACCTACGCCTGGCTCGCGCCGCCGCACGCCACTCGCCTGGCCCAGCTCGACGGGCTGCGGCGCACGATCCTGGTCTCGGGCTTCTCGAAGGTGCTGACGCCGCAGTGGCGCGTGGGCTTCCTGGCAGCGCCGGCGGCGCTGGCCGAGCGCTTCGTCGACACCAAGCTGCTGACCACGCTGTCGACGCCCGGCGCGCTGGAGGACGCCGTCGCGCTGTGCCTCGAGCAGGGCTTGATGCGCCGCCATGCCGAGCGAGTGACGGCCCTGCTCGATGCGGCGCGCGGCCGCTCGGTGCGCCTCGCGCAGGTCGCCGGCTGCCGCTTCGTCGCGCCGCCGGCGGGGCTGTTCGGCTGGGTCGACGTCGGCTGCGACACCGAGGTGCTGGCCCGCGCGCTGTTCGACGAGGGCTGGCTGACCGCGCCCGGAACCCTGTTTCACGCCCGCCCGCGCCGGACCACGCTGATGCGCGTGAACTTCGCCACCACCCAGGAGCCGCGCTTCTGGCAGCGGCTGAAGGCGCTGCGCGAGCAGGCCGGGCGCTGAGGGCGCAGCGTCCTCAGTCGACGCCGAACATCAGGTTCGGCAGCCACAGCGAGATCTCGGGGACCAGGATCAGCAGTCCGAGCGCCAGCAGCACCGCGGCGACCAGCGGCAGCGAGGCGCGGGTGTACTCGGCGACCGTGCAGCGCAGGATCGAGCACACCGCGTACATCGCCGCGCCCACCGGTGGCGTGTAGTTGCTCAGCGTCGCGCCGATCACGAAGATCACGCCGAAGTGCACCGGGTCGATGCCGGCCTGGCGGGCCAGCGGCAGCAGGATCGGCGTGAGCATGATGATCAGGATCGAGCCGTCGACCACCATGCCGGCGACCACCAGCAGCGCGACGACGAGCAGCATGATGACCACCGGGTCGGTGGTCAGGCCGAGGATGGCCGACGAGGCCGCGTCGGGCACGCGCTCGAAGACGATGCCGTATCCCAGGATGGCCGACATGGCGATCAGGAACATCACCGCGCCGATGTCGGCCATGCTGCTGTGCAGGGCCTCGCCGGCGTTGCGCGCGTTGAGCTGGCGGTGCGCCAGCACGCCCACGGCGACCGCGTAGACGACGGCGAAGGCGCCGATCTCGGAGGGCGTGAAGACGCCAAAGCGCAGGCCGACCAGCAGGATGATCGGAAACAGGATCGCGAAGCCGCTGCTCCAGATCGCGCTGCCGACTTCGCGCGGCCGCGGCCGCCGCGCCAGCTCGGGCGGCCAGCCCTTGCGCCGCGCGATCAGGCTGACCGCTACGGCCAGCACCAGCCACAGCAGCAGCGCCGGCAGCAGCCCGGCGGCGAACAGCCGCCCGATCGAGACCTGGCCGATCGAGCCGTAGAGGATGAAGCCGATGCCCGGCGGGATGATCGGCGTCAGCAGCGAGCTCCAGGCGATGATCGCCGCGCTGAAGCCACGCGGAAAGCCGCGGCGCACCATCTCGCCGCCGAGCATGCGGCTTTGCATGGCGGCATCGGCGATGCTCGAGCCGGAGACGCCGCCCATCAGCGCCGACAACGAGATCGTGACCTGCGCGAGGCCGCCGCGCAGGCGGCCGGTGATCACCGTGGCCAGGCGCATCAGCCGCTCGGTGATACCGCTGTGGTTGAGCAGGTTGCCGGCGATGATGAACAGCGGCACCGCCAGCAGCGCGAAGTTCTGCGTCTGCGTGACGGTCAACTGGATCGGCATCGTGATCGGCAGGAACGGGTTCTGCAGGAAGAACAGCATGCCCGAGATGCCGATGGCGAAGGCCACCGGCATGCCCAGCAGCACGAGCAGGACGAAGGCGATGGCGACGAGCAGCATGGCAGGACGATTCTGGTAGGGGTTTCAGCGCGGCGGTGCGGGGTCGACCGCCGCCACGCCGGCGGTGGCGACGCCGGCGGCGGGCGCGGGCACATGGCGGGTACGCCATTCGGCGCGGAACTTGAGCACGGTGGTCAGCAACAGCAGCGCGGCCCCCACCGGCATGCTCATCGTCACCCACGAGTAGCTGACCTCGGGCATGCCCTGGAAGGTGCGCGCGCGGCTGACCCACGACAGCCAGCAGCCCATCACGACGGCAAACAGCAGGAAAGCCGAGATGAGCGCGTAGTTGAACCAGCGCAGCGCGTCGCGCAGCCGCGGCGGCAGCCGGTGGGCGAGCCAGACGATCGACATCAGCGCGTCGCGCCGCCAGGCGATGTCGGCGCAGAGGAAGCACGCCCAGGCAAACAGTGCGGTGGCCAGGTCGGTGGTCCAGACCACCGGGTGGTGCAGCGCGCGGGCGACCGCGCCGCCGAAGATCAGCAGGACCATCGCCACCAGGAAGCTGCCGGCGATGCCGACTTCGGCGGCGCACAACGCGCGGTACAGCGGCGATGTCGACAGCGGCGGCGCAGCCGCGGTGCCGGTGGCGCTCATCACATGCCCATCGCCAGGAAGCCGCCGTCGACCGGCAGCGTGGTGCCGGTCACGTACGACGCCGCCGGCGAAGCGAGGTAGACCGCGGCACCGGCCAGCTCGTCGAGCTCTCCGAAGCGCTGCATCGGGGTGCGGGCCAGCGCGCGGGCCTTGCGCTCCTGGCTCATCGCGTCGCGGTTGAGGTCGGTCAGGAAGAAGCCGGGGGCGATGGCGTTGACGCGCACGCCGCGCGGCGCCCATTCGGCGGCCAGCGTCTCGGTCAGCGCGCGCACGCCGTGCTTGCTCATGCAGTAGATGCCATTGCCGGGGAAGCCGCGGAACGAGGCCAGCGAGGCGATGTTGACGATGCTGCCGCTGCCGCGCTCGAGCATGCGCCGCCCGAACGCGGTGCAGCAGAACCAGACGCTCTTGAGGTTGGTGTCCATGATGCGGTCGTAGTCGGCCGCGGTGTAGTCCTCGGCCTTGCCCAGCGCCATCACGCCCTGGGCGTTGACCAGCACGTCGGGCAGGCCGACGCCGTGCTCGACCGCATCGACGACCCCGGGCAGCGAGTCGATGCGGGTCGCGTCGAGCGCGAAGGCCCGGCTGCGGCGGCCGAGCGCGCGCAGCTCGGCGCAGGTCGATTCGAGCGCCGGCAGCCGGCGGCCGCCGACATGCACGTCGGCGCCGGCGCGCGCGAGCCCGAGGGCGATCGCGCGGCCGATGCCGCTGCCGCCGCCGACGACCAGTGCGCTCGCACCGGCCAGCGATAGGGATGTCTGGGTCATGCTTTCCTCACGAGGGTGATCTGTTGCACCGACGGCCGTTCGTAGCCGAGCTGTTCCGACAGGCCGCGCGCCAGCCGCGCCAGCACCGGGCGTATCCGCGCGATCTTGTCGCGGGTGATCTGCTGGCGCGGGCCGACCGCGCACATCGAGGCCAGCACCTGGGCGCGCGCGCCGAACACCGGCATCGCGACGCAGCGCAGGCCTTCGTACATCTCTTCGTCGTCGATCGCGTGGCCGGCGGCGCGCACGCGCCTGAGCTCGGCGGCCAGGGCCTCGCGGGTGGTGAGGGTCTTGGCGGTGTGGCGCTCGAGCCGCACGCCGCGCAGCGCCTGCTCGAGGACCGCGGGCGGCAGCCACGCCGCGATCGCCTTGCCGACCGCGGTGCAGTGCAGCGGGCGCAGCGCGCCGACGTCCTGCGCGACGCGCACCGGGCCGTCGCTCTCGCGCTTGGCGACGATCAGCACCTTGCCCTGGGTCCAGACGGCGACGCTGCTGCCGGTGCCGGTCAGGCGCGAGAGCTCCTCGAGCCAGGGCTGCGCCATCTCGCCGATGCGCTCGGGGTCCCAGTCGCGCTCGAGCAGATGGTGCAGGCGCTCGGTCGGCGTCCAGGCCCGGGTGGCGGCGTCCTGCCGGACATGGCCCAGCGCGGCGAGGGTGCGCAGCAGCTGGTGCGTGGTGCTGCGCGGCAGCCCGGCGTGCGTGGCGACTTCGGCCAGGGTCAGCGGCTGGCGGGCCGCAGCGACGATCTCGAGCACCGCGATGCCGCGCACCAGCGAGCGGTGGGTGAGGGCTGCCTCGCTCGCCGCGTCGCCCGGGGGCGTCGTGTGGGGTGTCTCTGGTTCCATGCTATAGAACATGTTGTTGTCTCAGGTTCTGTAGTGTTACATTGCTTCGGCATTCGATCAAGGCCTCGCGCAGTGCCGGCGGGCTGCCTCGGGTGCGATCGCAGCCACCCGTGCCGGGGCGCCGGTGGGCGGCTGCGCAATCCTCATCACTTCAGGAGACTGTCGATGGACAAGGTCAGACGCCGGGTGTGCCTGCAGCTGGGCGTGGCGGCTGCCGCCGGGCTTGGCGTGGCTTCGGTGGCGGCGCAGCAGCGCTTCACGATCCGCTACAACCACGTGCTCGGCCCGGCCGAGCCGTACCACGAGGGCTTCATGACCTGGGCGCGCCGGGTCGACGAGCGCAGCCGCGGCGCGCTGCGCATCGAGGTCTTCCACAGCGCCCAGCTCGGCCGCGAGGAGGACATCATCGAGCAGCTGCGCCAGGGCGCGCCGCTGGGCCAGAACACCGACGCCGCGCGGCTGGGCAACTTCGTGCCCGGCATCGCGGTGCTCAACGCGCCGTATTTCGTCGACAGCGTCGACGAGGTGGCGCGGCTGCGCGAGTCGGCGACGGTGCGGCAGTGGACCGACGAGCTCGCCCAGCGCCACGGCCTGCGCGTGCTGTCGTTCGGCTGGGTGCAGGGCCATCGTCACTTCTTCACCAACCGCCCGGTGCGCCGCCCCGACGACCTGCGCGGCCTGCGCATCCGCACGCCGCCGGCGCCGGTCTGGCAGGAGTCGATCCGCGCGCTCGGCGCGACGCCGGTGGCGATGGCCTTCGGCGAGATGTTCCCGGCCCTGCAGCAACGCGCGATCGACGGCGTCGAGCTGGTCCACAACAACATCCCGGCCGGCCGCTTCTGGGAGGTGCTGCGCTACGCCAACGAGACGCGCCACATCACGCTGGTCAACTTCCAGGTCGTCAGCGCGCGCTTCTTCGACAGCCTGCCGCGCGAGCTGCAGCAGGTCCTCGTCGAGGAGGCCGACCGCGCCGGGCTCGAGACCACGCGGCGAATCCAGCAGCTCGAGGCCGAGATCCGGCCGCAGCTGCGCACGCGCGGCATGACCATCATCGAGGACGTCGACATCGCCGCGTTCCGGCGTGCCGGCGAGCGGGCCTACGAGGTGCTCAACCTGGTCGAGCAGCGGCGCGCGGTGCACCGCGAGCTGGGGCGTTCATGAGCCTTGCGTTGGATGCCGCCGGCGCGCCCGCGGTGGTGATCGCCCGGTCGCAGTTGCGGTCGTTCTGCGCCGATGCGCTGCAGGCTGCCGGCGCCGCGGCGCCGGCAGCGCAGACCTGCGCGCAGTCGCTGGTCGCCGCCGACGAGCGCGGCGTGCACTCGCACGGCAGCCTGCGGCTGGGCGTCTACGTCGACCGCCTGCGCGCCGGCTCGATCGACGGACGCGCGACGCCGGTGGCCGAGCGCGACGTCGGTGCGGTGGCGGTGCTCGACGCCCGCGCGGGGCTGGGCATCGCCGCGGCGGCGGCGGCGATCGATCTTGCCGTCGAGCGCGCCGCGCGCCACGGCGTGGGTGTGGTCGGGGTGCGCAACAGCCACCACTGCGGGATGCTGGCCTGGCTGGTGCAACGCGCCACCGACCACGGCTGCGCGGCACTGGCGATGAGCAACGCCGACGCCCAGGTCGCGCCCTGGGGAGCGCGCGCCAAGTTCCTCGGCACCAACCCGATGGCCATCGGCGTGCCGACGGCCGAGCAGCCGTTCATCATCGACTTCGCCACCAGCGTCGCGGCGCACGCCAAGATCAAGGCCGCTGCCGAGCGTGGCGAGGCCATCCCCGAGGGCTGGGCGGTCGACGCCGAAGGGCGCGCGACCACCGATCCGCGGCTGGCCCTGGCCGGCGCCTTGCTGCCCTTCGGCGGGCCCAAGGGCGCCGGGCTGTCGATCGCCATCGAGCTGCTGGCCGGCCTGCTGCCCGGCGGTCAGGTCGGCCCGGACATCGTGCCGCTGTACGAGCGGCTGGCCCAGCCGCAGCAGGTCGGTCACTTCTTCGTCGTCTTCGACGTCGCCGTGTTCGGCGAGCGCGAGACCTTCCTGCGCCGCGCGGCGCAGACCCTGCAGCGGGTGCGCGAGCTGCCCGCCGCGCACGGCGTCGACCGCATCTGGGTGCCCGGCGAGATCGAACAGGGCCGCGCGGCCGCGGCCCCCGCGGCACCGCTGGCGCTGCCCGACGTCACCGGCGCCGAGCTGCGCCGCACGGCGGCCCTGCTCGGGCTCGCGCTGCCGGAGGCGAGCGTTGACGGCCGGCGTTGAACCCCGGCACGCCGCCGGCGCCGAGGCGGGCCACGACCTGGTCGCGATCGGCGAGCCGCTGATCGAGTTCAACCAGCGCCAGCCCGGCGACCCGGACTACCGCTGCGGCTTCGGGGGCGACACCTCCAACGCCGTGATCGCCGCCGCGCGCAGCGGCGCGCGCACCGCCTATGTCTCGCGCGTCGGCGCCGACCCCTTCGGGCGTGCCCTGCGCGCACTCTGGGCGCGCGAGGGCGTCGATGCCCGGTACGTGCTCACCGACGAGGCCGCGCCCACCGGCGTCTACTTCGTCAGCCATGGCGAGGCGGGCCACGAGTTCTCGTACCTGCGCGCGGGGTCGGCGGCCAGCGGCCTGCGCCCCGCCGACGTGCCGGCCGCGACGCTGGCCCAGGCCCGCTTCGTGCACGCCTCGGGCATCAGCCTGGCCATCTCGACGCAGGCCTGCGACACGGTGCTCGAGGCCCTGGCCACGGCGCGCCGCGCCGGCGCGCGCGTCAGCCTGGACTTCAACCTGAGGCTGCGGCTGTGGCCGCTGGCGCGTGCGCGCGCGGTGCTGCGCGAGGCCCTGACGCTGGCCGACCTGGTCTTCACCACCGTCGACGAGATGGACGCGCTGTTCGGCTGCGCCGATGCCGACGCTGCCTGCACCTGGCTGCTCGGCGCGGGCGTGCCGCTCGCGCTGGTCAAGCGCGGCGCGCAGGGCCTGCGCGTACACGACGGCGCACGGGCCATCGACCTCGCCGGCCACCGCGTCGCGACGGTCGACGCCACCGGCGCCGGCGACGCGCTGTGCGGTGCGCTGCTGGCCCGCCTGGCCGCCGGCGACGATCTGCGCGCGGCGGCCGTCTACGCCAACGCCGCGGCCGCCCTCTCGACCACCGGTTACGGCGCCGTGGCGCCGCTGCCGACGCCGGCCCAGGTGCATGCGCTGCTGGCCGCAGGTAGCGTCGGCGTCGTCGCCACCGCCGGCGACCGCGATCCGGCGCAAGCCGCAGCCCGGCAGCGCCGGCTGGGGCCGGGCGGCGCTCAGGCGCCCTCGTAGCCGACCAGCTGCACCTCGGCGGCGCGCAGGCGCAGCGGCACCAGGGCCTGGTAGGCCGGCGAGTCGTGCCAGCCGCGCAGCGCGGTGGCGTCAGGGAAGCGGATCACCACCATGTCGGTGTGCGCCGCCTCGCCGCTGAGCGCGGCGAGCCGGCTGCCGCGCGCCAGCACCTCGCCCTGCCAGGGGGCCAGCGTGGCCGGGACCCGGCTCCTGTACTCGGCCCACAGGGCTGCGTCCTTGACGAGGATGTGGCCGATGACGTAGGCGGGCATGGCAGGCGGGGGCGTCGATGCAGGCTGCAGTGTAGGCCGCTGCCGGGGCCGGCCGCGGCCGACCCGCCTGGCGGCGCGGCGGTCATGAACTGCTCCCCGCCGGGCGCCGTCTGCAGCCGGTCGCTCGCCGCCGGCCCGGTGCGCGCCGACCGGAGCAGGTTGCCGCTGGCGACCTCGGTGCAGGGGGTGCCTGTGCGCTGCCGTCCCGGGGTTGTTTATCGGAGACGGCCGCTTTTCTGACGCGGGGGGGTATGCTGACCCCTGATCGTTCCGGATCGGGGTCGGGCATGACGGATTGGATGGTTTGGTGGCTGCTGGTTGGCGTCGTCCTGGTGCTGGAGCTGTTCACCGGGACATTCTTCCTGCTGATGCTGGCCCTGGGCCTGGTCGCCGGTGCGCTGGCGGCCCACGCCGGGCTGGACTTGACGGGCCAGCTGCTCAGTGCCGCCGTGGTGGGCGCTGGCGCGGTGGCCTGGTGGCAGCGCCGGCGCGCCAGGCACCCGGTTCAGGCGCCGTCCGAGCGCAACCCCGACATCAACCTTGACATCGGGCAGGTAATCGGCATTCAGAACTGGGAGCCCGGCGGCATGGCCAATGTGCGCTACCGCGGGGCCGACTGGGCGGTGCAGCTGCAGGAGGGCTGCGCCGCCAGCAGCAACGGGCGCTACCGCATCGTGCAGGTCCAGGGCAGCACCCTGATCGTGCAGCCGCTGGCCGCTGCCGAGCCTGCGCCCGCAGCCGCTGCCCCCCCGCCCAGGGCCGAGCCCGGCAACCCGCCACCCGCGTAAACCCGCCGGGGTGTCGCGCGAGACCGGCTCGGCAACCCCCCCAGTCCCCGCCTCGACCCCCGAAAGGAGTCCGTTCATGGAATTCATCGCCCTGGCCGCCGCCATCATCGCCATCTTCTTTGTCGTTCGATCGGTCCAGGTCGTGCCGCAGCAGAACGCCTGGGTCAAGGAGCGCCTGGGCAAGTACGCGGCCACGCTCGGGCCCGGGCTCAACTTTGTGGTGCCCTTCATCGACCGCGTGGCCTACAAGCACAGCCTCAAGGAAATTCCGCTCGACGTGCCGGAACAGGTCTGCATCTCCAAGGACAACACCCAGCTCAAGGTCGACGGGGTCCTCTACTTCCAGGTCACCGACCCGATGCGCGCCAGCTACGGCTCGTCCAACTACATCCTGGCCATCACGCAACTGGCCCAGACCACGCTGCGCAGCATCATCGGGCGCATGGAACTCGACAAGACTTTCGAGGAGCGCGAGATCATCAACGCCCAGGTGGTGGCCGCCATCGACGAGGCGGCGCTGAACTGGGGCGTCAAGGTGCTGCGCTACGAGATCAAGGACCTGACCCCGCCGGCCGAGATTCTGCGCTCGATGCAAGCCCAGATCACGGCCGAGCGCGAGAAGCGCGCCCTGATCGCCGCTTCCGAAGGCCGCAAGCAGGAGCAGATCAACATCGCCAACGGCGAGCGCGAAGCCTCGATCGCGCGCTCCGAGGGCGAGCGCCAGGCGGCCATCAACCTGGCCCAGGGCCAGGCAGCGGCGATCCTGACCGTGGCCGAAGCCTCGGCTGCTGCCATCGAGCACATCGCCCGCGCCATCCGCTGCGACGGTGGCGAAGCCGCGGTGCAGCTCAAGGTGGCCGAGAAGGCCATGGAGGCTTACGCCCGAGTGGCCGCCGACGCCACCACCACCCTGATCGTGCCTTCCAACATGACGGAGGTCGGCGCCCTGATCGGCTCGGCGATGCAGATGGTGCGCGCGGTCAAGCCTGCGGCCTGAAGCCGCCGGCGATCAACCGGTCGCTGGGGGCCCTCGGCGGCCCGGTCCGGGGCAGCAGGTCCGGCGGGGCACCGGTGCAGGAGGCTGCGCCGTGCTCGCGGTCTCAGGTGCTCTGCCGCACGATCACCTCGTAGCCCAGGTCGACGCAGGCCGCGGGTGGCGACTCGCCCCGCATCAGCGCAAGCAGCATGCGGGCCGCGGCCACGCCGATCTCAGCGCGCGGTGTGCGCACCGTGGTCAGCGGCGGCAGCATCTGGTCGCTGCCGGTGAGGTCGTTGAATCCGGCGATGGCCACCCGCTGCGGCACCGGCAGCCCCAGCCGCAGCGCCGCCAGCAAGGCGCCCTGGGCCAGGTCGTCGTTGCACATGAAGATCGCATCCACCGGCGGGGCCTGGGCGACGATCTGCTCGAACATCGTGCCGCCCAGCGCGAGCGAGGACGGCGCCGGGTTCAGCCACTCCAGCGCCGGTGCGTGCAGCCCTGCCGAGCGCATCTCGCGCCGCCAGCCCTCGAGCCGCCGCAGCGTGCGCGGGTCGAGCTGGGCGGCGGCGAACGCGATGCGCCGGTGACCCCTCTGCAGCAGGTGGCGAGTCAGGGCCGCGGCCGCATCGGCCTGCGAGAAGCCGACGCAATGGATGCCCGGCACGCTCGAAGTCTCCATCAGGTGCACGCAAGGCACGCCGCTGGAGCGGATCAGCGCGCGCGTCGCATTGCTGCGCTCCAGCCCGGTCACCAGCAGGCCGGCCGGGCGGTGCAGCAGTTGCTCGCGCAGCAGCTGCTCCTCTTCGCCGGCGTCGTAGTGGGTGACCCCGATCAGCGTCTGGTAGCCGGCCGTGCGCAGCGTGCGCTGCACGCCATCGAGCAGGTCGACGAACAAGGCGTTGGACAGCATCGGGATCAGCAGCGCCACGTGCGTGCTGTGGCGCGAGGCCAGGGCCCGCGCGGCGGGGTCGGGCACGTAGCCCAGGCGCTCGGCAGCCGCCTTGACGCGGGCCACCAGCGCGCCGTCGACGGCGCGCTCGCCACGCAAGGCACGTGAGACGGTGATCGGGCTCACGCCGGCGACGCCGGCAACGTCGGCCAGCGTCACGCGACCAGTGGCACGGGAGCGGGTGGGGCCGGGCGGCATGTCGGTGGATCGATCGTGGGGCATGCGCCCTGCAACCGGACTCTATCAGGATAGCGATGTCTGGCTGTGGCTTCGATCGCCATCAGACCACGGTCGGTCCATCCTGGGACAACAGCCACGCAAGCAACTTCCTGAGGGCAAACACCTATCACACCGGCCCTTCATCCAACTAGGATAGCGCTGTCCAAACTGCATGACGACCGCACCGCGCGGCAGGCCCGCGGTGGCCAGCGCTGCGATGCCCACCCGCCCGCACCCTCACCACCGACGCCGGACCGGGTCGCTTGCCACCGGGCGGGCGCGGCGCACGCCGCGGTCGCCGCGCGACCGAAGTCCGGGCCGGGCATCGATCTGCGGCTCGATGCCCGGCCGGCACCCCGCCGCGATCGAGGCCACCGCTGCCTCACACCTTCGTTCATATCATCACGCCGGCCCGGACCGGCGCAAGGAGACTCGATGAATCCGCACCCCTCCACCGCCCGTCGCCGCCTTGCCCTGCTCGGTGCGGCAGCGCTCGGCCTGGCCGCGGTCAAGGCGCCGACGGCCTGGGCGCAGACGGCCTGGCCGGCCGGACCCCTGACGCTCGTCGTCGGCTTCCCTCCCGGCGGTCAGACTGACTTCGCCGGACGGGTGTTGCTGGCCAGCCTGCAAGGCACGCTCGGCCAGCCGGTGGTCATCGACAACCGGGCCGGCGTGAACGGCAACCTCGCCGCCATCGACGTGATGCGGGCGCGTCCCGATGGCTACCGGCTGCTCGTGGGCAACGGCTCGATGACGATCGCCGCGCATGTCAACCCGGTACCGGGCATCGTCGACCCGCGGCAGCTCACGCCGATCGGCGTGATGCTGCAGTCGGCCCTGGTACTGGCAGTGCCGGCCAGCTCGCCGATCAGGACCTACGCCCAGTTTGTCGAGCATGTCAAGGCGCAGAGCGGCCGAGGCACCGGTATCGACTACGGCACTGGCGGCATCGGCTCGCTGCCGCATGTGACGATGGAGCTGCTGCGCGAGCGGCTCGGCGGCCCGCGCATGAACCACGTGCCCTACCGCGGCAGCAGCCCGGTCATCACCGACCTGATCGCCGGCCGCCTGGTCGCGACCTTCGACGCGACGTCGGTCATCGCGCCGTTCATCCGGTCGGGCCAGCTGCGCCCGCTGCTGGTCACCAGCGACCGGCGCGTACCGGCCTTCCCCGACGTGCCGACCGCCGCCGAAGTCGGCCTCAGGGACTTCACGATCGTTTCCTTCATCGGCCTCTACGGGCCGCCCGGCCTGCCGGCCGACATCGTCTCGCGGGCCAACGCGGCGCTCAACACCGCGCTCGCCGACGCGACCGTCAGGGCCCGCATCCTCGAGCGCGGCGACGAACCCGGCGGCGGCCCGGCCGAGCAGCTGGCGGCCCTCACCACCACCCACCACCGGGTCTGGGGCGAGGTGGTCAGGGTCAACAACATCCGTGCCGAGTGACGCGCTGCAAGCGACCGCCATGGCTTCGCTGGTCGTGATGGGCGTCTCGGGCTGCGGCAAGTCGCTGGTCGGGCTTGCCGTGGCCGCACGGCTGGGCCTGCCACTCATCGAGGGTGATGACTTCCACTCCGGGCGCAACCGCGTGCTGATGCGGCAGGGCGTGCCGCTGTCCGACCTGCACCGCGCCGACTGGCTCGACCAGCTCGGTGCGCAACTGGCGCGGCACCCCGGCGGCGCGGTGCTCACCTGCTCGGCGCTCAAGGCGGCGTACCGCGAGCGCCTGCGCAGCGCGGCGCCCGGGCTGCGCTTTGCCTGGCTTGATCTGGAGCGCCGGTCGGCCGAGGCGCGGGTGGGCCAGCGCAGCGCACACTTCTTCCCGGCCGGGCTGGTGGCCACGCAGTTCGAAGCCCTCGAACCGCCGACCAACGAGCCAGGCGTGCTGCGCCTCGATGCGATGCGGCCGGTCGAGCAGATCACCGAGCGCATCGTGAGCTGGATGACCCACGGCGCAGCCTCCCGGGCGCAGCAGGACAGGGTTCGATGAGCGCAGGCCCGCAGCCCGTCACCGCCTCTGGACCGCCAGCCGCCGCGCGGGGCGGGCTGCGCATCGAAGCGCCTCGCGGGCACGCCTGCCGCGAGGGCCTGCCCCGCTGTCATCGGATCGGGCCACCGGCCCGGCCGACCACCTGATCGCCGCCAGACCATGACCACCACCACACTCCCGCCCCTGCACCCCACCCTGGTGCGCGTCACGCAGCGCATCGTCGAGCGCAGCCGCGCCAGCCGCACCGGCTACCTGCACACCGTGGCGTCGGCGCGCCGGCCCGAGCGCTATCGCTCCGGCCTGGGTTGCGCCAACGTGGCGCACGCCTTCGCCGCGATGCCGGCCAGCGACAAGCTGGTGCTGCATCAGCAGCGCCAGCCCAACATCGGCATCGTCACCGCCTACAACGACATGCTGTCGGCGCACCAGCCCTACGAGCGCTACCCCGAGTCGCTGCGCGCCTGGGCCCGCGAGCTGGGGGCCACGGCGCAGGTGGCCGGCGGCGTGCCGGCCATGTGCGACGGTGTCACCCAGGGCCAGGAGGGCATGGAGTTGTCGCTGTTCTCGCGTGACGTGATCGCCCTGGCCACTGCCGTCGGGCTGACGCACAACGTCTACGACGGCGCCTTGCTGCTGGGCATCTGCGACAAGATCGTGCCCGGCCTGTTGATCGGCGCCCTGCAGTTCGGGCACCTGCCTATGCTCTTCGTGCCCGCCGGCCCGATGCGATCGGGGCTGCCCAACGACGAGAAGGCCAAGGTCCGCCAGCTCCATGCCCAGGGGCTGGTGGGCCGTGCCGAGCTGCTGGCCGCCGAGGAAGCCGCCTACCATGGCCCGGGCACCTGCACCTTCTACGGCACCGCCAACTCGAACCAGATGCTGCTCGAGATCATGGGGCTGCAACTGCCGGGCTCGTCTTTCGTGCAACCCGACGCGGCGCTGCGGCAGGCCCTCAACCGCCAGGCGATGGCGCGGGTGCTCGAACTCGGTCGCGGCGAGCAGCCGCTCGGGCTGGCCGACATCGTGACCGAGCAGGCCATCGTCAATGGCATCGTCGGCCTGCTCGCCACCGGCGGTTCGACCAACCACACCATCCATCTGGTGGCGATGGCGCGCGCCGCCGGCATCCTGATCGACTGGGACGACTTCGCCGAACTCTCGGACGTCGTGCCGCTGCTGGCCCGCATCTACCCCAACGGCAAGGCCGACGTCAACCACTTCCACGCAGCCGGTGGCATGGGCTTCCTGATCGCCCAACTGCTGGACGCGGGCTTGCTGCACGACGAGGTACAGACTGTGATGGGGCCGGGCCTGCAGTGCTGCACCCAGGAGCCCTGGCTCGACGGGGGCCGGCTGGCCTGGCGTGCGGCGCCCCGGCAGTCGGGCGACGAGACCGTGCTGCGCCCGACCCAGCGCCCCTTCAGCGCCGACGGTGGCCTCAAGCTGCTGCAGGGCAATCTGGGCCGCTCGGTGGTGAAGATCTCCGCCGTCGCCGCCGAGCACCGGCGCATCCATGCCCCGGCGATCGTGTTCGACAGCCAGCAGATGCTGATCGAGCGCTACCAGAACCATGAGCTCGACCGCGACTTCGTCGCCGTGCTGCGCTACCAGGGCCCGCAGGCCAACGGCATGCCGGAGCTGCACAAGCTCACGCCGGTGCTGGGCAGCCTGCTCGACCAGGGCCATCGCGTTGCCCTGGTCACAGACGGGCGCATGTCAGGGGCTTCGGGCAAGGTGCCGGCTGCCATCCACCTCAGTCCGGAGGCCCTGCTCGATGGGCCGATCGCCAAGGTCCGCAACGGTGACATGATCCTGCTCGACTGCGAGGCCGGCGTGCTGCGGGTCGAAGTCGACGACGGCGCATGGGCTGCGCGCGTCTGCGAACGCAGCGAGCTGTCGGACAAGGAGCACGGCCACGGGCGCGAGCTCTTCGGGCTGTTCCGGCGTCACGCCGGCCTGGCCGAATGCGGCGCCTCGGCGCTGTTCGGCAACCACTGAGCAGCCGCGCGCGTCGACTGCAGCCTACTGCGGCGCTGGAGCGGGCGATGCCGCCCCGCAGGCGCCCAGCGCACAGACTTCATCGTCGCTGCGAGTCGCGGCGCTCGCGGCGCCAGCGCACGATCTCGTCGACGATCAGGCTGGCGGCGCCGGCGGTGATCGCCATGTCGGCGACGTTGAAGCTCGGGAAGAAGCCGCCGTGGAACAGCGGCTCGAGGAAGCCGAAGCGAAACTGCAGGAAGTCGATGACGTGGCCGTGCACCAGGCGGTCGGCGAGGTTGCCGAGCGCGCCGCCGAGGATCAGCGTGATGGCCGCGCAGAACAGCGTCTGCGTCGGGTGCCTGCGCAGCAGCCAGACGATGAAGACCGCGGCCGCGGCCGCGATGCCCGACAGCAGCCAGCGCTGCCAGCCGCCGGCGTCGGCCAGCAGGCTGAACGCCGCGCCCGGGTTGTGCGCGCGCACCAGGCTGAAGTACGAGGTCAGCGGCAGCCATTCGCCGTGCGCGAAGCGCTGCAGGATCAGCAGCTTGGTCACCTGGTCGACGGCGACGATGGCCAGGGCCAGCAGCAGCCAGAACGCGAGGCCGCGGGCGGGGGCGGTGGGGGCGGTCATGGCGGGCGATCAGCTTCGTGCAAGCGGGCTCAGGCCACCGTGCGCACTTCGCCGCTGCCGAAGAGGTTGCCCGTGCAGCGCGCGCAGAGCGTCGGGTGCGCCGGGTCGTGGCCGACGTCGTCGCGCCAGTGCCAGCAGCGCTCGCATTTGGTCGCCGCCGACGGCGTCACCGTCACCGCCAGCGCCTCGCCGCGGACCAGCGTGGCCTTCGAGGTGATCAGCACGAACTTCAGGTCCTCGCCCAGCGAGGCCAGCAGCGCGTGCGTCTCGGGCGGCGCGGCCAGCGTGACCTCGGCCTGCAGCGAGGAGCCGACGGCGCCGGCCTCGCGCACGGTCTCGATGGCCTTGTTGACCGCGTCGCGCACCTCGCGCAGCGCGGCCCACTTGGCCAGCAGCGCGGCGTCGGCGGTCGCGCCGATGCTCATGAGCAAATGTGGCTCCGCCACTTTGCTCATACCCCCGCGGGGGGCGGCCGGCTCAGCCGGCCTGGGGGCGCTCATGAAGCGCCACCAGGTCTGCTCGAAGACCGAGCCGCGGCCCGGCGCGACCAGGGCCCAGGCCTCCTCGGCGGTGAAGCTCAGGAACGGCGCCATCCAGCGCAGCATGGCCTGGGTCAGGTGCCACAGCGCGGTCTGCGCGCTGCGCCGCGCCAGGCTGCCCGGGGCCGTGGTGTAGAGGCGGTCCTTGAGGACGTCGAGGTAGAACGCGCCCAGGTCCTCGCTGCAGAAGACCTGCAGCTTGGCGACCACCGGGTGGAACTCGTAGACCTCGTAGTGCGCGAGCACCTCGGCCTGGAAGGCCTGCGCGCGCGCGAGCGCCCAGCGGTCGATCTCGAGCAGTTGCGCGCTCGGCACCGCGTCGCGGGCCGGGTCGAAGTCGCTGGTGTTGGCCAGCAGGAAGCGCAGGGTGTTGCGGATGCGGCGGTAGGCGTCGACCACGCGGGCGAGGATCCTGTCGTCGCCGGCGATGTCGCCCGAGTAGTCGCTGGCCGCGACCCACAGCCGGATGATCTCGGCGCCCAGGCTCGAGCTGACCTTCTGCGGCTCGATGCCGTTGCCCAGGCTCTTGCTCATCTTGCGGCCCTGGCTGTCGACGGTGAAGCCGTGCGTGAGCAGGCCGCGGTAGGGCGCGCGGCCGTAGATCGCGCAGGCCAGCAGCAGCGAGCTGTGGAACCAGCCGCGGTGCTGGTCGTGGCCTTCGAGGTAGAGGTCGGCCTCGGGGCCTTCGTCGTGGTGGCCCGGGCTGCCCTCGACGTCGGCGTGGGTGCCGCGCAGCA
>Ga0208100_100395_pt1 | contig 17488 bp, 18 predicted proteins | sample SubbioR11_8A_Aug_FD_184817 | JGI IMG/M metagenome (GOLD analysis project Ga0208100, IMG submission 184817) | Serpentinite rock and fluid subsurface biosphere microbial communities from McLaughlin Reserve, California, USA - CR11_8A_Aug (SPAdes) | ecosystem: Environmental > Terrestrial > Deep... | reverse complement strand
AAGAACCGTGGCACAGCTATGGTATTCATAAAATGCCTGTAGAAAACTTTCTCATTTACTTCTGGATTGAAGAAGAAAATAGCAAGGTACAGGTTACTGCCGTTATTTATGGCAAACGTGACCAGCTAAAACAACTTTCACAGATGGATATTTAGTAGAACACCGCAGATCAAAAAAGTTATAATTATTGAGAAGGGCTTAGCCTCATTTGAAGCTAAGCCCTTCCGTGTCATTCAACGGTTTCAGTGGGAGATTTAACTCCCGCTGAAACAATTGTGTAAGCAAGACAAGCGAAACGTCCCCTTGTCTTTCCCTTGTCTTTTTTATCTCTCTTTACTTATAATATCCTTAACCTTCATCAAACGTGTGATTGTACTTCTTTCATTTTCGTCCAGCTTCATTCTGATAAATCTGATAGTTTCTTGAAGCTCTGGTATAGTTCTGTACTCCAGAGCATTTACCCTTCTTCTCGTTTTCTCAATTTCATCGGCCATGAGCTGGCAGGTTTTTTCTACCTCTGCCAGTTCCAACAGCCTTGCCATAATTCCATAAAGCTTTGAGATGGCATCATCAAGCTCGGATGAGGTCTGGGCAAACCCATAGGGATATATGCTTCCTTCATCTCCCTCCAGCTTTCTGATGAAATTCATCACAGGCACATGCACACTCATTACATTTTTTTTCTTGATATCCACTGAAATACTTTCCTTGGGAAAAACTACAGCCTCCTCGAGCAATTCCGGGGACATAACAGCACTTGCCAACAAAAATTCTTTGAAGGAATCCTGCAGTTCTTTCTCGACTTCCATTCTGATCGCTTTATTTTTTCTGATTAACTCAATGAATCTCCTCATAAGCTCATCCTGTTTATCCTTTAGGAGCTTATGCCCTCTCTTGGCAGTGGATAATCTTGCCTTTAGCCTTGTGTTCTCCATACGGGTAGGATTCACATTTAGCTTAGCCATCTACTCCACCCCTTCATCACCCAATGGCAGATACTTATCAAGATATTCTTCCCTGATTCTCTTAAGCTCACTTCTGGGAATAATCTTTAACAGCTCCCAACCCAAATCTAATGTATCGGTGATACTTCTGTTATTATCATAGCCTTGATGTACATACTCCTTATCAAAGGCTTCAGCAAATTTTGCGAAGGCTTTATCTGCGTCAGACAGTGCAGATTCACCCAATATAGTGGCCAACTCCCTTGCCTCCCTGCCTGAGGTATAGGCAGCATACAGCTGGTTCATAGTATCGGCATGGTCTTCTCTGGTTTTTCCCTTGCCTATACCCTTGTCCTTTAGCCTTGACAAGGACGGAATCGCATTGATAGGCGGTTTGATACCCCTCTTATACAATTCTCTGGACAATATAATTTGTCCTTCAGTAATATATCCTGTCAAGTCAGGGATAGGATGAGTAATATCATCTTCCGGCATGGTTAAAATAGGAATCTGGGTAATAGAGCCCTTTCTCCCTTTAATCCTTCCCGCTCTTTCATAAATTGTTGAAAGGTCAGTATACAAATAACCTGGGTACCCACGTCTGCCCGGAACTTCCTTTCTGGCGGCAGAAGTTTCACGCAACGCCTCGGCATAAGTTGTAATATCCGTCAATATAACCAAAACATGCATATCCTTTTCAAAAGCCAAATATTCCGCACATGTAAGAGCCATACGAGGTGTAGCAATCCTTTCTATGGCTGGGTCATTAGCTAAATTCATAAACAGAACTGCTCTGTCAATCGCCCCGGTTTTAGTAAAGTCCTCAATAAAGAATTGAGCTTCTTCAAAGGTGATACCCATGGCAGCAAACACAACCGCAAAGCTTTCATCACTGCCAAGCACTCTTGCCTGCCTTGCTATCTGAGCGGCTACTTCACCATGTGGCAATCCGGAGCCTGAGAAAATAGGTAGTTTTTGACCTCTGACCAATGTGTTTAATCCATCTATGCACGAAATGCCTGTCTGTATAAATTGAGAAGGATAATCTCTTGATACAGGATTGATCGGCACTCCGTTGATATCGACCTTCTTATCCGGAATAATCTTCGGCCCATTATCCTTAGGACGACCTAAGCCATCAAAAATTCTTCCAATCATATCATAGGAAACTCCTAATTCCAAAGGCTTACCTAAAAACCTTACAGAAGTGTTCTTTAGGTTAATGCCTGTAGACCCCTCGAAAAGCTGAACTACAGCCTTGTCACCATTAACCTCGAGTACCCTGCCACGTCTTTTTTCGCCGGTTTGAAGTTCTATCTCAACCAATTCCTCAAACTTGACGCCTTCTACTCCTTCGACTACCATCAATGGTCCAACTACTTCACTTACCGTTTTATATTCTTTAAGCATCAAGGATACCTCCTTCGCTTATGAGTTTGTCCACACTTACTTTAATCTCTTGAATAATATTGTCAATATCCTCTATTCTTTCTTCCGGTATGTATTTTGCCCTGCCTATTCTATCCCTGATCTCCATCTTTTCAATTTTCTTTAAGTAAACTCCTTGATCTAACGCCCTTCTTCCTTGGTGGTAAAATTCCAATACCATCTTAAGCATTTTATTCTGCTTTTGTAATGAACAGAAGGTATCTACCTCATGGTAAGCATTTTGCTGCAAATAGTCTTCTCTCATGGACTTAGTAACCTCTAGCTTTAATTGATCTCCCTCTGAAAGAGAATCCCTGCCAACCAGTCTTACTATCTCTTGCAAAGCTGCTTCATCCTGTAGCAGGTTCATAGCTTGTGCTCTATTGTCAGCAAAATCCGGGTCTATATTTTCATTCATCCATCTATCAATATTTGTTTGATACAATGTATAGGAATTCAACCAATTAATAGCCGGGAAATGCCTTTTATAAGAAAGAGCATGATCCAAACCCCAGAAAACCTTTACAATTCTCAAAGTGGCTTGCGATACAGGTTCAGATATATCGCCCCCCGGAGGTGATACCGCACCTATAACCGTTACAGCACCTTCTCTGTCATCACTTCCGTAGCATATCACCTTGCCTGCTCTTTCATAAAACGCCGCAGCCCTCGATGCCAGATAAGCAGGGTAGCCTTCGTCCCCAGGCATTTCTTCTAGTCTGCCCGACATCTCCCTTAGAGCCTCTGCCCATCTGGAAGTCGAATCCGCCATGATCGCAACAGAATAACCCATATCCCTGAAGTATTCCGCAATTGTGATCCCTGTATAAATTGATGCCTCTCTTGCCGCAACAGGCATATTTGAAGTATTGGCAATAAGAACCGTCCTCTTCATCAGAGATTCTCCGGTGGCGGGGTCAATAATTTCAGGAAATTCCAAAAGCACGTCCGTCATTTCATTTCCACGCTCACCACAGCCTACATATACTACTATCTCAGTATCCGCCCATTTTGCAAGCTGATGCTGCACAACAGTTTTTCCGGATCCGAAAGGTCCCGGAATAGCGGCAGTACCACCCTTTGACACAGGGAAAAATGTGTCTATAACCCTTTGCCCTGTTATTAGTGGAACAGTTGGATTCAATTTCTTTTGATATCCCCTGCCTTTTCTTACAGGCCATCTCTGCAACATTTGAAGTGATATAGTCCCATCCAAGGTACAGATATCATCTGCGATAGTAAATTCGCCCTCTTTAATCTCAGTGACCTTGCCTGACACACCCGCAGGAACCATTATTTTATGAAGTATTAAAGGAGTTTCTTGGACGGTGCCAATAACATCTCCTTGAGCTACTTGATCTCCGAGCCTTGCTACAGGAGTAAAATACCACATTTTTTCCCTGTTAAGGTTTTTGACTTCGACCCCTCTGGATAAAAAATCCCCCGCTATTTCTCTCAAGGTTTCAAGCGGTCTTTGTATGCCATCAAACATTGCCTCCAGCAAACCGGGCCCCAGCTCTACCGTCAGTGGTTCTCCTGTCGTATATACCGGGTCACCAGGCCCTATTCCGGTTGTTTCTTCATAAACCTGAATAGACGCCCGATCTCCCCTCATTTCTATTATTTCACCAACCAGTCTATGATCCGAAACATGAACAACGTCATATACATTAGCTTCATCCATGCCCTCCGCAACAACTAAGGGGCCAGATACCTTTATTATTTTTCCAACCTTCAAGATAAGCCCTCTCTTTCTATAAAATATTTGATCCTACGGCTTTTTCAACATTCCTATTTATCTTGTTCATACCAATGTTTAGAGTTCCTTGATTACTTGGTATTAGTATTACCGCAGGGATTATCTCTTTGTCATATCTTTCTATGGTATCCGGAATCAAACTGGCTATCTGCTCAGTAATAAAAATAATACCATAGTTCTTCTTAGCAATGGAGTCCACTATTTTTCTGGCTTCCTCCCTGTCATAAACTCCGAAAACATCAACTCCAAGTGCCTTAAAGGCAAGGATTGAGTCTTTATCTCCCACAACAGCAACCTTATACATACAAATCACGCAGCCTTTCCTTTATGGCATCCGGAGAAAGCTTATTAAGCTTTGAAACCATTATTATTCTTAAAGTCTTAATCTCTGTTTCTTTAGCTACGATATAAGAAAAAATTGGCTCTGGTCCAAAGGTTACGAATTTTGAGGACTTGTTGATCTCCAGCAGATAATTATCCATATGCTTTTCCAAATCAGACAGCCTCTTCGTTGCCTGAAAAGCTTCCAAACCTTTTATTAAGCTGGGGCTGATTCTGAAATTTCTAAACTTATGGATGATCGTGTCAACAGAATCATTTAAGGTAAGCAAAATGGAATCCACTCCGATCTTTCCATTAGGCAGAAGCACTTCCTCAAAAAACTTCATATCCTTACCCTGCTTTTTTAACCTTATTGATGTCTTAACATTCGTGAAATCGATCAAATCCTCCACATATTGTACGAATAACTTTATGCCTGTACTTTTAGCCATTTTATACAAATGACCGAAATAAAACCTGTCAAATATCAAATCTATTCTTTGAGGGTCTTTTGTGGATTCATAATCTTTAATCACAGCTTCTAAAGCTTCTTTAAATTCAGGCTCGATATCTCTATGATTCTCAGATAAAAACCCTGTTTTGAACTTTTGAAAATCTGTGGTACCAATAGGAATATAAAGCTCGGACAAATCTTTATTCAGTTCCTTTTCTTTGACCATAACCTTTAAATTATGATAGTCATACTTTAAAAGCATTAAGTCTACAACCACCTGATGCTTGGACACTTCTCCCATCAGCTTATAAACCCGCTTCAACTCATGAGAAAGAATTTTTTCATATTCTTCTCCACGGTTAACTCCTGTTACTCCATTGGCATACTCGGTTTCGCAAAGAATTTTTATTACCTCGTCAATATCCTTGGCATCTACCATTCTTTCAACCCTAGCCCTTGAAAGGAGTTTGTTCTCAAGAACTCTGGTTCTTGTTACGCCTTGGATAAAATCCATTCTATCCATGAAATCACTCCTATCCTTTGAAAAGCTCTAGGGCTATTTCTACTTCCAATTCTTCTCTTAAATAATCTACAAGAGAGTCAAAAGTATAGTTTATAATAATATCTTTATCCTTTAGCAAAAATCCGGATTCTACAGTATCCTCCGAAATCTTGATCGGCAGGTCTAAAGCCTTTGCACTATTCTTCATTGCTTCAGGCAACACAAGCATTTCGCTTCCCTTTAGACTTAACCTCTTAATAGTATTTTCCAGGAATTTGACGTATTTATCTTCATTCAAATCCATCAACCTGTCCTTTGCTACTCTAAATACCCTATCCATAATTTCTTGCTTTGCTTTTAATATTTCATCTCGCACCTTCAGTTCAGCATTCGATATTGCCCTGTCCTTCATGGTGCTAGCTTCCAGTGTAGCTCTATCAACTATCCTTTTCTTTTTGTCATTGGCCTCTCTAACTCTGGAGCTAACTATCCCCTCATTCCTTTGAACTGCCTCAGCTATAATCGCTTCAGCTTGACGCTTTGCGTCACCTAGAATTTTTTGGGTTAGGTTATCTAAATTTGACATAGCTTCACATCCTTAATTTTTCTAGAAACTAACCGCATTAACAAGGATTAGTGATATAACGAATGCTAAAAGAGCATAGGTTTCAACCATTACAGCATAAATAATACCCTTTGTAGAGTGTTCTTCATTCTTAGCTAAAATCGCAATACCTGATGCTGCGGTCTTACCTTGGGCTATGGCTGACATCCAGCCTACAAAGCCGATAGGCAGACAGGCAGCAAACAAATACATTCCCTGTGCTAAGCTCATGCCCGCATCAAGCTGACCTATTACCAACAGTCCTATAACAAATCCATAAAGCCCTTGCGTACCCGGCAATAATTGAAGTATTAAGGATCTTCCGAATTTCTCCGGTTCTTCGATTACCAATCCTGCTGCTGCCTCGCCGACAATTCCTATACCTATGGCTGAACCTATACCTGAAAGAAATACCGCTATGGCGATACCAAGCCCTGCGAAAAACACTCCACCGTTTTGAACTATAAATTCTGTAAAATTCATGTACACTTCCCCCTAACTTATTTTAAATTAATATATTTTGGCTTGCTTCTAAATGAATTGAACTCTTTTCCTCCGCCTTCATAGAACTTTCCAAAAAACTCCACGAAGGTCAGTCTTATTGTATGGACATAAGCTCCTAAAAGACTTAAGCCCAAGTTAAACAACTGTCCGAATATAAATATAACAACTGCCAATATCATACCTATAATCCCTTTTTCCGCCAGCATGCCCGCCATCATATTTACAGCTCCGGCTATAAATCCGCCTGCCAGCCCTAATGCCATTAATCTTGAGTATGAAACAAAATCCCCCACATACCCCGAAATACCGTATAAAGAGTAAATCCCACCACCGATTTTGCCTGCCATTCCCTTTGCCTCTCTGCCGCCGGTAGCAACAATGCCTACCATGCCCAGAGTCATAACAATCGAAGAAATACTTTTAGCCGCAGCTGGTAATGCCACCACACCTGATACCAAATACACTATCGCACCTACTAATGCCAAAACCCAAAAACCTACATCGTATACAGCATCCAATACTTTTCCGTCTCTGATGTACATATATGCCTTCAGCCCTAATGCAAAGAAGATATGGATCAGCCCAAAGACTATAGATAGTATCAGCAGGCTCTGATAATCCTCAGCAGGATTAAATAAAGCCTTCATAGGGATAATCCCTCCAAATACGGAACCATATAAAAATCCCCATATTATAACAGAGAAGCTTAGATAATAGAAAAATCTTACAAATTTCTTGGTTGATTCAACCAAATTAAACTTCCTTAAAGCCATAAATGAACCAATTAACATTATCAGCCCATAAGCTACATCTGCAGCCATCATCCCGAAGAAAATCAAATAAAAAGGTGCCAAGAAGGGTGTCGGATCCACCTCTTTATAGCGTGGCAAGGCATACATGCCCGTTAAAGCCTCAAAGGATTGTACAAATTTAGAATTCTTTAGTAGTATAGGTACACTTGGGTCATCCGTTTCAGCTTTCACAAGCTCCAGATAATACACATTGTCAAGTGCTGCTTTTACAGCCTCTGTAAAATCTTCTTCCATATCTGTCGGAATATAACCTTTGATAACGTTTACACTTTCAGTCATTAAAAACTTTCCTGAAGAAGCCACTCTTAGCTTCTTGTTCAATAAATAATCATAAACAATTTCCAGGGAAGGAAGATGCTCTGTCAAATCTCTGATAGAATTTTCATATGCATTGATTTCATCATGCAGCTCTTTTATCCTATTATTAATTTTAAAGATCTCCTCTTGAGGAGAATCCTCTCCGATTAAATTCGCCTTAGAAAAGTTATTATTTCTTAATATCTCTTTAACGATTTCCTTTTCACACTTAGATGACAAGGCTAAAACATAAAGATTGTCCTTATCTTCACTGACAATTTCTGAATAAGTATAAGTAGTGCCGGATAAATCAACATTAAGCCTTTCCCTAAGTTTTTTTGGTATCGTCCCCAGGAATACTTCGCTTTGCTCAAAATTCAAACTCTTGATTGGACTATTTAACTGAATCCAAGGAGATAATTCTTCTTTTGTTGTCTCTAAATGCACAATCTCTTGTCTTAGATTCTCTTTTTCAGCCCAAAGCCCCCGAAGCTTATTGTATATCGGAAAATAATCAATGCTATTTGCCTTCTCCTCAAGTTCTCTGAAGTTAAAATCCTCAAGACCTTTTTTCAGGGCCTTAATACCGGATTCCCTTATATGGTACTTAGACAATATATCTATGGCATAGCTAACCCTTGATATTTCCTCATCTACAGCCACAATACTCTCAGGAACTTGTACACTTCTTAACCCTTCTTGTTTAATAGCTGCATCTTTGTCAAGGTTAAGAAAATGAACGTATTTAAATTTTTGAAGCTCATGGAGAAGATTTTCCCTTTCTGAATCAAAGGCAAACAAGCTGAAATTACTCATTTTAACTATTGCCATTTGCGTTCACAATCCTCTCAATAATAATACTGACTGCTGAATTCAAATCTTCATCTTTCATTTCATACAAGGCTTTTGCTTGGTCAGTCCCTCTTCCAATTATTGGTTTTGCCATAGCCTCGCCTTCTGATAAAGCCGATTGTTTTAATACCTTTGCCTCTGCTTCACCCTCTGCCAGAATCCGCATATATTCTTGTTCTGCTAACAGCTCTGCTTCCTGTTTCTTGTTTTTGGAAATTTGAGTTGCATCACTTAAAAGGGCTTTTGCCTTTTCCTCTGCTTCTCTCACTGCTTCAATTGCATTCTTTGCCATCGCTTCACCCCCTCCTGACAATAACTAAAATTTTAAAAATATTAATAATATTTCAATACTTATTCTACCTTAACAAAATTCACAAATCAATAAAATAGTTAAATAAGGGCTTTGCCCGTCATTCAACGGTTTCAGTGGGAGATTTAACTCCCGCTGAAAAAATTAAATGGCACCCGCCGCCTTTAGAGGCGGGGGACATCTTAATTTAGTTATAACTTTGTCAATCTTTTTTCTATTTCTCTATTTCTTGACAAATAAACATAATCCTTTTAATATTCTACTTATTTCTAAGTATTCCTTCAAAAAAAAATAAATAATAGAAAAAAGAAATACTAAAAACAGTTCTCTTGTTCCGAGACTGCTTTTAGTATTTCTTTTTTCCATGTAGTTATGCAGTTTGCTACACCATTTCCTTCAAATTCTCCGCTACTATTAAATCTGCTTCAGTGACTGACAATACATCCTCCACGGTAAAAGCCGGATTTATCTCAGTTAAATGCAAGCCATCCTTTAAAACCCTAATAACACACATTTCAGTTACAATAACATCTACTTCGCCGGCTGCCGTAAGAGGTAATGTGCATTGCTTCAATATCTTTGCCTTCCCCTTTGCCGTATGCTCCATGGCAACAATAACCTTTTTTGCCCCTGAAACCAAGTCCATGGCTCCACCCATTCCCGGCACCATCTTTCCGGGAATCATCCAGTTGGCTAAATTGCCCTTTTGATCTACCTGCAAAGCACCCAAAACCGTAGCGTTTACATGTCCTCCTCTAATAATGGCAAAAGAGGTTGCACTGTCAAAAAAAGCCGCCCCGGGAAGAACAGTGACACAGGTTCCACCTGCATTTACCAGTTCCAAGCCTTCATCGGCCTCATCTGGAGCAGGGCCCATTCCCAAAAATCCATTTTCTGACTGCAAAATGATATTGATTCCTTCCGGAATATAGTTTGCTACTAATGTCGGAAGACCTATACCCAAATTTACTATATCTCCGTTCTCAAATTCCATTGCAACTCTTTTTGCAATAATTTCTCGAACATTCATAAGCCTACACTCCCTTCACTATAATATCAACAAATATTCCCGGCGTTACCACATCATTTGGATTGATTTCACCCGCTTCGACAATTTCATCAGCCTGCACAATCACCAAATCCGCAGCCATTGCCATGACCGGATTAAAATTTCTTGCGGAGTTATTATATGTTACGTTTCCTTTTTTATCAACCCTTGCCCCTTTGATAAGTGCCACATCCGCCCTTAGCGGCATCTCAATCAGGTAGTCCTTCCCGTCTAAGGTGATTTTCTGTTTCGACTCCTCAAGTATCGTTCCTACTCCCGTAGGGGTAATCACACCACCCAAGCCCGCTCCTGCAGCCCTGATCCGTTCCGCCAATGTGCCCTGAGGTACCAACTCCACCTCCATTTCCCCTGAATTCATCTGCCGTCCGGTTTCAGGATTAGTACCAATATGAGAGGCTATTACTTTTTTTACTTGCTTATTTACTACTAATCGCCCCGTTCCCTTATCAGGAAATCCGGTATCAGTAGTAATTATAGTTAAATCCTTAACACCCTTTTCTATAAGGACATCAATAAACCTTTCTGGAGTACCCACTGCCAAAAACCCTCCAAACATTATGCTCATTCCATCCTTGATATGATCCATTGCTTCTGTCATACTCATTATCTTTTCCAAATGCTGCACCTCCGTTTAATATATTGTCAGTATCATTGTACCATAAAACCAAGGGAACAAAACCAAGTGGGCGGTTCTTCGCTTCCTTTTTTCCTTTTTGATTTCAACCGCAAAAAACCCTACCCTTTATTCATTGGTTCTTCAGCACCCTTGCTATCCTCACTGCCGCTTTGCCATCTCCATAAGGATTTACTGCATTTGCCATGGTTTCATAGGTTTCCCTGCAGTTTAACAGCTCATGGGTTAGATTATAGATATTGTTTCTATCAATTCCTGCCATTTTGACAGTACCCGCTGCAACCGCCTCCGGTCTTTCAGTTTCTGTCCTAAGAACCAAGACCGGCTTTCCTAAGGCAGGAGCCTCCTCCTGTATCCCCCCTGAATCTGTCAAAATGATATGGGACTTTGCCATCAGATTTGCAAAGGGTTCATAATCCAAAGGCTCTACCATATGTACCCTTTCCGTATTGCCCAGTATATCTTTGGCAAGCTGTTGCACCTTTGGATTGAGATGCACCGGAAAAACCACCACCGCCTCCGAATTGTTCATCACCACCTCTTTGATGGCAGAAAATATATCAATCATGGGTTTTCCAAGGTTTTCTCTCCTATGGGCTGTAACAAGTATCATTTTTTTATTATTATAATCAATATGATTTAATCTATTATCCTCAAAGACATAATCCTTTTTTACCACTTGAAGCAAAGCATCAATAACAGTGTTCCCTGTGATGAAAATATCCTCATCCCTGATATTTTCCTTCAAAAGGTTTTCCCTGTTTCCCGCAGTGGGTGCAAAATGCAGGTCACAAATCCTCCCTGTCAAAACTCTGTTCATTTCCTCGGGATATGGCGAATATTTGCAATGGCTTCTCAAGCCTGCTTCTACATGCCCAACCTTCACCTTTTGATAGAAGGCAGCCATAGCACCTGCAAATGTTGTAGATGTATCGCCATGCACCAGCACCACATCAGGCTTTTCCAACATGATAACCTTTTCAAGCCCTACCAATGCTTTCGAGGTTATCTCACACAAGGTTTGTCCTTGCTTCATAATATTTAGATCATAATGTGGCTTTATATGGAAAAGCTTCAGTACCTGATCCAGCATTTCCCTATGCTGGGCGGTTACACATACCACTGATTCAAAATATTCATTGTTTTCCAGTTCCTTAATGACAGGAGCCATCTTAATGGCTTCAGGCCTTGTACCAAAGATGGACATGACTTTAAACTTGCTCATAAATACACCTCGACTTTATTATGCTTTGGATAAAGAAAACTTATATCGTATATCGGACACTACCTATCTTTGGTGGACAGAGGCGTCCAATCCTGCATTAATTCTATATAAATTCTATAAAAAAACCGAGAATCCCTTCCCGGCGGTTATTCCTTATCTGCACTTTTATATCTTACCACATACACAAAGCTTGCGTACACCACTGCACTAGTAACAAACAGTATAATCATAGAATCCAACAGCTTGCTAGTGGACATGAATGCGGCACTAATACCAAAAACACCGCTGACAGCATATAAAATCAAAACCGTTCTCTTTTGTCCGAGTCCAGTGGATAATAATTTATGATGCAAATGCCCCTTGTCAGGCTGCATTATAGGCTTTCTGTTAATAGCCCTTCTTAATATGGCAAAAGCTGTATCAAATATAGGCAAACCCAGAGCCAATACCGGTACTACCGTAGCCAAAGCGGTTGCTCCCTTTACAAAACCATATATAGATATGGCCGACAGCATGTACCCCAGAAAAAGAGAACCTGTATCTCCCATGAAAATTTTTGCTGGATTAAAATTGTAAGGCAAAAAGCCTATCGCAGCACCTGCAATTCCCAAGGTCATCAGAACAGTAATCGTTCCCATCTCCCCGGTATCTACGATATTGACATGAGCGACATAAGATAACGAAAGTGCGGCTATAGTCGCTACCCCAGCTGCAAGACCGTCTAACCCATCAATCAGATTTAAGGTATTTGTGATACCCACAGTCCAAAATATTGTTACCGGAATACTTAATATTCCCAAAGATATAATCTGTCCACCTGTAAAGGGTACTGTAAGCCCTCCGATTTTCAAACCAAACAGCACTAGTATCATTGAACAAACTATTTGCACTGACAGCTTGACCTTAGCCGGCAGAGGTTTAATATCATCAATTATTCCCATTGCAACGATAAGGGTTCCGCCTATGAGCATCCCAATGATCCTTGTATCCACAGGAACCACCGCTAATACACTAATAATAAAACCCAAATATATTGCCAATCCTCCAAGTCTTGGAATTGGCTTATTATGCACCCTTCTGGCATCCTTCGGTACGTCAACGGCCCCTATTTTTAAAGCTATCGCCTTGGCAATAGGTGTAGCGAGCAGAGATACCAACGCAGCCACGAAAAATACAATCAAGTATTTATTCAAAACAAAACACTCCTTATTTATAGACATATACAGAGTAATTCTACCTCATAGCATATAAAAAATCAATGATACATTTTAAATATTTTCAAATTGTATTAATTCAACCCCTGCTTCCATTAACATCTCTATAGACATTTCATCGGGATAGCTCCCTTTAAAAATAATTTTCTTTATTCCTGCGTTTATTGCCATCTTTGAACATAATATACATGGTTGCAGAGTTGCATACAAAATCCCACCCTGTATGCTTGCTCCATGATAGGCAGCTTGAATAATGGCGTTCTGTTCCGCATGAAGCCCCCTGCAAAGCTCATGCCTCTGCCCTGAGGGTACGCCTAAGCGTTCTCTCATGCAGCCTATGTCATGGCAATGAGCAGTTCCTGACGGTGCTCCGTTATATCCGGTGGCAAGAATTCTCTTATCCTTAACTATTACCGCCCCAACCCTCCTTCTTAGGCAGGTTGATCTGGTCTTTGCTATTTCAGCCATTTCCATAAAATAATGATCCCAATCAGGCCTCATCTTCCTTGCCTCCCGAAAATTAGTTATCCTTTAAAAATCAAAATCTGATACATAAGACGATCCTTTAGAGTGTTTTGTTCCATGGAGAAGCAATTATCCACTAATTTAACAACAGGGGCTACATACTCTGCAACCCCCTACAACCATTATCCACACTTTTCTACTTTGTTCCAAACAATCTATCTCCGGCATCCCCTAATCCCGGAACTATATACGCATGTTCATTTAATTTTTCATCAACAGCCGCAATGAAAATTTCCACATCAGGGTGAGCTTTTCTAACAGCTTCAATTCCCTCAGGAGCTGCGATAAGACACATAAGCCTGATACTAGTCGCACCTCTGTCCTTGATAAATCCGATGGCTGCATTTGCCGATCCTCCGGTTGCCAGCATAGGGTCCACCACAATTAAATCTCTTTCATGCACATCTGCCGGCAGCTTGCAATAATACTCAACCGGTGCCAGAGTTTCAGGATCTCTATAAAGCCCTATATGACCCACCTTCGCAGCGGGAATAAGATTGAGCATTCCGTCCACCATGCCAAGCCCAGCCCTTAATATAGGTACAATCCCCAGCTTTCTCCCTGCTAAGACCTTAGCCTTGGTTCGTGCTACGGGAGTTTCTATCTCTATTTCTTCCAATGTTAGATTTCTGGTTACTTCATATGCCATGAGCATAGAAAGCTCCTTGACAACCTCTCTGAATTCCTTTGAGCCTGTATTCTTATCTCTGATTAAAGTCAGCTTATGCTGTATCAATGGATGATCCATAACAAAAACATTTTTCATTTGCATCTCTCCCTCGTATTTAGGTTAATATAACTAAATTAAGATGTCCCCCGCCTGTATAGGCGGCGGATACCATTTAATTTTTTCACTGGGAGTTAAATCTCCCACTGAAACCGTTGAATGACGGGCAAATCCCTTATTTAAAAACCAACGCTACTTACAGTATTTTTTCTCTATTTCACTTATTAAATTAACCCTGTTTGCATGTCTTCCGCCTACGAATTCAGCATTCAGCCAAACCTCCACTATTTGCAAGGCCAGACCTTCTCCCACTACCCTCGCACCCAAAGCCAAAACATTGGCATTGTTATGCTCCCTTGACATCAGTGCGGAATACGGTTCTGAAACCGCAGCACACCTTATTCCAGGCACCTTGTTAGCCGCAATAGAGATTCCTATGCCCGTCCCGCAGCACAGTATACCTCTTTCGCAGACTCCTGAAACCACCGCTTTAGCAACCTTTTCAGCAAACTGGGGATAATCTGTTGATTCCGTGGAATAAGTTCCAAAGTCCTCATAAGCAATAGCCTTCTCATCTAAAAATTTCTTTATGACTTCCTTTAAAGAATATCCGCCATGATCACTGCCTAATGCAATCTTCAAATCCCTTACACCCCCTCCGAAAAAATGATACGATTTATTATGTCCGCTTTGCAATTTTCCTATTGATTGTATTGGAATTTTCAACAAATGTCAAGGGGCACACAGGGACGGTTCTTTTGTGTTATTTTCAAATCCAAAATTCATCTCCGGTATCACCGACATACAATCTTATATGTGATATAGCCATGTATTCTATGCTATAATTATACTAATAGAATTTAGGGGGAAATATTATGTCAAAGAAAACAAGTATACGCTTAATCTTGTCTGTAGCTTTAATAGCTGTCTTCTACACATCCACCTTCAATTTCAGCTATAGTGCATCTAATCAAATTAAGGTGTTGTTGGACAACCAACCCCTATCTTTCGATGTTGCTCCTACAACTGTGAATAATAGAGTTTTAGTCCCTTTCAGAGCTATCTCCGAGGCATTAGGAGCTGAAGTAAGATGGGATGAAGCTAATCAGGTTGTTCTGGCAAGAAAGGACAATACTAAAATAATGCTAACAATCGGAGATAGGAAAACTTTTATCAATAACAGCTCGGTACTCTTGGATGTTGCTCCACAAATTATTGATAACCGTACCTTCATCCCCATAAGGTTTATATCAGAAAGCTTTGGTGCTAAGGTACAATGGGATGCCCCTACCAAAACAGTCACCATTACTCCTAAAAAGGAAACTTCCCAAATATCCTATATGGGCATCTCCTTAGGCAGCTCCCTTGAGGAGGCAACTAAATTATTCGGAGCTCCTGACCGTATTGTTGATAGTGAATATGGCTTTAAATGGCACACATTTCATGATAACTATAAAAACTATGTGCAATTCGGCATAAGCAATGCTAGAGTTGTGGCTATTTACAGCAATTCCAATGGTTGGGACAGCCATCTTTTAAATATTGATTCAGAGAGGAATGTTGTTGAAGGGTATTTAGAAGATCCAATAGACCGTATATTAAAGGGTAATGTTTTTTTCCTTTTAAACAAAGATGCTGGCTCTGCGGTTTACAGAGTGGATAATGCCTATCTGACAGTTTTCTTTGATATTCATAACGACAGTAGGGTTACCTCCCTATTATTGATTGATGAAGCTACCGAAGAAGGCTTTCTGCCTAATAAGCCCTATGCTGATGAGCTAAAAGGATCCTTTGCCATTCAATCCTTTGATCTTGCAAATGCTATCCGAGTCAGAAAGGGATTGTCCATACTTTCGTGGTGTGACAAAGCAGCTTCCTCCTCCTATAAGCATAGTCAAGACATGGCTTCTTCCTCCTTCTTCGCCCACAACAACCTAAGGGGCGAAAGTCCGTTTGTACGTATGAGAAATGAAGGTATACAATCCTCAAACGCCGGAGAAAATCTCGCAGCCGGACAGCAAAATGCAATTTATGCCCACGAGGGTTGGTTAAACTCTAAGGGGCATCGGGATATCCTTCTGGGAGATTTCGAAAATCTGGGAGTTGGCGTTGCCTTTGGTGGTCCTCATAAGGTTTATTACACACAGAAATATTATACTGCCAGGTGACACTCCCGCGACTAAAATCAGTGGGATTCCTGCTATCAAAGGCGAAGTGCATTTCTGCTCTCGCTGACGTACAGGTTCATACCATGCCATCGTCCCTCATGGGACAGAGGGTTTAGCCCCTTATTCTGTCATGCTATTACCACACGACACAGGTGCATAAATGTACTATTATATCTAGCACTATTATTCTTTTAATTCATTCCATGAAGCCTTATCACTGTCCCAAATTCTTTCAATATACTCACGCTTAGCAAACGGCTTGAAAAATTTGCTCAAATAAGTATATAGATTTTCAAAGTCTGGTTTGCCTTCGATACCTTTCAACCTGTCATAAATTTGCTTGAAGCCATTTTCCTTCAAAATGAGCTTTGTTATTAAAGCACCCTTGAAAATAAGAGGTGCTTCCGTTCGTGAAATATTACTTATAATGCTGTACATCAATTTCTCTCGTTCATTCATCATACCACTCCACTATAGAATTTAATTGCCCAGTCCTTTAATTCTTCAAACTTTTCCTTATTAAAGCGTATATCTAGTCCGTCAAAACTCATATTGTGAGTATAGTAATATTTGCTCAATGCTTCAACAAGAGCTTGTTCATCTGCGTTTTCATAATCAGCAAGCAAATCGTTAATTGCTTGATTAGCAGTTGAACATAGAATGTTGCTGTGTCTAGAAAAATCAATTTCATTAAAATTGTTGACAGCCTTGAGGAGTAAATTTAATTAAAATTTACTTTTAATATCTTCAGCAACAAAAACTATATGTTAAATTTTTCCATTTTAGTATCGTGATTTTTGCTGAAAAGACTAATCCACAAATTTGCTGTTTGTTTTTTAAAATTGTGAATTGGCTTAAAAGACTTTATTATGCATCACATCCTTGCTATAATAATATTGTTAGGTAAATCTTATTTGTATTGGTTTTACCAACATTGTCATATCCTCAGCTGTTAATGTGCGGGTCCGAATCGCTTCTAACAGGTTTGAGGATATTTCTTTTGCCGTTTTTTTAAGTTTCCTCATTATTTTTAACCCGTTTTCAAACAATTGAACCACGATATCCGCAATCTGCGTTAGAAGATAATGATTTTTCATCGCAGTGTAATCCTGACTATTTGCATGTTCAACGCATAGTCC
>Ga0208100_100394_pt1 | contig 17498 bp, 17 predicted proteins | sample SubbioR11_8A_Aug_FD_184817 | JGI IMG/M metagenome (GOLD analysis project Ga0208100, IMG submission 184817) | Serpentinite rock and fluid subsurface biosphere microbial communities from McLaughlin Reserve, California, USA - CR11_8A_Aug (SPAdes) | ecosystem: Environmental > Terrestrial > Deep... | reverse complement strand
CCTCCTGGGCGAGGACGGCACCGACACGCTGATCGGCGGCGCGGGGGCCGACACGCTGGACGGGGGAACCGGCAATGACCGGCTGGAGGGCGGGGAGGGAGACGACTGGCTTGCGGGCCGGGCCGGTGCCGATACCTTTGTCTTCTCGCTTGGGGCGGATGTGGTGGCTGACTTCCGCGACATGGAGGACAAGATCGTCCTTGACCGGGCGCTGTGGGCGGGGTCGGGGGGGGTGCCCTCGGTTGCCAGTATCCTATCCGGCGCCAGAGTGACCGACGCCGGGTTGCATTTCGATTTCGGCAATGGGAATACTCTGGACATTCACGGAATTTTCAACGCAAACCTGCTTTCGGACGACATTCTGTTCATGTGAGGCGCGGCGGGTTCGATGGCGATCAGGGTGCTGGTGACAGGCGGCGCAGGGTATATCGGGTCGCACGCCTGCAAGGCTCTGGCGCGGGCCGGGTTCGAACCCGTGGTCTTCGACAATCTTTCGACGGGATGGAGGGGCGCGGTCAAATGGGGGCCTCTGGTGCAGGGCGACCTGATGGACCGGGCCAGCATCGATGCCGCTCTGGCCGAGTATCGCCCGGAAGCCGTCATGCACTTTGCGGCGCTGTCGCTGGTGGGCGAGTCGATGCAGGACCCCGGTCGGTACTGGCGGGTCAACGTGGGCGGGGCGCTGAACCTGCTGGAGGCTTGCGCGGCGGCTGGGGTGCGGAGCTTTGTCTTCTCGTCGACCTGCGCGACCTATGGCGACCAGGACGGGGTGCTGCTGACCGAAGCGACGCCGCAGCGGCCGATCAATGCCTATGGCGGGTCGAAGCTTGCAATTGAACAAATGCTGCGTGATTTCGGAGTTTCAGCCGGAATTTCCCACGTGATCTTTCGATATTTCAACGTTTCCGGGGCGGACCCCGAGGGCGATGCGGGCGAGCAGCACGTGCCCGAGACGCACCTTATCCCGCTGATGCTGGATGCGGTGGCGGGCAAGCGGCCGGCCCTGACGGTGTTCGGGACCGACTATCCGACATCGGACGGGACCTGTGTGCGGGATTACGTGCATGTCTCGGACCTGGCAGATGCGCATGTGCTGGGGCTGCGGCGGCTGCTGGACGGCAAGGGCAACGGTGTCTTCTGTCTGGGAACGGGCCGCGGGTTCTCGGTGCGTGAAGTGATCGATGCCAGCCGGATGGTCACGAACCGGGAGGTGCCGGTGGTGATCGGCGACCGGCGCCCGGGGGACGCCGCGGCGCTTGTATCGTCCTCGACCCATGCGATCCAGGAACTGGGGTGGGAGCCGCAGCGGTCCACCCTGCGGCAGATGATCGGCGATGCCTGGGCCTGGGCGCAGAAACCTGGGTTCGACGCGTAGTCAGAGGTCCCGGTCCAGTGCCGGCCTGGGCTTTTGCGCCCCCGGCATGCCAATGCCAAGCCAGCCGCCGCGCAGCGGCAATGTCCGCTCGGCCCCCCAGTCTCCGGTGACGGTGAGCAGGTCGCCCTCCAGCATCACGCCCGCGACCGACTGGCCGGAGGGCCATCGGATGGCGCCTATCACGTGGCGGATGTCGACGGTGCCCTGCGGGTCCAGCGTCATCTGTCCGGGCTGGCCGGCGGCGGTCAGTGGATCGGGGGTCTCACGCGACGACAGGCCCAGCATGGGGAGCGCCGCGCCTTCCTCGACGCCGAGACAGCCCTTGTGGCGGCCGTTCCAGGGGGCATGGTCGCGGCCACCGTTGGAATGCCAGAGCATGGTCATCGGCAGCTGCGCCGGGTTGCGCAGCGACAGGAAGAGGTCGCCCTCGGCCGGTCGGACGACAGCGGTCCAGCCAAGGCGCGAGGCGGGGTCCTCGATCCCGGCGACGAAATCCTCGTGGGCGTCCCCCCAGGGATAGCGGTGCAGGTTGACCGTGCTGCCGTCGGCGGCGGGGAAGTCGGCGGCGTCCTCGGCGCGGCGGGGATAGGCGAGGCGCGAGCGGCCGTGGCTGGTCTCGAGCGGTTCGGCAAGCGTCTCCCACCAGCGCTTGCGCGAGAAGGAGAGTCTGCCACCGTTCGGCAGCGCGACCATCGCGTGGTTGGCCACGGGAAGCGATCCGGTCCCGCCGATGAACAGGTGGCGCTGGTAGACGAAAGGGTGGCCGTCCTGCACCGACAGCTCCTTGATGACGGTCGCGCCCTGAACGGCCCTGTCCAGGACAGCGCGAAGGGTGCCGGGCATGGCGGGCACGACGCGCCAGTCGCCATTGGCCGGATGGCCGTGGAGCCCGTCGGCACTGGGGCCGAAGGGGGCGGCGAGGAAGTCCCCGGCCAGCCAGGCCTGGTGTGGCGGGGCACCGGCCGGCACCTCGGATGCGGACCAGGGGGCCCGGTGCAGGGGGGCGATCGTGGCGCCTTCGTCGGTGACTTCCATGTGCTGCAGGACGCCTCCAAGCGGGGAGAAGTCGATGCGGATGCCGTGGGCGCTGAGGCTCTGGGTCATTGGTGGCCCCTCCTTCGTGGCCCCTCCTTCGTGGCGCAGGCTAGCCGCTGGCCCGGCCCGGACGCAAGGTCAGGCGGGCAGCAACTCCAGCACGACGCCCTGGCCGACGCCGACGCAAAGCGAGACCAGGGCCGAGCGCGCCCCGGTCTCGGCCAGGCGGCGGGCAGCGGTGCCAGCCAGGCGGGCACCCGACATGCCCAGAGGGTGGCCCATCGCGATGGCGCCGCCACAGGCGTTCAGGCGCGGGTCGTCGTCGGTCAGGCCCCAGGCGCGGGTGCAGGCCAGGACCTGGGCGGCGAAGGCTTCGTTCAGCTCGATGATCTGATGGTCCTGCGCGGCGCGTCCGGTGCGGTCGGTCAGCCGGCGGGCGGCTGTCACGGGCCCAATCCCCATGACCCGGGGTTCAACCGCGCCCGACGCGGCGGCACCGATGCGGGCCAGGGGACAAAGGCCGTACCGGCGGACGGCGGCAGAGGAGGCGAGGAGGACCGCAGCGGCCCCGTCGTTGACGCCAGAGGCGTTCCCGGCGGTCACGGTGCCGGGGGTGCGGAAGGGGGTGGGCAGACAGGACAGTCTCTCCAGCGTGGTCGGCCGGGGGTGTTCGTCGGCAGCGACGATGCTGTCGGCCTTCCGGCCCTGGATGGCGATCGGCAGGATGTCCGCGGCGTGCCATTCGGCGTCGTAGCGCGACTGCGAAAGCAGAGCATAGCGGTCCTGGTCCAGACGGCTGATCCCGTGCTCGGCGGCAAGGTTCTCGGCGGTTTCGGGCATGGAGTCGGTGCCCCAGGTCTGCGCCATCCGGGGGTGGATGAAACGCCAGCCGATGGTGGTGTCGAAAATCTCGGGCCCGCGGGCAAAGGGGGTCTCGGCCTTGGGCATCACGAAGGGCGCGCGGGACATGCTTTCGACGCCGCCTGCGATGATGACATCCGCTGCCCCGTCGCGGATGGTGCGGGCGGCAAGGATCACCGCATCAAGGCCCGAGGCGCAGAGGCAGTTCACCGTCAGCGCCGGAACCGTGGGGCCAAGGCGGGACAAGAGGACGGCCATCCGGGCGACATTGCGGTTGTCCTCGCCCGCCTGGTTGGCGCAGCCGAAGATCACTTCATCGACGGCAAGATCCTGCAGATCAAGCAGGCCGTCGATGACCCGGGCGGCCAGGTCGTCGGGGCGGACCTGGGCCAGCGCGCCGGCGTAGCGGCCGATCGGGGTCCGGCGGTGGGCACAGAGGAAAACCTCGGTCATGCAGTCTCCAGCCCCGGTGCGGGGTCGTAGCGCGGTTTCAGGACATCCGGCGCGGCGGCGCGAAGGCGGGCGAGTTCCTGCAGAATGGCGCTGCGGCCGTGACGGGCAAGGGTCTCGAACGGCCCATGCGGAAAGTTGAGGCCCAGCCGCATGGCGGTGTCGATCCCTTCGGGCGTGGTGCCGCCCTCGGACAGCAGCCAATGCGCTTCGTTGACCAGCGCGGCCTCGATGCGCAGCGCGATGGTCCGGGCATCGGACGGAGCAGCGGCGGGCGGGTCGGGAAAGACGAAGCCGCGCCCGGTCTTGCGTCCCAGGTTTCCGCTGGCGACCTGGGCCTTCAGCGCGGGAAAGACGTGGTAGCGCGGATGGCCCTGCATCGCCGTGTGCATCCCTTCGGTCGCGGCCAGGTTGATGTCGGCGCCGACAAGGTCGATCAGCGCGAAGGGGCCAAGCCGGTAGCCCGCGGCGGTCATGGCAGCGTCGATTTCGCCGGGACCGCGGCCTTCGGCCAGCAGGGCCAGCGCCTCGCCGTAATAGGGCCGGGCGCAGCGGTTGACGATAAAGCCGGGGCGGTCGGGACAGCGGATGACGGTCTTGCCCGCAGCCTCGGTCCAGGTCCCGGCACGGGTGATGACGTCACCAGCGGTCGTGGCGTGGGGCGCCAGCTCTACCAGCTTCATCGCGGGGGGCGGGTTGAAGAAGTGCAGCGCAAGAACGCGCGCCGGGTGCCGCAGACCCCGGGCGATCCCGTGGATTGGCAGAGACGAGGTATTGGTGGCCAGGATGGCGTCCGGCGCGACGATCTTCTCAAGGCAGGCGAAGAGGGTCTGCTTGGCGTCCAGCTTCTCGACGATGGCCTCGATGACCAACTGGCAGGGGGCCAGCGCCGGAAGGTCGTCAGCCACGGTCAGGCAGCCAAGCGCACGGTCGCGCTCTGCCTGGGTCAGTTTTCCGGCGGCAACGCGGGATTGCAGGGCCGCGGTCAGCCGGTCGCGGGCGCTGTCACGCGCCGGAGCGTGGGCGTCGGTGGCAATCACCGGAAAACCGGCCTGCGCATAGACCTGCACAATGCCAAGGCCCATTGTCCCAAGGCCGACTACTCCGATCGTGGGCCCGATTGTGGGCCCGATTGTGGGGCCGATTGTGGGCAGATCATCCATTCCAAACCTTCCGGGCCAAAGATTCCGGGCCAATCCTTCCGGGCCAAAGATTCCGGGTCATCTGCCCGCATCCTGCACCAGCCAACCGGAATTTCAAGCTAGAAACTTCAAGCTTGAAATTATCCAGGGCGGGTGGCAGGCTTGGCGCGAACAGGGACTCGAGGAGGGTCAGGTGAAGGTTCTTTGCCTTGGTGGCGGGCCGGCGGGCCTGTATTTCGCGATCTCGATGAAGCTGCGCAACCCCTCGCACGAAGTGACGGTGCTGGAGCGGAACCGGGCGAACGACACGTTCGGCTGGGGCGTGGTGCTGTCCGATGACGCGCTGGGGCGGATGCAGAAGAACGACCCCCAGTCGACCGAGGCGATCCGGTCCAGCTTTGCCTACTGGGACGACATCGCGGTGATCCACGACGGGGTCCGCACCGTGTCGGGCGGGCACGGCTTTGCCGGGATCGGGCGCAAGACGCTGCTGATCCTTTTGCAGGCCAGGGCGCGCGAGCTTGGGGTCAACCTGCAGTTCGAGACCGAGTTCCGCACCGCCGAGGACTACCGCAAGGACTATGACCTGGTGGTGGCGACCGACGGCATCAACTCGCTGGTCCGGCGCGAATATGCCGAGGTGTTCCAGCCCGACATCGACACCCGGCTGTGCAAGTTCGTCTGGCTGGGCACCAAGGCCAAGTTCGACGACGCCTTCACCTTCATCTTCGAGCGCACCGAACATGGCTGGGTCTGGGCCCATGTCTACCAGTTCGACGCCGAGACCGCGACCTTCATCGTGGAATGTCTGCCCGAGACCTGGGATGCCTGGGGCTTTGCCGACATGACCAAGGAGGAAACGGTCGAGACCTGCCGCAGGATCTTTGCGGCGCATCTGGGCGGGCACGCGCTGATGTCCAACGCCGCCCACCTGCGCGGGTCGGCGGTCTGGATGCAGTTCCCCCGGGTGATCTGTCAGCGCTGGTATCACGAGAACGTCGTGCTGATGGGCGATGCGGCGGCGACGGGCCATTTCTCGATCGGGTCCGGCACAAGGCTGGCGATGGATTCGGCCATCGCACTGGCGGACTACCTGCACTCCGAGCCGACGCTGGAGGGCGCTTTCCAGCGCTATCAGGACGAACGCCGGGTCGAGGTCCTGCGCCTGCAATCGGCGGCGCGCAACAGCCTGGAATGGTTCGAGCGGGTCGAGCGCTATCTGGACATGGCGCCGATGCAGTTCGCCTATTCGCTGTTGACGCGCAGCCAGCGGATCAGCCACGAGAACCTGCGCCTGCGCGATCCCGATTGGCTGCGCAAGGCCGAGGACTGGTTCCAGGCCCAGGCGGGTGGTCAGGCGGGGCGGCAACCGATGTTCGCGCCGTTCCAGTTGCGGGACATGCGGCTGGAGAACCGGATCGTCGTCAGCCCGATGGCGCAGTACAAGGCTGTCGACGGCTGCCCGACCGATTGGCACTTCGTCCACTATGCCGAGCGTGCGAAGGGCGGGGCGGGGCTGGTCTATGTCGAGATGACCTGCGTGTCGCCCGAGGGTCGCATCACGCCCGGCTGTCCGGGGCTTTACGCCCCCGAGCACGAGGTGGCCTGGAAACGGCTGGCCGATTTCGTCCATGCCGAGACGCGGGCCAAGCTCTGCTGCCAGATCGGACATTCGGGGCGAAAGGGCAGCACCCAACTGGGCTGGGAGGACGGGGATGCGCCCCTGGCCAGCGGCAACTGGGAGGTGATGAGCGCCAGCGCGATCCCCTGGAGCGGCCGGAACCCCATCCCGCGCGCGATGACACGGGCCGACATGGACCGGGTGCGCGACCAGTTCGTCGCCTCGACCCGGATGGCGATGCGCGCCGGGTTTGACATGATCGAACTTCATGCGGCGCACGGCTATCTGATTTCGTCGTTCATAAGCCCCAAATCGAACATCCGCACCGATGACTACGGCGGCAGCCTGGAGAACCGGATGCGCTGGCCTCTGGAGGTGTTTCGCGCGATGCGGGCGGCCTGGCCGGCAGAGAAGCCGATGTCGGTGCGCATCTCGGCAAGCGACTGGGTGGGCGACGCAGGGGTGACGCCGGATGAGGCGGTGCAGATCGCCAAGGCCTTCGCGGCGGCGGGGGCCGACATCATCGACGTCAGCGCCGGGCAGACCAGCACTGACTCCAAGCCGGTCTATGGCCGGATGTTCCAGACTCCGTTCAGCGACCGCATCCGCAACGAAGCGAACCTGGCGACCATCGCGGTCGGCAACATCACCGAGGCGGATCAGGTCAACGGCATCCTGCTGGCGGGGCGCGCCGACCTGGTGGCGCTTGCGCGGCCGCATCTGGCCGATCCCTACTGGACGCTGCATGCGGCGGTGCAGGCGGGGGATGACAGGGTCTTCTGGCCGAACCCCTACCTCAACGGCCGCGACCAGGCGCTGCGGCTGCAAGCCCGCGCGCAAGAGGCGATCCGGGCATGATGCTGCAGGGCAAGCGCGTGCTGATCACCGGGGGCGGCTCGGGTGCCGGGGCCGACCTCGCGCGTGGCTTTGCCGGGGCGGGGGCCGAGGTGGTGATCGCGGGCCGTCGCGAGGACGCGCTGCGGAGGGTGGCGCAACCCTTGGGGGCGGCTTGGGTGCAGGCGGATGTGACGGACGAGGGATCGGTCGCGGCCATGTTCCGCGCGGCGGGACCCTGTGACATCGTCATCGCCAACGCCGGGGCCGCGGAGTCAGGAGTGATGGCGAAGACGACGCTGGCCCAGTGGAACGCGATGATCGCGGTGAACCTGACCGGGGTCTTCCTGACCTTTCGTGAGGCGCTGGGGCAGTTCAGGGGCGAGGGGCGGCTGATTGCCGTGGCCTCGACCGCGGCACTGAAGGGCTATGCCAAGGTGGCACCCTATGCTGCGGCCAAGCATGGGGTGGTCGGGCTGGTGCGCTCTCTGGCGCTGGAGGTGGCGCGGAAGGGGATCACCGTGAACGCGATCTGCCCGGGGTTTCTGGACACTCCGATGACCGACCATTCGGTGCGGGTGATTGCCGAGAAGACCGGGAAATCGCTGGCGGAAGCCCGGGCGGCGCTGGAGGAGCTTAGCCCCCAGGGGCGGCTCTACCAGCCGTCCGAGGTGACGGCGGCGGCATTGTATCTGGCCTCCGGGGCCGCAGGCGGAGTGAACGGCGCCTGCCTTTCGATCTCGGGGGGCGAGGTATGAGCGAAGGCTCGAAGCGGCGGCTGAAGATGTGGATCCGGCTGCTGGGCGTGACCCGCGCGGCCGAGAACGGCTTGCGGGAATACCTGCGGCTGCAGCACCAGACCACGCTGCCGCGGTTTGACGTCATGGCCGCCCTCTATCGCCGCCGCGAGGGGGTGACGATGAGCGAGCTGAGCCGGATGCTGCTGGTGTCGAACGGCAATGCGACCGCCGTGGTGGACCGGCTGGAGGGCGAGGGGCTGGTCCGGCGCACTCCCTCCGAGCTGGACCGCCGGACCGTGCATGTCGCGCTGACGGCGGAAGGCCTGAAAGCCTTCGAGACCATGGCCGAGGGGCATGAGGCCGAAGTGGCCCGGCTCTTTGCCGGCATCACCGACGAAGAGCTGGACCAGTTGACTGCGATCCTGAAGAGGATGGGACGATGACCATTGTGTCGGAGACGAAGCTGGCGGGGCTGAAGCCGCAGCACTTCCTGTGGCAAGTTCAGGATCGAGTGGCCGTGATCCGGCTGAACCGGCCCGACCGGAAGAACCCGCTGACCTTCGACAGCTACGCCGAGCTGCGGGATACCTTTCGCGCACTGGTCTATGCGACGGATGTGGACGTGGTGGTCTTCGCCCCGAACGGCGGCAATTTCTGCTCGGGCGGCGATGTGCATGAGATCATCGGTCCCTTGATCGGGCGGCCGATGACGGACCTTCTGGCCTTTACCCGGATGACGGGGGATCTGGTCAAGGCGATGATCGGGTGCGGCAAGCCGATCATCTCGGCGGTGGACGGGGTGGCCGTGGGGGCCGGGGCGATCATCGCGATGGCCTCGGACCTGCGGCTGGCGACGCCTGCGGCCAAGTGCGCGTTTCTGTTCACCAGGGTGGGACTGGCGGGCTGCGACATGGGGGCCTGCGCGATGCTGCCCCGGATCATCGGGCAGGGCCGGGCGGCCGAGCTTCTGTACACCGGGCGCACGATGGCGGCCGAAGAGGGCCATGCCTGGGGGTTCTGGAATGCGCTGCATGCCCCCGAGGCGCTGGAGGCCGAGGCGCTGGTGATGGCGCGGCGGCTGGCCTCGGGGCCGACCTTCGCGCATGGGATCACCAAGACGCAGCTGAACCAGGAATGGAACATGGGGCTGGAGCAGGCCATCGAGGCCGAGGCGCAGGCTCAGGCGATCTGCATGCAGACGAAGGATTTCGAGCGGGCTTACCGGGCCTTTGTCGCCAGGGAAAAGCCGGTGTTTCAAGGGGACTGAGGGCGGACCGGGGGCCAGCCCTCCGCGTCCACGGTTGCTTGAACCGGCGGCGCAACCGTGAACGCACCCCGGGATATTTGGGCAAGGATGAAATGAGCGATCAGAGTTTCCTGGACTGGCCGTTCTTCGAGCCCCGCCACCGTGACCTGGCGGCGGCTTTGGAGGATTGGTGCGCGGCCAACCTGCCGGTGTCGCATGGTGACACGGATGCGGCCTGCAAGGGGCTGGTTGCCGCACTGGGGGTCAGTGGCTGGCTGCAACATTCGGGCGCGGGGCAGGGCGAGCGGCTGGATGTGCGCGCGTTGTGTCTGATCCGCGAGACGCTGGCGCGGCATGACGGGCTGGCGGACTTCGCCTTTGCGATGCAGGGGTTGGGGATGGGGGCGGTGTCCCTGTTCGGGACGGCCGAGCAGCGGGAGTGGCTGGTCAGGACGCGATCGGGTGCGGCGATTTCGGGGTTTGCGCTGACCGAGCCGGGGTCGGGGTCGGACGTGGCCGCGACGGCGACCGTGGCGGAACGGGTGCAAGGCGGCTGGCGGCTTTCGGGCGAGAAGACCTACATCTCGAACGGCGGGATCGCGGATGTCTATGTGATCTTCGCGCGGACCGGCGAGGCTCCGGGCGCCAGGGGGCTTTCGGCGTTCCTGCTGCCCGCCGACGCGCCGGGTCTGGAGGTCGTCAGCCGGATCGAGGTGATGGCGCCGCATCCCCTGGCGCATCTGCGGCTGTCCGAAGTGGAACTGCCCGAGGCTGCGCTGATCGGGAAGCCCGGCGAGGGGTTCAAGATTGCGATGTCGGTGCTGGATGTGTTCCGGTCCACCGTGGGGGCCGCGGCGCTGGGCTTTGCGCGTCGGGCGCTGGACGAGGCACTGGCGCGGACGCAAGGCCGCCGCATCCAGGGGCAGGCACTGAGCGAGCTGCAACTGGTGCAGGGGCATCTGGCCGACATGGCGCTGGAGATCGACGCCTCGGCGCTGCTGGTCTACCGGGCGGCCTGGGTGAAGGACATGGGCGCGGCAAGGGTCAGCCGCGAGGCCGCGATGGCCAAGCTCTATTCCACGGAAGCCGCCCAGCGGGTGATCGACATGGCCGTCCAGCTGCACGGCGGTGACGGGGTGCGGCACGGGTTCGCCGTGGAAAGCCTGTACCGCGAGATCCGGGCGCTGCGGATCTATGAGGGCGCCAGCGACGTCCAGCGCATCATCATCGCCAGAAGCATTCTGGGATAAGGGAGACGCGGGATGCATGAGGTTCTTCACCCCAGGCACTGGAAAGCGGCGCGGGGATACTCGAACGGCATCGCTGCGGAAGGCCGGATGGTCTTTACCGGCGGGATCATCGGCTGGAACGCCGACCAGGAGTTTGAGACGGACGATTTTGTCGGTCAGGTCGAACAGGTCCTGAAATCCATCGTCGAGGTGCTGGCCGAGGCGGGGGCGGGGCCGCAGCACCTGGTGCGGCTGACCTGGTACGTGACCGACAAGCGTGAGTACCTGGACAGTCTGAAAGAGCTGGGGGCGGTCTACAAGGCGGTGATCGGCAGGCACTATCCCGCGATGGCTCTGGTTCAGGTGGTGGCCCTGGTCGAGGACCGGGCCAAGGTGGAAATCGAGGCGACCGCCGTCATTCCGGGGGCCTGAGGGGGGCAAGACATGCTTGGACCGACCGGACATCGCGACACCTTCACCCGCGACCGGCTTCCCGCGCCCGAGGACTGGCCCGAGATCAGGCTTGACGGTTTCACCTACCCGGAGTGGCTGAACGCCGGGGTCGAGCTGACCGACGCGATGGTCGCCAAGGGCTTTGGCGACAACACGGCGCTGATCGGCAACGGGCGCAGCCGCACCTACAAGGAGCTGACCGACTGGTCGAACCGCATCGCGCATGCCCTGGTCGAGGATTACGCGGTCAGGCCGGGAAACCGGGTGCTGATCCGGTCGGCGAACAACCCGGCGATGGTCGCCTGCTGGCTGGCGGCGACCAAGGCCGGGGCGGTCGTGGTCAATACCATGCCGATGCTGCGCGCCGGCGAGCTGACCCAGATCGTCGACCGGGCCGAAATCACCCATGCACTGTGCGACACCCGGCTGATGGAAGAGCTGGTTGCCTGCGCCAAGAGCTCGCGCCACCTGCGGACGGTGGTGGGTTTCGACGGAACCGCGAACCACGACGCCGAACTGGACCGGGTGGCGCTGTCAAAGTCGGTGAAGTTCCAGGCCGTGCCGACGGGGCGGGACGATGTGGCCTTGCTGGGCTTCACCTCGGGCACCACGGGAGAGCCCAAGGCGACCATGCACTTCCACCGCGACTTGCTGATCATCGCGGATGGCTATGCGAAAGAGGTGCTGGGCGTGACGCCCGAAGATGTCTTCGTCGGGTCTCCTCCGCTGGCCTTCACCTTCGGCCTGGGGGGGCTTGCGGTCTTTCCCCTGCGCTTTGGCGCGGCGGCGGCGCTGCTGGAGCAGGCAAGCCCGCCGAACATGATCGAGATCATCCAGAAGCACCGCGCGACGGTCTGCTTTACCGCGCCCACCGCCTACCGCGTGATGCTGAAGGCGATGGCGGAAGGGGCGGACCTGTCCTCGCTGCGGGCCGCCGTCAGCGCAGGCGAGACGTTGCCTGCCCCGGTCTATGACGACTGGATCGCAAGGACCGGCAAGCCGATGCTGGACGGGATCGGCGCGACCGAGATGCTGCACATCTTCATCACCAACCGCTTCGACGACCACAGGCCCGCCTGCACCGGGCGGCCGGTGACCGGGTATGAGGCGAAGATCGTCGGCGACGACATGGCCGAGCTTCCGCGCGGAGAGGTCGGGCGGCTGGCGGTGCGCGGGCCGACGGGCTGCCGCTATCTGGCCGACAAGCGGCAGCAGGCTTACGTCAAGGCGGGCTGGAACCTGACCGGCGACAGCTTCTGGCAGGACGAGGAGGGCCGCTTCCACTTTGCCGCCCGGTCCGACGACATGATCATCAGCGCGGGTTACAACATCGCGGGACCCGAGGTCGAGGCGGCGCTGCTGTCCCATCCCGCTGTCCTGGAATGTGCCGTCATCGGCAGCCCGGACGCAGACCGCGGCCAGATCGTCGAGGCGCATGTGGTCCTGGCCGAGGGTCATGCTCCGGGCGATCTGCTGGTCAGGATCCTGCAGGACCACGTCAAGCGGGCCATCGCGCCCTACAAGTACCCCCGGCGCGTCATCTTCACCGATGCCCTGCCGAAAACCCAGACCGGCAAGATCCAGCGTTTCCGCCTGCGAAGCTGACCCATTCCAGAATTCGCTTGAATCCCGCCCCCATCAGGGGCATATCGCCCCCCGGAAGCCTGCGGGGACCAACCTGCGGGCCCATCTGCAATGGAGAGACCATGGCCAAGGAAGACATTCTCGAATTCCCCGGTGTCGTGAAGGAACTCCTGCCGAACGCGACATTCAGGGTCGAACTCGAGAACGGCCATGAGTTGATCGCGGTGATGGCAGGCAAGATGCGCAAGAACCGCATCCGTGTTCTGGCTGGCGACAAGGTACAGGTCGAAATGACCCCCTACGACCTGTCGAAGGGTCGTATCAACTATCGCTTCAAGTAAATTGCGTTTCATTCTGGGATCGGGCAGCCCGCGTCGCAAGGAATTGCTGGCGCAGCTTGGGATCGTGCCTGACCTGATCCTGCCCCCGGACATCGACGAGGACCCCCGCAAGGGTGAACTCCCGCGGCCCTATTGCCTGCGGCTGGCCGAGGACAAGGCCCGCGCGGTCCAGGCGGGGCCCGAGGACGTGGTGCTGTGCGCCGACACGACGGTCGCCCTTGGCCGCCGTATCCTGGGCAAGCCTGCCGATGCGGGCGAGGCGGCAGAGTTTCTGACGGCACTTGGCGGGCGGCGCCACCAGGTCATCACCGGCATTGCCGTGCGCCGGGGCGACCTGGTTCTGCTGCGGGAATCCCTGAGCACGGTGAAGATGAAGCGCCTGTCGGATGCCGAGCTGAACGCCTATCTCGCCAGCAACGAATGGCAGGGCAAGGCGGGCGGCTACGGGATCCAGGGTCTGGCGGGGGCATTCATCCCGTGGATTTCGGGCTCGTTCACCGGCATCATGGGCCTTCCCGTGGCCGAGACGGCAGCCCTTTTGACAGCGATCGGCTACCCGGTCTGGAGGCAGGAATGAAAGGCCGTTTGCTGGTTCTGGACGAGATCGACGGTCGTCAGGCCGCCGCACTGCTGGTCGACGGGCAGCTGGAAGAGCTTGCCATCGACCCGCCGGGCGATGTGGCGATCCCTGGTGCGATCTACCGCGCCGTGGCCGACCGCCCGGTGAAGGGCCAGGGCGGCATCTTCGTCAAGCTGCCCGCCGGGGCCTCGGGCTTTCTTCGGCAGATCTCGGGCGTGGCCCCTGGCCAGCGGCTTCTGGTCCAGGTCACCGGCCCGGCCGAACCTGGCAAGGCCATCCCCGTCACCTCGCGCCTGCTGTTCAAGTCCCGCTTTGCGATCATCACCCCTGATGCACCGGGCCTGAACATCTCGCGCAAGATCAAGGACGAGGAGCGGCGGGCAGACCTCTCGGACCTGGCGCAGACCGGGATGGCGGGCGCAAGCGAGCGTCTGGGCCTGATCCTGCGCTCTGGCTGCCTGGAGGCCGAGGATCAGGCCATCGCCGAGGATATCACGGCGATGCGTGGCCTGGCCGAGGCAGTGCTGGATGACAGCACCGGCCCGCCCGAGCTGCTGGTCGACGGCCCCTCGGCGCATGACCTGGCGTTCCGCGACTGGCTGGACCCGGCTGTCGACGACGCCGACACCGACCCGGAAGGCTTTGACCGACACGGCGTGTCCGAAATGCTGGATGCGCTGCGGACCCCGCATGTCGGGCTGGAGGCTGGCGGGCATATGATGATCGAGCCGACCCGTGCGCTGGTATCGGTCGACGTGAACACCGGGCCCGATACCTCGCCGGCCGCCGCCCTGAAAGCCAACATCGCCGCCGCCCGCGACCTGCCGCGCCAGTTGCGCCTGCGGGGCCTTGGCGGCCAGGTCGTCGTGGACTTCGCCCCGATGCCGAAGCGGGACCGCCATATCCTGGACCAGGTGCTGAAAGCGGCCTTCAGGACCGACGGCGAGGCCAACCTGGCAGGCTGGACCACGCTGGGCCTGTACGAGATGACCCGCAAGCGCGACCGCCTGCCCCTGTCCGACCTTTTGCCCGGGGGCGTGGCATGAGTTGCCCGATCTGCGGCAAGCCCACCGCCGCCGATTACCGCCCGTTCTGCTCGCGTCGCTGCGCCGATGTTGACCTTGGCCGCTGGCTGACCGAAAGCTACCGAATCCCCGCCGGGACCGAGGAAGCTGCCGAAGAACAGCCGCCCGACCCCGCCCTGCCGAAGCCGCATTGAGGGACGTTTTCCCTCTGGACAGCCCCCCGCCGCTTGGGTATCACCCGCCCACCAAACGGTGCCCAGATAGCTCAGTTGGTAGAGCAGCGGATTGAAAATCCGCGTGTCGCTGGTTCGATTCCGGCTCTGGGCACCACCTCCACCGCCAAGCCCTTGAATAGCATCAGCTTTGTCCTTGGATAGAGCGAGCGTAGAACATGGCGGAGAACAAAGCTGCACCCCACTCATTTGTGAAAGACGGGGTCTACTACTTCATCAGACGCGTTCCGAATGACCTTCGGCACCACTACACGTCCCCGAAAATCTCCTACTCCCTGCGGACACGGTCGGTCACAGTGGCTGCTTCCCGCGCCATCAGGGCATCCCAGAAGCTGGACGAGTATTGGTATCACCTCAGGATCAGCGACAGCGATCTGCCGGGAAAGCACATGCTCCGCATGGCAGGAAACAGCGGCTTGGCCCCTTCCGCTCTGCCGATGGCATCTGCGGCGAATGTAGCGGCCACCGTGAAGCTCTCAGAGGCGGTCAGCATCTACCTGCGCCTGAAGGGCAAGGGTCGCGCCATCACCTTCCAGCGGTCCGCTGAGAGGTCGTGTGGCTACGTCATCGACGTGTGCGGGGACAAGGACATCGCAGCTTACACCAAGGCGGATGCGAACGCCTTCCGCGACGATCTGCTGAAGCGCGGCCTCACGGGCAGCAGCATCAACCGCATCTTCGGGACGGTTCGGTCAGTGATGAACTTCGCAGCCAGCGAGATCGGGATCGACTTCAGCAACCCCTTCGGCAAGGTGTACTACGACCGGAACGCTGGGGTCGAAGAGCGCGTTCCGCTCCCCATCGAAACGATCCGCAGCCTGCAGAAGGACTGCCGCCGCATCGACGATGATCTGCGTTGGCTGGTTGCCTTGGTCTCTGACACCGGGATGCGGCTTGCAGAAGCTGCAGGGCTGCTGAAGGACGATCTCCACCTCGACGATCCGATCCCGCATGTCGTGGTCAGAGAGCATCCGTGGCGTCGTCTGAAGACCGCAGGAAGCGCAAGGAAGGTCCCGCTGGTTGGTGCCTCTCTCTGGGCTGCTCAGCGCATCCATGAGGCTGTGGCGGACAGCACCTTCGCCTTCCCCCGATACAACAAGACAGGCCAGACGAACTCGAACTCAGCCAGCGCCGCGCTGAACAAATGGTTGAAGCCACACGTCCCCGAGAAAGGGTCGATGCACAGCTTCCGCCACTCCATGCGGGACCGACTGCGGGCTGTCGAGTGTCCAGCGGACATCGTGGACCAGATTGGCGGCTGGCAGACAGAGGGCGTCGGGCAGAGTTACGGGAAGGGCTATCCGCTGGAGGTCTTGGCAAAGTGGATGGCAAATGCTGCGTAGCTGCACCGCCATGTTCTACGCTCGCTCTATCCAAGGACAAAGCTGATGCTATTCAAGGGCTTGGCGGTGGAGGTGGTGCCCAGAGCCGGTTGTGTCGCTCTGGTTCACGTCCCGTTACAGGCACCGCTTCAGCCTGTAGCCTCAGCAAACACAGGGGTAAACGAAGGGAACGACACAGGTCAACAGGCACCATTTGTTCTACGGTATGTTCTACGGTGGCAGTCCATCCCGGCAGACCGCCAGCCTCAGGAGAGGGGAAACGGGCGGTTGTAGGCGGTGGAGAAGGTCGACAACCGGTCCCCACCGCTCCTCCCGATTGCTTCTCCTGAGCTGGTAGCGCCAGCCTTGACGGTGGCCAGCCCTATGCCCCCCGTTGGGGGGAAAGCGCCACAGCCCCCGTATCGGTAGGCCTTTCACATATGTGACCCCTAAACATCGCTGACGCAGTCTTCCCCTTCTTCTGGCCCGAACAGCCGCCGCAGGGCGTTTGGGATGCCCGCCCCTTCCGCTCCTACCTCGACCAGTCCCAACCGCTCTAACGCCAGCTTGAACTCTCGGTGCTTGCGGATCGTCTTGTTGAAGTTGGATTTGTCGGCGCTCCTCAGTCCCTGCATCAGCTCAGCGAAGGTGATCGAGGCCTGAGGGTCGAGCGACAGGCGCTTCTCCAGGTAGGCAATCGCCTCGGCCACCTTGCCGCGAGGGGGTTTGTGTCGCGGTTGCCAATCTAAGACAAGGCAGCCAGGGAACACCTTGGGGAGTGAGCTACGAATAGAGGAAGCATCGGCAAAATGGGCTTCACCCTAAAGGCACTTTTGGGGAAGCTCCCAAGTCAAAGGAGCGGAAAAGTTCTTCCCAAGCACCGAAGTATCGGCGCCCTGAAAATTCGCGAGTTAATTGGTCCGGTCGAGGGTGGCAGCTAGCTTGGATCAAGGACGGTCTCGAAGCGGGAAAGTCGTTAGATGACTTCCCAATTTCATGCGGATAGTCAGGGCGCCTTCCTAGCCCGCTCTTAAAAGGCCAGTGTCGATCAGATCGTAAACGGCCCTTTCGATCATTGCCGTCGCTTCCCGGATATCGTCCTCGGTTGTGTCTTTGCCGATGCTAAACCTAACGCAGGATTCAGCTCGTTCGTCATCGAGGCCTATCGCCCGAAGGACGTGTGACGCTTCAGAAATGCCGCTCGTACAGGCTGAACCAGACGATACCGCAAGGGAGGGCTGCAAGCGGTTGATAAGGTCAGACGAGGATAGCCGTGCTGAACGGCTTCACGGCGCTAGGTATACCCGCCACTGAAGCCGTGGGATGAGTCTGTCCGGGGACAGGGGGAGATCCGTCTGTCACCCGATTTGTGCAACATGTGTAACCGCCCCTTGCGCAAGAGGGATCCTCGGAGCTGCTTTTGGCGC
>Ga0208100_100392_pt1 | contig 17543 bp, 17 predicted proteins | sample SubbioR11_8A_Aug_FD_184817 | JGI IMG/M metagenome (GOLD analysis project Ga0208100, IMG submission 184817) | Serpentinite rock and fluid subsurface biosphere microbial communities from McLaughlin Reserve, California, USA - CR11_8A_Aug (SPAdes) | ecosystem: Environmental > Terrestrial > Deep... | reverse complement strand
CGCGCACCACCGCTGCCACTTCGGCGGTGCTGGCCGGACGCACCACCGCCAGGGCGCGGCCGTGGTAGCGCTGGCGCCAGTCGGTCAGATAGGGCGCGGTGTCGGCGGCGTCGGTCAGCACCTGCGCCGGGCCGACGTGCGCGCGCAGGCGGTCGAGCAGGTTCATGCCGATCGCGCCGGCGACGGGCGCTTGAAGGGGCGCAGGTAGACCACGGCGGCGGCGACGAACACCGCCACCAGCGCCAGCTCGGTCAACGCCAGGACGCGAAACGGCATCGGCTCGAACACGCGCACCAGGCCCTCCATCAGGTAGAAGAGCACCAGCAGCAGCGCCCACTGGAACGACTTCGGATTGCCGCGCCACAGGCCGAGCAGTGGCAGCAACAGCGGCAGCGCCTTGAGCGCGAGCCAGGAGCCGCCGGGCCGGATCGGCGCCAGCACCAGCTCCCAGGCAAGGCACAGCACGAACAGCGCCATCCACGCCGAGCGCGCGATGTGCCAGCCGAGGCGCTGGCGCACGCTGAGCGGCGTCATCGCCGCGCTCCTGCGCACTCCGCCGGACTGCCGATCGGACGCGAGCCGAGGGTGCTCATGCGCCGAGTTTCAGCGCCGCCTGCGCCAGCCGCCTGCCGAGGGCGACCGCAAGCCGCTTCTCTTCGTCGCTGAGACTGCCGGCCTGCTCGCCGGCGGCGAAGTGGCTGGCACCGTAGGGCGTGCCGCCCGAGCGCGTGCCGCTGAGGTCGGGCTCCGTGTAGGGCAGGCCGACCAGCAGCATGCCGTGGTGGAGCAGCGGCAGCATCATCGACACCAACGTCGTTTCCTGGCCGCCGTGCAGAGAACTGGTCGACGTGAACACCGCCGCCGGCTTGCCCGCCAGCGCGCCGCGCAGCCACAGCGATCCGGTGCCGTCGAGAAAGTGCTTGAGCGGCGCGGCCATGGCGCCGAAGCGGGTCGGCGAGCCCAACGCCAGGCCGCCGCACTGCTCGAGATCGGCGAGCTCGGCGTAGGGCGCGCCGTGCGGCGGCACCGGCGCTGCTGCCACCTCGGTGGTGCTGGCCACCGGCGGCACCGTGCGCAGCCGGGCGACGGCGCCGCGCACGCCGTCGACGCCGTGCGCGATGGCGTCGGCCAGGGCGCGCGTGGCGCCGTAGCGCGAGTAGTAGAGAACGAGGATGTCCACGGACGGCTTGCGATAATCGGTCGGCGCAGCGGCCGCAGTGCCGTGGCCGCAGCGCAGTGTACTTTCGCCGGCGCCGCTGACGGCGGCCGGAGCGCACGACGCGAAGCCGCTCGCAACACCGCCCGCAGCGACGATGAACCCGCTCGATCCGCTGGCCGAACGCCTGGCGCTGCGCGCGCCGCGACTGCACGCGCGCCTGGCCGCCGTCGGCCCGATGATCGAGCACGCGCGCGAGGTGCTCGCCTTCGCCGCGCACCGCGCGCGCGAGGTGCGCCTGGCACAGGTGGCCGCCAGTCTGACCTTCACCACGGTGCTGTCGCTGGTGCCGCTGCTGGCGGTGCTGCTGGCGGCGTTCACCATCCATCCGATGTTCGCCGAACTGCGCGCTGGCTTCGAGAAGAACGTGTTGCGCGAGCTGCTGCCGCCGCAGCATGCGTCGCTGATTCTGCGCTACCTGAACGAGTTCGCCGCCAAGGCGGCCGGACTGACCGCGATCGGCCTCGCTTTCCTGGTGCTGACCGCGCTGGCGATGATCTACACGGTCGACCGCGTGCTCAACGACATCTGGCAGGTGCGCGCGCAGCGACCGTGGCTGTCGCGCCTGCTTGTCTACTGGACCCTGCTCACGCTCGGTCCGGTGCTGGTGGCCGCCAGCGTGAGCGCGACCTCGTACCTGCTGTCGGTGTCGCCGCCGGTGGGCGGCGGCGGCGCGGCGCGAACGCTGCTCGTCTACGGGCCGCTGCTGCTGTCGGGACTGGCGTTCGCGGCGCTGTACGTGATCGTGCCGTCGCGGCGCGTGCTGTGGCGCGACGCGCTTGTCGGCGGCTTCGCGGCGGCGCTGCTCGGGCAGGCGCTGCGCGACCTGTTCACCGCCTACCTGCGCACCGGCACGATCGGCAGCATCTACGGCGCCTTCGCGGTGGTGCCGCTGTTCCTGCTCTGGGTCTACCTGGTGTGGTTCGCGATCCTGTTCGGCGCCGCGATCGCCGCCACGCTGCCGCGCCTGCGATCGACCCGCTTCGCCGACGAGCGGCGCGCCGGCAACCGCTTCCTCACCGCGGTGGCGCTGCTGCGCGCGCTGGTGGCGGCGCGCGCCGGCGGCGCCGACGGCGGTCGCATGAGCCTCGCTGACCTGGCGCGCGCGGTGCGCACCGATCCCGAGGAGACCGAACGCCTGCTCGCCGAACTGGAGCGGCTCGACTACCTGGCCGCGGTCGACGGCGGCCAGGGCGCGCGCTGGTTGCTGGTGTGCGACCCGCAGCGGCGCAGCCTGCGCGAGGTCTTCGCGCGGTTCGCGCTCGATCCGGCCAACACGCTCGCGCTGCGCGATCCGGCCGGCCTCGGTGCCTGGGTCGAGCAGGCGCTGGCCGGCGCGTGGCTCACGCAGCCGCTGGCGCGTCTGGTCGATGCGCCGGGCGCCGGCGCCGATTGAGCCGGCGCGCCGGCGCCGACGGCCGCGCTCGCGCCGGCGCGCGGCAGTGGCGCGCGGCAGCCGTCGGCCGATGTCGCGAGCCGGCTCGGGTGGTGCTCAGGCCGACGGCACGACCGACAGCACCAGCGTGGCGACGGCCAGCACCAGGGTGCCGGCGACGCGATCGGTCCAGCGCGCGAAGCGCGCATCGCTGGCCAGGCGGCGCGCCCGCGCGGCGAGCAGACCGTAGCCGAGCAGGATGAAGAACTCCGGGATCACGCTGCCGGCGGCCAGCCACAGCATCTGCGCGCCGATCGGCAGTCGCGGATCGACGAACTGCGGCAGGATGGCGATGAAGAAGACGAGCGCCTTCGGATTGGCCAGTTGCAGCATCAGGCCGGCGAGAAAGATCGACCGGCGCGAGCCGTTGCGCGCTCCGGGATCGGAGACGGTCAGCGGCGATGGCCGGCCGAAGATCGCCGACAGCCCGACGTGGACCAGGTAGGCGGCGCCCAGCCACTTGACGACCGTGAAGAAGGCCGGCGATGCGGCGATCAGCGCCCCGAGGCTGGTGGCCGACAGCGCGAAGTAGATCGAGTTCGCCGCCAGGATGCCGATCGTTGCGTACAGCGAGCGGCGCGCGCCCTGCGTCAGACCGAAGGCGATGACCAGCATCACCGCCGGCCCCGGAGACAGGCTCAACGCCGCCTCGGTCAGCACGTACAGCCAGTACGTGTCCCAGTTGACGGCGGCGAGCATCGGGCGTGCGTTTCGTTGGCGGGCGAGGCGCGCCCGCGTCGGTGGCGTGCGCGACCGGCGGCTAGGCGGCGCCGGCGGCAACGCAGCGCTGCACGAAGCGCCGCAGCGCCTGGCGCACGCCTTCCGGGTTTTCGGCCATCAGCGCGTGGCCGGTGGCGGGCAGGCTGACCACCTCGCGGTCGGCGCAGGCGTCGATCAGCGCCGCGGCTGCCTTCGGCGGCGTCATCTGGTCGGCGACGCCGCAGATGAACAGCGCCGGGCAGCGCAGCGCCTGCGCCGCCTCGAGGCCGCCGCGGTATGAGTTGCAGGCCGAGAAGTCGGCCGCCAGCACCTCGGCGCCGTTGACGCGCGCGATGCGCTCCATCAGGCGCAAGTTCTGCCAGACGATGCTGAAGCCGGGACCGGGGTTCGACGGCCGGGCGGCGAACGGCGCGATCGCGGCGCTGTGCGACCAGACGTTGATCATCTGCATCGCGGCGGCCGGGTCGTCGCGCGTCGCGCTGAGCAGCGCCTCCGACACCTTCATCGGAAAGGCGCCGCCGAGCAGCGCCACGCCGGCGACGCGCGAGGGAAGGCGTCGCGCCACTTCGAGCGCGACGAGAGCGCCCATGCTGTGGCCGACCAGCACGAAGCGCGGCGACGCGAGCGTGGCGAGCGCGCCGGCGATGCGCTCGGCATGCGCCTCGACGCTGGCCGGCAGCGGCGCGCTGCTGCGGCCATGCCCGGGCAGGTCGAGCGCCAGGACCGCGTAGCCGTGGTGGGCGAGGTAGCGGCTGTGCAGGATCCAGACGCTGTGGTCGTGCTGGGCGCCGTGCAAGAGCACGACGAAGGCGGCGGCGGCGTCGAAGGCCTTGCCGCCGGTGTAGGCGTACAGCCCGTCGATGCGCATCAGGGCACCTTGGCCGCCAGCTTGAGGGCGCGCGCCAGATCGTCGATCAGGTCGGCCGGGTCTTCGAGGCCGATCGACAGCCGGATCGTGCCCTGGGTGATGCCGGCGGCGGCGAGTTCGCGGTCGGGGACGCGGAAGTGGGTGGTCGAGGCCGGATGGATCACGAGCGACTTGGCGTCGCCGACGTTGGCCAGATGCGAGAACAGCGCCAGCGACTCGACGAACCGGCGGCCGGCGGCGCGCGAACCCTTCAGGTCGAAGGCGAACACGGCACCGCAGCCGCGCGGCAGCAGCGCCTTCGCCAGCTCGTGGTCCGGGTGCGACGGCAGTTCCGGGTAGCGCACGGCGGCGACGTTCGGCTGGGCCACCAGGAACTCGACCACCCGGCGCGTGTTGTCGACGTGCCGCTGCATGCGCAGCGGCAGTGTCTCCAGCCCCTGCAGCAACTGGAACGCCACCTGCGGGCTCATGCAGGCGCCGAAGTCGCGCAGGCCCTCGCGCCGGGCGCGCAGCAGGAACGGCGCCACCGTGCTCTCGTCGGCGAACACCATGCCGTGGAAGCCGTCGTAGGGGGCGGTCAGCACCGGGTAGTTGCCGCTCGCCTGCCAGTCGAAGCTGCCGCCATCGACCAGCAGCCCGCCGATGGCCACGCCGTGGCCGCCGAGGAACTTGGTCGCCGAGTGGACGGCGAGATCGGCGCCGAGCGCGAACGGCTGCAACAGGTACGGCGTGGTGAAGGTCGCGTCGACCAGCAGCGGCACGCCGTGCTCGTGCGCCAGGTCGGCGACACGCGGGATGTCGAGCACCTCCAGCCCCGGGTTGCCGAGCGTTTCGCCGAACAGCAGCCGGGTGGCGGGACGGATCGCCGCGCGCCAGGCGGGCAGATCGCGCGGGTCGACGAAGGTGGTCTCGATGCCGAAGCGCGCCAGCGTGTAGGCGAGCAGGTTGTGCGAGCCGCCGTACAGGGCGCGGCTGGCGACGATGTGGCCGCCGGCGCCCATCAGCGTGGCGATCGCCAGGTGCAGCGCCGCCTGGCCGCTGGCGGTGGCGACGGCGCCGACGCCGCGCTCGAGCGCGGCGATGCGCTCTTCGAGCACCGCCACGGTCGGATTGGAGATCCGCGAGTAGACATGGCCGGCGCGCTCCATGTTGAACAGCGAGGCGGCGTGTTCCGAGTCCTGGAAGCAGAACGAGGTGGTGGCGTAGATCGGCACCGCGCGGCTGCCGGTGGCCGCATCGGGCTGCTGGCCGGCGTGCAGCGCGAGGGTGTCGAAGCCTGGATAGCGGGGAGCGCTCATCGGACGGACCGGCGTGTTCGGGGCGGCAAGCGTAGCGAATCAGCACGGCCGCGCGCGACCTAGAATGCGCGCGATGGACCTGCGTCCGGAACCGCGCACCGAGCTGTACCCCGCGCTCGAACCGCACGAGCGCGGCATGCTGGCGCTCGACGCGGTGCACACGATGTACTGGGAGGTGAGCGGCCATCCGGCCGGCATCCCGGTGCTGTTCCTGCACGGCGGTCCGGGCGGCGGCTGCTCGACCGAGCACCGGCGCTTCTTCGATCCGGCGCGGTTTCGCATCGTCCTGTTCGACCAGCGCGGCGCCGGCTGCTCGACGCCGCTCGGCGAGACCGCCAACAACACGCTGTCGCACCTGATCGCCGACATCGAGACCCTGCGCGAGGCGCTCGGCGTCGACCAATGGCTGGTGTTCGGCGGCTCCTGGGGCAGCACGCTGGCGCTCGCCTACGGCCAGCAGCACCCGCAGCGGGTGCGCGGCTTCGTGCTGCGCGGCATCTTCCTCGGCCGCCGCTGCGAGATCGACTGGTTCCTGCACGGCCTGCGCAACGTGTTTCCGGAGGCCGGCCGGCGCTTCATCGAGATGCTGCCGCCGTCGGAGCGCGGCGATCCGCTGCGCGCCTACGCGCGCCGCCTGTTCGATCCCGATCCGCGCGTGCACCTGCCGTTCGCGCGCGCCTGGAGCGAGTACGAGGCCTCGTGCTCGACCCTGCTGCCCAACCCGGAGCTGGTGCGCCACTTCGCCGACGACGCCATCGGCCTGGCGCGCCTGGAGGCGCACTACTTCCTGCACGACTGCTTTCTGGCGCCCGACCAGTTGCTCGACCACCTGTACCGCATCCGGCACCTGCCGGCGGCGATCGTGCAGGCGCGCTACGACATGGTGTGCCCGATCGCTAGCGCCGATGCGCTGGCGCGCGCCTGGCCCGGCGCCCGCTACGTGGTCGTTCCCGATGCCGGGCATTCGGTGTGGGAGCCGCCGGTGCGCGCGGCGGTCGTGCGCGAGGTCGAGCTGATGAAGGGGCGGTGACTGGCGCGCTGAGTGCGCCGGCCGTCAGCGACGAACTTCGACTCAGCGACGCCGATGCCGCGTTTCGCCGCCAACGTCTCGATGCTGTACCCGGAGCACGCGCTGCTCGAGCGCATCGGCGCGGCCGCGCGCGACGGCTTCGCCGCGGTCGAGGTGCAGCAGCCCTACGAGGCGCCGGCAGCCGAGTTCGCGCGCGCGCTGCGCGCGGCGGCGATGCAACTGGTGTTGATGAATGCACCGGCCGGCGATGCCGCCGCCGGCGAACGCGGCCTGGCGGCGCTGCCCGGGCGCGAACGCGACTTCGAGGCGGCGTTGGCGCGCGCGCTCGACTACGCGCGCACGGTCGGCGCGCCGCGCGTGCACTTCCAGGCCGGCTGCCCGGGGCCGCAGGCGCCGGCCGACGAGGTGCGCGGCACCTACCTGCGCAACCTGACGCTCGCCTGCGATGCGCTGCGGCCGCACGGCATCGCGGTGACGATCGAGCCGATCAACACGCGCGACATCCCCGGCTACTACCTGACCCGCCAGCAGCAGGCCGCCGACCTGATCTGCGCGCTCAAGCGCGAGAACCTGTGGCTGCAGATGGACCTCTATCACCTGCAGATCATGGAAGGCGACCTGGTGCGCCACGTGCAGCGCCTGCGGCCGCTGATCGGCCACGTGCAGATCGCCGGCGTGCCCGACCGGCACGAGCCGGACGGCGGCGAGATCAACTACCCGGTGCTGTTCGCGCTGCTCGACCGTCTCCACTACCCGGGCTGGGTCGGCTGCGAGTACCGGCCGCAACGCAGCGGTGCCGGCGGCACCTCGGCCGGACTGGGCTGGCTGCGTCGCCTCTGACGGCAAGCGGTGGCCGTCGCGCGGTAGGATGATCGCCGGGTGGTTCAGGAAGGTGCACGACGATGAAGGTGAGCGACATCCTGCGCGTCAAGGGCAACGCGCTTTTCACCGTCCGTCCCGAGCAGACGCTGTGGCAGGCGGTGCAGACGATGGCCGAGAACGACATCGGCTCGGTGGTGGTGATGGAGCACGGCGAGCTGGTCGGCATGCTGACCTTCCGCGAGGTGATCGGCCATCTGCACGGCAACCGCGGCGCGCTCGGCGAGCGGCTGGTGCGCGGCGTGATGGACGATGCGCCGCTGACCGTGACCCCGGGCACCGACGTGATGGAAGTGCGTCGCCTGATGCTCGCCAGCCATGCGCGCTACCTGCCTGTGATGGACGGCCGCTCGCTGCTCGGCGTGATCTCCTTCTTCGACGTCGCGCGCGCCGTGCTGGAAGCGCAAAGCTTCGAGAACCGGATGCTGAAGGCGTACATCCGCGACTGGCCCGAGCCGGAGTCGGCGAACTGAGCGCGGGCGGAGCGCCCGTGGGCGCGGGCCGCGCGCACGGCGCCGCGGCCGCTGGCGCCGTGCGCGCGCCGGCGGCGAGCGGCGCCTGCGCACCGGCCCTGAGCGGGGGCGCGAACGGCAGGCCGGGGGCGGCGCGGTGAAGCCAGTTCGTGTCGCTGTGGTCGGCGCCGGCGTGGCCGGGCTGACCTGCGCGCAGGTGCTGGCCGCGCGCGGTTGCGAGGTTGTGGTCTACGACCAGGCGCGGGCGCCGGGCGGGCGCCTGGCGACCCGGCTCACCGAGTTCGGCACCTTCGACCAGGGCGCCACCTGCTTCACCGTGCACTCGCACCGGTTCGAGGCGCAGGTGCAAGGCTGGGTGGCGGCCGGCGTGGCGGCGCCGTGGCCGGGCCGGTTGATCGCTCTTGACCGCGGTGCGGTAATCGAGCGGCCGCTGGCGGGCGAACGCTACGTCGGTACCGGTGGCATGAGCGCGATCGGTCGCCATCTGGCGCGCGGTCTCGATCTGCACCTTGAGACGCGCATCGGCCGTCTCGACCGTCGCGACCGGCTGTGGTGGCTCGCCGACAGTTTCGACCGGCCGCTGTCGGTGCGGGGTTTCGAGGCACTCGTGCTGGCGCTGCCGGCGCCCGACGGCGCGGCGCTGTTGCGCGATCTGACGCCGCTGGCGGCGGTGGCGGCGAGCGTGCAGTGGGAGCCGATCTGGAGTGCGATGCTGGCGCTGAGCCGAGCCAGCGGGCTCGGCTACGAGGCGGCGTTCGTCAACGACGACCCGATCCTGGGCTGGATCGCTCGCGACGATCGCAAGCCCGAGCGCGCGCCGGTGGCCGGTGTCGCCGAACGCTGGGTGCTGCAGGCGCGACCGCGCTGGTCGCGCAAATACCCGGAGCTGGCGCCGGAAACCGCCGCCCACTGGCTGGGTCGGGCGTTTTCCGCGCGCATCGGCCGACCGGTCACGGTGCGCGGCCTGATCGCGCAGTTCTGGCGCCATGCGCTGCCGATGCGGCCGCTGGCCGAACCCTGTCTGTGGGACGAATCGCTGCGCGTCGGCCTGGCCGGCGACTGGTGCGGCGACGCCCGCGTCGAGGCGGCGCTGTTGTCGGGGCTGGCGCTGGCCGAGCGGATCTGAACGCCGGCGCCGCTGCCAGCCGCGGGTCCAAGGTGCGCCGCTTAGAATTGGCCGCATGTCGGGATCGACGTTCGGCCACCTGTTCTGCGTCACCAACTTCGGCGAGTCGCACGGACCGGCGATCGGCTGCGTGATCGACGGCTGTCCGCCCGGGCTGGCGCTGTCGGCCGACGATCTGCAGCCGGACCTGGATCGACGCAAACCGGGCACCTCGCGCCACGTCAGCCAGCGGCGTGAGAGCGACCGGGTCGAAATCCTGTCCGGCGTGCATCGCGGCGAGACAACCGGCACGCCGATCGCGCTGCTGATCCGCAACGAGGACGCGCGCGGCAGCGACTACGACGAGCTGCTCGACACCTTCCGCCCGGGTCACGCCGACTACACCTACTGGCGCAAGTACGGCCGGCGCGATGCGCGCGGCGGCGGCCGATCGTCGGCGCGGCTGACGGCGCCGATGGTGGCCGCCGGCGCGGTCGCCAAGAAGTGGCTGCGCCAGCAGTACGGCACCTGCGTGCGCGGCCATCTGCAGCAGCTCGGCCCGATCGAGGTGCCGTTTGCGCGCTGGGAGGACGTCGACGCCAATGCCTTCTTCGCCGCCGACGCTGCGCGGGTGCCGCTCCTGGAAGCGCACATGGACGAGCTGCGCCGCAGCGGCGACTCGTGCGGCGCGCGCCTGCGGGTGGTCGCCGACGGTGTGCCGGTCGGGCTCGGCGCGCCCCTGTTCGACAAGCTCGACGCCGACATCGCCTACGCGATGATGGGAATCAACGCCGTCAAGGGCGTGGAGATCGGCAGCGGCTTCGGTTGCGTGACCGAGGCCGGCAGCGAGCACGGCGACGAACTGACGCCGGCGGGGTTCGCCGCCAATCATGCCGGTGGCGTGTTGGGTGGGATCTCGAGCGGCCAGGAGATCGTGGTGTCGATCGCGGTCAAGCCGACTTCGAGCATCCGCCTGCCGCGTCGTTCGATCGACGCCGGCAACCGCGCCGTGACCGTGCAGACGCACGGCCGCCACGATCCCTGCGTCGGCATCCGCGCCACGCCGATCGCCGAGGCGATGCTGGCGCTGGTGCTGATCGACCACGCGCTGCGGCACCGGGCGCAGAACGGCGACGTGCGGCTGCCGGTGCCGCCGATCGCGGCGCGCGCGCCGCGCTGAGCGCGCGCCTGGCGATGGCCGACCGCGTGCCGCCGATCGACCGCCGGCTCGGCGCGCTGTTCGCCGCCTACTTCGCTGCGGTCGGTGCGATCGCGGTCTATCTGCCGCTGTACCTGCAGGAGCGCGGACTGAGCGCCTGGCAGATCGGTGTCGTGCTGGCGGTGGCGCAGGCGACCCGTCTGGCCGGGCCGAACCTGTGGGGCTGGCTCGCCGACCGCAGCAGGCACCGGCTGGCGATCCTGCGCTGGACCGCGGTGGCCACCTGTGTCGCCTTTGCCGGCCTGTTCGCGCCCGGCGGCTTCGCGTTCGTGCTGGCGGTGCTACTGGTGGCGAACCTGTTGATGACCGCGCAGATGCCGCTCGCCGAAGCGATCACCTCGGCCTATCTGCGCACGGAGCGCGCGGCGCCGCATGCGGCTCGCCTGTACGGGCGGCTGCGCGCCTGCGGATCGGCCGGCTTCATCGCGCTCGTGCTGTTGGCGGGCGTGGGGTTCGATGCGGCCGGCATCGGCTGGCATCCGCTGCTCGCGGTCGCACTGCTGGCGCTGCTCGCCCTGGCGGCCTTCCGGCTGCACGACTACCGGGTCGCCGAGCCGGCGCACGCGCGCGTGTCGGTGCGACGACGGCTGGCCGAGCCGCGCGTGCGCTGGTTCTTCGCCTCGGTGGCGCTGATGATCTTCGCTCACGGCGCGCTGTACACCTACCTGTCGCTGTACCTGGCGCAGCTCGGCTACAGCAAGGCGGCGATCGGCGCCTTGTGGGTGGTCGGCGTGCTGGTCGAGATCGCCTTCTTCTACACGCAGGGGCGCTTCTTCCGCCGCTACGGCGCCTTTGCGCTGATGGGCGCCGCCTTCGCCTTCGCCGTCGTGCGCTTCGCGCTGATCGCCGAGTTCGCCGACGTCTGGGCGCTGCTGCTGCTGGCGCAACTGATGCACGCGGCGACCTTCGCCGTCCACCACAGCGCCGCCGTGCTCACCGTCCAGCAGTGGTTTCCGGGCGCGGCGGCGGCGCGCGGCCAGGCGATGTACATCAGCATCGGCTACGGTCTGGGCGGCACCGCCGGCAGCCTGGTGGCCGCGGCGCTGTGGTCGGAGGTCGGACCGCAGGCGGCGTTCTGGTCGAGCAGTATCGCCGCGCTGGCCGGATGGTGGGCCGTGCGGCGCGCGCGGGCGCTCGACCCGGGCGCGGCTCGGGTGCTGGCGGCTTGACCTCGGCGCGCCTCGCGCCGGCCTTCAGCCGAGCACGAGATCGATGGCGGCGCGAAACCGCGTGGCGCGCGCCAGAGGATGCGCGCTCGCCGTCGGCGCCAGCTTGAGCAAGAGCTGTGCGCGCTCGGCCGGCGACAGACGGCGGAACAGGAAGTCGCGTTCGTTGCCGGCCTCGCCCTCGACATAGAGCTGGGTGACGAGCGGCAGCGTCCCCGCCGCTTCGACACGCACGTGGATGTGCGGCGTGCGACCCGGGTAGGTCACCGGCCGGATGGTGCGAAAGTGGAATGCGCCGTCGTCGTCGGCGAGCGTGCGGCCGTAGCCCTGGAAGTGGCGATCGCGCTCGCTTTCGGCACCGCCGGCCGGGTGGTGATAGACGGAGTTGGCGTCGCACTGCCAGATCTGCACCTGCGCGCGCGGCAGCGGGCGACCGCGGCGGTCGAGGACGCGACCGGTCAGATACAGCGGCTGGCCGAGACTGAGGACGCGATCGCGCTCGACCACCAGCAGGTCGGGGTCGGTCTGTCGCGGGCGCTCCTGCGCATTGCGCGGAAAAAACGGCCCGAGCATCTGGTGCGGGGTCGGCTGCAGTGCCACCTGCGCCGCCGCGGCGGGCACTGCGGCGGCGGCCGGCAGGCCGGCCAGTGCGGCGAGGGCGTGGCGTCGCGCCAGAAGGCGGGTGTTGTCCGGGCGGTCCATCGCTCGTTTCCTGAAAGAGTGGTTGCGGAGCAGGGCCACGGTAGCGGCAATTTCATCGGCCGGTCGATCGCCTTCGGGCGAACCGCATCGCCCGCTTCGGCGATGCCGCGCCGTCGCAGCGCTGGCAGTCGTCGAGCGATGCCGGTCGATGCGATGCGGGTGGCATAATCTTCGCCCGTCTGCAATGCGGCGGCCGCTGGCGAGTCCTGCCGGCGGCGCGCCGGCGCTACCGATCCGGAGTTTCCGCCGGGCGCGCCGGGTGCGGTCGAACGGCGCGCTGCCGTCGACCAGGACACCGGCGTCCGGTCTTCTCGCGATGACGACCCCGCGCACGCTGTACGACAAGCTCTGGCAGGAACACGTGGTGCACGTCGAACCCGACGCCACCACCGTGCTCTACATCGACCGCCATCTGGTGCACGAGGTCACCAGTGCGCAGGCCTACGAGGGGCTGCGGCTGGCCGGTCGCCGCCCCTGGCGCACCTCGTCGATCGTCGCCACCGCCGACCACAACACGCCGACCACCGATTGGCACCTGGGCATCGACGGCGTGGTCGACGCCACCTCGCGCGAGCAGATCGTCACCCTGGACGCCAACATCCGCGCCTTCGGCGCCGCCGCCTACTTCCCGTTCCTCGACCGGCGCCAGGGAATCGTCCACGTGATCGGTCCCGAGCAGGGCGCGACTCTGCCCGGCATGACCGTGGTCTGCGGCGATTCGCACACGAGCACGCACGGTGCGCTCGGCGCTCTCGCCTTCGGCATCGGCACCTCCGAGGTCGAGCACGTGCTGGCGACGCAGACGCTGCTCGCCAGGAAGTCGAAGAACATGCTGCTGCGGGTCGACGGCGAACCGGGCATCGGTGTCAGCGCCAAGGACCTGGTGCTGGCGATCGTCGGCTGCATCGGTACCGCCGGCGGCACCGGCTACGCGATCGAGTTCGGCGGCAGCGCAATCCGCAGCCTGTCGATCGAAGGCCGGATGACCGTGTGCAACATGGCGATCGAGGCCGGCGCGCGCGCCGGCATGGTGGCGGTCGACGACAAGACCATCGACTATGTTCGCGGCCGTCCCTTGGCACCGACCGGCGCCGACTGGGACGCCGCCGTCGCCCACTGGCGGACGCTGCACTCGGACGAAGGCGCGCACTTCGACCGCGTGGTGACGATCGACGCCGCGGCGGTCGTGCCGCAGGTCAGTTGGGGCACTTCGCCCGAGATGGTGATCGGCGTCGACGGCGTCGTTCCGGATCCGTCGCAGGAGGCCGATCCGGTGCGCCGCGACGGCATCGAGCGCGCGCTCGACTACATGGGTCTGGCGCCGAACACGCCGATCACCGAGATCGCGATCGACAAGGTGTTCATCGGTTCCTGCACCAACTCGCGCCTCGAGGATCTGCGCGCCGCCGCCCGGGTGGTCGCCGGCCGGCGCATCGCCGGCAATGTCAAGCAGGCGCTGGTCGTGCCGGGCTCGGGACTGGTCAAGGCGCAGGCGCAGGCCGAGGGGCTCGACACCATCTTTCGCGCCGCCGGCTTCGAGTGGCGTGAGCCGGGCTGCTCGATGTGCCTGGGCATGAACGCCGACCGGCTGCAGCCGGGCGAGCGCTGTGCGTCGACCTCGAACCGCAACTTCGAAGGCCGGCAGGGCACCGGCGGCCGCACCCACCTGGTCAGCCCGGCGATGGCGGCGGCGGCGGCGATCGCCGGCCGCTTCGTCGACGTGCGCAGCTTCCCGCAGGCGGCGTGATGGCACCGTTCCGAGCGCACACCGGGATCGTGCTGCCGCTGGATCGCGCCAACGTCGACACCGATCAGATCATCCCGAAGCAGTACCTGAAGTCGATCCGGCGCACCGGCTTCGGCGTCAACCTGTTCGACGAGTGGCGTTACCTCGACCGCGGCGAACCGGGCCAGGATCACGGCCGGCGGCCGCTGAACCCGCAGTTCGTGCTGAACCAGCCGCGCTATGCCGGCGCCTCGATCCTGCTGGCGCGGCGCAACTTCGGCTGCGGCTCCAGCCGCGAGCACGCGCCGTGGGCGATCGCCGAGTACGGATTGCGGGCGATCGTGGCGCCGAGCTTCGCCGACATCTTCTTCAGCAACTGCCTGAAGAACGGCCTGCTGCCGATCGTTCTGCCCGAGCCGACCGTCGATGCGCTGTTCGGCGAAGTTGCGGCCACGCCCGGCTACCGACTGGCGATCGACCTGGCGCAGCAGACGGTGACCACGCCGTCGGCCGCCGTGCATCGCTTCGAGATCGACCCGTTCCGCAAGGAGAGCCTGCTCAACGGCTGGGACGACATCGGGCTCACGCTGCGCCACGCCGAGAAGATCCGTGCTTTCGAGGCCGAGCGACTGCAGCGCATGCCCTGGCTGGTCGCCGGTCCTGCAACCTAGGAACTGCCGATGAAAGTCGCAGTGCTGGCCGGCGACGGCATCGGCCCGGAGATCGTCACCGAAGCGCTGAAGGTGCTGCGGGCGCTGGGCGAGCGCTTCGAGTTCGAGCAGGCGCCGGTCGGCGGTGCCGCCTACGAGGCGCACGGCCAGCCGCTGCCGGAGTCGACGCTGAGCCTCGCCAGGGCGGCCGAGGCGGTGCTGTTCGGCGCCGTCGGCGACTGGAAGTACGATCGGCTCGAGCGCGCGCTGCGGCCGGAGCAGGCGATCCTCGGGCTGCGCAGGCACCTGGGGTTGTTCGCCAACCTGCGACCGGCGATCTGCTACCAGGCGCTGACCCACGCCTCGAGCCTGAAGCCGGAGCTGGTGGCCGGACTCGACATCCTGATCGTGCGCGAGCTGACCGGCGACATCTACTTCGGGCAGCCGCGCGGTCGACGCCTGGCACCGGACGGTGCCTTCGCCGGCCAGCCCGAGGCCTTCGACACGATGCGCTATGCGCGGCCGGAGATCGAGCGCATCGCGCACGTGGCGTTCGCCGCGGCGCGCAGGCGCCGCCGCAGGCTGACCAGCGTCGACAAGGCCAACGTGCTCGAGACCTCGCAGTTCTGGAAGGACGTGGTGACCGACGTGCACCGCGACTACCCGGACGTCGAACTCGACCACATGTACGTCGACAACGCGGCGATGCAACTGGTGCGCGCGCCGAAGAAGTTCGACGTCGTGGTCACTGGCAACCTGTTCGGCGACATCCTGTCGGACGAGGCGGCGATGCTCACCGGCTCGATCGGCATGCTGCCGTCGGCGTCGCTCGACGAGCGCGGCTTCGGTTTGTACGAACCGAGCCACGGCAGCGCCCCCGACATCGCCGGCCAGGGCATCGCCAATCCGCTGGCGACGATCCTTTCGGCGGCGATGATGCTGCGCTATTCGCTCGCCAAGCCCGAGCAGGCCGACCGGATCGAGGCCGCCGTGCAGCGCGTGCTCGCCGGCGGGTTGCGCACCGCCGACATCTGGAGCGCCGGCACGACCCGGGTCGGCACCGCCGCGATCGGCGACGCGGTGGTGGCAGCGCTGAAGTGAACGCCTTTGCGTTCTCTCAGGCGGCGGCGCGGCCGACACCGGACAATCGCCAACAGTTCAATCATCGAGGCAGGCAGCGCAAATGAAAGTGGGCATCGTCGGGTGGCGCGGGATGGTGGGCTCGGTGCTGATGGAGCGCATGCGCGCCGAGCGCGACTTCGACCGGATCGACGCCGTGTTCTTCAGCACCTCGGCCGCCGGCGGCGCGGCGCCGCGGCTGCCCCGCGCCGAGCCGCTGCTCAGGGATGCGATGAGCATCGGCGAGTTGCAGGCCTGCGACACGATCGTCACCTGCCAGGGCGGCGACTACACCAACGAGGTCCACCCGCGCCTGCGCGCGGCCGGCTGGAACGGCTACTGGATCGATGCCGCCTCGGCGCTGCGCATGCGCGACGACGCGGTGATCATCCTCGACCCGGTCAACCGCGCGCTGATCGACGCCGAGTTGCGCAAGGGCACGCGCAACTTCGTCGGCGGCAACTGCACGGTCAGCCTGATGCTGCTGGCGATCGACGGCCTGCTCGCCGCCGGTCTGGTCGACTGGGTGTCGTCGATGACCTACCAGGCAGCGTCCGGGGCCGGCGCGCCGCACATGCGCGAGCTGCTGGCGCAGATGGGGCACGTGCACGCCGGCGTGAAGTCGCTGCTCGACGATCCGACCTCGGCGATCCTCGACATCGACCGCGGCGTCAACGAGGCGCTGCGCGCTGCCGCCCTGCCGCAGGAAAACTTCGGCGTGCCGCTGGCCGGCAGCCTGATCGCCTGGATCGACAAGGACCTCGGCGATGGCCGCAGCCGCGAGGAGTGGAAGGGCGGGGCCGAGGCCAACAAGATCCTCGGCCGGCCGCCGATGGGGCAGCCCGGCGCGATCGTCGTCGACGGCCTGTGCGTGCGCGTGGGGGCGATGCGCTGCCACTCGCAGGCGCTGACGATCAAGCTGAACCAGGATCTGCCGCTGGTCGAAGTCGAGCGTCTGCTGGCGTCGGCCAACGCCTGGACCCGGGTGGTGCCCAACACGCGCACCGACAGCATGCGCGAGCTGTCGCCGGCGCACATCAGCGGCACGATGGACATTGCGATCGGCCGGCTGCGCAAACTCGCGATGGGCCGCGGTGTGCACGGCGGCGAGTACCTGAGCGCGTTCACGGTCGGCGACCAGTTGCTGTGGGGCGCGGCCGAGCCGTTGCGCCGGATGCTGCGCATCCTGCTCGGCGAACTCGCTTGAAGCGCGGTCGCCGCGGGCGGCGCTGATGGCGAGAAGACGAATTGCCGGGCGATTTGCAGACGAATCGGCACTGCAACGGCCGATCGGTTGAATTCTCCCGCCTTCCCGTCACTTACCGCGACTTCTAAGCTTGCCGCCCTAAGTGCCTGATGTTATTTTCTTTTGCCATGTTTGCGCCGGTTTCATTCCGGCGTGATTCACGGGTCGAGCCGGCCCCGACCGCCGGCTGAGAGGGGGCATAGGTGCGATCAGAAAACACTCGGCGCGCGCCAGCGCGATGTGCGCTTGCGCTGGCGCTTGGCCTCGCCTTCGCGGTGCCGGCGGCCGATGCCGCCGGTCTCGGTCGCATCAGCGTGCAGTCGGCCCTGGGCCAGCCGTTGCGGGCCGAAGTCGAGGTCACGTCGGTGGCGCGCGACGAAGCGCCGACCCTTGCGGTGCGACTGGCGCAGCAGTCCGCCTTTCGGCAGGCCAATCTCGAGTTCAACCCGGCGCTGGCGCAACTTCGCTTCGATCTCGAGCAGCGTCCCGATGGCAACTACATCGTCCGCATCTCTTCCCTGAATCCGGTCAACGAGCCGTTCCTCGACCTGTTGCTGGAACTGACCTGGGCCACCGGGCGCGTCCTGCGCGAGTACACGGTGCTGCTGGACCCGCCGGCGCTACGCGCGCAGGTCGAGGTGCTGCCGCCGGTGGCGGCTGCCCCGGCCGCCGCGCCGGCCGTCGCCCCGCC
>Ga0208100_100372_pt1 | contig 18167 bp, 16 predicted proteins | sample SubbioR11_8A_Aug_FD_184817 | JGI IMG/M metagenome (GOLD analysis project Ga0208100, IMG submission 184817) | Serpentinite rock and fluid subsurface biosphere microbial communities from McLaughlin Reserve, California, USA - CR11_8A_Aug (SPAdes) | ecosystem: Environmental > Terrestrial > Deep... | reverse complement strand
TGGATGGTGGTGCGGGCGCGCCAGCAGGCAGCCACGGCCACCAAGCCGATGGCCAGACCCAAGCCGAGCAAGGCAGCAGCCAAAGCGATGCGCCAAGCCCAAGGCAGCGGCGCCACCCACATGGGCGCCAGCCACATCAGCAGCGCCAGCAGCAGCACCAGCACCGGGGGCGGGAGCTTGAGTTCGAAGCAGTGCATTGCGTAAAAAACCGTGCAGTGCGCCCTAGGCGTCGCTAGGCTGGATGGGCAGCAGGCTTGGCCTCTCAGCCTCTCAAGCCGCCGCAGTCACGACGGCGGTGCCGCTGGCCTTCGATGTTGGGGGCGGTGACGATCATGGCATGGGGCTCCTGATGGCTGGGCAAGGGGACGAAGGCGCGCGGGGGTTTGATGCGGGCTTGGGGCGGCATCAAAGCCCGAGCTTAGCGCACCAATTGGTTGAGCTCGATGATAGGCAGCATCACCGCCAGCACGATCAGCAGCACCACCAGCCCCATGGCGATGATCAGCAGCGGCTCCAGCACGGTGGCCAGGCGCAGGGCGCGGCGCTGCACGTCGGCGCCGATCTGCTCGGCGGCGCGCTCGAGCATGGCGGGCAACTGCCCGGTTTGTTCGCCCAAGCGCGCAAACAGCACCAGCAGCGGCGGCATGCGTGGGTGCGCGGCCAGCGCGTGCGCCAGCGGCGCACCTTCCCGCACCAGCACCAGCGCGGCCAGGGCGTCGGCGCGCAGGGCCTGGTTGTTCAAAGTGTCGGCAGCGGTGTGCAGGGCGCGCAGCACCGGCACACCGGCAGCGGTGAGCATGGCCAGGGTGGCGGCGAAGCGCGCCGCGTTGTAGCCGCGCGCCAGCGGCCCCAGCAGCGGCAGGCGCAGCCAAGCGGTGTCGAGCCGCAGCCGTAGGGCCGGACGCTGGCGCGCCCAGATCAGCGCCCCGGCGGCCACGGCCAGCAGCAAGGCCGCCAGCCAGCCCCAGGCGCGCAGCGCGTCGCTGGCGGCCAGCATCAGCACCGTGAGCAGCGGCAGGCTGCGCTGGCCGTCGGCAAAGGCTTGCGCCACTTGCGGCACCACATAAGTCATTAAAAACAGCACCACCATGAGCGCAAACAGCGTCACGATGGCCGGGTAGAGCGCAGCCGCCAGCAGGCGCTGACGCAGCAACTGGCGCTGTTGCAGATCGTCGGCCAGGCGCTGCAACACGGCGGCCAGTTGCCCGCCCTGTTCGCCGGCGGCCACCACCGAGCGCAAGCTGGCGTCAAACTGCTGCGGCTGCTGCCCGAGCGCGTGGGCAAAACTGGCCCCGGCCTTGACTTCGGCGCGCAAACTGGCGAGCAACTGCTGCTGCGCCAGCGTGGGTGCGCCATCGGCCAGCGCCGCCAGGGCGCGCTCGAGCGGCAAGCCCGCAGCCAGAAGTGCCGCCAATTGCTGCACGAACAAACTCAAGGCATCGGCTCCAAGGGCCGGCGCACGCCACAGGGTGGGGTTCCAGCCTGCAGATGCCGCCGCCGCGCTGGGCGAGAGCGCCAGCGGCACCCAGCCACGGCCGCGCAACTGGGCGCGGGCGGCGCGCGCCGTGTCCGCCTCGATCTGGCCGCGCTGGCTGCGGCCGTCGGCGTCTAGGGCTTCAAAGGTGTAGGCGGGCATGGTGGTGTGGCATTGTAGTCAGGGTGCAGCAAGGCCCACGCTAGGCCTGTGTTACACTTTTTGAACGAAAACAAACGCTGCGCACAAGCATGCAGCAAAGGGGGGGGGATAAGTCCGCCCACGTTTTTCGTAGTGGACGGCCCGCACTATCCCTCGGGCTTGGAGTGGAGCAAAAAGATGAAACTTAGATCCTATTTACTGGCCGCTGCGGCCGCTTTAGCCTTGGTTGGCTGTGGCGGCGGGAGCGGTGGCGGAACCGCCACCGTGCCGTTGAGCGGAACCGCCGCCGTCGGTACGCCACTGGCTGGTGCCACAGTAGAGCTGCGCGATGCGGTGGGCACCAATGTGGACTTGAGCACGACAGCCGATGCCAGTGGCCGGTTCACCTTTCCGAACGTCAGCGGCCTGACGCCTCCCTTCATGTTGCGTGCGACTGGCACCGTTGCCGGTCGTCAGCATATTCTGTACAGCTTCTCGCAAACCCTGCCTACCTCGGGCGTGCTCAATGCCACCCCGCTGACCTCGGCTGTAGTCGAGGCTGCCTTGCCGGCAGGGCAAACCTTGGACGGAGCTTTTGCAGCTCCAAGCTTGAACGACACTGCCGTTCGGTCAGCCGAATTGGCAACTGCCATCGCAAACCTTCGAACAGCTTTGAGCGCCGTTTTCGAAGCGCTTGGTGTCCCTGCAAACACCGACCCCTTCACCGCTGCTTTCGCCGCTGATCACACCGGGCTCGACAGACTGCTCGATCTGATCGAGTTTCACGCCGAAGCTGGCGAATTGCGCGTGGCTGAGAAAGGCAACCCGCAGCGTGCGATTACCGTGTCGGTTGCTGCCGATGCTCTACCGCCAACCCCACTGGCCGCGCCCGTTGCAGCTGATGTGGATTTGACGCTGCTGCCGCGTTTTGTTGAGCGCGTGAATGCTTGGCTGGGCGATGCGAATCGCACCCGTGCTGGCTTCGACGCGCTGGTACACGAAGATTTCCTTGATTATGGCGAAAACCGTGATCAGGGATTTGATTTTTTTACCACCGAGTTTGCCGTGAAGCGTGCGCGCATTGGCAGCTACACCCTTGATGGTTGTCAAGCCCGCCCTGCGCCCAATGTAACCCAAATCGTGTGTGATCTGAGCTTCGACATCAGCAAACCAGCCACCTCAAGCAGTCCTGCCATTACCAATGTACTAGAAATCCCCGTGATTTTCGTCGCTGGCACCGCGCCCAAGTGGCAGTTCTTTGGAAATCAAGCTCTTTTGGATTTCAGCTTTGCACCCGTGGCGCAGCGCACTGGCACAGCATCGCCTGAACGGGGGATAAGTATTTGGATGGATCGGGCCGCTGGTACACAAACCTTTAACCGGGCCGATGTGGCACTGAGCCTAACTGGGCGCGAAGGCGTCTTCACTGTTGCCAACTGGGCACTCAATAATACTTGGGGCGATTCTCTGGTTCATGGCGCAAGTGGCACGTTCGTTGCCGTACCCAATAATTTTGACGTTGCTGCCTTCAACGCTGCAGTGCGTGCGGGCAATGCTTGGGTTCGGATAAGCGCAACACCTGCTGCTGGTGGTCAATCAGTGGTGGACTTATACCGTGTGGACCAAGAGCTTTATACTGCGGAAACAGCAGCTGAGGCTTTTAGATCTGCCAACCTGCAAGTCACTTGGACCAACCCTTCCAGTGTCAGCATAAGCGGCAACCGCATCGGTCATATCTGCTCAAGCTTCAGTACGAATTGGTGTTCAGAGCTGGATTTTTGGAACCGCACCCTAAGCAACCACGTCGTAACACCGGCCACGGCGCGTGCGGCCTGTGTGCGTGATGGAACGGCGCCAACCACCTGCAATACCCGGTTTCCTGATGCAGCCACCATCACCCGCGTGCTGATGGTAGCGAGCGAAAACCGCACGGATCGGCAGTTGTGGCAGTGGGTGGTTCCGTCAGTGGCGACAGCGCCAGTGGCGTCAGCAGAAGGGCACTTCAGCGGAACTATCGCTGGTGGCCCCAACACAGCGTTTGAACTCCTGATTCTTGAAAATGGTGAATTTTGGTCTTTGTACGGAAGGCAAACGCCCGCCATGTTCGAAGTGGCGGGTTTTGTCCAAGGCACAGGATCATTTGCCAACAACCAATTTACATCGGCTGATGCCCGTGATTTTGGCTTTTTCCCGGCAGCCGCCGCCACGGTGGCGTCTGAGGTTAATGCCACCAACCGGACAATTTCTGGATCCATTGCAGTCCCATCCACTGCCCCCATTGCATTTCAAGGCGGCCCCGCAACTTGGTCAACATACAACTACAACACGCCAGCCAGCTTGGCTACTGTGATTGGGGCTTGGACTGCGGAAACCATGCAAGGTGAACGGGTGGATTTCACCATTGGAGCCAATGGTACGTTCACGGCCCGGACTGCGCTCGGCTGTTCCTTCACTGGCACCGCAGATCCAAGGTCATCGGGTAAAAACGTTTTTAACTTCGCTTTAACGTTTGGCGGCTCGCCTTGCATTCTGGCCGGGCAAAGTGGCACAGGCATTGCAATCGCCTACCCTTTGCCTAATGGACGAACGCAGCTGGTTGCTGCGGTTACGAACAGTGCAAGAACAGGTGGTTTTGCCATATTCGGAGTGCGTTGATTTCCAGTTCGTTGTCTGAAGAAGAAATCCGTTTTTCGTTGGCACGTCAGGCTCCCTTCGGGGAGCCTTTTTTACGCCCAGCGCCCCAATGTCACCCTTGTGTAACCAAACGTACATGTTCAGGCAGCACAATGCATGCACCCACTTTTACAGGAGCTGCATCTCATGGCGACCCATCCTTCACGCCGCACTTTTGTGCTGCGCACCGCCACGCTGTCGGCGGTGTTGTCGTCTGGGGCGTTGCTCTCGGGCTGTTTGGGCAGCGGCGATGCGCCAGCGCCCGAGTTTTTGTTTGGCGTTGCCAGTGGCGACCCGCTGGCGGATCGGGTCATCCTCTGGACCCATGCGCGCTTTGCTGGCAGCGACGAGCCGGTGTCGCTGGGTTTCGAAGTCGCCACCGACGCCACCTTTGGCACCGTGGTGGCCAGTGGCACCGTGGTGGCCAGCGCCGCCAGCGGGCACACCGCCAAGGTCGATGCCACCGGCTTGCAGGCCGATACCCGTTATTTTTACCGCTTCACCCACGGCCAGGCTCGCTCGCCGGTGGGCCAGACCCGCACCCTGCCGCTCAACCCGAGCCAAGTGCAGATGGCGGTGGTGAGCTGCTCCAACTTCCCGGCCGGTTTCTTCCACGTCTATGCCGAGATCGCGCGCAGCCCGGCGCAGTACCTGATCCACCTCGGTGATTACATCTACGAATACGGTGTCGACGGCTACGCCTCGGAGGGCGCGGCTGGCATGGGGCGGGTTTCGGTGCCGGCCCACGAGCTGCTCACCCTAGACGACTACCGCCAGCGCCATGCTCAGTACAAGAGCGATCCCGACAGTAAAGTGCTGCACGCCACCATGCCCCTGATCGCGGTCTGGGACGACCACGAAGTCGCGAACGACGCCTACTTGCACGGCGCGCAAAACCACAGCCCGGCCACCGAAGGCGCTTGGGAGACCCGGCGCGCTGTGGCCCTTCAGGCCTACCACGAATGGATGCCGATCCGCACCGGCAGCGACCGCTTGCGCATTTACCGAAGCTTCCAGTTTGGCAATTTGCTCAGCTTGCACATGCTCGATACGCGCTTGGTGGGGCGCGAGCGCCAGGTTGACATCGGCGATCTGGCAGGCCTCAACGGTGCTACGGCGCGCACTGCGGCCCTGACACAGTACACCAACCCCAGCCGCCAGTTGCTGGGCACCGCTCAGTTGCAGTGGTTGCAAGGGCAGCTCGCCGCCAGCAGCGCGACTTGGCAGGTGCTGGGTTCGCAGGTGCTGATGGCGCGCATGGAAATCCCGGCAACTATCCTGAGCGCGCTCAACCCCGCCAACGTGACCCCGGCTGCTCAAGCCGCCGGCCAACAGGCGATCAACGACTACTTGACCGCTCGGGCCACGCCAGCGGCTCAGCGCACGCCGGCCCAAGTGGCCTTGCTCGACCCGGCAACCAACCCGCGCCTAGGTTACAACCTCGATGCTTGGGATGGTTACATCGCGGCGCGCGAAACCGTGCTCGGCACGGCGGCGCAGCTGGGGCGGCGCTTGGTGTCGCTGGCGGGCGACACCCACAACGCCTGGCACTCGAACCTGACCCTGATGGGGCTGGCAAACCCGGCGCAACGCGGGCTCAAGGTGGGCGAAGAGTTTGCCACGCCCTCGGTCAGCTCGCCCGGGCTCGAGGAGTATCTGCGCACCATCCCGCCGGCGCAAGTGAAAGGGATTTTTGAAAACGTGGTCGAAGACTTGCGCTGGATGGACGCCTCCAACCGCGGCTATCTGCTCATGACCTTCACCCCAGCCCAAACGCGCGCCGAGTGGTTTTTTGTCAGTACGGTCAGCAGCCGCAGCTACACCACCCGTTTGGCGCACAGCGCGACGTTGGCGGCTTGACCAGAGCGCCCCCCGCCACCAAGCCGGCGCGTGGGGGGCCTAATCCCGCGTCACGCGCAGCAGTTCTTCGGGGCTGGTTTGGCCGTTGGCTAACCACGGTGACTTGGCTCCCAGCCTTGCCCTAGGCGTATGCGGCGCTGATATCCATATCGGGCGCATTGGGGGTGGGTGGAAATTGAGGTCATGGATTCAGAAGGGGGAGGGCGTAGAAGCCGCAAGTTGGTGTGTCAAATCCGCGCCCCTCACATGACACCAATGTGTTGATGGATCCTGTCCATCAGGGCCTCGAAGTCCGGCTGCCCTTGGTAGTACAGCGCGGCTGTCTTGCGGTATTCCTGTGCAAAGCGCTGGCGCTGCGCAGCGTCGGCCAAGGAAAATGCAGGATTGCGGGCAATGGCCTGTTCGTCGCCGGTGCGGAACCGCTGCGCCTTACGCGCCTGGTAAGCCGGCGTCCTCATGAAGGCCTGAACCTCCTCCAGCCCCAGCAGGCAGTAAACGTCGTGGTAGTGCCGCAGGAAGTTGGCGGGGAACGCTTGGGTTTCGTCCAGTCGGCGGTACTTGGTGGAGATCGTCTGCAGCTTCTCGACGAAGGTGTGCGTGGGGGCATAACACGGTACGGCCACTGCACGGTTGTCCTTTACGGCCACCCCGCGCTCCACGGCCACAGCAATGCATGATCCAGTAGTCTTTCTCAACCAGCACGGAATCAAGGCCGCGCTCATCTGCGACCACGGCCAGCAGCTGGTCAAAATCCCGACGTTCGTGCAGGAAGTCAGCCACCCGCCCACTCCCGCAGGCGCTTGCGCGCGGCCACGCTGCCAAAGCTGTCAACGGCACGTTGCAGACGAGTGGGATTGAATGAAAGCAGTTTGCTGCGCGCTTGGCGCAACACTGCATTGCGGTCCTCCGCCAGTTCGTCTAGGTTGTTCAGCAGGTCCACGTACAGGAACTCCGGCGTCAGCTTCCTGGGGAAACGCGGCTTCATCCGGAAGTCGAACTGTCGGTTACCGAGCTTGAAGACGCCTTGGCGCTTGTGGTTATAGACCAGCGTGCGGTTGTAAAGCTGGGTCGTACCCAAACCCACGGCGTTGTAAGCCGAGGGAGAGAACACCAGGAAATCCTTGTCGCGCAGGAACCCGCCCACCACCTGTTCGTCGGCCGGTGGCAGCGGACCAAAGCTGGACTGTTTCGGTGCGTGGTACAGACCATGGGCCAGTTTTTTTAGCTTTCCAGTAGCCATCAGTTCACGCAGATGCCGATCCACCGCCGTGGATAGGCGTGCGAGATCCTCCCGCCGGTAAACGCACCCAGCTTGAAGCTCGCCTGCGAGGCGCGCGGCAGCGCCGTGCAAAGCGGCAGCAGGAGATTGGACGGCGGCAAGCATGGCTAATTTTCATTGAAGTTCCATGCATTCTAGGGCTTTTCGGTGGCTTGCCTGCTCGTGGCTTGCCGCCTCGCGCTCCTGAACCACCATTCCAGATCAAGGCCTTGCCGGCGGCGTGGATTGGCCTCAATCCCGCGTCACGCGCAGCAGTTCTTCGGGGCTGGTTTGACCGCTGGCGAGCAGGCGCTGGCCGTCGTCGCGCAGCAGGCGCATGCCTTGGGCTTGGGCGGCCAGGCGCAGATCGGCTTCGGCGGCGCGCTGGTGGATGAGGCTGCGCAGGGCATCGTCGGTCTGCAGCAGCTCAAAAATGCCGCTGCGGCCGCTGTAGCCGCTGTGCCCACATTCGGCGCAGCCCACCGGGTGCCAGTGGCCGTCGCTGCCCTGGCGGCGGCAGTGTGGGCACAGCAGGCGCAGCAGGCGCTGGGCCAGCACGCCTAGCAGCGAACTGCTGAGCAAAAACGGCTCCACGCCCATGTCGCCTAGGCGCGTGACGGCGCTGGCGGCGTCGTTGGTGTGCAGGGTGGCCAGCACCAGGTGCCCGGTGAGCGAGGCCTGAATGGCGATTTGCGCGGTTTCAAAGTCGCGGATTTCGCCGATCATAATCACATCGGGGTCTTGGCGCAGGATGGCGCGCAGGGCCTTGGCAAAGCTGAGCTCGATTTTGGCGTTGACCTGGGTCTGGCCGATGCCGGGCAGTTCGTACTCGATCGGGTCTTCGACCGTCATGATGTTCAGGCGCTGCGCGTCCAGCGTCTGCAAGGCGGCGTAGAGGGTGGTGGTTTTGCCCGAGCCGGTGGGGCCGGTGACGAGCACGATGCCGTGCGGTTGCGCCATGAGCTGTGCAAAACGCTCCAGCGTCTGGCCCTGCATGCCGAGCACCGGCAGCGTGAGCTGGCGCTGGCTTTTGTCGAGCAGGCGCAGCACCGCGCGCTCGCCGTGGGCGCTGGGCAGGGTCGAGACGCGCACGTCGATGGCCCGCGTGCCCAAGCGCAGGCTGATGCGGCCGTCTTGGGGCAGGCGCTTTTCGGCAATGTCGAGCTCGGCCATGATCTTGAGGCGGCTGATGAGCGCGGCGTGCAGGGCGCGGTTGGGCTGCACCACCTCGCGCAACATGCCATCGACGCGAAAGCGCACGCTCGAGTGGCGCTCGTAGGGCTCGATGTGGATGTCGCTGGCGCCGTCGCGCGCGGCCTGGGTGAGCAAGGCGTTGAGCAGGCGGATGATGGGGGCGTCGTCGGCTGTTTCGAGCAGGTCTTCGATGGCGGGCAGCTCTTGCATCAGGCGCCCGAGGTCGGCGTCGCTCTCGACTTCGCTGACCACGGCCGCCGCGCTGCCGGCCTCGCCTTGGGCGTAGGCGGCGCTGATGCGCTGCGCCAGTGCTCCCGCATCCACCGCCTGCCAGGCGCAGGCGCCAAAGCGGCGCTGCACTTCGGAAACGGCTTGCAGCTGGGCCAAGGCGGCTTCGGGCTCGGGGCAGTGGCCGATGTGCAGCGTGCGCTGGCCCGATTCGTCGAGCAGCAGCAAGCGGTGGTGGCGCGCAAAGGCGTAGGGCAGCAGGTGGCGGCTCATGGGCGGCGCGGGCGCTTAGCGTGCGGGGGCGGCTGGGGCAGCCGGGGCCACTGCTGCTGCGGGTTCCGCCGCACCTCCGCCCGGTTCGAGCAGGCGCAAGGGCAAGCCGCTGCGGCTCAAATCGAGCGCCGGCAGCGCCGGGGCTTGGTTGATCGGGTGCACGGCGCTCGGGCTGGGCTGCTGGCGCTCTTGCGCCGCGCGCATGAGTTCGTAGCGGTCCAGCGCCAGCGTGTCGCTGGCGCGCTGGTCGCGCACGATCACGGGGCGCAAAAACACCATCAGGTTGGTTTTGTTGCGGCTGCGGCGTTCGCTGCGAAACAGCGCCCCGAGCAGCGGCAGATTGCCCAGCCCCGGCACTTGGTCTTGGGCGCCGCCGTATTCATCTTGCAGCAAGCCGCCCAAGACCACGATGGCGCCGTCGTCCACCAGCACGTGCGACTCGATCGAGCGCGTGTTGGTGATGATGCCGGTGGGCGAGCCGATCGAGGCCGGCACCACCGAGCTGACCTCTTGGAACACGGCCATGCGCACGGTGCCGTTTTCGCTGATTTGCGGCCGCACACGCAGCGTCAGGCCGACGTCGCGACGCTCGATGGTCTGAAACGGGTTCACCGCGCCGCCTTGACCACCGGCGTTGGTGAAACTGCCGGTAACAAAAGGCACGTTTTGCCCGACGACGATGCGCGCTTCCTCGTTGTCGAGCGTGAGCAGGTTGGGCGTCGAGAGGATGTTGGCCTGCCCGCTTTGCTCCAAAAAGCGCGCCAAGGCCGTGAGCACATGCGTGCCGCCCACGCGCTGCACCAGCCCAAGGTTGAGGCCGGCAGCGGGCATTTGGCCCGCGCCCATGTTTTGCGTCGCGAGGCTGATGATGTTGCCCCCCCCAGCGCCAAAATTGGTGCCCAGTATCCCGATGGTGGCGTCGTTGCGGCCGCCGATGGCCTGTTGCCACTGGATGCCGAATTCACTGGCGGCGTCGGCGCTGACTTCGGCGATCACGCTTTCGACAAACACTTGGGCGCGGCGGCTGTCGAGCTGCTCGATGATGGCGCGCAGTTGCCTGAACACCGGGTCGGGTGCGCTGATGATGAGCGAGTTGGTGGCGGCATCGGCCTGAATCTGGCCCCCGGTGGTGCTGCGCGCTGCGGCCGGGGTGGCACCTGTCGCAGCGCCCAAGCCGCCTGCAGCAGCGCCCCCGAGGGTGCGCCGCGCCGCCGCCGGCGCCGCTGGGGCTGTGCCAGTGCCGGCTGCTGCACCCACGCTGTCGCCGGCATCAGCCGCTAGGGCGGCGCGCAAGGTGGTAGCCAGTTCGACGGCGTTGGCGTTGCGCAAGTGCACCACGTGGATGTTGCCCAGCGCCCCGGCGCTGGCGGGGCGGTCGAGCTGTGCCACCAGCGAGCGCACCAAAGCCACGCGGGCGGGGTTGGCGGCGCGCAAAATGAGGGCGTTGCTGCGCGGCTCGGCCAGCAGCACGGTACGAAAACCTTGGCCCCCGGGCTGGCCCGGCGCAGCGGCAGCGGGGGCGCCGTCGGCGTCGATCAGGCGCAGCACCACCGGCGCAAGCTCGCTGGCCAGCGCGTGTTGCAGAGGGATGACTTCGAGCCCGGTGGCGTTGGCCACGTCGAGCGCGGCGATGATCTGGGCGGCGCGGCGCAGGTTTTCGGCGTAGTCGGTGATGATCAGGCTGTTGTTGCCGGGGTTAACGTTGATCGGGTTGTTGGCGCTGATGAGTGGGCGCAGCAGCGGCAGCAGGTGGTTGGCGTTTTCGTGCGTGAGGGTAAAAATCTGGGTCACGATCTGCTGCCCGCGCGGCAGCTGGTCGTCGGCCAGCACCGCGCCGCCGTGCAGCCGGGCATCGGCTTCGGGCACCACCTTGATCAGCCCGGCGCTGTCGATCACGGCAAAGCCGCGCAGCCGCAGCGCGGCGCCAAACATCTGCAGCGCATTGGCCGGCGTGACATTGCGCTCGGTCTGCAGTGTGAGGGTGCCGCTGACGCGCGGGTCCACCACCACGTTGCGCCCGAGCATGGCCGCCATGGCGCGCGCCACGGCGGCGATGTCGGCATCGACGAAGTTGAGTGTGACCGGCGCACCGGCGCGCACGGCCGGCGGCGGGGTCTGGGCCAGCGCGGGCAGCGCGGCGCTGCCTAGGGCCAGAGCCAGCGCGCAGGCCACACCAGAAGCCCAAACGTGGGGCCGGTGCAGAGGCAAAGGCAGCTCAAGCGCGGCGCGGGCGCTTTGGCGGAGGGGCAAAGGAGCAGGCATGGGGTTTATCCGAGTCGCAAATGGGAGCGCAGACCGTCGCGCTGGCCCATGATGTTGAGCAGGTTGGAGAGCGCGCCGAGGTACTGGGCTTCGGTCTGCGCGATGCCGCGAAACTGCACGCGCCCACCGCTCAGGCTGCCGGCACCGCTCAACTGCAGCGGCCCAGATAGGGTGCTCAAGTGCAACTGCAGCGCGGCTGCGGGTGCTGCGGTGGCGCTGGCCGGGGCCGGGGCTTCGATGTGCAGCTGATAGCTGCCCAGCGGCCGCAGGGTTGAGAGGGCCGATGCCAAATCGAGGGCTTGCAGCTGCAGGCTGCCGTGCAGCTGCCAGCCGCCGGCGGCGCGGTGCAGGCGCAGGCCGTCGGTGTGCAGTTGCAGCCGCCCGTGCAGACCGAGCGAGTTCCAGGGCGCCCCTAGGCCGGCCAGCAGCGCCACGGGCAGCTCGCTGCGGTGCGCGGCCAGGTGCAGCGTGGGCCCTAGGCCGCCATTAGGCTCGCCACCGGCGATCCCATCCGCGCCCCCGCTCGCACGCCCGAGTTGCAGCACGCCGCTGAGGGGTTTTGGGCTGCAACACGGCAGCCCGATCTGCCAAGCCAGCGCCGGGCCAGCCTGCCAACTGGGGCGCAGCTGCCACCACAGGCCTTGCTCGAGCGCGGCGCGGTCGCGGCTGCCGGGCCCAGCGCTGAGCAGCACGTCGGCGCGCCCGCGCCAGACCGTGCCGCTGGCGTTGGGCAGCTGCAAGCGACCGTCGGTGGCGTGGCTCAGGCCTGCAGCCAGCCAGCGCGCCGGGGCATAGGCCAGCAGCCCTAGGCCCAAGCCCAGCAGCAGCGCCAGCGCCAGCGGCCACCAGCGGCCCAAGTGAACGCCGCGGCCAGCCACAGCGGGCGGGGCAGCGCCGGGGCGCGCCAAGGCGGGGCGGCGGTGCAGCAGCTTCATGGCTGCGCAAGCCCCGGGCCGCTCAGGCGCACGTTGCCGCTCCAAAGCACCGGCGCATCGGGCGCCGGGCTGGTGCGGCGCAGATCGGCTTCGGTGGGCAGCAGGCGGGCGTTGAGGCGCAGCGCCTGCAGCCACTGCGCCAGCGCGTCGGCGCTGGCGTGCTCGAAGCGCACCGCCACCGCGTCGGTACCGGGCTGCAGGCTGGCTTGCGCGCCTAGGTGCAAGCGCGTGGCCGCCTCCAGGCTGTGCAAGGTGGCGCTGCGGCTCAAGGGCGCAGCGCGTGCCGCGGCTTGCAGCGCCTGCGCTTGCGCGGCCAAGGCTTGCATCTGTTGCCACTCGGCCAGCGCTTGCGCCTGCTGGGCCGGGGCTTGTTGCAGGGTTTGCCACGCTGGGCTGATGCCCCATTGCCAGAGCGCAAAGGCCGCCAGCAGCGCCAGCCCGAAGCCGGCGCTGCGGCGCTCGCGCGGCGCCAAACCGTTCCAGCGCTGCAGCAACTGCGCTTTCATGGCTGGCCCCTGGGGCTGAGCAGGCTGCGCTCGGGGCTTTGGGCCTGCCATTGCCAGCGCGCTGCCGCCAGGTTTTGCTGCAGGGCGGTTTGGGTGGCGGGGCTTAGGGGGGCGTGCCCTAGCTCGACAGAATCGGCTGCAAAGCGCAGCTGGCGCAGCTCCAACGGCGTCTGCTGCTGAATGCGCCCGATCTGCTCGAGCAAGGGTTCGAGGTCGGCGGGCCCGAGTTCGCCTTGGGCTTGGCGCAGGCGCTCGACTTCGCGCTGCATCTGCAGCGGCGCGTTGAGCACCAGTTGCACCTGCGGAAAATGCTGGCGCAACGTCTGCTGGCTGTGCGCGCGCAGATCGGCGATGCGCTGCTCAGCTTGCCAGGCGCTTAAGTTTAGGCCCAGAAGCTGCAGCGCCGCCAGCCCCACCAAGCCCCAGCGCACCGGCCGCCAGGCTGGGCTGGACCAGCCTTGGCGCAGCAGGTCCAGCCCGACGCGCCAGCGCGCCGCGCTGCCTTGCAGGCTCAAATCGAATTGCGCCAAATCCCAACCGCTGGCGTGGGCCTGCAGCCACGGGTGCTGCTCGCGGTTGGCGCTCCAGGCGCGATCGGGCAGCCAGCGCTCGGCCAGCGCCACCGCCGCCGGGCTGGCCAAGGCCGGTGCATCCGGTGCCAGCCCGAGTGCCGCCAGCCAGTGCCCCAATTGCTCGCGCTCGGCGGGGCCTGGCTCGTGCTGCGGCGCGATCGGCCAGTGCAGGCAGCCGTGTGCGGTCTGCGCCAGCAAGGTGGCATGGTCGGCGCTGCCGTGCAGCCACAGGGGCTGGGGGGCCGCAGCTGGGGCCAAGGCCGGAGCTAAAGCCGGGACAATGCGCCCAACGCGGTGCCCGCAGGCCTCGAGCTGCGCCAGCGCCTGCTGCAGCGGCTCGCGCAGGCAGCAGGCCACCCAGACCTCGGCGCTGCGGCTGCTGGCGTAGCCGGGGGCCAGGGCGTAGTGCATCTGGGTGGCGTCGTCGAGCAGGCGGTCTTCGAGCAAGCCGTCGAGCGCGGCGCGCAATTTGCTGTCTTTGAGCTTGGGCAGGCGCACCCGCTGCCAGCTCAAGGCGGCGGCGGGCCAAACCAGCACCGTGGCCGGTTGGCGCTCGATCGCGTCGAGGCGCTCGCTGCCTTGGGCGCTGAGGTGGCCTTGGGCATCTAGGCGCAGCCAGTCCCACGGCGCGTTGGGCGCAGCGCTGGGGTGGGTGGGACTAGGGGAGAGCAGCAGCACAGGGGCGGGTGGGTGAAGGTGGGTGAGGATGGAGGTGTGGGCGGCGGCAAATATATCACTGGCCTGGCGCGGCGCCGGGTTCGGTGAGCAACACGCTGCCGCGCTGGCGCCAAACGGTGCGCACGTTGATGCCTTCGCGCACCACCAGGGCGGTTTCGGACAAGGCCAAGTCGTCGAGCCGCAACTGCCCATGCAGCAAAAAATAGCGGCTGCTGACGGCAAAGCGCTCGGCCCCGATGTGCAGTCCCGCTGGCCCGAGCTGCTGCGCCACTTGCTCGAGGCGCTCAAAGTGGCTGCGCTGGCGCTGCTGCACCAAACGCTGCGCTTGCGCCAAATCCAAGCCCGGCACGCTGGCGTGAATGACGAGGGCACTGGCGGTGTTGAGGTTGAGCGGCGTGGGTTCGGGCAGCCAGGTGGCGTGGGCGGCCAGCTGCTGCAAGGTGGGGCCCGAGAGGCCCAGCCACTCAAGCTGCTCCCAGCGCTGCGGCAGCAAGGCGGCGGCGCTGGGAGCGCTGGGTGCGGTGGCGCTGGCAGCGATGGCGCCCTCGGCGGGCAGGCTGCGCAGCGTGCGCAACAGCTGTTCGGCAAAGCGCTCGAGCTCGGCCTCGGGCAGCCCTAGGGCGGCAAATAGCCGCGCAGCGGCGGCTTGGTCGGGCGGCGAGGCCCGGGCCTGCTCCGAGCGCCCACGCACCAGATTGCGCAGGTTCAGCCGCGCTTGCATGTCGGTGATGTGGCCCGACAAAAAAGCCTCGGTCAGCAAGCGGTCGGCCTGCTGGGCTTCGGCGGCGGCCAAAAAGGTGTTCAGGCGCGCTTCTTGGAGCGGCACCGCCCAGGGTTCGGCCAGATGGTCGGTCTGGCCGGCGCGGGCGTCTTCGCGCAGGATCAGGCGCGTCCAGTCGAGCGCGCCGCTGAGCAGCCAGGCGGCTTGCGCGTGCTGCTGCTGCGCGCGCTCCACCGCCCAGGCCTGCCACTGCTGCCAGTAGGCGCTGGCGCTCAGGGTGGCGACCAAGGCCACGGTGAGCATGGCCAGCAACACGGCGGCGCCGCGTTGGCGTGCTCGCGAGCTGGGCCTCATGGGGTTTTGCCTCCGCCTACGCTGGGGTGCACCCAATCAAGGTTTAGGCTGCCGCCCACGATCTGGCCCTCGGGCAACACGAGGCGCAGCCGGATGCCGTCGGGGCGTTGCGCCGGCGCCGTGCCGGCTTCAAGCGCTGGGCCCCAGCGCCCAGCGCGGTGGTAGAGCAGTTGCCAGTCTTGCACTGCGGCCAGCGCCAGCGCCTGTTGTTGCAGCGCCGGGGTGGGCGAGTGGCCCCACTGCTGGGCGCTCATCCAAGCGCTGTGCAAATCCTGCTGCTGCGTGACCGGGGCCGAAACCCAGCGCGACCACTGGCGCGGCGTGCCCGCTGTGGCCGTGGCCGGCTGCAACGCCCAGGCCACCACCACCAGGGCTGGCGGCTGGCCGGGTGGTGGGTTGGCTTGAGGGCGCACGATGCGCAGCACTTGGCCGTCAAAGGTCACCGGCGGCAACACGCCGCTGGGGTGCATCTGGTCGAGGTCGGTCTGCCACTGCGACAACACGCTTTGCCACTGCAACCAGGCGTGGGCGTGGCTGCGGCTGTGGTCTTCGGTGCGCACCATGGCGTCGAGCGCGCGCCAGCTCAGCAGCGCCAGCACCGCCATGAGCGCCAGTGCCACCAGCAGCTCGACCAAGGTCAGGCCGCCGGCCGGGCGCGCACGGCGGCGCACAGGCCCCCAAGGCGTGGATGCAGACGCTATGCCGCTGGCGGCGCGTGCGAGGCGGCGCTGTGCTGGGGCGCTGTGCTGGGGCAGCATGGTCAGTGGCGCCCGATCACGGTCGAGAACGTGAGCAGGGTGGGCGGCGCGGCGGCGGGCGCAGGCGCAGGTTCGCCCAGGCGGACGCTGACATCGACACGGCGAAAACTCGGGTTCGGCGTGGGGCTGACCTGCAGTTCGAGGTCAAAGCTGTGCGGGCCTTGGGGGCAGCTTTGTTGGCTGTGGCCCAACGGCACAAACTCGGGTTGCAAGCGCAGTTGCGCCAGCGCGTTGTGGGCGCACAGCTGCGCCAGCCACTGGTTCGACTGGCGCTGGGCCAAATTGCTCAGGGCGGCGCTGGCTTGCATGCCGGCGGCCAGCGTGACAGCGACGATGGCCAGCGCCACCAGCACTTCCACCAGCGTCAGGCCGGCGCTGCGGCTGGCTTTCATGGCCGGCGTGCTCCTGCGGGCGCGGGCACGATCGGGCCTAGCACCGCAAACGGCGCCAAGCCAGAGCTGCCGATGCGCAGGCTGTGCTCGCCTAAGCGCAGCTCCAGCGTTTGTGCCGGCAAAATGGCTTCGGGGCCCAGTTGCAGGCTTTGGGCTTGGGGCGGGGCCACGATCTGGGCCTGCACGCCGGGCTGCAGCCAAGTTTGGGGGCGCAACAAGGTTTCGGGGTGGTTGGGGCGCAGGCCTACGCCCACGAACTCAAAGCCATCGGGGCGGCTGCGCCAGTGGATGGCGCTGGCGCTGGCGCGCGCTTGGGCGCGCCCGGCCTCCAGCCAAGCCACGAGGCGCTGCGCTTCGCGCTCGAGTTGCTGCGCTTGGCTGTCGCGCAGCGCCAAGGCCACGCCGCCGCTGGCTAGGGCCACGATCAGCAGCACCACCAGCAGCTCGATCAAGGTAAAGCCGGCCTGTCGCAGCGGCCGCTGTGCCGGCTGTGCGTGCGTGTGCCCTAGGGTGGGCTTACTGCCAGCTACCGATGTCGGCATTGATGCCTTCGCCCCCCGGTTGGCCGTCGGCCCCCAGTGAGAGCACATCGACCGGCCCGTGCAAACCGGGGTTTAGGTACTGATAGGGGCGGCCCCAGGGGTCGGTGGGCAGCCGATCGAGGTAGGGGCGCCAGCGCGGCGGCACCGGGGCGGTGGTGGGGCGCTGCACCAGCGCTTGCAAGCCCTGTTCACTGGTCGGGAAGGCCTGGTTGTCGAGCCTGTACAGACGCAGCGCCTGCATCAGGTTGTTGACGTCGGTGCGGGCGGCGGTGACGCGGGCGTCGTCGGCGCGGTCCAGCACATTGGGCACGATCAGGGCCGCGAGCACGCCGATGACGACCAAGATCACCATCAGTTCGATCAAGGTGAAGCCGCGCGCCAAAGCGGCGCGACGGGTGCCCGAGGTGGTTGGGCGTGACAAAGTGAGCAAGCGCGATACTCCCAAGAGGCTACAGGCAGAGCAGAAACAGGCTTGCATCATAATCGCTTCATGTTTAGCTTTCTGCGCCCTGCAACCCGGCCGGCTGCGCCCCGACCCGCCCAAGGCCGTGTGCTGGGCTGGCCCGTGCTGGTGGCGGTGCTGCTCTGGGCTTTGCTGGGCTGGTCGCTGGCTTACTGGGCGGCGCTGTGGTGGGGCCGCGCCGAGCCGCCCGCCGCGCTGCCGACTGCGGCTGCCAGCGCGTTGGCACCCGATGCCGAATTGGTGGCCTTGGGCCTGGGTGGCGGCACCCCAACTGCAGTCGCAGTGGCATTGGCGCCGGCACCGGTGCCCGAGGGCTTGCGCTTGCTGGGCGTGGCCACCGACCCGCGCGGTGGCGCTGGGGTGGCGCTGCTGGTGACGAGCGCAGCGCCGGTGCAGATGCTGCGCGTCGGGCAGGCGCTGGCCGATGGCTGGGTGTTGCAGTCGGTGTCGGCCACCGAGGCGGTGTTGCTGGCCCCCGATGGCCAAAGCGGCGAGCGGCGCCTGAGGCTGGCTGCACCGCAACCCGTGGCGGGTCTGGCCCAAGTTGGGGCACAGACTGTGGCGCCGGGCGGCGGCGTGCAGGGCGGCGTTCAAGGTGGCATGCAGGGCGCGACCGAGGGTGGCTTGCGCAGCCGCCTCCAGCCTCAATAGGGCCGGCAACGTGCAAATTGGGCCGGCGTGTGGGCCGGCAAGATTGGGCCAGCATGGCCTTGGGTAAAATCTAGCCTTTCAACCCATCCCCCACACCGCCCATGTCTGCCTGGCTGCTGCCGGATCACATTGCCGACGTTTTGCCCTCCGAGGCCCGGCACATCGAAGAGCTGCGGCGCGCCCTGCTCGATGCGGCGCGCGCGCACGGCTACGAGCTGGTGATGCCGCCGCT
>Ga0208100_100371_pt1 | contig 18194 bp, 18 predicted proteins | sample SubbioR11_8A_Aug_FD_184817 | JGI IMG/M metagenome (GOLD analysis project Ga0208100, IMG submission 184817) | Serpentinite rock and fluid subsurface biosphere microbial communities from McLaughlin Reserve, California, USA - CR11_8A_Aug (SPAdes) | ecosystem: Environmental > Terrestrial > Deep... | reverse complement strand
ACCTACGACGCCCTCTGGAAACAGGTCGGCAAAGTCTGCGACCTCTTCCTTCCGCAGGAATGCAAAAACTACTTCAGGGCTGCAGGATATGGTTCAGATTGAGGGCGACTTGCTCTAGCCGCGCCTACGCCCCGGATGTCACGCCTTGTCGCGCACGACGAGGTGGTTGCCTTCGCCCTTCTGAACCTCGAACCGGCCCGTGCGCTTCAGCAGGTCCGACAGCCGGGCGCTGCCGTAGCTGCGGCTGTCGAAATCCGGGTACAGCTGGGTCAGGACCTGGCCAAGCTGGCCCAGGGAATAGCTGTCCTCTTCGATCCCGATCTTCTTCATCGCGGCCAGCACCAGCGGGATCGCCTTGGAGGGTGGCTGCTTTTCGGGCGCGGGCTCGGCTGGCTTGGCGGCCTCTTTCGTGGTTCGCGCGGCATCGGCGGGGCGGGGCACCTCGGGCGCGGCGGCAATGTTTTCCAGGAAGATGAAGCGGTTGCAGACCTTGCGCAGCGATTCCGGGGTCTTTTCTTCGCCCACGCCGATCACCTGCAGCCCGTCCTCGCGGATGCGGCTGGCAAGGCGGGTGAAGTCGCTGTCCGACGACACCAGGACAAAGCCGTCGACCTTGCCCAGGTGCAGGATGTCCATCGCGTCGATCACAAGGCCGATATCGCTGGCGTTCTTGCCCTTGGTGTTGGCGGACTGCTGGTGCATCACCAGCCCCAGGCTGCGGGCCTTTTCCTTCCACTGCGACAGCGCCTGCGACGACCAGTCGCCATAGACCCGCCGGACCGAGGGCTCGCCATAGGTGGCAAGCTCGTCCAGCACCGCCTCGATATGTCGGGCGGGGATGTTGTCGGCGTCGATCAGGACGGCAAGGCGGGGGGCGCGGGGGTCTGCAGGCATCGGGGCCTCCTGAGGGTTCCGGCCTTTGTCGCCGAAGCGGCGCGGCGGGGAAAGCGGAAAGCGTCAGGCGATCAGCGGCACGGCCTTGGCGGCAAGCGCCGTCAGGGCGACCTCGGGCGGAAGCGACAGGAGAAGCCCGCGCAGGCCGGCGTTGATCCAGACCCGGTGGGCAGAGCAGGCGCTGGCCTCCAGCGCGGTGGGGACGGCGCGCTTCTGCCCGAAGGGCGAGATGCCGCCGACGTGGTAGCCGGTCAGTTTCTCGGCCTTGGGCGCGGGCATCATCGCGGCGGACTTGGCCCCGAAGGCGGCGGCGACCCTCTTCATGGACAGCTGCCGGTCCGAGGGGATGACGCAGCAGGCGGGCTTGCCGTCGACCTCGACCATCAGGGTCTTCAGCATCAGGGCAGGGTCGATCCCCAGGGCATCGGCGGCCTGCAGGCCCGTCGCCTCGGCCCTGGGGTCATAGGCGTAGGGGTGCAGAGTGACCTCGATCCCAAGGGCAGCCAGTGCGCGGAGGGCGGGGGTGGAGGACATGCGACGCTATCCTGCAGAAGCCTCGTCGTTCACGTCGTGTCCGCCTCGGGGGACCCAGCGAGGAGTGCACGAAGTGCTCGACGAGCGATCCGGATCAATAGACCACCACCGCCCGGATCGACTTGCCCGCATGCATCAGGTCGAAGCCTTCGTTGATGCGCTCCAGCGGCAGGATATGGGTGATCATGCTGTCGATCTCGATCTTGCCGTCCATGTACCAGTCGACGATCTTCGGCACATCGGTGCGGCCCCGCGCGCCGCCGAAGGCCGTGCCTTTCCAGACCCGGCCGGTGACCAGCTGGAAGGGGCGGGTCTCGATCACCGCGCCCGCCGGGGCGACGCCGATGATGATCGACTGGCCCCAGCCGCGGTGGGTGCATTCCAGCGCGTCGCGCATCACCTTGACGTTGCCGGTGCAGTCGAAGGAATAGTCCGCGCCGCCGATCTTGTCGAAGGGGGTCTTGGTCAGGTCGACGATGTGCTGGACCACCGAGCCTTCGATTTCCCTGGGGTTGACGAAGTGGGTCATCCCGAACTTCTCGCCCCAGGCCTTCTTGTCGGTGTTCAGGTCGACGCCGATGATCATGTCGGCCCCGGCCATCTTGAGGCCCTGGATCACGTTCAGCCCGATGCCGCCCAGGCCGAAGACCACGGCCTTGGCCCCGATCTCGACTTGCGCCGTGTTCAGGACCGCACCGATGCCGGTGGTGACGCCGCAGCCGATGTAGCAGATCTTGTCGAAGGGCGCGTCCTCACGCACCTTGGCCAGCGCGATTTCCGGCATGACGGTGTGCTGGGCAAAGGTCGAACAGCCCATGTAGTGGTAGATCGGCGTGCCATCCAGCATGGAAAACCGGGTGGTGCCGTCGGGCATCAGGCCCTGGCCCTGGGTGGCGCGGATCGCGGTGCAGAGGTTGGTCTTGCGCGAAAGGCACGACGGGCATTCGCGGCATTCCGGCGTGTAGAGCGGGATCACGTGGTCGCCGGGCTTCAGCGACTTCACGCCGGGGCCGCATTTCACCACCACGCCCGCGCCTTCATGGCCAAGGATCGCGGGGAAGATGCCTTCCGGGTCCGCACCCGACAGGGTGAATTCGTCGGTGTGGCAGATGCCGGTGGCCTTGATCTCGATCAGGACTTCGCCTTCCCTTGGGTCGTCGAGATTGACCTCCATCACTTGCAGCGGTTGGCCTGCGGCGACGGCGACGGCAGCACGGGTGCGCATCTGGAATTCCTTTCTGACGATTTCCCGGAACCTGTGCCAATCTGGGGCGTAAAGCAATGCGGGATTCGACCCCGCGACATGAGGATACGACCATGAAACGTGCCTTTTCCCTGCTGCTCTGCGCCCCGCTTGTGCTGTCGGCCTGCGTGATGGTGCCGGTGCCCACTCCGCCCGCCGACACCCTGGCAAGCTGCGGCGCGGACCGGCTGCAGTATCTGGTCGGCCAGCCCGGCGTGGTTCTTGACGGCATGCGCTTCAGCCAGGATGTCCGGGTGATCCAGTACGGCATGGCGGTGACGATGGACCATAGCCCCAACCGGCTGAACTTCTGGCTGGACCGCCGCGACGTGATCGAGCGCGTGGTCTGTGGCTAGGCTGGCGCTGGCGCTGATCCTGGGGCTTTCGGCTTGCGTGGCCGCGCCCGACAAGACCGCCTGCGGGGCGGCCGGGATGCAGCAGCTTGTCGGGCGGGACGATGCGGTTCTGGCCGCGATGACCTTTCCGCAAGGCACCCGGCTGATCTACCCCGGGACTGCGGTGACCGAGGATTACCGCCCCGACCGGCTGAACATCGACCTGGATGCCACCGGCCGCATCACCGGCCTCTGGTGCGGATAGCAAAAGGCCCCGGCGGATGTCCGGGGCCTTGCCAGTCCTGAAGCTGGTCCGATTGGCGGGTGAAGCAGGTTACTGCTTCATCATGCGGAATTCGGTGTGGCAGTCCTTGCAGGTGCCGCCCAGGGCACCCATGCCCGCGCCGATGGTTTCGGCCGAAGCGATGTCCATCGCGCCTGCGGCATCCCCCATCGCCTTGGCATCGGCCAGGAAATCATCCCAGTTCGCCCAGATCTCCGGCCTGGACTCGGAGGCCGGGTCGGCGGCGCCCTGGTCCTTGAAGGTTGCCTCGATCTTGACCGCAGCCTCGATCAGCGCAGCCCTGGCGGCTTCGGCGGCAGCGGCGTCGTAGGCGGCCTTGCCACCGGCCATGTCGCCAAGGATGCCGGTGTTCTTGCCGATCACCTTCATCAGGTCCGAGCGCGCGATGGCGTTCGGGTCGGTGCGGTCCCCTTCGGCAAAAGCGGCCCCTGCGGTCAGGATCACGCCGATCACTGCGGCTTTCACGAACTTCATCTACTGGCTCCCTCGTTGGCTGGCGGGGACACTATAGGCGCGGCATTCCGTCGCGGTAGCCGCCGCTGTGCGCTCTCACGCACTTGTCATCTGCGGCGGCGGGGGGACTCGACAGGGTCGCGGCAGGGTGACATCATGCGAACACATCATGAACATCTTGGGCGAACGATGGCGGGCCGGCGTATCCTTTCCCTTTGGTTTCCGCGCCTTGCGGCGGATCGCGTGCTGCGACTCAGGGCCGATGCGGTGCCCGCGCCGCTGGCCGTGGTGGGCGACCGGAATGGCGCACAGGTCATTGTCTCCCTGTCCCCGGAGGCCGAGGCGGCGGGCCTGTCGCTGGGCCAGCCCCTGCGCGATGCGACCGCGATCTGCCCTGCCCTGCTGACCGTTCCCGCCGATCCGCTGGCCGAGGCGCGCTTCCTTGGGACGCTGCGCCGCTGGGCCGGGCGCTTCTCGCCCTGGGTGGCGGAAGAACCCCCCGCCGGGCTGATGATCGACCTGACGGGCGCGGCACATCTGCATGGCGGGGAAGAGGGCGTGCTGGCCCGGGTGGCCGAGGATTGCGAAAGCCTGGGCCTGACGGTGCGCGCCGCCATCGCCGACACGCCGGGCGCGGCCTGGGGGCTGGCGCGCCATGCGGGCGGCGGGCTGGGAACGCTGCGGTCAGGCGATGCCATCGACCAGGAGGCGCGGGCGACCCGGTCGCGCGCGGTGAAACGCCGGGGCTGGGAACGCGGCGGCGGTGCCCCCCGCCCGGTGGCCACGCGCGGGGCCGAGGCGGCGGTGATCTCGCCCCCCGGCCGGCTGCACGAGGCGCTGTCCGGCCTGCCCCTGGCCGCGCTGCGGCTGGACGGCGATGTCGTCGACCGGCTGATGCGGCTGGGCCTGCGCCGGGTGGGCGACATCATGGGCCTGCCCCGCGCGGCGCTGGCCCGGCGCTTCGGGGCCGACACGCTGCGGCGGCTGGACCAGGCGATGGGGCTGGAGCCCGAACCCGTCAGCCCCGCCCGCCCGCCGATGCATTTCGCCGTGCGGCTGACGCTGCCCGATCCGATCGGCCTGCGCTCGGACGTCGAGGCGGCGCTGGACCGTCTGCTGCCGCCCTTCTGCGACAAGCTGCGCGCCAGGGGGCGGGGGGTGCGGCGGGTGCTGTTCCAGGGCTTCCGGGCCGATGGCGGGGTGGCCTCGGTCGAGGTGGGCCTTGCCCGCGCCGCCGACAGCCCCGACCGCATCCGCCCGCTGCTGCACCTGAAGCTGGACCAGATCGACGCGGGCTTCGGCATCGACTGCCTGCGGCTTGAGGCGCTGGCCACCGAGGCCGTCAGCGCGGTCCAGCATCGCGGGCAGCTGGAGGTGACGGCCCAGGCGCTGGCGAACGCCGGGCGGGTCAGTGCCGGGTCCGCCCAGGCGATCGAGGACCTGATCGGCCGCCTTGGCGCGCGGCTCGGGACGGAAGGCGTGCTGCGCCTGCACCCCGCCGACAGCCATGTCCCCGCCAAATCAGCGAAACTGCTGATGGCCGCCTGGAGCCAGCCGCACGACGGGTTCTGGCCCGCCCCCCCGGCCCCGCGCCCGCTGGTCATGTTCCGCCCCGAACCCGTCGAGGCCCCCGAAACGCGCGAGCTGCCCGCCCGCTTCCGCTGGCGCCGGCGCGACTTCGCGGTGCGGGTGGCGGCGGGACCGGAACGGCTGCAACCCGAATGGTGGTTCGAGGACCCCGACTGGCGCGGCGGCACCCGCGACTACTGGCGGGTCGAGACGGAAGGGGGCGACAGGCTGTGGCTGTTCTATGGTCAGGGCGGCGCGGTGACCGAACAGTGGTATTGCGAGGGGCTTTTCGCCTGACCGCCGGGCGGCCACCGGACTTCCGACTGGACATCGCGCGCGCCCGGACCCTTGCGGCAATGGCGCATCCGTGGGAACCATCTCGCCATGAAGTCCCGCAACCGCATCTCGGTGCAGCAGACGCAGCGCATGGCGCTGACCACCGGGCTTGCGACCTCGATCCGCATCCTGCGCGCCGATGCGGCGGGCCTCAGCCGGTATCTGGAGGAAGCCGCCGCCGAGAACCCGCAGATCCTGCTGGCAAAACCCCAGCTCCAGGACTGGCTGCCGCGCTGGAAGTCGGCCTTCAACGCCGATGCCGAACGCCCGGAACAAGAGGCGGCGGGGCCAAGCCTTGTCAGCCATGTCCTGGGCGTGGTCGAGGCCCTGCGCCTGACCCCCGCCGACCAGCGCATCGCCATGGCTCTGGCCGAGGCGCTGGAGCCGTCGGGCTGGATCGGGCGGCCGCTCGCCGCGATCGCGGGGCAACTGGGCGTCGGGGTCTCGGCGGTGGAAGCCATCCTGCGCCGCTTGCAGGACCGCGCCGAACCCACGGGCCTTTTCGCGCGCAACCTGTCGGAATGCCTGCGCCTGCAGGCCGAGGAGGCCGGAGAGCTGGACCGCCCGATGGCGGCGCTGCTGGACCGGCTGGACCTGCTGGCCAAGGGCGAGATCGACCGCATCGCCCGCCAGTCGGGGCTGGAGCCTGCCGACCTGCGCCAGGCCTTCGGACGGCTGCGCAGCTACGACCCGAAACCCGGCGCCGGGTTTCAGGCCAATGCCGCCCCGGTGCGCGAGCCGGACCTGATCGCCGAAAAGGGCGCCTCGGGCTGGATCGTGTCGCTGAACCGCTCGGCCCTGCCCTCGGTCTCGGTCGCGGAAGGCCGGGGCAAGGGACGGGCCGAGGCGCGGGCGCTGATCCGGATGATCGAGGGGCGGAATGCCACGCTTCTGTCGGTCGCGCAGGACATCCTGACCCGCCAGACCGCCGCGCTGGAGCAGGGCCTGGGCGCGATGGTCCCGATGACGATGGCCGAAGTGGGCGAGGCGCTGGGCCTGCACGAAAGCACCATCAGCCGCGTCGTGTCCGGCACGGCGGTGGACACCCCGCGCGGGACCTGGTGGCTGCGGTCGCTGTTCACCAGGGCCCCGCGTGAGGGTGGTCCCTCGGCTGGCGCCCTGCGCGACCGGCTGGCAAGGCTGGTTGCCAATGAGGACCCCGATGCGCCTCTTTCGGACGAGGCGCTGGCGGCGGCATTGGCCGCAGGCGGCGCGCCCATCGCGCGGCGGACGGTTGCGAAATACCGCACGATGCTGAACCTGCTGCCCGCCCATCGCCGTCGCAGGCGGCCCTGATGTCGCTTCCAGGGCTGACAGGGGCGTGATCCTGCTCTAGCAGACGGGAACGCTGGCGGATCAGGGACGCATATGGCCTATTTTCTGGGTGTCGATACCGGGGGCACCTATACCGATGCGGTGATCCTGGACGAGGCGGCGAATCGCGTCCTGGGCAAGGCCAAGGCGCTGACCTCGCGCCATGATCTGGCCGTGGGGATCGGCCAGGCCGTCGATGCGGCCATCGCGGCGGCCGGGGTGAAACCTGCCGATGTGGCGCTGGTCTCGCTGTCCACCACCCTTGCCACCAATGCCCTGGTCGAGGGCCAGGGCGCCCGTGTGGCGCTGGTCTTCCTTGGCTTCGACGATGCCGACCTGGGCCGCAGCGGCCTGACCGAGGCCTTGAAGGGCGACCCGGTGGTCAAGCTTCCCGGCGGGCATACCCATGCCGGAACCGAAGCCGCGCCGCTGGACCTTGCGCTGCTTGAACTGCTGGTGCGCGAGCTTGGCGACGAGGTGTCGGGCTTTGCCGTGGCCGCGCAGTTCGCCACCCGCAACCCCGCGCACGAGATCGCCGCGCGCGACATGATCCGGCGGGTGACAGGCCGCCCCGTGACCTGCTCGCATGAGTTGTCCGCCAACCTGAACGGCCCGAAGCGCGCGCTGACTGCCGTCCTGAACGCCCGGCTGATCGGGATGATCGACAGGCTGGTCGCGGCCTGCGAGCGGCACCTTGCCGCCGTCGGGATTGACGCGCCGCTGATGGTCGTGCGCGGCGACGGGGCGCTGATCAGTGCCGCGATGGTCCGCGAACGGCCGATCGAGACGATCCTGAGCGGCCCCGCCGCCAGCATCGTCGGGGCGCGCTGGCTGACGGGGGCCTCGGATGCTCTGGTGTCCGACATCGGGGGCACGACCACGGATGTCGCCCTCCTGCGCGACGGTCTGCCCGAGATCGACCCGCAGGGCGCGCGGGTGGGCGGCTTCCGCACGATGGTCGAGGCGGTGGCGATGCGCACGACGGGCCTTGGCGGCGACAGCGAAGTGCATCTGCTGACCGAGGGGCTGACGGGGGGCTTGCGCCTTGGGCCGCGCCGCCTGATGCCGGTGTCGCTGCTGGCGGTGGACCACGGCCCGATGGTCCATGCCGCGCTTGACCGCTGGCTCATGTCCGAATCCGTCGGCGAAATGGACGGCCGCTTCGTCGTGCCGATGTCGGGCCAGCGCGGCGGGTTGAACACCCGGGAACTGGCGGTGCTGGAGCGGATCACCCAGCCGATGCCGATGGTCAGCGCCCTGACCTCGCGGCTGGAGGTGGCGGCGCTGGAGCGGCTGGTGGCGCGGGGGCTGGTGATGATTTCGGGCGTGACGCCCTCGGATGCCTCCCATGTGCTGGGTCGGCTTGCCGACTGGGACGGCGCGGCGGCGGACAAGGCGCTGCGCCTGATCGCCAGGCGGCGCACCGGGGCGGGCGAGCGCTTTGCCACCGGGCCAGAGGTCTTTGCGCAGGCCGTGGTGGACCAGCTGACGCAACAGACGGTGGACTGCCTGCTGGAGGCGGCGTTCGGGGAAGACAGCGGCTTTGCGGGCGAGGCGCCAGAGGTGCTGGCGCGTCATGCCTTGACGAAGGCGGGTCTGTCCCGGCATTGCGGGGTGATCGAGGTCGCGGTCAAGCTGGGCGTGCCGGTGATCGGCCTTGGCGCCTCAGCCCCGTCCTACTACGGCGCGGTGGGCGACAGGCTGCACTGCCCGATGATCCTGCCCGAACATGCCGGAGTGGCGAATGCCATCGGCGCGGTGGCGGGCCAGGTCAGCCAGCGCGCGACGGGCATCGTCTCTTCCCCCGCCGAGGGGCGTTACGTCGCGCATCTGGCCGAAGGATTGCAGGTCTTCTCGGCATCCGCCGATGCGCTGGCCGCGCTGGAGGCCGCGCTGGTCGCCGATGCGTCGGCCCGCGCGAAGCAGGCGGGCGCGGTGGACTTGCGGGTCACGGTGGACCGCGAGGTCAAGCAGGTCGAGATCGAGGGCCGGACCATGTTCATCGAGGCGCGGGTGACGGCGACGGCCTCGGGGCGGCCAAGGGTGGCGCACTAGGCACGCTCCTCGGTCGACGTCGTCGCCTCGTCGCGGGGGCGCATCCGACGTGCAGGCGCGGGCGAGCCGATTCACCCTTGACCCCGGCCCGCCATCCCCTTAATCCGCCCCGCAGTGGCTAGGTAGCTCAGCTGGTTAGAGCGTGCGACTCATAATCGCAAGGTCGAGGGTTCGAGTCCCTCCCTCGCCACCACTTTCCCGGATCAGGTGCTTGCCCGGATCAGCTGCTTGCCCAGGGACCGTGCGGATGGTCCAGGCCGTCAAGCCGCCGGAACCCGTGCAGGCCGAAATAGTCGCGCTGGCCCTGGATCATGTTCGCGGTCCCGCGCGCGGTGCGCATCAGGTCGAACCAGGCCAGGCCCGCCGACAGCGCGGGCAACCCCAGACCATGCAGCGCCCCCTGCGCCACCACCCGGCGAAGGGCGGGGGTGGTCTGGCGCAGAAGGTCGGCGAAGAACGGCGCCAGCATCAGGTTGCGGGTCGGGTCCTGGGCCAGCGCCTCGGCCATGTCGTTCAGCATCGCCGAGCGGATGATGCAGCCGGCGCGCCAGACCCTGGCTATGGCCGGCATGTCCAGCGCCCAGCCGAATTCATCCGCCGCCGCCGTCATCATCGTGAAACCCTGCGCATAGCACAGGATCTTGCCCGCGATCAGTGCCTGTTCCAGGTCCCCGACCGGCAGGGTGGCGCGGGTCGGAGCCGGCCCGTACAGCGCCTCGCCCGCCGCCCGTTCGACCCGCCGCGAGGACACGTTGCGCGCCATCACCGCCGCCTCGATCACCGGGACCGGGGTGCCAAGGTTCTGCGCCTCGATCGCGGTCCAGCGCCCGGTGCCCTTCTGGCCCGCCGCGTCGACGATCATGTCCAGCAGCGGCCCGCCCGTGACCGGATCGACGGCGCCCGCGACGGCGGCGGAAATCTCGACCAGGTAGGAGCGCAGGACACCTTCGTTCCAGCGCGCAAGGATCGGTGCGATCTGCGGCGCGGTCAGGCCGAGGCCGTCGCGCATCACGCCGTAGACCTCGGCGATCATCTGCATGTCGGCGTATTCGATGCCGTTGTGGACCGCCTTGACGAAATGCCCCGCCCCGGCCTCGCCCATGTGGTCGGCGCAGGGCGTGCCATCATCGGCCTGCGCGGCGATGGCGCGGAAGACCCCGGCCATGCGGTCCCAGTCCTGGCGTGTGCCGCCCGCCATGATCGCCGGGCCGTGCCGCGCGCCCGCTTCGCCGCCGGAAACGCCGATGCCCATGAAGCGGAACGGCAGGCCCTGCGCGGTGCGCCGGTTGGTGTCGTGGAAGTTGGCGTTGCCCGCGTCGATGACCAGGTCCTCGGGTGCCAGGTGCTTGGCGAGCTGGGCCAGCATGTCGTCGACCGGCTTGCCCGCCGGGACCATCAGGATGATCGACCGCGGCGGGGCCATCGCCGCCACCAGGCCGGCCAGCGTGTCGGTCGGGACGATCTGCGCGGCCAGGGCGCCCGCCCCGTCGTGAAACTCGGCCGTGACCGAGGCCGTGCGGTTCCAGACCGCGATGGGAAAGCCCTTTTCGGCGATGTTCAGCGCCAGCGCCGCACCCATCGTTCCCAGGCCGATCAGCCCGACCTGCGGTTTCGTCATGGCCATTGCGCGCCCCTCCGGTTCAGGACGACCGCGTAGAGCCCGGTCGTCGCGGTGATGAAAAGCCGGTGCTTCGCCCGCCCGCCAAAGCAGAGGTTCGAGACCACCTCGGGCACCAGGACCTTGCCCATCAGATGCCCGTCCGGCGCGAGGCAGTGCACGCCGTCGCGGGCCGAGGACCAGAGGTTGCCCTCGTCATCCACCCTGATCCCGTCGGCGCAGCCAGGGTCGATCCGGTGGAAGAGGGACCCCCCCTTGGGCCGCCCGGTTCCCATGTCGAAGCTGAGGATGTGCTGTGGGTCGGCGTGGAAGGCGCGGCCGGTGTCGGCGACGTAAAGCCGGCTTTCATCGGGGCTGAAGGCCAGGCCGTTGGGGCAGGCCATGTCGGTGATCACCGCCTCGATGGTCCCGTCCGGGTCGACGCGGTAGACCGAACAGGGCAGCTCTGCCTCGGCCCTGAACCCCTCGTAGTCGCTGACGATGCCGTAATGCGGATCGGTGAACCAGATCGCCCCGTCGCGGCTGACGACGACGTCGTTGGGGCTGTTCAGCCGCTTGCCCCGGTAGCTGTCGGCGATCACGGTGATCTGTCCGTCCCACTCGGTCCGCGTGACCCGCCGCGTGCCATGCTCGCAGGAGATCAGCCGTCCCTGCCGGTCCCGCGTATGGCCGTTGGCGTGATTCGCGGGCGCGCGGAAAGTGGTCAACCCAGAATAGCCATAGCGCAGGATGCGGTCGTTGGGGACGTCCGAGAACAGCAGGCACTGCTGGTCGCCGAACCAGACCGGACCTTCGGCCCAGTCGAAGCCCTCGGCCAGTTTCTTCAAGGGCGCGTTGTCCAGGACATAGTGTCCGAACGTTGGATCAACGATCTCGAACCACGAAGCGCTTGCGGTCATGGGTCACCTCCGTTAGCGCTCACTCTTGCCCAGCGGACGCGAGGGCACAAGACGCGGAGGAGCCGATGTCGCATTCCTTGTTCGACCTGACCGGGCGGCGCGCGCTGGTGACGGGGGCGTCGCAGGGGATCGGGCTGGCCCTGGCGCGGGGGCTGGCCAAGGCCGGGGCGCTGGTGGTGATCAACGGGCGGGACGAGGCGCGGGTCCGGGCGGCGGCCGCGACGATCCCGGGGGCCGAGGTGCTGGTCTTCGACGTGACGGACCACGAGGCGGTGCGCGCCGCCGTGGACGGGTTCGAGGCGCAAGGCCTGCCCATCGACATCCTGGTGAACAACGCGGGCATCCAGCACCGCGCGCCCCTGCAGGATTTCCCCGCCGAGGCGTTCGAGCGGCTGTTGCAGACCAATGTCGGCTCGGTCTTCCACGTGGGTCAGGCTGTCGCGCGCCACATGATCGCGCGCGGGCGCGGGCGGATCATCAACATCGCCAGCGTGCAGACGGCGCTGGCCCGGCCCGGCATCGCGCCCTACACGGCGACGAAGGGCGCGGTCGGCAACCTGACCAAGGGCATGGCGACCGACTGGGCGCGGCATGGCCTGACCTGCAACGCCATCGCGCCGGGATATTTCGAGACGCCGCTGAACGCCGCCCTGATGGCCGACCCCGAGTTCGACGCCTGGCTGAAGCAGCGCACTCCGGCGGGCCGCTGGGGCAGGGTCGAGGAGTTGCAGGGCGCCTGCATCTTCCTGGCCTCGGAGGCGGCAAGCTTTGTCAACGGCCATGTGCTTTACGTCGACGGCGGCATCACGGTGTCGCTGTGAGGCGGATCGTGATCATGGGGGTCTCGGGCTGCGGCAAGTCCTCGGTCGGTGAGGCGCTGTCGGCCCGGTTGGGCATCCCCTATTTCGACGGCGACGACCTGCACACTCCCGACGCCGTGGCCAGGATGCGCGACGGGATTGCCTTGACCGATGCCGACCGCTGGCCCTGGCTGGACCGGGTGGCCGCGGTGCTGCGGGACAAGGCCCCGGTGATCATCGGCTGCTCGGCCCTGAAGCGGGCCTACCGCGACCGCATCCGGGAGGGCGCGGCTGGGCCGGTGACCTTCGTCCACCTTGCGGGAAGTCGCGCGTTGATCGCGGCGCGCATGGGCGCGCGGACCGGGCATTACATGCCGACCACGCTGCTGGACAGCCAGTTTGCGGCGCTGGAGCCTCCCGGCCCGGAGGAGGCGATCACCGTGGACATCGCGCTGGACCTGCCCGCTCTGGTCGCGGCGGTGCTGGACCGGCTGCCCCAGGATCGGGGCGGTTCCTGAATCGAGCGCTTCGCGCATGCCTTTTGTCTCGCGCTTTCGCGTGAAGGACGCGAAAGCGCTCGGCCGTCGGGGACGCTTCGCCCCCCAAACCCCCAGAGGATATTTGTGCAAATGTGAAAGGCTGACGGGACCTGGCGGAACAGGGTCGTTTTCGATCTTGAACCGTCCGGAATTCCGGCGCAGACAGAGGGGGATGGTTCCCGGCCAAACCACGCGCGGCCGGGTGAAAAGGGAACGGGGTGAGGTGTAGGCAACAGCCGCCGAATCCCCGACTGCCCCCGCAACTGTAAGCGGCGAGCGACCCCTCTCATGCCACTGGTCTGCCGTTCGAACGGCGGGCCGGGAAGGCAAGGGGAAGCGGCGACCCGCGAAGTCAGGAGACCTGCCATCGAAAATGTAACCCACCGGGCGGGGTGCCCCGGAAGGAGATTTCGATGGACGAACTTCCCCAGGGGTCCCGGCCCCGGACGTATTCGGTGGCGCAATCCGCGCCGCATCAGGTGCTGGTCTGCAAGGCCTGCAAGCACAAGGGCGATGTCTGCAAGCCCGGCTTCGCTCTGCTGAGAAAGCTGCGAGACGCGATTTCGGCGGCGGGGCTTGGCGAGGCGTTCGAGGTCTCGGGCACGGCCTGTCTGGCGGGCTGCGTGCCCGATCACGGCGAGCCCTGCGTTGTCGGTTGGCGCGCGACCGGCAAGGCGACCTGGCTGTTCGGCGACATTGACCCCGACCAGCCGCTGGACGACCTGGTCGCCTTCGCCCGCAGCTATGCCGCGCTGAAGGACGGCTGGATGACCGGCCGCGACCTGCCGACGCGGCTTTGCGACACGACCCTGGCGCGCATCCCGGCCGCGATGATCGTCACGCAGGAAGGGGCGATCCAGTGACCGTGCTTGAACTGCGCAACGTCACCTGGGGTCCGAAGCGCGCCCCGGCAATCCTGCACGACATCTCGTTCCGGCTGGCGGAGGGCGAGGTCCTGGCGATCTGCGGGGCGAACGGGGCGGGGAAGTCCTCGCTCTTGCGACTGCTCTATCGCCACCAGGTGCCGCTTTCCGGCTCGATCATCGTCGAGGGCCGCGATCTGTGGCATCGCCCGGCACGGGAAGCGGCGCGGATCGTGGCGGCCGTCCTGCAGGAACAGCCGACGGACTTTGCGCTGACCACGCGCGACATCGTCCTGCTTGGCCGTCTGCCGCACCGGCAGGGGATGGGGCCGGGGGTGCGGGACACCGCGATCTCCGAGGCCGCACTGGTCAGGATGGACCTGTCGCACCTGGCCGACCGCCGGTTCGGCACGCTTTCGGGCGGCGAGCGTCAGCGGGTCATGGTCGCGCGTGCCCTGGCGCAGGAACCCCGCATCCTGGTGCTGGACGAGCCCACCAACCACCTCGACATCCGGCATCAGCTGGAACTCCTCCGCCTGCTGCGCGGGCTTGGCCTGGCGGTGGTCTGCACGCTGCACGACCTGACCCTTGCCGCCGAATTTGCCGACCGCGTGCTGATCCTGGACCAGGGCCGCGTGATCGCCGACGCCGCCCCGGATCAGGCGCTGACCGAAGCCACCATCGCCCGCGCCTTCCAGGTCGCGACACGGATCGACCGATCCGGCACGTCTCCCCGTTTCTCCTTTCAGTTGGACCACTAGATGAAAACCTCACTCCTCGCCCTTCTCCTTCTGTCCACCCCCGCACTGGCCTTCCCGGTCACGGTGCAAAGCTGCAACCGCGAGATCACCTTCGACGCCGCGCCCACCCGCGCGATCGCCAATGACGTGAACCTGGTCGAGATGATGCTGGCCCTGGGCCTGCAGGACCGGATGGTCGGCTATACCGGCGTTTCGGGCTGGAAGACCCTGGACGCGGAACTCCGCGCCGGAATCGCCGAACTGCCGGAGCTTTCCGCCAAGTACCCGACGCGTGAAGTGCTGCTGGATGCCGAACCCGACTTCTTCTTCGCCGGCTGGAACTACGGCATGAAGGTCGGCGGCGAAGTCACGCCCGAGACGCTGGAACCGCTTGGCATCAAGACCTACGAGCTGACCGAAAGCTGCATCCACATCGGGCCGAAGTCCAAGGCCAGCATGGACGACATGTACAACGACCTGTTGAACCTTGGCATGATCTTCGGGGTTTCGTCCCGGGCCAGGGACCTGGTGGCAGGCTACCAGTCGCGTCTGGCCGAGCTGACGGCCGAGGTTGACCGCACAACCCCGCTGCGCGTCTTCGTCTATGACAGTGGCGAGGAAACCCCCTTCACCGCCGGGCGCTACGCCATGCCCACCGCGCTGATCGAGGCGGCGGGGGGCGTGAACATCATGGACGACCTTGACAAGAGCTGGGCCACCGTCGCCTGGGAGCCGGTGGTGGAGCGCAACCCCGAAGTGATCGTGATCGTCAACTACGGCGACGTGACCGCCGAGCAGAAGATCGCCTTCCTTGAGGCAAACCCCGCCTTCGCAAGCATCGACGCGGTGCGGAACGACAGATATGTCGTGCTTGAATACGTCGAGGCAACCCCCGGCCCGCGCAACATCCGCGCGGTGGAAAAGCTGGTGCAGGGCTTCTGGGGGAAATGATGCCCGACCACCGCTCATCGCCTGGCTTCGCCGCAACTCGCTGCCACCTCGACCGGGCCACCGGCGAGGCGGGCAGGCCGTGCCGCGACGCGCCGCCCGGAGCCGCGACATGACCGAGACACCGCTTGCCACCACGGCCCATCCGGTCCTGCGCCTGTCGCGCAGGGCGGGCGTCATGCTTGGCGGCTGCGGGGTGCTTTTCGGTGCCATCCTGTTCGCCGTGTCGACCGGGGCGGTGGCGGTCCCGCTGGCCACGGTCTGGGGCGTGCTGGCCAACCAGCTGATCCCCGGCATCGTGACCCCGGACTGGACCGCCGGGCGCGAGGCCATCGTCTGGGACATCCGCTTTCCCCGCGCGCTTCTGGCCGCCCTGGTCGGGGCCGGGCTTGGCATCACCGGCGCGGCCCTGCAATCGGTCACCAGAAACCCGCTGGCCGACCCGCACCTGCTTGGCATCTCGTCTGGCGGGGCCTTTGGCGCCATTGCGGCCCTGTTGCACACCGGGCTTTTCCTTGGCCTGCTGACCGTGCCCCTGATGGCTTTCGCCGGGGCCTTGGCCGCCACCGTGCTTGTCCTTGCCGTCGCCCGCGTGACCGAGGCCACCAGTGCCGACCGCCTGGTCCTGGCGGGCGTCGCCGTCAGCTTCATCATCATGGCCGGGGCCAATATCCTGATCTTCCTTGGCGATCCGAAGGCGACCCACACCGTCGTCTTCTGGATGCTGGGCGGCCTTGGCCTGGCGCAGTGGAGCCACCTGATCTACCCGCTTGCCGTCCTTGTTCCGGCGGGTCTCTGGCTCTGGAGCCAGGCCCCCGCCCTGAATGCCATGTCCCTTGGCGACGAGACCGCCGCCTCGCTGGGCATCCCGGTCGCCCGGTTCCGGCTTTCGGTCTTTGTCGCAGGCGCGCTGGTGACCGGGGTGATGGTCGCCTTCTCGGGCATCATCGGCTTTGTCGGGTTGATGATGCCGCACCTTGTCCGCCTGGTCGCCGGGGGTGACAACACCCGCGTCCTTCCCCTGTCAGCGCTGTTCGGGGCGATCTTCCTGGTTCTTGCCGACACGCTGGCCCGCGTCGTCATGGCGCCCGAGGACATGCCGATCGGCGTCGTCACCGGCCTGGTGGGCGGGGTGTTCTTCCTCTGGCTGATGGCGCGCAGATCTTGAAGAAGGATCGGGCATGACCGGGCGCATCATGATCCAGGGCGCCGGCTCGAACGTCGGCAAGTCGGTGCTGGTCGCGGGCCTCTGCCGGCTGTTCACCCGGCAAGGCCTGACGGTGCGCCCCTTCAAGCCGCAGAACATGTCGAACAACGCCGCCGTGGCGACAGGCGGAGAGATCGGCCGCGCCCAGGCGCTGCAGGCCCGCGCTTGCGGGGTCCAGCCGCATGTCGACATGAACCCGGTCCTTCTGAAGCCCGAGTCGGAAACCGGCGCGCAGGTCATCGTCCAGGGTCAGCGCCTGACCACCCTGCGCGCCAGGGACTATGCGGCGCTGAAGCCGCAGCTGATGGCCCCGGTCCTGGACAGCTTCCACCGCCTGCGGGCCCAGGCCGACCTGGTCATCGTCGAAGGCGCGGGCAGTCCGGCCGAGGTGAACCTGCGCGCGGGGGACATCGCCAACATGGGCTTCGCCCGCGCCGCCGAGGTGCCGGTGATCCTGACCGGAGACATCGACCGCGGCGGCGTGATCGCGCAGCTGGTGGGCACGCAGGCCGTGCTGGACCCAGCCGACGCCGCGATGATCAAGGGCTTCCTCATCAACAAGTTCCGTGGCGATCCCCGGCTGTTCGACGACGGCTACCGGCTTGTCGAACAGCGCACCGGCTGGCCCGGCCTTGGCACCGTGCCCTGGTTCCCGCAGGCGCATCGCCTGCCCGCCGAAGACGCCGCCGATCTGGGCGGCACGCGCGGGACCGGCCAGTTCCTCATCGCCGTCCCGCACCTGAACCGCATCGCCAATTTCGACGATCTCGACCCCCTGGCGCAGGAACCCGGCGTCACTCTCAGGATCATCAGACCCGGCCAGCCCCTGCCGGTCGAGGCCGATCTGATCATCCTGCCGGGCAGCAAGGCGACCATTGCCGACCTGGCCCATTTCCGCGCCCAGGGTTGGGACATCGACCTCGCCGCCGCGCTGCGCCGGGGCGCAAGGGTCCTTGGCCTCTGCGGCGGCTATCAGATGCTGGGGCGCGAGATCGCCGACCCCGAGGGGATCGAGGGCAAGCCCGGTTCGGTCTCTGGTCTGGGGTTGCTCGACCTGGTCACCGTGATGACCCCCGACAAGCGGGTGACCGAGACGACCGCACTGCATCCTGCCTCGGGGACGCAGGTCAAGGGCTACGAGATCCACCTGGGCCGCACGACCGGGCCGGACCGCGCCCGACCGATGTTCACCGTGGACGGCCAGCCCGAGGGCGCGGTGCGCGGGGATGATCGGGTGATGGGCAGCTACCTGCACGGCATGTTCACCCAGGACGCGTTTCGTCGGGCCTACCTTGCCAGCCTTGGCGCGACGCCGGGCCGTGTCAGCTATGACCGGACCGTGGACGAAACGCTTGATGCCCTCGCCGACCACCTTGCAGCGCATGTCGACTGCGCCCGGCTTCTGGATCTTGCGCAAGAGTAGCAACTGTCTTTCAGGCAGTCTGTTTCACATGGTTCTGGCTGTTGCGGATCATTGCGTTGAGGATGGTGAGGAGTTTTCTGGCGCATGCGGTGAGGGCGAGTTTGACGGGTTTTCCGGCGG
>Ga0208100_100369_pt1 | contig 18305 bp, 21 predicted proteins | sample SubbioR11_8A_Aug_FD_184817 | JGI IMG/M metagenome (GOLD analysis project Ga0208100, IMG submission 184817) | Serpentinite rock and fluid subsurface biosphere microbial communities from McLaughlin Reserve, California, USA - CR11_8A_Aug (SPAdes) | ecosystem: Environmental > Terrestrial > Deep... | reverse complement strand
TGCCAGCGCCGCCGACATCCTCGCCAAAGTCACCCGCGCGAAGGCCGCCCTGGCGCGAGTGGCCAGATAAGTGCAGAACAAATTGGCGCACCACACTAGTCGCCGGCGCCGACGAAGCCGGTGGCATTGATCTCCACCACCAGACGCGGGTCGGCCAGGCCCTTGACCTGAACGAAGGTCGAGCAGGGGAAGTCACCGCTGAAGAACTCGCGGCGCACGTTCTGGAACTCGTCGACAGCGAGCTCGGTCGCGAACACGCTGATCTGCACGACGTCGGACATCTTGCCGCCGACCGCCTCTGTCAGGTCGCGGATCTTGCGAAAGGCGATGGCAGCCTGCGCGGCCATGCCCTCCGGGATCGACCCGTCGGCCTCGCGGCCCACCATGCCGGAGATGAAGAACTGGTTGCCGACCAGCTTGCAGTTGGACTTGACGCCGGGCTTGGGGGTGGGCACCCGCTCGGAGTGAATCGTTCGCATCTTCATCTCTTCGCCGTCGGGAAGTGGGGCAGTGCAGCGCATTGAAGCACCGGCATCTCGTATCGCACAATCGAAAAGATCGGAAGAATTCTTGAAGCAAAGCGATCAATGAACCTGCGCCATGTCGAGACCTTCATCTGCGTGGCCGAGTGCTCGAGCTTTCGCCGCGCGGCGGAGCTGCTTCATCGCTCGCAGTCCGCGGTCAGCGTGCACGTCCGCCAGCTGGAGGAGGAACTGGGCGTGCCGCTCTTCGACCGAACGACGCGACGGGTGGCACTCACCGCGGAAGGTCGCACGCTGCTGTCCCGGACCAAGGCGGTGGTCGGGGAGCTGCGGTCCGTGGCTGACGAACTGCGCGAGGCCTCGGGGGTGCGCGGAGGCGTCGTAGACATCGGCGTGACGCCGTCGCTGGGCGCAGCGGTGCTGCCGCCCGCGCTGGCCGAGTTCAGCGCCCGCTTTCCTCGTGTCACCGTGCGCGTGCACGAGGCGGTGGCGCGCGGCCTCTACGAGTCGGTTCGCCAGCGCAAGACGGACTTCGCCGTCGGTCCGGCCGTGCCGGGCCTCAAGGACTTCGACTACCGGATCCTCGGCCGCGAGCCGCTGCTGGCGGTGCTGCCGCCGGACTATGCGCTGCATGGACGCGATGCCGTGCCGCTCAGGGAGTTGTTGTTGCAGCCCTTCCTGGCGATGCCCGTCGGCACCTATCTGCGGCGAATGCTCGAGGATGCCGCTGTTGCCCGGGGCGGGCGCTTCCAGCCCAGGCTGGAGCTCGGCTCGTTCGCGACGTTGCTCGCGCAGGTTGCAGCCGGCGTCGGTGTGTCGATCGTCCCGGCGCTGGCCGTCTCAGGGGACTGGCGCGCGCGGGTGCAGACCGCCAGGGTGCGTGCTCCAGTGATGGCCTGGGACAGCTGCATCCTCAAGCTCAAGGGCAAGCGGCTCTCGCCGCCTGCCGCTCGACTGGCGGACCTGGTGGCCAGGGTGGCCACCTCTGCAAACGGATGAACAGGCACAAGTGGCAGTGGCTGAGCTGTCCGCCAACCTCGCCCGCCGATCAGGGCGCAGCGGCCGAAGGCAGCGCAGCCCTCCATCTGCAGACGCCGGACCAGCTTCAGGAGCCCGAGCGGCCAATGGTCCGGTTGTGGACGCCCATGGCTGAGTACTGGGCGCTCGAGTCGTGGCGTGTGACGGCAAGCTGCTGAGTGCGGCTGCGCGCGAGCGGGGCCGGCCGCGAGGGCTCGACCGCCGCCGCAAATCTCGGCTTACGCGCGCTTTCCAGACCCGGAGGAGGGAGGGGGCGGAGGTTCATCAGGGCGCTCGATGAACGGCGAAATGCCCCGGCGCTCGAGGTCGCGCCTCTCGTCCTCGGACAGCCCGGCGTCGGTGATGACCTCGTCGAACTCCGACAACGGGGCCACGTCGCAGAACCCGGGGCCGCCGAACTTCCAGGAGTCGATCAGTAGAAGCTTCGTGCGGGCGGCCTTCATCAGCAGGCGCTTCGTGCTCGCACTCTCGACACGGCTGTCGGTCAGCATGCCGCCGCTTGCTGACTGGGCGCCGATCAGGGCGATGTCGGCATGCAGGTGGCTCAGGAAGCTCTCGCCGGGTTCGCCCGCCAACATGTTCGTGCCCAGCCGTCGCGTGCCACCGGGAATGATCAGGCGTATGTTGTCGGACGCCGCCATCAGGTCGGCGATCTTGATGTTGTTCGTTACCGCGGTGAACCGAATGCGCGAAGCGACCAGGGCGCGGGCGGCTTCGAGCACGGTGGTGCTGCTGTCGAAGATGACGCTGTCACCCTCGCGGATGCGCGCGGCCGCCAGGCGACCGATCGATGCCTTCGCGCCCTTCATGACGTCGGAGGTTGCCCGGGACTCCAAGCTTTCCGCGTGAACCTTCGACAGGGAGCCAAGTATGGCGCCGCCGTGCGTGCGCTCCACCAGATGGCGGTTCTGGAGTTCGTCGAGATCCCGTCGGACTGTCGAGAACGAGGCTCCCAGCCTCTCGGCCAACTGCTGCAGGGACACCGCGCCATGTTCCGTCAGCACGTCGAGGATGAAGGTCTGCCGCTGTCGCGGCAGAAGCTTCTCCGCCCTCCGCTTGGGAGATGTTGAGGCCATGTCTGGTACATTCTGATAGAAACTACGCCTAATCCTACTTCAGCCCGTGCGCAGTCTCTATGCCGAGTTCCGTCGCACCTGGCGCCCGGATGCCGTCTTTCTCCGTACGCCGGACGGCCGATGCTGGACCTATGGCGATCTCGACCGCGTCACGGCCGATCTGAGCCAACGCATCCGGGCCGCCGGGCTGATGTCCGGCGACCGCCTCGTGGCCGTGCTGGAGCGCTCGCCCTGGAACATCTTCCTCTACCTGGCATGCGCGCGCGCCGGCGTGGTCTACGTGCCGATGAATCCCCGGCTGACGACTGCGGAGCTTGGACCTGCCATCGCCGACGCCGATCCCGCGTTGCTCGTCTGCGATCCGGCGCTGAAGCAGGCAGTCGTGGACATGCTGTCGCCAACCGCGGGCGTAAGGACGCTTGACGTGGAGGGTGCCGGCACACTGCTGGACCTTCCGCGGGCGGATACGGAACTCGACCCGGACCTCGACGTCGCACATGCAGCTGCGATCGTGTTCACCTCGGGCACCACGGGGCAACCCAAGGGCGCCCTGATGCTGCACGAGCTGTTCGTGGCCAAGGCGCGGGCCTTGGGCTCGACCTTGGGCTACACGGCCGACGACTGCCTGCTGCACACCTTGCCGCTGTACCACTCGCACGGCCTGTTCATGACGCTGCACTGCGTGCTGAACGCGGGGGCCTCCCTGCTGCTCTGCCCCAGGTTCGATGCGCACGCCGTCGTCAAGCGTCTGCCCCAGGCGACCGTCTTCTCCGGCGTGCCGACGATGTACAGGCGCCTGGCAGCCGAGCCCGGGCTCCGGCAGGCGGCGGCCGGCATGAGGCTCTTCGTCTCCGGCTCGGCCCCTCTGCCCGCGGAGGTGTTCACGGCGTTCGAGCAGCGCTCCGGGCACCGCATCGTCGAGTGCTGGGGCATGTCGGAAACCATGACCAACACGGCCAACCCCCTGGGGGCCTGCCGGCCTGGAAGTGCAGGCAAGGCGTTGCCCGGAGTGGTGCTGCGCGTCGTCGACGCTGCCGGGCAGGCGATGCCGCTAGGTGCGGTCGGGGCGCTCGAGGTCGGCTTCAACGCTTCGTTCGGCGGCTATTGGCGGCGTCCTGCCTCTGCGCAGCCTACCCTTCGCGAGGGGCGCATGGTCACCGGCGATCTCGGGTTCCTGGACGAAGACGGCTATCTGACCATCGTCGGTCGGACCAGCGAGGTGATCATCAGCGGCGGATACAACGTATACCCACGCGAGGTGGAGATCGCGCTCGATGAACTGCCCGAAGTCGCCAGGTCGGCGGTGTTCGGCATTCCGCACAGGGACCTGGGCGAAGCCGTGGTCGCGGTGGTGGAGCCGGCCCTCGCGAGCGACGTCGACCGTGAGGACCTGATGCGAAGGCTGCGGTCACGGCTTGTCGGCTACAAGTTGCCGAAGGCGGTCTTCGTGGAGCCTTCGCTGCCGCTGACGGAGCTCGGCAAGGTCCGCAAGACCGTGCTGGCAGGCAAGTATCGCAATCACTTCACGATAGGATTTGATTGATCTGATCGTTTTTCTCGTTGACGCGTCCCAAAAACGCTCATACACTGGCGTCACATCAACTAGGAGACGCCATGAATCCAGCCCGTCCTCGCCGACGCCAGGCGATCGCCGCACTGGCCGCGCTCGCCGTCGCCCCGGCACTGTGCCTGCCGCTCCACGCCTCGGAGTTCGGCAGCTCGACGGTCAGGCTGGTGGTGCCGTTCTCGCCGGCGGGAGCCACTGACTTCGTTGCGCGCACGATCGCGCCGCTGCTCGCCGAGAAGTTCGGCGTCCAGTTCGTCGTCGTCAACACGCCCGGCGCGGCCGGCACGGTCGGGGCGGCATCGGTGGCCAATGCCGCGCCGGACGGCAACACGCTGCTGGTCTACCACATCGCCATGGTCACGACCAGGCACGTACAGAAGAGCATGCCCTACGATCCGATGACGGCCTTCACGCCGATCGGCATGCTGGCGGAAGGCTCCAACGTCATCTCGGTCAACCCGAACTTCCCTGCGAAGACGCTGGCCGAACTGGTCGACTACGCCAAAAGGCACCCCGGGAAGGTCAACTTCGGCTCCTCGGGGATCGGTGGCTCGGACCACCTCGGCGGCGAGCTTCTCCAGACGGTGACCCAGATCAAGCTCACGCACGTGCCCTACAGGGGGGGTGGCCCGGCGACGGCCGCCGTCGTGGCAGGCGAGATCGAGCTGAACGCCGGCACGGTGGCGCAGGTCGCTCCGATGATCAGGGCCGGCAGGCTTCGCGCACTGGCGGTCATGCAGAAGGAGCGCAGCAGCGCGCTGCCCGACGTGCCGAGCACCGCCGAGGCAGGCTACCCGGCACTGGACCACAAGACCTGGTTCGGCCTGTGGGGCCCGGCGAAGATGCGGCCCGAAGTGGTGGCGCGCATCAACTCGGCGTTGCGCGAGGTGTTGTCGCGTGACAATGTGCGGCTGGCCTTCGCGAACGCCGGCCTCTATCCCAAGGCCAGCACGCCGCAGGAGTTCGACGCCTACGTCAAGGAACAGAACGTGCGCTGGGACAAGGTGCTGGCAGGCAAGTTCCAGTGACGCACGACGGCGGGCGCGGTGCCCTGACCGACGGGAGCGTTCTGTATCGCGTTGACGCAGGCATCGCCTTCGTCTGTCTGAACCGGCCGGCCGTCCACAACGCGCTTTCTCCACTGTCGGTGCGTGCACTGGCGGCGGCATGGCAGTCGATTGCCCTCGACCGCCACGTCCGGGTCGCGATCCTGCACGGTGCGGGCGACAGCTTCTGCTCCGGGCGCGACCTGCGCGCGACGGATCTCGGGTTTGGCGCGCGGGCCGGCCCGGACGGGTCACTGCCCGCGAACGACGAATGGGCCAGTCGGCCGGGCGAGCCACGGCGCATCAACTATGTGCCGCCGCCGACGCTGCACAAGCCGGTGATCGCCGCCATCCACGGCCCGGCGCTCGGTGGCGGGCTCGAACTGGCACTGAACTGCGACATTCGACTCGCGGCGCCGGACGCCCGCTTCGGTCTGCCGGAGGTGACCCGGGGCGTGGTTCCCGGCAGCGGCGGCATGTACTGGCTGCCCCGCCTGATCGGCACGGGCCTGGCCATGGAGATGCTGCTGACCGGCCGCATCATTGATGCTGCAGAGGCCATGGCGATGCGCATGGTCAACCGCGTGGTGGCGCGCGACGAACTGCTTCCGGCTGCCGAAGCACTGGCCCGTCGCATCGTGGAGCTTCCGCCGCTGGCCGTGCAGGCCGTCAAGGAGACGGTGTGGCGGACCATGGGCGCTGGCGTCGAGGAGGGGCTGCGGGTGGGTGAGCATCAGAACCGCGTGCTGCAGATGACGCGGGACGCCGCAGAAGGCGCGACGGCGTTCGAGGAGAAGCGAGCCCCGCGCTACGAGGGTCGTTGAAGCCGCTGACGCGGCTGCAGTCCTGTCAGGAGAGCCCAGTCCATGGAAAAGTCCAGATACTTCGAGGAACTCATCGTCGGCGAGGAATTTCGGTCACCGACGCGGACCATCGCGGAGTACGACCTCTACGTCTTCGCCGGCCTCACCGGCGATCTCACCGACTTCCACATCAGCACCGAGGCCGCCAAGCAATCGGTGTTCGGCCAGCGCGCCGCGCATGGGATGCTGCTGATCAGCATTGCCAACGGCCTGTACAACCGCATCGGCATCACGGACGAGACGGGCATGGCGCTGGCGGGCGTCGAGTGGCGATTCCTCGCGCCTGGCTTCATCGGCGACACGGTTCATCTCGTGGCTTCGGTGAAGGAGAAACGCGAAATCACCAAGAAGGACCGCGGGCTGGTCTTCTGGGATGCGCGTCTGGTGAAGCAGGACGGGACGACGATGTGCCAGGGCCAGATGGTGCGCATGGTGCGCCGCCGCCCGGAAGGCTGAGGCCGACCGTGCGCCTTCACGGCAGGATCGCGCTGGTCACCGGCGCCGGTGCCGGAATAGGGCGCGGCGTCGCGCTGCGACTGGCGCAGGAGGGGGCGACGGTGATCGCCACGGACCTGCGCACCGAACCGCTGGCCGAAACGCTCAGGCAGCTGCGGGAGATCTCCCCCGAGGCCTGGAGCATGGTGCTGGACGTCGCCGACGCGGAAGCAGTGCGGCGTACCTACGCCGAAGTGGCGCAGCGGTTCGGCCGCCTGGATCTGCAGATCAGCAACGCCGGCATCGCGCAGCGTTCGCCGTTCCTGGAGACGTCCCTCGAGCAGTTCGAGCAGGTCCTGCGCGTGAACCTCGGTGGGACGTTCCTCTGTGGCCAGGCGGCGGCCCGGCTGATGGTGGCCACCGGCAGCGGCCGCATCGTCAACATCACGTCGGTGTCCGGGCAGGCAGGAGGCACAGGGCGTGCCTCCTACGGGGCGTCGAAGGCCGCCATCATCAACCTGACGCAGACGATGGCCATGGAACTGGCCCGGCATGGGGTGCTCGTCAATGCCGTGGCTCCCGGCCCCACGCAGGTCGAGCGAACAGCGCATGCGCCTGCGCAACGGGAGGCCTTCCTCTCCCGCATGGCGATCAAGCGCTACGCGACGCCCGCCGAGATTGCGGCCGCGGTCTACTTCCTGTGCTCGGACGACGCGGCCTTCGTCACCGGCCACGTACTCAATGTGGACGGCGGTTTTGCCGCGGCCGGCGTGCTGTACGACCCGGCGCAGGGCGAACTCTGCTGACGCAGCGGCCCGCGAAGCCTACCGGTAGCCGAGTTCGTACTCGGCGATCAGGCCGCGGTGTATCTCGTTGCTGCCTTCGATCGTCTGCATGAACTTGGCGTCGCGCCAGTAGCGGCCGATCTCGTACTCCTCCGAACAGCCGTAGGCGCCGTGGATCTGCATCGCATCCTCGGCAACGCGCATTAGCTGGTCGCTGGCGTACATCTTGGCCATCGACATGTCGGCTCGCGCCCGTTCGCCATGGTCCTTCTTCCAGGCCGCCTGCAGTACCAGCAGCCTGGCCGTCTCGTAGGCCACGCGCATGTCGGTGATCTTCGCCTGAACCAGCTGGCGGCGGCCTATCGCCTGGCCGAAGGTCTCGCGGGACTTCGCATAGTCGCTGGCCAGGGTCAGGCAGGCGCGCATCATGCCGACGCAGCGCGCAGCGACGGTCAGGCGACCGCTCTCCACCGAGGACATCGCGATCTTGAAGCCCTCGCCCTCTGCGCCCAGGCGGTTGGCAGCCGGCACGCGCACCTCGTTCAACACCAGCTCGCCGCTCTCCAGTGGGCGGAAGCCCACCTTGTTCTTGAACGGCGTGCGCGTGATGCCGGCCCAGTGCGGTTCCAGAAGGAATGCGGTGATGCCCTTGCGGCCGGCGCTGGGGTCCAGGGTCGCGAAGGTGAGGATCCAGCGGGCCTTCTCCACCATGGAGATCCAGACCTTGGTGCCGTTGAGGACGTAGTGGTCACCGTCGCGCACGGCCCGGGTGCGCATCGAGGCGACGTCCGATCCGGTGTGGGTCTCGGTCAACGCAAACGCCACGGGTCCATGGCCCTGGGCCAGCGGCACGAGGTACTTCTGCTTCTGCTCTTCCGTGCCGAACTGAAGCACGCTGATGCCGCCCACCCCACTGGCCCAGCTGGCCGCGCAAGCCATGACCTGGCAGACCTCCGCCAGTTCCATGATCATCAGCGCGTAGGTCTGGTAGTCCATGCCGGCGCCGCCATAGGCCTCCGGAATCACGCCGCCAGTGAGGCCGAGCGGGCCCATCTCTTCGTACACCTCGAGTGGGAAACGCTCCTCCCGGTCATACCGGCGCACATGAGGCTTGATGCGTTCGTGGGCGAAACGGCGTGTCATGTCCAGGATCGCCGTCTGTTCTTCGGACAGCCTGAAGTCCATGGCTTGGGCTCCCGGGCGATGCGCGCTCAGCCGACGCGCAGCGAGCGCACGCCGAGATCGCGCACGCGCACGCCATCGGCGGCGATTGCGTAGAGGGCGGCCAGGAAGCCCTGGCCATAGGCGTTGCCGTGGTCGTGGTGGCGCGGGTTGGGGCTGGAAACGTTCACGATCATCGGCCCGTACTGCTGGTTGCGCAGGATGCCGGTTCGCCAGTCGAAGTGGTGGCGCATCACCGCCTCCAGCGCCGCGAAGCTTGCCCGTTCCGCACTCTCGCCTCCCAGCCCCAGCTGCGCGCCCTTGGCCAGGGCGTAGCCGATCATCACGGTGGCGCTGGTGTCGATCAACGCGTACGAGTCGTCGATGGTCGAGCGCCAGATGCCGTCGTCCTGGCACTCGATGAGGCGTGCCACCGTCTTCTCGTACATCGCCAAGAGCTCGCGGTCCCAGGCAGCTTCAGGGATCACTTCCAGGCTGTCGACGACGCCTGCGACCCACCAGCCATTGGCCCGGCCCCATGCCGTGCCGTCTATCCATAGGTCGATGTCGACATAGCTTTCCTCTGGCGGGACGGAGGCATTGAACACATGTCGCATCAAGCCGTCCGGCTGGGCAAGGATCCTGTGGAAGCCCTTGAGGTCGGCGCAGGCCAGCTCCCAGTTGCCGAGGATGGCCTGCGACGGCGGCACCATGTAGGCCGTGTCGGCGAACACCCACCCGTGCGTGCTCCGTGCCGTCGTGTGTTGCGTCACGCCGCCGGCCGCGACCCGCTCCTTCAGGAAGGTCTCGTTGGCCGCCTTGGCCTGCTCGATCTTGCCTGCAAGCACCAGCGGACGCAGTCGCGACGAACTGTCGGCCAGGTTCGGGTGCGTGATGATCTGTCCCGCCAGCACGTCGCCGATCCTCTCGTCGAACCACGGCCGCAACCCTGCCGTGTACATCGCGTTCAGAAGTCCGGAGTGCTTTCCTCCGGTGTTCACGCCGCGCCACCCGTACTCGACCATGCGCTTGACGATGCCGCTTCCCATTCAGTGCTCTCCAAGATGCGCAGGCCCCATCGGCCCGCTGCCTCTGCAGTATATGGGTGAAATTGATAGATATGACGGCGCAGTTGATCGAATTGAATCCGCTATTTGACACATCTACCGCAAGCTGTCATACTGGGCCTCCGGCAGAAGGAGACAAGACAAATTCATGGGCAAGGGGCCGCTCAGTGGGGTTCGGATCGTGGAACTGGGAGGCATCGGTCCCGGGCCCATGTGCGCAATGCTGCTGGCCGACCTGGGGGCGGACGTCATCCGCGTCGATCGCCCGGAGCCGCACGGATTGGGCACACCCCGACCAGACCGGTTCAACCTCCTCAAGCGCAGCCGCCCTTCTGTCTGCATCGACCTGAAGCGGCCCGAAGGCATCGAGGTCGCTCTGCGGCTGATCGAGAAGGCGGACGCCTTGATCGATGTCTTCCGGCCCGGCACGATGGAACGCATGGGGCTGGGGCCGCAGGTCTGCTTTGCGCGCAATCCCAGGCTGGTCTACGGGCGGATGACCGGCTGGGGCCAGGAGGGCCCGCTGGCGATGGCCGCCGCCCATGACATCAACTACATCTCGCTGACAGGCGTCCTGCACTCCATCGGGCGCAAGGGGCAGCCGCCGACACCGCCGCTGGTGCTGACAGGCGACTTCGGTGGCGGAGCCCTCTACTTGGCCCTGGGCCTGCTGAGCGCCGTGATCGAGGCCCGCACTTCGGGCCTGGGTCAGGTCGTCGATGCAGCCATGGTGGACGGCAGCGCGTCGTTGATGACGGAGTACTACGGGCGCCATGCGGCCGGCCTTCACTCCGACGAGCGAGGAACGAATCCCACCGACGGCGGTGCTTACTACTTCGACGTCTATCTCTGCGCGGACGGCAAGTACATCTCCATCGCGCCGGTGGAGCCGAAGTTCCGGGCGCAGCTGATCGGCAAGCTTGGCCTGGCGAACCGCAAGCCTGCGCTCGACGAACTGTCGAACGACGAAGCGCGCGCCGTACTGCAGGAGCTCTTCGCGACGAGGTCGCGCGCACACTGGTGCGAACTGCTGGAGGGCACGGACGCATGCTTCGCGCCGGTGCTGAGCCTTGCGGAGGCGCCGCGCCACCCGCACAACGTGGCACGCGGCACCTTCGTCGAGGTGGACGGCGTCGTGCAACCTGCGCCGGCGCCACGATTCAGCCGGACGCCCGGCGGTCTCCCGACAAGGCCCGACACGCCTGGGCAGAGCACGGCCGTGGCCCTGTCAGCTTGGGGGCTCCCGCAGCAGGAGATCGATGCGCTGACGCGAGCGGGCGTGCTGGGCCCGAAGGTCTCCTGACATCCCGTCGACCGGCGGCGACCGCTCAACCTCCACAGCAACACGGACCTTCGCATGGAACATCTGATCGGGCTCGGAATGCGAATCAACACGGAGTGGCCCCGCGTCGAGAAGGCGCTGGTGGACCGCTACCGGGCCGTTCCGGCGGCCGTCATCGGCGATGCAGTGCATCGCCTGCAGGCCTTCGCCGCCGGATTCACGGCCTATGGCGGGCGCAAGAAGTTTGCCGGGCCGGCGTTCACCGTGCGGGTACGGCCTGGCGACAACCTGTTCGTGCATCGCGCACTCGACCTTGCCAGCCCGGGCGACGTGATCGTCGTCGATGCGGGTGCAGCGCTGAACACCGCCATCATCGGCTCGATGATGTCCCGGTACGCCCGGACACGGGGCATCGAGGCGATCGTGATCGACGGGGCGATCCGCGACGTCGACGAACTCGAGGCAATGGACTTCGCGGTCGTCGCGCGTGGTGCCACGCCGAACGGCCCGCACAAGAGCGGTCCGGGAGAGATCGGCTTCCCGATCGCTGCCGGAGGGTTGTCCATTGCCCCAGGCGACCTGCTCGTCGGCGACCGCGACGGCGTCGTGCTCATCCCGCGAGCCGAGGCCGCCAAGGTCATCGACATGGCAGCGGCCAGGTATCAGGCGGAACAGAGACTGGAGAAGGACATCGACGCGGGTCGTTGGGACCGCGGCTTCGTCGAAGAAGCGCTCCGCAGGCTCTGAGGCCGCATTTCGCCGCAGACTACCGAGAACCTCGAGGAGACAACCATGAACCTGCATCGCAGACTGCTCGTGCTGGCCACCGCTGCACTGGCGGCCACTTCCACGTTCGCGCAGAGCTGGCCCAGCCGGCCGATAACCCTGGTCGTACCGTTCGGCGCAGGAGGGAACACCGACATCATGGCCCGCATGGTGGCCGACCGCCTTCGGGACCTGCTGGGGCAGGCCATCGTGGTCGAAAACCGCGGCGGTGCGGCAGGGAACATCGGCGCCGCCCACGCGGCCAAGGCGCCGGCGGACGGCTACACGCTGCTGATGATCAGCAACACCCACGCGACGAACCCGAGCCTGTACAAGAACCTTCCCTACGACCTGCTGAAGGACTTCGTGCCGATCAGTCCGGTCGCCATCGTTCCCAACATGCTGGTGGTGAACAATGACCTCCCGGCCAAGGATCTGCGCGAATTCATCACGCTTGCGCGCGAAGGCAAGGTCGTCATCAACTACGGCTCGGGCGGCAGCGGGACGTCGCAGCATCTCGCCGGCGCGCTGTTCAACAGCATGGCCGACGGCAAGATGGTCCACGTGCCGTACCGGCAAGGCAGTGCGGCACTGGTGGACGTGATGGGTGCGCGGGTCCAGGCCTACTTCGGTGGCATCTCCGAGGTTGCCACGCTCATCGACTCCGGCAAGGTGCGCGCCCTGGGCGTCACCACCAAGGCCCGCAGCCAGCGCTACCCCGACATCCCGTCCATCAGCGAGTTCCTGCCGGGCTACGAGATTCGGATCTGGGTAGGGCTGGTGGCGCCCGCCGGATCACCTCCGGAGGCGATCGCGCGCATCAACGCGGCCATGCAGACGATCCTGGCAGAGCCGGCGTCACGCAGCAAGCTGGCCGAGCTGGGCGCATTGCCGATGACCGGCACGCCACAGGAGTTCGGTGAATTCATCGCCAAGGAGATCACCGACCTGGGCAGGGTCGTGCAACGCTCGGGCGCCAAGGTCGAGTAGGCGCCGGACGCTGCCGTGCAGGACGGGAACTTCGTTTCGGCTGCCGAAGCGGCGGCGGTCGTGCCTTCGGGCGCCACCGTCGTGCTGGGCGGCATGGTCTCGATGGCCGTGCCTGAAGCGGTCCTGAAGGCGTTGGGCGAACGATTCGAGGCCGAGGGTGCGCCGCGCGACCTGACCTTGTTCCTTCCCAACCGCCAGGGCTGGAAGGCGGATCCCAAGACCGGACTGGAACACCTGGCACACGAGGGCCTGGTCAGGCGCGTGATCACCGCGACCTTCAGCCATCGCGACTCGCCCCGTTTCGTCGGCATGGCGATGTCGGGGAAGTTCGAGGCGTACTCGTACCCGATGGGCTGCCTGTTCAAGCTGCTCAGGGAGCAGGCCTCGGGCTCCCCCGGATTCCTCACGGAAGTCGGCCTGAACACCTATGCGGACCCAGGCGCCCAAGGGGCCGGTCGGGTGGAGGTCAACGGGGCGTCGCCACCAGGCGACCTCGTCCGCCGCATGACTGTCGACGGCAGGCCGTACCTGTACTACCGGACCTTTCCGGTGCACGTCGCGATCATCCGCGGCACGGCCGCCGACGCCGCGGGCAACATCTCGATGGAAGGCGAGCCGGTCGACGTGGGCATCCGGTATCAGGCCATGGCCGCGCGCAACTCCGGCGGCATCGTGATCGCGGTGGTGAAGTACCGGGTCCTGGCCGGGACGATCAACCCCCGCCTCGTCGCAGTGCCGGGCATCTGGGTGGACTACGTCGTTGTCGATCCCGACGCCGTGCAGACCCAGCTTGGCGGCCACGACCCCACCTTGAGCGGGCAGTTGCGTGCGGTTCAACGCAAGCTCGACCCGCTGCCGCTGGACGTGCGCAAGGTCGTCGCGCGCCGCGCCGCCATGGAGTTGAAGCCCGGCAACGTGGTCAACCTCGGGGTGGGCATGGCCTCCGGCGTGCCGGCGATCGTGCAGGAGGAGGGGCTTGACGGTGCCTTCCACTTCAGCACCGAGCACGGCGGGCTGGGTGGCATGCCGGCCATCGGCTCGCCGAAGAACACCGGCGCCTTTGGCGCACACTTCAATCCGGACTGCATCCTCGACTCGGTCGAGGTCTTCGACTTCTATCACGGGGGCGGCCTTGACGTTGCCTGCCTCGGCTTCGCCGAGGTGCGTGCCGACGGCAGCGTCAACGTCGGCGACTTCCAAGGCAACCTGCGCGGTCCAGGGGGCTTCGTGGACATCTCGCACCGGGCGCGCAAGGTGCTGTTCTGCGGAGAGCTCACCGCAGGCAAGTCCGAGATCAACGTGGCAACTGCGCCGGCAGTTGGACTTCAGATCGTCCGGGACGGCCGTCACCGCAAGTTTCTGCGGGACATCCAGCAGGTCAACTTCCATGGCCCGACCGCGCTGGAGAAGGGCCAGGTCGTTCTCTACATCACCGAGCGGGCGGTGTTCCGCCTGTGCCCGGCCGGCCTGGAACTGATCGAGATCGCACCCGGCCTCGCGCTGGAGGCAGTGCGATCAGCCGTCGACTTCGCGTTTGCGGTGAGCCAGGACCTGCAGCCGATGGACGAGCGTCTCTTTCGCGCCTAGGTCCTCAGGGCCTGGAGGTCATGCTGTTGCGGCCAGGTCCTGATGGGCCTGGGCGTCTCCCCGCTGCGCGGGGCCGGGCTGTAGCGCTGCGCGTCGAGCCACCGGGGTGCCGGCGTCTCGCCCCTGACGGGCTTCCATCCCTGACGCAACACGGTGAGGCCGGCGTTGCCGGCTGAAGCACGAGGCGGCCCTTTCCCGTGCCCGGGGAACGCGGGCCCTGATTCCTTCACGCTGCGCGTGAACGAGGCCCGCTTGGCGAACTGACCGGCTTGCAGGTCGCTGCGCTGCGCTCCGCTCGGTGCGGCGCCGGCCAGATCGCCACCCCGGTCACCCGCCACGCCCGGAGCCGGGCCGCTGAAGACCGGGCTCATTGACGTCCCTGCAGCGGCGTAGCCGCTGCGTAGCCAGCGATCAGCGGCTCGACCGCCGCGCCAGTCGCTCGCCTTCGGCTCCCTTGGTGGCACGTCGGTCGCAGAGCCGCCGCTGCTCGTGATCGTGCGGTCGGCTGCGCTGCAACCGCTGCGCCAGGCGAGCTGGCACATCGGCCGCGACGCTGCGCCGACCGTGGGGGGGGCAGCCCGTGCGCCGGTCGTCCCACCGCGCTCCCCCCACGCGCCCCCGTCGAATGGCGAGGGGGCCTTGTGGGGGGATCTTCAAGCGGTGGGCCGGGAAACCGGCTCACTGCATCGGCCGCGAAGAACACCACCCATCCCCAACCCCTTCCCGTGAGGGAAGGGGCCATGCCCACCCCCCGCCCGCCCGTGGGCGGGAGCGAGGAAGTCCGAGCGAGAGGATCAGTTTTCAGGGAACCCGGACCGGGACCCGGCTGGTTGCTCTCGATTGGAGTTCGTCATGGCAAACGTTCAAGTCATCCAGCGTCACGCGCACCTGGCCGGGGCCGTCAGGCTCGAGTTCGTCAACGGCCGCGAAGGCAGGATAGCCAAGGCCGTGCTGACCGCGATCAGCAACACGCGGCGCGGTTCGGGTGAAGCCCGCGAGGAGGAGTCCACCGCGATCCAGTGGACGCTGTGGGGCAAGCAGGCCGAGAACGCTGCCGAGTACCTGGGCAAGGGTTCGCACGTCAACATCGTCGGCCGGCTGCGCAACAACAACTACGAGAAGGACGGCGAGACCGACTACGGCGTGGCGTTCACGGCCGAGGAGATCGACTACCTCGACAGCCGCGCCGAGAGCGAAGCCCGCCGCAACGGTGGGCCCGGTGCCGAAGGCGGCACCAGCAGCACCGAGCGCCCGGCACCGGCCGCCAGCAGCCGCAAGCCCCGCAGCGCGCGCCAGCCGGCGCACGCCGACGCCTGAACCCTCATCGGGTGGGCGTGAAGCGATCGAGCCGCGCCCGCCCTTCGACCTACACCCAACGATCGAAGGAAACCATCATGTACTCGACCCCGACCCTGGCGACCCGCTTCGCGGGCAGCACCCGCGTGGTGCGCGCCGACCAGCCCCTGAGCGAGGAACAGATGCGCGCCGCTGCGCCGTCCATCTTCGCGGCAGGCAAGCACGCCAGCCGCTCCGAACGCTACACCTACATCCCCACCATTGAGGTCTTGCGCGGGCTGCGCAAGGAAGGCTTCGAGCCCTTCATGGTCGCCCAGGGCGCCAGCCGCGTGGAGGGCAAGGCGGAGTTCACCAAGCACATGATCCGCATGCGCCACGTCGGGCAGGTGCAGACCCGGCCCGAGGCGAACGAGATCATTCTGATCAACAGCCACGACGGCGCCAGCAGCTAGAGCGCCCGCCGGCGACCCGCCGGTGCAGGTTCTGTCCCGGGCCGTCACACAGCGGCCCGGGGCGTCATAAACTCAAGGAATGGCCCGCGTCTCATTCCGGCAGCAGATGCTGCAAGTGCGTGAAGACGCGATCGTCGACAGCGTCAACCGCCTGCTCGCCGAGAAGGGCTTCGAGGCGATGACCGTCGACGAAGTTGCCGCCGACGTCGGCATCGCCAAGGCCAGCCTGTACAAGCACTTTCCGTCGAAGGAGCTGCTGGCCGCGGCGGCGATGGCGCGCGTGCTGCAGCGGGCGCTGGCCTTCATCGACAGCGAGGCCTGGCGCCAGCAGCCGCGCGCGCTCGAGCGCCTGCGCGCGATCACCCGCTGGGCGATGCAGGTGCAACTGGCCGGGCAGATGCCGGCGCTGCCGGCGCAGAACTCGACGCTGCGCGCGGCGCTGCTGCAGCACCGGGCGTACCTCGACGCGGTCAGCGAAGTCAGCGAGCGTCTGGGCGAGGCCATCGTGCAGGCCCAGCGCGAGGGCGAGATCGAGCCCGCGCTGCCGCCCGAGGTCGTGCTCTACACGCTGTTCGCCCGCGCCTGCGACCCGGTGGTCGCGATGCTGCAGAGCACCGGCCAGTACGACGACGAGCGCATCGTCGAGACCGTGCTGCGCACCTGCTTCGACGGCCTGCGCACGCGCTGAGCCCCGCCCGGCGCCTTCAGCGCACGACCAGCACCGGCGTCTTGCACTGCGCCAGCACCTGGGTGGCGACCGAGCCCAGCACCAGATTGGCCAGCGCGCCATGGCCGTGCGAGCCGAGGACCACGATGTCGTGGCCGCCACGGCTGGCCTGGGCCGCGATGGCCGCTGCCGCCGGTCCGATCCTGTACAGGTACTGCGCCTCGATGCCCTGGCGGCCGAGGAAGCTGCGGATCGGCTTGAAGACCTTGTCGGCGGCCTGCGCGTAGTAGGCCTTGAGCACCTCGCGCTCGACCTTGGCGGCCGCCCCCGCCGGCACCGCCGGCACGGCGTGCAGGACGGTGTACGCGTGGCCGGGGCCGAACCACTCGTCGTGCGCGGCCAGCCTGGCCAGCATGCGCTTGGTGTAGGGGCTGCCGTCGACGGCGAGGAGGATCTTCATCGGCTGGGCCTGGCGGTGGTCGCAGCGGCGGGAGCGCGCAGTGTGGCATGCCGCGTGCGCGGCGCCGGCGTGGTGGCCGCCGGCCGGGGTCAGACCTCGATCACGCGCAGCGCGTCGTAGCCTGCGCACTCGCCCTTGGCGGCGATGCCGCGCGGGTGGGCGACGACGCGCGTGCTGCGGCCGTCGGCATGCGCGATGCGGTAGTCGTGGCGCCGGTGCACATGGCCGTGCAGCCAGAGGTCGACGCCGGGCATCAGGGCCTCGTCGGCGTTGCAGAAGCTGGCGGTGGTCGGCTGGCGGCCGTAGCGCGGGTCCAGGCTGTGCAGGCTGGGCGCGTAGTGGGTGACGACCACCGTGCGCTCGCCCGGCTGCGCCGGCTCGGCCAGCGCCTGCGCCAGCCAGTCGCGGCAGGCCAGGGCCTCCTCGCGCACGGCAGCGGCGTCGAACGGCGCCTCGCCGCGGCGCGCGCGCATGAGCCGAGCGTAGTAGCCCGCCGCGCGCATCGCCTGCGGCCGCGCGGCGGCGCCGAAGACGTCGAAGTCGCTCCAGCGCACGGTGGCCAGCAGCCGCAGCCGGGTGCCGTCGGGCGCGCGCCAGCGCCAGGTCGCGCGCTCGACCAGGCTCAGCCCGAGCGCCGCGCAATGCGCGGCCAGCGCCGGCCAGGCCTGGTCGAGGTCGCGCCCGTCGAACTCGTGGTTGCCGGCCACGACGACGACCGGCACCGGCCAGCCGGCAAAGCGCTCGTAGCCGCGCCAAGTGCTGTCGATGTCGCCGGCCAGCACCAGCAGGTCGGCACCGGGCGCCGGCTGCGGGGTGAAGGACTGGGCCGCGAGCAGATCCGGCGCCGCCGGGCTGGCCGAACCCGCATGGGGGGCGGGGCGGGCCGGCGACCCGGCCCGGGGGACCCACTCGAAATGCAGATCCGACAGCAGTTGGATGCGCATCGGCGCTAGAGGTTGAGAGGCCGCCCAACGTGCCCGCGCCGGGGTGGCCAAGGGCGCTGGGGTAGGCGCGTTGCGCAGCCCGGCCTTGCCGGCCGGGCAAGCGACGCAACACCGCCCAGCGCCCTTGGGTACCCCGGCCCTGCGGGTTGCCCCTCGGAAAGCGCCCACTCGGCGTTGCAACCCAATTTCGACACCTCTGCGCCCACTTTCGGCAGTCGCGAGTGATCGAAGCCGAGGCGGACGAACGACTTGCAGCGTTCATCAGGTCGTATCCGCAGAACGCTTGTAGTGGCACGTCAGCGGAGTGATGTAGTTCCCATGTCACAGCATCCCGGCTACACT
>Ga0208100_100363_pt1 | contig 18576 bp, 18 predicted proteins | sample SubbioR11_8A_Aug_FD_184817 | JGI IMG/M metagenome (GOLD analysis project Ga0208100, IMG submission 184817) | Serpentinite rock and fluid subsurface biosphere microbial communities from McLaughlin Reserve, California, USA - CR11_8A_Aug (SPAdes) | ecosystem: Environmental > Terrestrial > Deep... | reverse complement strand
TCTATATTTTCTAAGCTTGTACTCTAGATCCTCTAAGGATAAACGACCATGTTCATCTAAATTAATGTAATCCACCTTAAATTTATTACGCCAAGGCAAATCGTTGGAGTGGTGTTCCATGTTGGATGAGAGAATTACGGTTTTTTTTCTGGGATCCCATAGGCGGTGTGATAGTTTGTTTATGGCCTCTGTGGTATTTTTAACAAAGATAACAATTGAATCCTTATCAGCCTTAACAAAGTTTTTAACAACCTCTCTGGAGCATTCATATGCATTAGAGGATAGGTGGGATTTATATCCAGTGCCACGGTGAATGGAGGAGTACCAGGGGGCGAAATGGTTAACCTCATCTAGAACAGATAAAAGCGGCGGTGTAGTAGCTGCGTTGTCAAAGTTAATTGCACTTACATAAGTACCATTTGAAAGAGGTATTTTTGTGTCACCGCCTACAATCATTTTCTTTAAGTAATTTGGATCATATTCCAAAGCCTTCATATTACTCACCCACTTCTATAGTTTTACTTATCATAATATGCGGCAAAAAAATAAATGTGATAGTAAATATGTAGATTGTAGGTTGAAGGTTTTGGGAATGAGTCAAGGGTTTTAGAATATTTTAGGGAAGGTAGAAAAATAATAGATGAATAAGAAAAGGAATTTTCTGAATTGTATAGAATAATAAAATATAGTTGTCTAAAAGTCTAAAAATTACAACAAATATTGAAGCGAGGGGGAACAGTAAATGAAGAACTATCAGAGTGATAAAATAAGAAATTTAGCATTGGTGGGACATGGCGGGTGTGGGAAAACTATATTGGCGGAAGCAATGCTATACACAACAAAGGTTACCAATAGATTAGGAAAAGTAGAGGATGGAAATACAGTTTCTGATTTTGACAAGGAAGAAATTGCAAGAAAAATTTCGATAAGTACATCCTTAATTCCAGTTGAATGGAAGGATTATAAATATAATGTTCTTGATACTCCTGGTTATTTTGACTTTGTAGGTGAAGTTAGTTGTGCCTTGAGGGTTGCAGGTGGAGCAGTGATAGTCGTTGATGCTTCCTCCGGAGTAGAGGTAGGAACTGTTAAGGCATGGAATTATCTTAGTAGTCAAAAGATCCCGAGATTCATATTTGTAAATAAGATGGACAAGGATAACGTTAGCTTTGACAAGGTTCTAAATGAGCTAAGAGATAAATTTGGAAAATCAGTGGCGCCGTTTGCTATTCCTATGGGCGAAAGCGCTGGCTTCAGAGGGTTTGTCAATGTGGTAGATATGCTTGCTAGAGAGTATAATGGTAAAGAATGTATAGATAAACCAATACCAGCTGAGTATCAAGGAAGTGTTGCACAAATAAGAGAAATGCTTATTGAATCAGTTGCAGAATCAGATGAGAATTTAATGGAAAAGTATTTTGCTGGCGAAGAATTCACATTGGAGGAAATCCACGAAGGATTACGAAAGGGCGTTATCAGTGGGGATATTGTTCCGGTATTGGTGGGATCGGCAATAAATAATGTAGGTATCCATACTTTGTTGGATATGATTCAAGACTATATGCCAACACCAAGTGATGCAAAATCTTGTGCAGGAATAAATCCAAGAGATGACAAGAAAGTTGAAAGAAAAATTGATGTATCGGAGCCTTTTTCAGCACTGATATTCAAAACTGTAGTTGACCCTTATGTGGGTAAAATATCACTGATGAAGGTTTGCTCTGGGAAGTTGACAACAGATATGGAAGTCTACAATCCTGAAAAGGATGAAAACGAGAAGATCGGAAACTTATTCTTGTTAAGAGGAAAGAGCCAAATTGCAGTTGAGAATGTTGTTGCCGGAGATATAGCTGCTGTGGCTAAACTACAGTATGCCTCTACAGGAGATACACTCTGTGATAAGAACAAGCCAATAAAATTCGAAAGAATTGTATTTCCACAACCCACCCTATTTATGGCTGTAGAGCCTAAGGCTAAGGGGGATGAAGAAAAAATCGGTACAGGGCTTAACCGGCTTACAGAAGAAGATTTGACATTTGTAGTAGAAAGAAACGCTGAAACAAAACAAACTCTAATCGGTGGCCAAGGAGATATGCATATTAATGTTATAACAAATAAATTAAGAAACAAATTTGGTGTAGAGGTACAGCTTGTTGAGCAAAAAATACCTTTCAGAGAAACTATAAAAGGCAAGGCTGATGTTCAGGGCAAACATAAGAAACAGTCTGGTGGACATGGACAATATGGAGATGTAAAAATAAGGTTTGAACCAGTAGGTGAGCCTTTTGTCTTTGTAGATCAGGTTGTTGGCGGTTCGGTTCCTAGAAACTATATACCTGCTGTTGAAAAGGGTTTAAGAGAGTGTTTGGATAATGGGGTATTAGCAGGATTTCCGGTTGTAAACGTCAAAGCTACACTTTATGACGGTTCCTATCATGATGTGGATTCCTCAGAGATGGCATTCAAGATTGCTGCATCCATGGCTTTCAAAAAAGGAATAGAGATGGCAAAACCAGTGCTGTTGGAGCCAATCATGCATGTAGAAATAATTGTGCCTGAGGAATATATGGGTGATATTATGGGGGATATGAACAAGAGAAGAGGAAGGATTCTCGGTATGGAGCCACTTGAAGACGGAACTCAAAAGGTTGTTGCTGAAGCACCTCAAACAGAGTTGTTTAAATATGCCACTGATTTAAGATCCATGACCCAGGCAAGGGGTAGTTTTACGATGCAATTTGAAAGATATGATGAAATGCCACTGCACTTGAGTCAAAAAGTGATCGATGAAGCTGAGAAAGAAAAATAGGAAATATATAAAGAGAGATGACATAATATTTGTGTCATCTCTCTTTGTATTATATACATAAGCCTGAGCAAAAGTTAAAGAATAGGCTTATATAAGAGAAGAAGATAAGATTAATAGGGCATCAACCATATTGGGTGGTGCCTTTTCAAAAAATTTAATCAAGCATCATTTTGATTAAATTTCGGATTTTAAAAAGAGTAAGTGCCCCATTCCAATGTAAGAAGGCTAGATTAGTATATATTATGATATTTATATTACAGGAGAGTAACAATAGTTATTACACCAGTTCAGAATTACAATTCAAATAAATTACGTATTTTATTCATGAATACACTATTGTCAAGCACATGTTGTTTTAAGTAAGAAATATACGGGTATGTCACTGTAAATTCTAAGGAATTTATGATAAAATTTTCCTAGAAGAGATGTGAAAATAAAAAAAACAGGTTGCAAATATAACCTATAAGTTATATTATATAAATAAGAGGAGATACTAAACAGTGAACGAGAGAAATGTGATTGATAATATTGTTTATCCTTTTGGTTCAGTATATCCAACTGAATATATAAAGGTTTACCACTTGTTAAATGATGAGTTGAAAGATATGCTTGAAAATAGTGGATACAAAAAAACATTTTCGAGTAAATACCAAAAGAGTTTAAGGTTTTTGGAAGGGTTAAAAACAAGATGTTGTTTGGGTAATAGCGAGTTATTTGAGAAGTTACTTGACGAAGATAACTTATATAGTATTAGACTATTTGGTGAAAAAAACATAAGAATTTTATTTTCATTTATTACTATTAAGGGTAACAGTAAGGCTATTTTATTAAATGTTTTTGAAGAAAAGAATAAAACTGATTATGAAAGCGGTAAAAGAGTTGCTAATACTAGAAAAAATGAAGTAATCATTGCTTTTAACAGTTAGGAGGGAGCAAAATGATAATAAATGATATTTTAAAAGATCCTTGGGATATTTTTGATGATATTGATGAGCAAACAAGACAAGAGTTTGAGTTATCTGATATACTTGTGAACATCGCTTGCAAAATAATAAATTACAGGCTAGATAACAATATGACCCAGAGAGACTTGGCAAACAAATTAGACATAACACAAGCAATGGTGTCAAAAATAGAGAGTGGTGAGTACAATCCTTCTATAGAATTTCTATTTAAGATTTCCAAAAAACTAGATTGGAGATTCGGTATAACTTTTGAGGAGAATTATAGTAATGTTTCAGTTCAATATAATATTGACAAAGCACAAGCAGAAGAAGAAAATGAAGAAATAGAAACGTTGAAGGGGCTTGCTGCATAATGAAAACGGATAAAATAATGGCTGATTTTCAATTTTTAAATAACAAAGTAATAGAATTTCATATACAGAATAATTTATTAAACACAGAAGATAAAACAATTAAAATCGATTGTGATATGGATTATGAAATTGTAAGTTGCAACGAATTTGAAGATCGCTATCTAGGGATTGTTGATTTTATTGTTGACTTAAGTGGAAAAATCAGAGATAATGAAGCTTTTAAAATTCGTTTAATAATGAGAGGTAACTTTGTTGGCTCGAAAATTAAACTTTCTATAAATAGTTTCGAAGGAATGCTTGAAGTAAACGGAACAGCAACATTATCTCAAATTTCAAGAGCATATCTTACTTCAGTAACTTCATTATCAGGCATGTTTCCTATTAATGTACCTATGGTCAATATTTATGCTATGAAAAAATATAAAGAAAAAAGCTTAGACAATAAATCTCAGTAATATAGGTATATTTTTACTAACTGTTCATAAGCAACTCACTAATTTATTATATATATTTCCATGTCAATTACTGAGCAAATTTGCTCGTTTTTACAAGTTTGTTCAAAAGTTTATCAAACGTCAGAGAGAAATTCCTCTGACGTTTTTTGGTGCGCCAGGCATGGCAATTAACTAGGTGGTGAAAGTCCACTGTGGGGGTCTGTAGTTACCAACCACTAGCTGAAGACAAGGTATCCATCGCAAGGTGGAGCTGAAGGAAGTCCTAGGCAAAATTCCGACCCAAGGAACACGAACATTCTCAGGCAAGCTATTTGTGGATGAGTCTGCCAAACAAGACAAAGTCCTATAACTACACGGAACGAATAGGTGTAAAGAATGTGGGTACATGGTAAGGAAAGTGAATTGTTGTCTTACCCTGGGAGATCTCATGGACATGTATAGATGAATTTTTAAACATGGTCGAAAACGGTTTATCATGAGAAGTCAGCAGAGGTCATACTACCAGATAAAATTAATGATATCTGGGAAGGACTGAACATTAGGAGGCGATAGTAAATGAAAGTTACTGATAAAGAAATTGAATACAGCCAACTTCGTATTAACAATGAAGACTCACTGCAAGAGGATAGTGCGGAACACGAAAATAATGTAGGAGTGTATGGTTCTTTAAGGATAACTGAAAACAACATCACCAACGGATTCGTGGTACAAGACAGATTACTAGAGAGAATGATGGAAAAGGAAAACGTCAGAGTTGCTTAATCAAAAAGGAAAATGGCCATTACTGTCGAATATATAATAAGAATGAGCTGATAATATGCCATTCATCGAAGGTGAAGATAGAAATCAGACAAATTTATTACCTAATACATTGGAGGATTATGGTAGTCCATATAATTCTGTAAGAGCGATTGACGTTGATGTAAATGGTTTAAATTTAGAAGAAATGGGTTTCGAAGTTTTTTCTGGACAGAATGCTGGGCATAAACCATATAAGCGAGAAAGCAAGACGAGCACCTCGATTTTCACAGAAATAATCACCATATATTTTCAATCAAAAGAGCTGCAGAAATGTGGCTCTTTTATTGTAATCAATTATGGATTCGGTTGAAACGAAACCTTCGAATTGAATTAAGAATAACAGGGTATTATCATAAAGGATTTATGCTTTCTTTAAAAAATTACAAGGTAACATTATCAAAAATAAACACATTTAATTAAAAATGTCGCTTGATTAAATTGAAATTTTTGGTTAAAATAAAATTAAAAGTCAAAGATAGTCAAAGAGGGGTAAGATGTCAAAAATAAGTGATATTATTGAAATTTTTATTAAGGAGCTTCTTGAAGAAGATAATGAACTAGGCGTGGAAATACAACGCAATGAGCTGGCAAACCATTTTAACTGTGCTCCATCTCACATAAATTATGTTCTAACCACTAGGTTCACTATGGACAAAGGATATTTAATTGAAAGCAGGCGTGGTGGTGGTGGTAATATAAAAATTTTAAAATTAAATATTGACAAAAATACCTTTGTACAAATATTAATTGATGAAATTGGGGAAAACATTGGTAAAATGCAGGCGGCTTCAATGATTGACATGTTAAAGGATAGAAATTTAGTGACAGAAAGAGAAAGTTTTATTATGGCTGCAGCTATTAGCGATAGGAGTATAAATACGCCTATTAATATTAAGAATGAAGTTAGGGCAAATATATTGAGAAGTATGATTATAACCATCTTTAATCATAAGGGGAGGAAGTAAAATGTTATGTGAAAACTGCAACAAAAAACCTGCTACAGTGCACTTAACAAAAATTTTAAATGAAAAAAAAGCTGAACATCATTTGTGTGAACAATGTGCTACTCAACAGGAAGGGGTATATTTTGATACGTCCTACTCTATTAACAATTTTCTAACAGGGTTATTGGATTCAATTCAAGATTCGCCTATTAAGATTGATTATATACAGACAACAAAATGTGATAAATGTGGAATGAACTATGGGAAATTTAAGCAGCTTGCCAGATTGGGCTGTTCCCAATGCTATAATGCTTTTCAAGAAAAACTGGGACCCTTGGTTAAAAGAATACAAGGCAATGAAATTCATGTGGGAAAAATACCGAGGAAGGCTGGCGGTGCTATTCTGACTAAGAAAGAAATCAAGAGCTTGAAGGTGCGTTTGGATGAAGCCATTAGGAAGGAAGATTTCGAACATGCTGTATTATTAAGAGATGAAATCAGAGAATTGGAAAGTAAATTAGGTGATTAGGGGATGACTGCAATGACTAAATGGATTAATGAAGTTGGACCTCAAAATGATATTATTATAAGCAGTAGAATTAGATTGGCTAGGAATATTCGGGACTATCCTTTCCCTATCGCTCTGATAAAGAGCAAGAGCAAAGAAATAATTAAGGAAGTCTCTGATTCGGTCATTTCAGGATGTGAAATTCTCAAGAACGAATTCCTTTTGCAGGAGATGGAGTTTTTAAATCCGCTAGATAGGCAGGTGCTTATGGAAAAGCATCTTATCAGCCCTAACTTAATTTCCAACGCAGATAAGGCTGCTGTAATGATGAACGGCGATGAATCTATTAGTATTATGATTAATGAAGAGGATCATATCAGAATACAGTGTCTATTGCCAGGATTGCAGCTTGATGAGGCTTGGAGCATGGCAGATAAGGTGGATGATCTTTTGGAAGAAAGAATAAGTTATGCTTTTGATGAACAACTGGGCTATTTGACCTCTTGTTTAACAAATGTCGGTACCGGGATAAGAGCTTCAGTAATGGTGCATTTGCCTGCTCTTACTATGACAGGATATATTAATCGGATTTTGCAGGCTGCAAATCAGATAGGTCTTGCTGTTCGAGGTATATATGGCGAAGGAACTGAATTTGCAGGCAATGTCTTTCAAATTTCCAATCAATTAACCCTAGGAAGAAGTGAATTGGATATAATAGGAAACCTGAAGGACGTTAGTAGGCAGATCATTCAAAAGGAGAGAGATGCCAGAGCAACGTTAATAGAAAATAGCAAACTTCAGCTAGAGGACAAGGTATGCAGATCCTATGGAATTCTTGCAAATGCAAGAATATTAACTTCACAAGAAGCGATGAAGCTGCTTTCTGATGTTAGATTGGGAATTGATATGGGTATAATAAACGGTATAAAATGCAAAAATTTAAACCAAATTATGATAATGACACAGCCCGCATTTCTTCAGAAACTTGCAAACAAGGCATTGAGTACAAATGAACGAGATACAAGGCGGGCAAGCTTGGTTAGAGAAAAACTTGGAAGTGAATAAAGTTTTAGAATATCAGGATATTAAGATGTTTGGAGGGATTATTTATGGCTATGTTTGGTAGATTTACTGAGAAGGCTCAAAAAAGTATTTTGTTAGCTCAAGAGATGGCACAGGAGTTTAAACATAATTATGTAGGAACTGAACATCTGCTTTTGGGATTACTAAAAGAAGGGGATGGAATTGCAGCAAAGGCCTTGATAAATATGAACGTGAGCGTTGACAAATTAAAGGAAAAAATAATTGAAGTGGTAGGCGATGGACAGGAAGAGGTTGTTCAATTAATGGGTTTTACTCCAAGAACAAAACGAATTTTTGAGTTAAGCTTCGCTGAAGCACGGAGATTGGGACACAGTTATATAGGGACGGAACATCTGTTGTTGGGATTAATGAGAGAAGGAGAAGGTATCGCTGCAAAAATATTAATTGACAGTGGTGTAAGCTTAACGAAAGTCAGAGAAGAGGTTATGAAGCTGTTAGGAAACCCTGCTCCTAAAAATGGTGATGAACCTCCTTTTGTGAACCGTCATCAGAATACTCCAAACTTGAATGAATATGGCAGGGATTTAACCGATATGGCAAAGGAAAGTAAACTAGATCCTGTTATAGGAAGAGAAAAAGAGATTGAGAGGGTAATCCAAATACTAAGCAGAAGGACTAAAAATAACCCTTGCTTAATAGGGGAACCCGGAGTTGGTAAAACAGCTATAGCAGAGGGATTAGCCCAGAGAATAGTGGCTGGTAATATTCCGGACCTGCTTAGAAATAAGAGGGTGGTTACTCTTGATTTAGCTTCCATGGTGGCTGGATCTAAATATAGGGGCGAATTTGAAGAAAGACTTAAGAAAGTTATGGAAGAGCTTAGGAAAACGGGAGATGTCATACTTTTTATTGATGAAATACATACCATAATTGGCGCTGGAGGAGCAGAAGGAGCCATAGATGCTTCAAACATACTCAAACCGGCATTAGCAAGGGGTGAACTACAGGCGATTGGTGCGACTACCTTAGATGAATATAGAAAGCATGTAGAAAAGGATTCAGCGTTGGAAAGAAGATTCCAGCCAATAACAGTTGACGAACCTAGCGTTGAAGAAACAATTCAAATATTGAAGGGTTTGAGAGATAGGTATGAGGCTCATCATAGGGTAAAGATTACTGATCAAGCGCTCAAGGCTGCCGCAGAGCTTTCACATCGATATATAAACGATAGATTTTTACCCGATAAAGCTGTTGATTTAATGGATGAAGCAGCGTCAAGAGTAAGGCTACGAATCATCACACAACCACCTGAATTAAATCACTTAGAAGAAAAGCTGGAGGAATACGCAAAGGAAAAGGAAGAGGCTATCAGTACGCAAGACTTTGAGAGAGCGGCCGGGGTTAGGGATAAAGAAAAACAGGTTAAGGAGGAACTCTATAATCTGAAAAACAGATGGAAGAAAAATCAGACAGATCAAGCTACGGTTGGAGAAGAGGAGATTGCCGAGATAGTATCAGGCTGGACTGGTATTCCGGTCAGAAAGTTGGCTCAGGAAGAATCAAAAAGGCTTTTAAATATTGAAGAATTGCTTCATGGGAGAGTCATTGGTCAGGAGGAGGCCGTTAAGGCTGTATCAAGGGCAATTAGACGAGCAAGGGTAGGACTAAAAGATCCAAAAAGACCTATTGGTTCATTTATATTCCTTGGACCTACCGGGGTGGGAAAGACAGAGTTGTCTAAAGCTTTAGCAGAAGTAATCTTCGGTGATGAGGATGCAATGATAAGGGTTGATATGTCCGAGTATATGGAAAAGCATGCAGTGTCAAGGTTGATCGGTTCGCCGCCGGGATATGTTGGTTATGATGAGGGCGGACAACTAACTGGAAAAGTAAGAAAAAAGCCTTATTCGGTTATATTGTTTGATGAAATAGAAAAAGCACATCCTGATGTATTTAATATATTGCTTCAAATATTAGATGATGGAAGACTAACTGATGGCAAGGGAAGGATAGTAGATTTTAAGAATACTGTTATCATTATGACTTCAAATGTTGGTGCTCATACAATCAGAAAACAAAAGACCTTAGGATTTTCAGGAGCCATGCAAAATGAAAAACATGATGCCTACGAAAAAATGAAAGACAATGTAATGGGTGAACTCAGAAAAACATTTAGACCAGAGTTTTTAAACAGAATAGATGAGGTAATAGTATTCCACGCCCTAGACCAAGAGCATATCAATCAAATCGTGGAATTAATGATTAAAGATCTTGAAAAAAGAATGAAAGAATTGAATATCAAGCTAGAAGTATCTAAGGAGGCGAAAACCTTTCTAGGCGAAAAGGGTTTTGATCAGGAATATGGAGCTAGACATCTAAGGAGAGCCATAACTAAAATGGTGGAGGATCAATTATCAGAAGAAATGCTTAGAGGAAAAATAACTAAGAATGATAATATTTTAGTGGACATGCAAGAGAATAAGATTATATTTTCCCAAAAATCACAACTCTTAAAATAAGTCTGTACAGGAGGGTTTATAACCCTCCTGTAGGTCTGCCTGCCCTTTGGTGGACTAAGAGTGTAAAAGGCTATTCATAATAGCCTTTAGTTATGTAAAATCAGAATTAAAATACGTTAAATCATGTTGTATACACAATACATCTGTGTTAATATAATATAAATTTGCGAATCGAATACAAATGCAGAAATTGATGAAACTATGGAAAATTTAAAAAACTTTATGGAATAGTTAAAATAGAATTGATTGCTATGGAATAAGGGGAGTATGTCACACCTGTGAAGAATATAAAGAAAAATAATGAGGATAAGGGGAGGAAATTATCATGAGGTGGCAAGGGTTAATACAACAATATAAGGAATATTTACCTATTAAAGAGGATAGTAAAATTGTGACATTGAATGAAGGAAATACTCCGCTTATAAAAGCAGAAAATCTTGAAAAAGAAATGCCGGGGCTTGAGATATATTTAAAATATGACGGTTTAAATCCAACTGGTTCCTTTAAAGATCGTGGTATGACCATGGCGGTAACGAAGGCTGTTGAATCGGGTTCTAAGGCAATTATTTGCGCTTCTACAGGCAATACTTCAGCTGCTGCCGCAGCTTACGCAGCGAAGGCGGGTATTCGGTGTATAGTCATCATACCTAATAAAAAAATAGCCTTGGGTAAGCTTGCACAGGCAATTGCATATGGAGCAGAGATCATAGCTATTGATGGGAATTTTGATGATGCCCTTAATATGGTAAAAGAAATATCTGAAAAACATCCAATCACATTAGTTAATTCAATAAATCCTTTCAGGATAGAAGGACAAAAAACTGCAGCATTTGAGGTCTGTGACCAATTAGGAAAGTCTCCTGACTACTTGTCTATACCTGTGGGTAATGCAGGTAATATTACAGCCTATTGGAAGGGGTTCAAGGAATATGAAGGCTTGAATAAAATCAATGAGCTTCCAAAAATGCTAGGATTTCAAGCCTCGGGAGCAGCACCAATTGTTGAAAATAGAATATTTGAAAATCCGGAAACAATAGCCACTGCCATAAGAATAGGCAATCCGGCGAGTTGGAAAAATGCAGTGCTTGCATTAGAGGAATCTGGCGGATCGATTGATAAAGTGTCAGATGAGGACATATTGAAAGCCTACCAGATGTTGGCTAGTAAAGAAGGTATTTTTGCGGAGCCTGCGTCTTGTATATCTGTAGCAGGGATTTGTAAGCTTTACAAAGAAGGAAGAATTGAGAGCAACAAGACTGTTGTATGTATTTTAACGGGAAATGGGTTGAAGGATCCTGATATTGCGGTCAATCTGGGAGGAAAGATCAAAGAATTAGGGACTGATTTCAAATTAATTGAAAAAGAGATTGTGGGGCAATTGCTATGAAACCTTTTATATTAAAAGTGCCTGCAACTACCGCTAACATGGGATCTGGATTCGATACAATAGGCATGGCATTGAAGCTGTTTAATGAATATGAAGTGGAAGAAATCTCTAAGGGAATTGAAGTCGTTGGAACTGAGAACATATCACTAGAAAATAACTTGGTTTATTCCAGTATGCTAAGAACCTTAAAAAAATACGGACATATGATTGATGGAATCAGGATCTGTGCAAAAGAGATCAATATACCTATAAATGGAGGACTTGGCAGCAGTGCGGCAAGCATTGTGGGTGGCATTATGATTGCTAATCAAATTATGGGAAATAATTTGACCTCTCATGACATCATCTGTCTGGGAACGGAAATAGAAGGACACCCTGACAATATAGCGCCTGCTGTTTTGGGAGGATTGACGGTTTCTATTTATGAAGAGGGAAATATTACTTGTTCCAAAGTTAAGGTTCCAGAAAATTTAAGATTTGCTATAATGTTTCCAACCTTTTCAGTATCTACCCAACATGCCAGAAATGTTCTCCCTGCACTATATAGCAAGAGCGATTGCATATTCAATATATCAAGGGTAGCTTTGCTTATTGCAGCCATGAGTAACGGAGAAACAGATAAACTAAGAATGGCAACTGAGGATAGAATACATCAGCCTTATAGGGCTATATTAATACCTGATATGAACAACGTTTTTTCCCATGCCAAAGAACTGGGGGCAAAAGCCGAGGTGATTAGCGGGTCTGGTTCAACTTTGATGGCTATAATTGATGAGAGCAATAGAGATTTCCAAGAGGGCATGCAGAAATATCTAGACACATTAAAAGAAAAATGGGTTGTGAAAGTATTGGAAGTAGATACAGAGGGTGCAACGATAAAATGATCGCCATATGAGTTAATTATATGGCGATCATTTGTAAGTGTAATTGCGAATAATTGCAAAGTTGACTACATAATATCAAAAGTATAAAATCAGTATAGATAGGGTATAGTCCTAAATAATAGAGTATGCGGAGGGCACAATGTCTAAGAAGCCCAAAATAGTTCATGTCTGCCAAAGTTGTGGATATGAAAGTCCTAAATGGATGGGACAGTGTATATGCGGAGCTTGGAATACCATGATTGAAGAAAAGTCAATTAATCAGGAAAGCTACAAAAAATCTCCTACCATAACTAATTCTCTAAAACCACAATATATTAATGAGATAAAGTTTGGCATCCATCAGAGAATAGATACAAGTATTGAGGAGTTAAACAGAGTATTAGGAGGTGGATTGGTGAAAGGCTCGTTAACCTTGATTTCTGGGGAGCCTGGAATTGGCAAATCTACACTTCTATTACAAGTTGCGAAAATGATTGCAGAAAGATATGGAAGGGTACTATATATATCAGGTGAAGAATCTGAAGAACAGATTAAAATGAGGGCAGTTAGATTAAACGCTCTTGCTGAGAACCTTATGGTTGTATCAGAAACCAATATGGATATAATAGATGGTTACATTTCTGAGATTCAACCGAGTTTTATCATTGTTGATTCCATTCAAACACTTTTTAAGTCGGAATTGTCGTCTGCCCCTGGCAGTGTATCTCAAGTCAGAGAGTGTGCCAATAACTTGATGAGGATTGGAAAGACAAAGAATATTCCGATTTTTATTGTGGCACATGTCACAAAATCAGGTGAATTGGCTGGTCCCAAAATACTGGAGCATTTGGTGGATACGGTTATTCATTTTGAAGGAGAAAGAAATCAAGAATTCAGAGTTATAAGGGCTCTTAAGAATAGATTTGGAAATACAAGTGAAATAGGTGTATTTGAAATGAAGGAGGAAGGTCTAGTCGAAATACCGAATCCTTCAGAGATGTTTTTAGAAGGATTAACATCAGATACAGAGGGTGCCATGGTTATTGTAAGTATTGAAGGGAGTCGTCCTTTGTTGGTTGAAATACAGGCTCTGGTTGCGCCGTCTAATCTTGGGTTTCCTAGGAGGACATCTGTGGGTGTTGACTTGAACCGACTTAATATAATTCTTGCTGTATTGGAAAAAAAGGTGGGTCTATCATTGGCTAATCAAGATATATATGTTAATGTTGTAGGGGGTATAAAACCTGAGGGCACTTCCATGGATTTAGGATTAGCCTTGGCAATCTACTCCAGTGCAAAGGGCAGGCAAATTTCAACTTCTAAAACCATTGCAATTGGTGAGATAGGTTTAACAGGAGAGCTTAGGCCAGTGTTAAATACTGAAAAAATGATTAGGGAAGCTGCTAAGATGGGGTTTACTACTTGTATTGTTCCAGAGAGAAGCGAGAAAAAAATTCAAATAAACGAGCCTATGAAATTAGTTGGAGCTAAGACTTTAGCAGATGCCATTGGAATTTTATTTCCAAAAAGAAATAAATATAATGATTAATTTCTAAATTAACGAACAGATAGAAGTAACCCTAGGATTGTAATAGAGAGAAGTGAAAAAGCAAATTGGGAGGGCATTACAGTTGGTGAAAGAAGAGAGACTCAAAGACGAAGGAATCATAGAAGCTATTAGATTGATAGCCCCAGGAACACCACTTCGAGAGGGATTGGAAAATGTACTTAGAGCAAAAACCGGAGGATTATTAGTCATTGGTGATACACAAGATGTAATGAACTTAGTAGACGGAGGTTTTTATGTAAATATAGACTTTTCTGCTGCGTATTTGTATGAATTGGCAAAGATGGATGGTGCAATTATTATAAGCTCCGACAGGAAAAAAATATTATATGCCAATACGCAAATGATACCAGATCCATCCATACCTTCCTCGGAGACGGGTATAAGGCATAGAACAGCTGAAAGAGTCGCAAGGCAAACTGGGCTAATGGTGATCGCCATATCACAGAGAAGAAATATAATAACCCTTTTTAAAGGTTATTCTAAATACATCGTTCAGGACACAAACAAAGTATTAACCAAGGCAAATCAAGCTATTCAAACCTTGGAAAAATACAAAAAAGTACTAGATCAGGCAATGATTAATTTGATTGCCTTAGAATTTGAGGATTTGGTTACACTTCATGATGCGGCAACTGTGCTTCAAAGAACTGAGATGGTCATGAGAATAGTGTCGGAAATAAATAAATTCATATCCGAGCTAGGAAATGAAGGTCGTCTTGTGAACATGCAACTAGAGGAACTTCTTGCCAATGTGAAAGAAGATGGAAAATATGTTATTGAAGACTACAAGATATTCAATGAAGGAATTGATTATAAAGCAATTACTAGACAGATAAGAAATTTGTCTTCAGAGGAATTATTAGATTTATCAAATTATGGAAAAATCCTAGGTTATACCGGAGGAGTCAATGCTCTGCTAGATATTGCCATATCTCCTAGAGGCTATAGGATTCTCAGTAAGATTCCAAGGTTGCCAATGAGTGTAATACAAAATGTGGTATGTCATTTCAAGGATTTCCAAAAAATATTAAAGGCATCTATAGAGGATTTAGACGATGTGGAAGGTATAGGAGAAATAAGAGCAAGAAATATAAAAGAAGGCTTAAGGAGAGTTCAAGAACAGGTGTTGATGGACAGGCATATTCGTTAATAGGAATTATATAACCACCGTAGCAGATACCACGATGGTTATTGTTTTTTAGTAAAGGCTGAATTTTCCCAAGGTCTTTATGTTTTTCCATTGCTTTTCCATTATATCACTTAATTCAATATTAAGGGTACTGCTAACTGCAGCAAGATAAAACAAACAATTACCAATTTCCTGTTCTACCTTATCTCTGCAAACATCACATAACTCTCCAACGATATTATTACTTAAGAACTGATTGATTTCTTCGTAGGTAGCATCAGAGGGAACTTTTTGGTGTTTGCCTATGATTTCAATACAGCCACAGTTTGATGCTGATTTTACCACTGCCCTGTTTACTCGTGAACAGCTCTCTTGGAATTTTGTAATAACATCTAACAAACTTTTATGCCTAACTAGAACATTTGTCACATCTTCTTGAAATTGATTTAATGGGTCAAAATTCATTCTAAACACCTCTATTGGAAATTTTTTTATTGGAATTTTTTTAAAAAGATAATTCAAGCTTATTCTAGCATAAACTCTGTAAAATTAATAGCGGGGCAATCAAAATTTGAATGGAGTTTTCGTTTTTTAATAATTACAGAAATGTTAACCAATTTAGAAATAATAAAGAATTGAAAATGCAGATTTGGCAAATAAGAAAAATATGAAAATTGAAGAAAAGTAAGTTGACAACTATTGTTTGCATATGATAAAATATTATTTTCTTGACAGGGAAACTCTTGTTTTGTATACTGGATATAAAGCAATGTTTAACTTGGGAGGTTTTGCTTAATGTTTAGTATCGGTGATAAGGTTGTCTATCCTATGCATGGGGCAGGTATTATAGAATCAATAGAAGAAAAAGAGATACTTGGAAAGAAACGAAAATATTATATCATGAAAATGCCTCTGGGAGACATGAAAGTAATGATACCTCTTGACAATGTTGAAGATATAGGATTGAGGGAGATTATCTCCTTAACAGAAGTTGAACAAGTAATGGCGGTTTTAAATGATGATATATCCAAAATGCATATGAACTGGAATAGAAGATATAGGGCTAATATGGATAGGATAAAAAGCGGAGATATTTATGAAGTAGCCGCAGTTGTTAGAAATCTAATGCTTAGGGATAAAGACAAGGGTCTTTCGACAGGAGAAAGAAAGATGCTTGGAAATGCAAAACAAATACTGGTTAGTGAGTTGGTTCTTGCTAGAGGAATTGATGAAAAGAGTGCTGAAGAGTTGATCAATACAGCTGTTCAACCATAGTTTAAATGTGAAGCGTCGAACCGACGCTTTAATTTTTAACAAGTATAAGATTATTATTTATTATATAGGGTATAAAAATCAAGAATTGAAAATAAAAATATGAGAATGTTATTGAAATAAGATAGAATATAGTTATAGAATAAAATTAGCGTGGTTATACTTTTATGATAGGAGGTGAAAAATTTAATGTTTAATAAGATTATTAGAGGGGCGCTAACCTTAGCAGGTGCTTCGGCAGGACTTGCAATTTCAATGCTTCTTATTCGCCTAGGCGACCTGCAGGGTTTTGTAGAGCTTCCTCAGGTTACACCTCTTATGGGTGTGCTGATAAATGGTATAGGTATCATTGCAGGTGCAATATTGTTTTTTGTTTTGACTCCATGGCTTATGGAGAAAGGATTGCGTTCAGCCAACTGGGTAGAGGGTGAATTGCAAAAAATACCTACACAAGATATTATGATTGGAGCAATTGGACTTATAATAGGATTGATTATTGCTTACTTAATAAGTCAGTTACTAATGGGCATCCAAATATTTTTTCTGGGGACTATATTATCCGTACTGCTGTATATATTCTTAGGTTATTTAGGTGTTAGTATTGCCACAAAGAAAAGAGAAGATCAAGACCTTTTTTGGGCTCTGTTCAAACGAAATGCTCCTTCGAAGGATAGGCAATCAGGCAAAAAGGAAGAAAAGATTAAACCTAAAATTTTGGATACCAGTGTAATTATAGATGGTAGAATTGCAGATATTACCCAAACGGGCTTTGTAGAAGGTCCTATTATTATACCTGAATTTGTATTAGAGGAACTAAGACATATAGCTGATTCATCGGATAGTTTAAAACGTAACAGAGGACGCAGAGGTCTGGATATTCTTAACAGGATTCAAAAAGAGCTGCAAGTGGAGGTTAGAATTACTGACAAGGATTTTGAAGATGTGGCTGAAGTTGATATTAAGTTATTGAAACTAGCTCAGTTCATGGGAGGTACAGTTGTAACGAATGATTACAATCTCAATAAGGTTGCAGAGTTGCACGGGGTTTCTGTACTTAATATCAATGAACTTGCCAATGCTGTAAAGCCTGTGGTCATGCCAGGAGAAGAAATGATTGTTCAGGTGATTAAAGAAGGAAAAGAATCAGGTCAAGGAGTAGCATATTTGGATGATGGAACTATGATAGTAGTCGAAGGCGGAAGAAAACATATCGGTGAAACCATGGGAGTCTTAGTCACAAGTGTATTGCAAACAGCTGCTGGAAGGATGATTTTTGCAAAGCCAAAATCATTGATAGATAAAACGGCATAAGGATGAAAGAAATAAAGCCCAGCCAGTGCTGGGCTTTATTGTGATGGAAATTATAATTATTGCATCTATAGTATATAAGTAAAGGAGTACAAGCCATGAATACAGCGATTATTTTAGCTGCGGGTAGAGGAACCCGGATGAAGTCCGAGATGAATAAACAATATTTAGTACTTAAAGGAAAGCCTATTATTGTTCATACACTAAGAGTTTTTCAAGACAGTCCTTTTATAGATGAAATTATATTGGTTGTTAATAAAAATGAACGAGAGATATGTCAAACAAAGATATTGGACAAATATCAATATAGCAAGATAACCAAAGTGATTCATGGTGGAGATGAAAGGCAAAAATCTGTTCTTAACGGTTTAATGGAAATAGAAGAAAATACAGAAATCGTTTTGATACATGATGGTGCTCGACCGCTGGTGACACAAGATATGATTCAAAGATGTGTTGAAGGTGCTAAAATATTCGGTGCAGTATCGGTAGGAGTTCCTATTAAAGAAACTATTAAAATTATGACAAAGGATAAGTTTGTAAGTTATACACCAATTAGGGAAGATGTTTGGATTACACAAACACCTCAGGCGTTTAAAATAGACATTATAAAGAATGCCCATGAGTTAGCAATCGAGCGGGAAATTTT
>Ga0208100_100361_pt1 | contig 18611 bp, 17 predicted proteins | sample SubbioR11_8A_Aug_FD_184817 | JGI IMG/M metagenome (GOLD analysis project Ga0208100, IMG submission 184817) | Serpentinite rock and fluid subsurface biosphere microbial communities from McLaughlin Reserve, California, USA - CR11_8A_Aug (SPAdes) | ecosystem: Environmental > Terrestrial > Deep... | reverse complement strand
CCGAAGACCAGCGTGGTCGCCGCCAGCATGCCGATCCAGAAGTTGACCTGCACCGCGCCGAGGATGACCATCCACTCGCCGACGAAGCCGGCGGTGCCCGGCAGCCCGGCGTTGGCCATCGCGAACAGCACCGCGAAGGCGGTGAACCGGGGCATGGTGTTGACGACGCCGCCGTAGTCGGCGATCTGGCGCGAATGCAGGCGGTCGTAGAGCACGCCGATGCACAGGAACATGGCGCCGGCGACGAAGCCGTGGGCGATCATCTGGACCAGCGCGCCGGCCACGCCGAGCTGGTTGAAGATGAACAGGCCCAGCGTGACGAAGCCCATGTGCGCGACCGAGGAGTAGGCCACCAGCTTCTTCATGTCGCGCTGGACCAGCGCGACCAGCCCGATGTAGACCACCGCGACCAGGCTCAGCGCGATCATGACCCAGGCGTACTCGCGCGCGGCGTCGGGCGTGATCGGCAGCGAGAAGCGCAGGAAGCCGTAGGCGCCGAGCTTGAGCATGATCGCCGCCAGCACCACCGAGCCGCCGGTGGGCGCTTCGACGTGCGCATCGGGCAGCCAGGTGTGCAACGGCCACATCGGCACCTTGACCGCGAAGGCCGCGAAGAAGGCAAAGAACAGCAGCGCCTGCGCGGTCATCGGGATCGGCATCGCGTGCCAGTCGAGGATCGCGAAGCTGCCGCCCGACTGCCAGTACAGGTAGAGCAGCGCGATCAGCATCAGCAGCGAGCCCAGCAGCGTGTACAGGAAGAACTTGAACGCCGCGTAGACCCGCCGCGGGCCGCCCCAGACGCCGATGATCAGGTACATCGGGATCAGCGTGGCCTCGAAGAAGACGAAGAACAGCAGGCCGTCGAGCGCGCTGAAGACGCCGATCATCAGCCCCGAGAGGATCAGGAACGCGCCCATGTAGAGGTGCACGCGCTCGGCGATGACCTCCCAGGCCGAGATGACGACGATGATGGTGATGAACGCCGTCAGCAGCACGAACCACACCGACAGGCCGTCGACGCCCAGGTGGTAGTAGACGTTGAAGCGCTCGATCCACGGCAGCCGCTCGACGAACTGCATCTCGGCGGTGGTCAGGTCGAAGCGGGTGATCAGCGGGATCGTGACCAGGAAACCGGCAATCGCCACGACCAGCGCATACCAGCGCACCGCGTCGCGGTGGCGGTCGTTGCCCAGCGCGAGCAGCAGCGCCCCCGCCGCGATCGGCAGCCAGATGGCAACACTCAGCAAACCCATCGTTCTTTGCTCCGCCCGATTCTTCGCGGGGTCAGTGTCCGAGCAGCAGGGCCACGTGCGGCCACAGCATCCAGGTCATCAGCACGACGATGCCCAGCATCATCACCAGCGCATACCAGTACAGGCGGCCGCTCTGCAGCAGGCGCGCGACGCCGGCCATGCGGCCGATGGTGCGCGCCGAGCCGTCGATCATGACGCCGTCGATCAGGGCCTGGTCGCCGCCACGCCACAGGCCGGTGCCGACGGCGCGCGCGCCCGCGGCCAGCACATGCTCGTTGAACCAGTCCATGTAGTACTTGTTCTCGAGCACGACGACCAGCGGCCGCAGCGCGCGCGCGATGGCCGCCGGGATCTGCGGCGCGCGCACGTAGAACAGGTAGGCCAGCGCGACCCCGGCCACGGCGAGCCAGAACGGCAGCGTGGTCAGGCCGTAGACGGCGAAGGCCAGCGGGCCCTCGACCTTCTGGTCGAGCACGGTCATGGCCGGATGCGCAGCGGCGTCGACGTGGATCGCGTCGCGCAGGAACGGCCCGAACAGCATCGGCTCGAGCGTCAGGTAACCGATCACGACCGAGGGCACGGCCAGCAGCACCAGCGGCGCGGTGACGACCCACGGCGACTCGTGCGGCGTGGCGTCGTGGTGGGCGTCGTGTCCGTGGTCGTGGTCGTCGGCACCCGGGTGCGGCTTGTGGCGGAAGCGCTCCTCGCCGTGGAAGACCAGGAAGTACATCCGGAACGAGTAGAAGGCGGTGATGAACACCCCGGCGACCAGCGCGAGGCTGGCGAGGCCGGCCGCCGGCAGCGGGCTCGCGGCGACCGCGATCAGGATGCTTTCCTTCGAGTAGTAGCCGGCGAACAGCGGGGTGCCGATCAGCGCCAGCGAGCCCAGCAGCGCGGTGATCCAGGTGATCGGCATGTAGCGGCGCAGGCCGCCCATGTTGCGGATGTCCTGGTCGTGTTGCATGCCCATGATCACGCTGCCGGCGGCCAGGAACAGCAGGGCCTTGAAGAAGGCGTGCGTCATCAGGTGGAACACCGCCACCGAGTACGCGCTGGCGCCCAGCGCGACCGTCATGTAGCCCAGTTGCGACAGCGTCGAGTAGGCGACCACGCGCTTGATGTCGTTCTGGACGATGCCCAGCAGACCCATGAACAGCGCGGTGACCGCGCCGATGATCAGGATCAGGTTGAGCGCGACGGCCGACAGCTCGAACAGCGGCGACATGCGCGCGACCATGTAGATGCCGGCCGTGACCATCGTCGCGGCGTGGATCAGCGCCGAGATCGGCGTCGGGCCCTCCATCGAGTCGGGCAGCCAGACGTGCAGCGGCACCTGCGCGCTCTTGCCCATGGCGCCGACGAACAGGCAGATGCAGGCCACCGTCAGCAGCGACCAGTCGGTGCCGGGCAGCGTCATCTGGGCCAGCTCGCCGGCCTTGGCGAAGGTCTCGCCGTAGTGCAGCGTGCCGGCGTAGGCCGCCAGCAGGCCGATGCCGAGGATGAAGCCGAAGTCGCCGACCCGGTTGACGACGAAGGCCTTCATGTTGGCGTGCACCGCCGTCGGCCGCTTGTACCAGAAGCCGATCAGCAGGTAGCTGACCAGGCCGACGGCCTCCCAGGCGAAGAACAGCTGCAGGAAGTTGTTGCTCATGACCAGCATGAGCATCGAGAACGTGAACAGGCTGATGTACGAGAAGAAGCGCTGGTAGCCCGGGTCGCCGGCCATGTAGCCGATGGTGTAGATGTGCACCATCAGCGAGACGAAGGTGACGACGACCATCATCATCGCCGACAGCCCGTCGACCAGGAAGCCGACTTCCATCGTCAGGCCGCCGATCACCATCCACTGGTAGACCGTGCCGTCGAAGCGCGCGCCGTGCAGCGCGACGTCCCACAGCACCAGCGCCGACAGCACGCAGGAGACGGCCACGCCGAGGATCGTGACGCCGTGCGCGCCGCGCGGGCCGATCTGACGGCCGAACAGGCCGGCGACGATCGCGCCGGCCAGCGGCGCGAGCACGATCGCGAGCAGGGTGTTGGGGTCGAGTTCGGCGGTCATGGGTGGCCCCTCAGCCCTTGAGCGTGTCGATGTCGTCGACCGCGATCGAGGCGCGGTTGCGGAACAGCACGACCAGGATCGCCAGTCCGATGGCCGCCTCGGCAGCGGCCACCGTCAGGATGAAGAACACGAAGACCTGCCCGGCCATGTCGCCGAGGAAGTAGGCGAAGGCGATGAAATTGATGTTGACGGCCAGCAGCATCAGCTCGATGGCCATCAGCATGACGATCAGGTTGCGGCGGTTGAGGAAGATGCCGATCACCGACAGCGCGAACAGGATCGCGCCCAGCGACAGGAAATGTCCGAGGGTGAGGCCCGTCATCAGCGCTGCTCCCCGTCGGCAGCGGCGGCCCCGCTGGCGCCGGCGGCCGGCGCGTCGACCACCGGCGGCATCTTGACCACGCGCAGGCGGTCGGCCTTGCGCGCCTTCATCTGCGTGGCCGGGTCGAGGGCGCGCGAGTCCTTGCGCCGGCGCAGGGTCAGCGCGACGGCGGCGAACATCGCCAGCAGCAGCAGCGCGGCGGCCAGCTGCAGCGGGTACAGGTACTCGGTGTAGATCTCGATGCCCAGCAGCTTGGTGTTGCCCAGCTCGAGCGCGCGCGCATCGGGCGGCGGCGCCTCGGGCAGGTCGAAACCGGTCATCAGCACCAGCGCCATCTGCAGCGCAATGACCGCGCCGACCAGCCCGGCCAGCGGGAACAGCCGCCAGAAGCCCTCACCGACCTTGTCGGTATGGACATCGAGCATCATCACGACGAACAGGAACAGCACCATCACCGCGCCGACGTAGACCAGGATCAGCGTGAGCGCGAGAAACTCGGCCCCGAGCAGCATCCAGATGCAGGCGGCGCTGAAGAACGCCAGCACGAGATACAGCGCAGCGTGCACCGTGCTGCGCGCCGTGATCACGCGAAACGCGGCGAACAGCAGCGCGGCCGAGAAGAGGTAGAAGAGCGCGGTGGTGGTGTCCATGGTCTTTGGGCTGCGCAGGCAGCCACTGCACCGCGGCCGGCAGCGGTGCGCGGGTTGCGGCGGCGGGGGGTGTCGGCTTCAGCGGTAGGCGGCGTCGGCCTGCCGGCGTTCGGCGATCTCCTGTTCGTAGCGGTCGCCGATGGCCAGCAGCATGTCCTTCGTGAAGTACAGGTCGCCGCGCTTCTCGCCGTGGTATTCGAAGATGTGGGTCTCGACGATCGAGTCGACCGGGCAGCTCTCCTCGCAGAAGCCGCAGAAGATGCACTTGGTCAGGTCGATGTCGTAGCGCGTCGTGCGGCGCGTGCCGTCGGCGCGCAGCTCGGACTCGATCGTGATCGCCAGCGCCGGACAGACCGCCTCGCACAGCTTGCAGGCGATGCAGCGCTCCTCGCCGTTGTCGTAGCGGCGCAGCGCGTGCAGCCCGCGAAAGCGCGGCGACAGCGGCGTCTTCTCCTCCGGGAACTGGATCGTGATGCTCTTGCGCAGGAAATGGCGCCCGGTCAGCGCCATGCCCTTGAGCAGCTCGATGAGCAGGAAGCTCGACAGGAAATCCTTCACCGCGGACATGTGTCTACCCTCCCCGCGCCTCAATCCCAGATGCTCCACGGCGTCTGCATCCACAGGCCGATGAAGACCAGCCAGACCAGGGTCACCGGGATCATCACCTTCCAGCCCAGCCGCATGAGCTGGTCGTAGCGGAAGCGCGGGAACGTCGCGCGCACCCACAGGAACATCGTGGCGACGCAGAAGGTCTTGATCGCCAGCCAGGCCCAGCCCGGGATCCAGTTGAACGGCGCGATGTCCAGCGGCGGCAGCCAGCCGCCGAGGAACAGCAGCGCCACCAGCGTGCTGACCAGGATGATGTTGGCGTACTCGGCGAGGAAGAACATCGCGAAGCTCATGCCCGAGTATTCGATCATGTGGCCGGCGACGATCTCGCTCTCGCCCTCGACGACGTCGAAGGGGTGGCGGTAGGTCTCGGCCAGCCCGGCGATGAAGAAGACGACCATCACCGGCAGCAGCGGCAGCCAGTTCCAGGACAGGAAGTTGAGCCCCATGTCGGCGAACTGGCCGCGGTCCTGGGCCATGACGATCTCGGTCAGGTTCATGCTGGCCGAGACCATCAGCACGACGACCACCGCGAAGCCCATCGCGATCTCGTAGCTGACCATCTGCGCCGAGGCCCGCATCGCGCCGAGGAAGGCGTACTTCGAGTTGCTGGCCCAGCCGGCGATGATCACGCCGTAGATCTCGAGCGAGATGATGGCCAGCAGGAACAGCAGCCCGGCGTTGATGTTGGCCAGCGCGACGTCGGGGCCGAAGGGGATCACCGCCCAGGCCGCCAGCGCCGGCATGATGACCATCACCGGGCCGAGGAAGAACAGGCCCTTGTTGGCCGCGCTGGGGCGGATGATCTCCTTGAAGACCAGCTTGAGCGCGTCGGCGATCGGCTGCAGCAGCCCGCCGGGGCCGACCCGGTTGGGGCCCAGGCGGATCTGCGTGAAGCCGATGCCCTTGCGCTCCCACAGCGTCAGGTAGGCCACGCAGAGCATCAGCGGCAGCACGATCGCGACGATCTTGACGAGGTTCCAGACGACGGCCCACAAGGTGGTGCCCAGCGTCGCCTGGCCGAACTGGTAGATGCTGTCGAGCATGGCGGTCAGACTCTCTCGATGGCCAGCGCGCCGAACAGCGGGCCCAGGCTGGCCGTGTCGGCATGGCCGGCGCTCACCCGCACCGCCGTCGGCGCCAGCGTCGCGTCCTCGCGCGCGGGCAGCACCGCGCTGGCGCTGCCCTGGACGACGCGCACGCGGTCGCCCGCGCGCAGGCCCAGCTCGCGCCAGAGCGCGCTGGGCAGGCCGGCCACCGGCGCGGCGGCATCAGCCGTGCTCTGCAGCGACGGCGCGCGGCGAACGATCGGGTCGACGGCGTGGATCGGCACGTCGGCGATGCGCTCGAGGCCGGCGGCTGCAGGCGGCACGCCGGCGCCGGCCAGCGTCGCCGCGTTGCTCAGCCGGGCGGCGAGCGCGCCGGCCGCGGGCAGCGCCTCGGCACGCACGTCGGCGATCGTCTCGTGATCGAAGCCCTCGAGCCCGAGCAACTGGCCCAGCACGCGCAGCACCTTCCAGGCCGGGCGCGCCTCGCCCAGCGGCTTGACGGCGGCGTGGAAGCCCTGCACCCGCCCCTCGGCATTGACGAAGGTGCCCGCCGTCTCGGTGAACGGGGCGATCGGCAGCATGACGTCGGCATGCTCGACGAGCGCATCGTTGAACGCGGTCAGCGCGACGACCAGGCCTGACTGCCGCAGCGCCGCGGCGGCGGCGGCCGGGTCGGCCGCATCGAAGGCCGGCTCGGTGTGCAGCAGCAGCAGCGCCGGCATCGGCTGCGCGAGCATCTGCGCCGCGCTCAAGCCGCCCGCGCCGGGCAGCGCACCGGCCCACTGGGCGCCAACGCTGTTGCCGCCGTCGCCGAGCACACCGACGCGCGCGCCGACCTGCTCGCCGATCCAGTTCGCCAGCGCCAGCAGCGCCTCGGCCTGCGGATGCCAGGCGGCGGCGTTGCCCAGCAGCAGGGCCTTGCGCTCGCCGCCGAGCAGCGAGGCGGCCACCGCCTGCGCCGCGGGCGTGGCCGTGCCGGCCAGCGGCGCGCTCGCGCCGGTGGCTGCGCCGACCGCGGCGGCGACGTCGGCCAGCACCTGCAGCCAGCCCGAGGGCGCTGCAGTGAGCCGGTGCGCCAGCGGCAGCGCCCAGTCGTCATGGACGGCGTTGAGGCTGCTGACCTGCGCGCCGTGGCGTACGGCCTGGCGGATGCGCTGCGCGAACAGCGGGTGGTCCTTGCGCAGGAACGAGCCGATCACGAAGACCCGCTGCAGCGTCGACAACGCGGCGATCGGCAGACCGAGCCAGCGGATGCCCGCCGGCGGCGTCGCATCGGCGTGGCGCGGGCGGTGGTCGACGTTGGGGCTGCCCAGGCCGCGCACGAGCTTGGCCAGCAGGTGCAGCTCCTCGAGCGTGCTGCCGGCCGAGCCGATCGCGCCGATGCCCTGCGGGCCGAACTCGGCGCGGATGCGGCGCAGGCCGTCGGCGACGTAGTCGAGCGCGGTGGCCCAGTCGACGGCGCGCCAGGCGCCGTCTTGCTTGAGCATCGGCGCGGTCAGGCGGCGGTCGGTGGCCAGCGCCTCGTAGCTGAAGCGGTCACGGTCGCTGAGCCAGCATTCGTTGACGTCCTCGTTCTCGAACGGGACGACGCGCAGGACGCGGTCGGCCTTGACCTGGACGACCAGGTTCGCGCCGGTGCTGTCGTGCGGGCTGACGCCGCGCCGGCGCGAGAGTTCCCAGGTGCGGGCGCGGTAGCGAAAGGGCTTGCTGGTCAGCGCCCCGACCGGGCAGATGTCGATCATGTTGCCCGAGAGCTCGCTGTCGACCGTGCCGCCCGAGATCGTCGTGATCTCGCTGTGCTCGCCGCGGTGGACCATGCCCAGCTCCATCACGCCGGCGATCTCCTGGCCGAAGCGCACGCAGCGCGTGCAGTGGATGCAGCGCGTCATCTCGGCCATCGAGATCAGCGGGCCGACGTCCTTGGGCATGACGACGCGCTTTTCCTCGCCGTAGCGCGAGCCCGAGCCGCCGTAGCCGACGGCGAGGTCCTGCAACTGGCACTCGCCGCCCTGGTCGCAGATCGGACAGTCGAGCGGGTGGTTGACGAGCAGGAACTCCATCACCGACTTCTGCGCCTTGACCGCCCGGTCGCTGCGGGTGCGCACGACCATGTCCTGGGTGACCGGCGTCGCGCAGGCCGGCATCGGCTTGGGCGCCTTCTCGACGTCGACCAGGCACATCCGGCAGTTGGCCGCGATGCTGAGCTTGCGGTGGTAGCAGAAATGCGGGATGTAGCTGCCCGCGGCCTCGGCCGCGTGCATGATCATGCTGCCTTCGGTCGCGCTGACCTTGCGGCCGTCGAGTTCGATCTCCACCATCGTCGTTGTCCCGCCGGCCTCAGACGTAGGCCGCGACCCGGCAGGTCTTGTGCTCTACGTGGTGTGCGAACTCGTCGCGGAAGTGCTTGAGCATGCCCTGCACCGGCATCGCCGCGGCGTCGCCGAGCGCGCAGATCGTGCGACCCTTGATGTTGTCGGCCACCGAGTCGAGCAGGTCGAGGTCCTGCGGCGTGCCCTGACCGTGCTCGATGCGGTTGACGATGCGCCAGAGCCAGCCGGTGCCCTCGCGGCAGGGCGTGCACTGGCCGCAGCTCTCGTGCTGGTAGAAGTACGACAGCCGCAGCAGGCTCTTGACCATGCAGCGGGTGTCGTTCATGACGATCACCGCGCCCGAGCCGAGCATCGAGCCGGCCTTGGCGATGCTGTCGTAGTCCATCGTGCAGGCCAGCATGGCCGCCGCCGGCAGCACCGGCGCCGACGAGCCGCCGGGGATCACCGCCTTGAGCGCACCGCCACGCACGCCGCCGGCGAGCTCGAGCAGCTGCGCGAACGGCGTGCCCATCAGCACCTCGTAGTTGCCGGGCCGCTCGACGTCGCCGACCATCGAGTAGATCTTGGTGCCGCCGTTGTTGGGCTTGCCGCACTCGAGGTAGGCCTGGCCGCCGTGCCGGATGATCCAGGGCACCGCGGCGAAGGTCTCGGTGTTGTTGATCGTCGTGGGCTTGCCGTACAGGCCGAAGCTGGCGGGAAACGGCGGCTTGAAGCGCGGCTGGCCCTTCTTGCCCTCGAGGCTCTCGAGCAGCGCGGTCTCCTCGCCGCAGATGTAGGCCCCGAAGCCATGGTGCGCATGCAACTGGAACGAGAAGCCCGAGCCGAGGATGTGCTCGCCCAGCAGGCCGGCGGCGCGGGCCTCGTCGAGCGCCTGCTCGAAGCGCTCGTAGACCTCGAAGATCTCGCCGTGGATGTAGTTGTAGCCAATCTTGACGCCCATCGCGTAGGCGGCTATCGCCATGCCCTCGATGACGAGGTGCGGGTTGTACATCAGGATGTCGCGGTCCTTGCAGGTGCCGGGCTCGCCCTCGTCGCTGTTGCAGACCAGGTACTTGGCACCGGGAAACTGGCGCGGCATGAAGCTCCACTTGAGCCCGGTCGGAAAACCCGCGCCGCCGCGCCCGCGCAGCGCGCCGGTCTTGACCTCGGCGATGACCTGCTCGGCGCTCAGGCCGGGGCCGCCGTCCTGGCCGAGGACCTTCTTCAGCGCTGCGTAGCCGCCGCGCGCGAGGTAGTCGGCCAGCCGCCAGTTGCGGCCGTCGAGCCCGGCGTAGATCTGCGGCGCGATGTGCCGGCCGTGGAAGCAGGTCTCGCTGCCGCTGGCCTGGAACTTGGAGAGGTCGATCATCGGCTGGCCCCTCAGGCGCTGCTGGCTGCGCCGCGCTCGGCAGCGCGCAGGGTGTCGACGAGCTCGTCGAGGCGCTCAGCGCTCATGAAGCTGAGCATCTGGCGGTCGTTGACCAGCATCACCGGCGCGTCGGCGCAGGCCCCCAGGCACTCGCACTTCTGCACCGTGAACAGGCCGTCGGCGCTGGTGCCGCCCTCCTCGACGCCCAGGCGCTCGCACAGCCGGGCCAGGGCCCGCTCGCCCTCGCGCAGCGCGCAGGGCAGGTTGGTGCAGACGTTGAGCTTGTAGCGCCCGCGCGGCTGCTGGTTGTACATGTTGTAGAAGGTCGTGACCTCGTGCACGGCGATCGGGGCCATGTCGAGGAGCTCGGCCAGCGCGACCTCGGCCTCCTGCGACACCCAGCCCTGCTCCTGCTGCACGATGGCCAGGCAGGCCATCACGGCCGAGGCCTGGTGCCCGGCGGGGTACTTGGCCACCTCGCGCGCGAAGCGCGCCAGCGTCTGCTCGCTGAACTTCATCGTCTCGCTCATTCAAACCCCCAGGGCGCTGCGCGCGCTGCCCGCCGCGGGGCCCTGCGCTGCGGCTGCGGCTGCGCGCCGGCTCACCGGTCGATCTCCCCGAACACGATGTCCATGGTGCCGATGATGGCCACCGCGTCGGCGATCATGTGGCCGCGCGCCATCTCGTCGAACGCAGCCAGGTGGGCAAAGCCCGGGGCACGGATCTTGAGCCGGTACGGCTTGTTGGCGCCGTCGCTGACCAGGTAGATGCCGAACTCGCCCTTGGGGTGCTCGACCGCGGCGTAGACCTCGCCCTCGGGCACGTGCATGCCCTCGGTGTAGAGCTTGAAGTGGTGGATCAGCTCCTCCATGCGGCTCTTCATGTCGAGGCGCGTCGGCGGTGCGACCTTGTGGTTGTCGGTGATCACCGGGCCGGGGTTGGCGCGCAGCCAGTCGACGCACTGCCGGATGATGCGGTTGGACTGGCGCATCTCCTCGATGCGCACCAGGTAGCGGTCGTAGGTGTCGCCGTTGACGCCGACCGCGACGTCGAAGTCGACCTCGGCGTAGACGTCGTAGGGCTGGGTCTTGCGCAGGTCCCAGACGATGCCGCTGCCCCGCAGCATCGGCCCGGTGAAGCCGAGGTTGAGCGCGCGCTCGGGGCTGACGACGCCGACGCCGACCGTACGCTGCTTCCAGATGCGGTTGTCGGTCAGCAGCGTCTCGTACTCGTCGACGTTGGCGGGGAAGCGGCGCGTGAAGTCGTCGATGAAGTCGAGCAGCGAGCCCTGGCGGTTGGCGTTGAGCTCGGCGATGGCGCGCGCGTTGCGGATCCGGCTGGCCTGGTACTGCGGCATGCGATCGGGCAGGTCGCGGTAGACGCCGCCCGGGCGGAAGTAGGCCGCGTGCATGCGCGCGCCCGACACCGCCTCGTACATGTCGAACAGGTCCTCGCGCTCGCGGAAGCAGTAGATGAAGATGTTCATCGCACCGCAGTCGAGCCCGTGGCAGCCCAGCCAGAGCAGGTGGTTGAGCAGCCGGGTGAGCTCGCTGTACATCACCCGGATGTACTGCGCGCGCCGCGGCACCTCGACGCCCAGCAGCTTCTCGATGGCCAGGCAGTACGCATGCTCGTTGCACATCATCGACACGTAGTCGAGACGGTCCATGTACGGCAGCGACTGGATGTAGGTCTTGCTCTCGGCGAGCTTCTCGGTGCCGCGGTGCAGCAGGCCGATGTGCGGGTCGGCACGCTGGATGACCTCGCCATCGAGCTCGAGCACCAGCCGCAGCACGCCATGCGCAGCCGGATGCTGCGGCCCAAAGTTCAGCGTGTAGTTCTTGATCTCAGCCATGCAGCACCCCGGCGGCCGGGCACGGACCGCGCTGAACTTCGGCGCAGGCTGACTTTGCGCCCGCAAAGTCAGGCCCGCGCAGCGGGCGGCCGCAGCCAAAGTTCAGCGTGTAGTTCTTGATCTCAGCCATCTCGTGCCGCCTTCAGTGCAGGCCCCCGTAATGGTCTTCGCGCACGATGCGCGGGGTGACCTCGCGCGGCTCGATCGTGACCGGCTGGTAGATCACGCGCCGGCGCTCGGCGTCGTAGCGCATCTCGACATGGCCCGAGACCGGGAAGTCCTTGCGCATCGGGTGGCCGATGAAGCCGTAGTCGGTGAGGATGCGGCGCAGGTCCTCGTGGCCGTCGAAGACGATGCCGTAGAGGTCGAAGGCCTCGCGCTCGAACCAGTTGGCCGCGCTCCAGACGCCGCACAGCGTGGGCAGTTGCGGCAGGTCGTCGTCGGGCGCGCAGACCTTCAGGCGCAGGCGCCAGTTGAGGCTGACGCTGAGCAGGTGCACGACGACACCGAAGCGCGGGCCCTCCCAGGGCTGGTCCTTGTAGGCCGAGTAGTCGATGCCGGCCAGGTCGATGAGCTGCTCGAACTTCAGCGCCGGGTCGTCGCGCAGCGTGCGCGCGACGTCCAGCCAGTGGGCCGCACGCACGCTCAGCGTCAGTTCGCCGCGGTCGCGCCGCAGGCCTTGCACGCGCTCGCCCAGCACTGCCTGCAGGGCCGCTTCGAGGCGGTCGAGTCGTTCGCTCATGCCCCAGAACTCCTCATCGCGGTGACTCCACCGCCCGCCACGTGACCGACGACAGTTGAGCCGCTGGCCCATTCAAGCGACCGCCGCGGATCCGGCTTCGCCGGTCCGCTGGCGGTGCCCCCTCCTCGGGAGGGGGCGCGCGTAGCGCGTAGGGGGAGGCTCATGTCAGCGCGCGATGGTGTTCTCGCGCCGGATCTTGGCCTGCAGCTGCAGGATGCCGTAGAGCAGCGCCTCGGCCGTCGGCGGGCAGCCCGGCACGTAGACGTCGACCGGCACGATGCGGTCGCAGCCGCGCACCACGCTGTAGCTGTAGTGGTAGTAGCCGCCGCCGTTGGCGCAGGAGCCCATGCTGAGCACCCAGCGCGGCTCGGCCATCTGGTCGTAGACCTTGCGCAGCGCCGGCGCCATCTTGTTGCACAGCGTGCCGGCGACGATCATCAGGTCGCTCTGGCGCGGGCTGGGCCGGAACAGCATGCCGAAGCGGTCGATGTCGTAGCGCGCCGCACCGGCGTGCATCATCTCGACGGCGCAGCAGGCCAGACCGAAGGTCATCGGCCACAGCGAGCCGGTCTTGCTCCAGTTGATCAGCTTGTCGACCGAGGTGGTGACGAAGCCTTCCTTGAGTACGCCTTCGATGCCCATGAGTGACTCCTAGGACTGCCGGGATCACTCCCAGTCGAGCGCGCCTTTCTTCCATTCGTAGACGAAGCCGACGACGAGGATGCCCAGGAACAGCATCATGGCCCAGAAGCCGGTCGGCCCGATCTCCTGCAGCGAGACCGCCCAGGGAAACAGGAAGGCGATCTCGAGGTCGAACAGGATGAACAGGATCGCGACGAGGTAGTAGCGCACGTCGAACTTCATGCGCGCGTCCTCGAAGGCCTCGAAGCCGCATTCGTAGGGTGAGTTCTTCTCGGGGTCGGGCCGGTTGGGGCCGAAGATGAAGCCCAGCACCTGCGGCGCGATGCCCACCGCCACCCCGACCAGGATGAAGAGGAGGACTGGGAGGTACTCTTGCAGGTCCATGGTCTGGCGTTATACGTTCGCTCGTCGGGGCCGGCCGCGAGTTGCGTCAAGGCCGCGGCGACAGTGCTGATGATGCCTGCCCAACCCTGCGCGAAGCTGTCAGGTGCGCCACGCCGCCGTTGCCGCCGCTGGCGTGCAGCGGGGGCCGATCAGGACGAACCGATCGACGGTGGTGCCGACGGCGAGACTCGAACTCGCACAGCTTTCGCCACTACCCCCTCAAGATAGCGTGTCTACCAATTCCACCACGTCGGCGCCGACGCCATCGTCACTGACTCGCATGAGGCATCGCTCGTCAGGACAGCTCGCATTCTAAGCTCAAAAGAGGCCTGATCCGCCCCTGGGCCGCAGCGCGCACAGCCGCTGCAGCGCGCGCTGCAGACGGCTGCGCCGTCTCTCCTCAATTGGTCGGGATCGCGGCCCCGCCGCCTGCCGGCGTGGCCGGCTGCGGCACCGCGCCGGGGATCTGGCCGGGCGCAGGCGCGGCCGGCAGGCCAGGCTGCACGGGCGCGGGCAGCGGCCGCTCGAGGACGCCGGCGCCCGGCTCTCCCGCCGGGGCGTGCGCGCGCGTGTTGGCCAGGTAGGCCAGGGCGATCGTGCACAGGAAGAAGGTGGTGGCCAGCACGGCCGTCGAGCGCGAGAGGAAGTTGGCGCTGCCGCTGGCGCCGAACAGGCTGCCGGCCGAGGCGCCGCCGCCGAAGGACACGCCGACGTCGGCGCCCTTGCCGTGCTGCAGCAGCACGAGCACGATGATGGCCAGCGCAGTCATGATCTGCACCACCAGCAGGATCGTCATCCAGGTTTGCATGGCTGGGTCTTTCTCGAATCAGGGGATGGCTCGACAGTGGCCGCGGCGGCTCAGGGCACGGCGCGGCAGATGGCGATGAAGTCGGCGGCCTTCAGCGAGGCGCCGCCGATCAGGCCGCCGTCGATGTCGGGCTGGGCGAACAGCTCGCGCGCGTTGTCGGGCTTGACGCTGCCGCCGTAGAGGAGCTTCATCTCGTCGGCGCGCGCGCCGGTGGCCGCGCGCAGCTGGGCGCGCAGCAGCGCATGCACCGCCTGCGCCTGCGCAGGGGTGGCGGTGCGGCCGGTGCCGATGGCCCAGACCGGCTCGTAGGCGACGACGATCTCGCCGGCGCAGTGGGCCAGCGCGTGGATCACCGCCGCGAGCTGGCGCTTGACGACGGCGTCGGTCTGGTCGGCGTCGCGCTGCGCCAGCGTCTCGCCGACGCAGACGATCGGCGTGAGCCCGCGCGCCAGCGCCGCCTTGGCCTTGTCGGCGACGAGCGAGTCGCTCTCGGCGTGATGCGCACGGCGCTCCGAGTGGCCGACGATCACGTAGCGGCAGCCGAATTCGTGCAGCATGGCGGCCGCGACCTCGCCGGTGTAGGCGCCCTGCTCGTGCGCCGAGCAGTCCTGCGCACCCCAGCGGATGTCGCTGCCGGCCAGCGCGACGGCCGTCTCGGCGAGATACGGAAACGGCACGCAGACCGCGACCTCGCAGCCGTAGGGCCGCCCGCCGGCGATGGCGTCGAGCAGTTCGGCGTTGCCCTTGCGGCTGCCGTTCATCTTCCAGTTGCCGACCACCAGCTTGCGGCGCGTTGCCATCGTCTTCACTCCAGGGTCCAGTCGAGCACGATCTTGCCGACATGCGCGCCCGACTCCATCAGCGCATGGGCGCGCGCGGCCTCGGCGGCCGGCAGCACCGCGTGGATCACCGGCCGCACGCGCCCGGACTCGAGCAGCGGCCAGACCCGCTCGCGCAGCGCCTGCGCCAGCCGCGCCTTGTACGCCGCCGCGCGCGGGCGCAGCGTCGAGCCGGTGATGCTCAGGCGTCTGCGCAGCAGCAGCCCGGCGTCGAACGCGGCCGCGCTGCCGCCCTGCACGGCGATGATCGCCAGCCGCCCGTCCTCGGCCAGGCAGCGCACTTCGCGCTCGACATAGTCGCCGGCGACCATGTCGAGGATCACGTCGACGCCGCGGCCGCCGCCGATTCGCCGGACCTCGGCCTCGAAGTCCTGGGTGCGGTAGTTGATCGCGTGGTCGGCGCCGAGTTCGATGCAGGCCGCGCATTTGTCGGCGCTGCCGGCGGTCGCGATCACCGTCGAGCCCAGCGCCTTGGCGAGCTGGATCGCGGCCACGCCGATGCCGCTGGTGCCGCCCTGCACCAGCAGCGACTCGCCCGGCTGCAGGCGGGCGATCTCGAAGACGTTCTGCCAGACGGTGAAGAAGGTCTCGGGCAGCGCCGCGGCCTCGACCGCGGACAGTCCGGCCGGCAGCGGCAGGCACTGGCCGATCGGCACCACGCACTGCTGGGCGTAGCCGCCGCCGTTGACCAGCGCGCAGACGCCGTCGCCGAGCCGCCAGCCAGCGGCGGCGAGTTCGGCGGCGTCGCCGCCGGCCACCGTGCCGGCCACCTCCAGCCCGGGCAGGTCGGAGGCGCCCGGCGGCGGCGGGTACAGGCCCCTGCGCTGCAGCACGTCGGGGCGGTTGACGCCCGCGGCCCGCACCGCGATCAGCAGCTCGCCCGGCGCCGGCTGCGGCGCGGCGCGCTCGAGCGCCTGCAGAACCTCGGGGCCGCCCGGGCGGCTGATCGCGATCGCCTTCATCGCGGCGCCTCGACCAGCGTCGGTGAGTCGGCGCGGGCGCTCACTCTAGGCTCACCCGGCACTCACTCGGTGCGCGCCGGCGCCACCGGCGCGTCGGCGTCGGCATCGGCGCCCGGCTCGCGCTCGAAACGCTCGCCGCGTTCGCGCCGCGGGCCGCGCTCGGGGCGGTCGCCACGCTCGAAGCGCTCGCGCCGCGGGCGCTCTTCCTCGACCCAGCCCTCGGGCTTGTCGAGCAGCGCCTTCAGGCTGAGCTTGATGCGGCCCTTGTCGTCGGTCTCGAGGACCTTGACGCGCACGATCTGGCCTTCCTTGAGGTGGTCGCTGACCTGCTCGACGCGCTGGTGCGCGATCTGGCTGATGTGCAGCAGGCCGTCCTTGCCGGGCAGGATGTTGACCAGCGCGCCGAAGTCCAGGATCTTGGTGATCGGGCCCTCGTAGACCTTGCCGACCTCGGCCTCGGCGGTGATCTCGCCGATGCGCCGCATCGCGAACTCGGCGCGCGCCGCATCGGTCGAGGCCACGGTGATCGTGCCGTCCTCGCCGATGTCGATGGTCGTGCCGGTCTCCTCGGTCAGCGCGCGGATCGTCGCGCCGCCCTTGCCGATCACGTCGCGGATCTTCTCGGTGTTGATCTTCATCGTGTACAGCCGCGGCGCGAACGGGCTGAGCTCGTCCTTGGCACCGCCGACGGCCTCGACCATGCGCGCGAGGATGTGCAGACGCGCCTCCTTGGCCTGGGCCAGCGCGACCTGCATGATCTCCTTCGTGATGCCCTGGATCTTGATGTCCATCTGCAGCGCGGTGACACCGGCGGTCGAGCCGGCGACCTTGAAGTCCATGTCGCCGAGGTGGTCCTCGTCGCCGAGGATGTCGGTCAGCACCGCGAAGCGGTTGGCGTCCTTGATCAGGCCCATCGCGATGCCGGCCACATGCGCCTTCATCGGCACGCCGGCGTCCATCAGCGCCAGGCAGCCGCCGCAGACCGAGGCCATCGACGACGAGCCGTTGCTCTCGGTGATCTCGCTGACGACCCGCATCACGTAGGGGAACTCGTCGCGCCCGGGCAGGCAGGGCACCAGCGCGCGCTTGGCCAGCCGGCCGTGGCCGATCTCGCGCCGCTTGGGGCTGCCGACCCGGCCGGTCTCGCCGGTGGCGAACGGCGGCATGTTGTAGTGCAGCAGGAAGCGGTCCTGGTACTCGCCGGCCAGCGCGTCGATCTTCTGCGCGTCCTGCTCGGTGCCCAGGGTCGCGACGACCAGGGCCTGGGTCTCGCCGCGCGTGAACAGCGCCGAGCCGTGGGTGCGCGGCAGGACGCCGGTGCGGATCTCGATCGGGCGCACGGTGCGCGTGTCGCGGCCGTCGATGCGCGGCTCGCCGGCGAGGATCTGGCCGCGCACGATGCGCGACTCGATGTCGAACAGCAGCGCCTCGACCTTGACCTCGTCGAACGCGAGGCCCTCGGCCGCGAGCGCGGCCTTGACCTCGGCGTAGGCCGCGCGGCAGGCCTGGGTGCGGGCCTGCTTGCTGCGGATCTGGTAGGCCGCGCGCAGTTTGTCCTCGGCCAGCGCGTCGACCTTGGCGATGAAGGCCTCGTCGCGCGCCGGCGGCGACCACAGCCCGGCGGCCCGCCACTCGGGCTTGCCGGCGGCGCGCACCAGCGCGTCGATCGCCTCGATCGCGACCTTGCACTGCGTGTGGCCGTAGACGACCGCGCCGAGCATGACTTCCTCGCTGAGCTGGTCGGCCTCGGACTCGACCATCAGCACGGCGGCCTCGGTGCCGGCGACGACCAGGTCGAGCCGGCTCTGCGCGAGCTGCGACTTGCCGGGGTTGAGCACGTACTCGCCGTCGATGTAGCCCACGCGCGCCGCGCCGATCGGGCCGTCGAACGGGATGCCCGAGATCGACAGCGCAGCGCTGGTGGCGATCAGCGCGGCGATGTCGGCCTGCACCTCGGGGTTGAGGCTGAGCACATGCACGACGACCTGGACCTCGTTGTAGAAGCCCTCGGGAAACAGCGGCCGGATCGGGCGGTCGATCAGGCGGCTGGTCAGCGTCTCGAGCTCGCTGGGGCGGCCCTCGCGCTTGAAGAAGCTGCCCGGGATGCGGCCCGCGGCGTAGGTCTTCTCGATGTAGTCGACGGTCAGCGGGAAGAAGTCCTGCCCCGGCTTGGCGTTCTTGGCGGCGACCACGGTGGCCAGCACGACGGTGTCGTCGATGTCGACGAGCACCGCGCCGCCGGCCTGGCGGGCGATCTCACCGGTCTCGAGGCGCACGGTATGGGCGCCCCACTGGAAGGTCTGGGTGTGTTTTTCGAACAGGCTCATCAGCGTACTCCGGTCGGAGGGTGGGCACCTTTGCGGCGGTGCGCGGAACCGGGAGCCCGGGCCACGTGGCGCGATGCCATTCCAGCGTCGCAGCAGCGTGCGACCCTGGAATGACACAGCAGCGCCGGGCGCGGCTTGCTCCAGGCGACGACGGCCCGTACTGCACCGGCAGACAGGCCCTCGGGTGTCATCGGCAGGCGGCCAGCTTACTTGCGCAGGCCGAGCTTGTTGATCAGCGCCACGTAGCGCCCGGCGTCGCGGTCCTTGAGGTAGGCGAGCAGGCGCTTGCGCTGGTTGACCAGCTTGAGCAGGCCGCGGCGGCCGTGGTGGTCCTTGACGTGCGCCTTGAAGTGCGGCGTCAGTTCGTTGATGCGCGCCGTCAGCAGCGCGACCTGGACTTCCGGCGAACCGGTGTCCGCCGCGCTGCGGCCG
>Ga0208100_100355_pt1 | contig 18700 bp, 20 predicted proteins | sample SubbioR11_8A_Aug_FD_184817 | JGI IMG/M metagenome (GOLD analysis project Ga0208100, IMG submission 184817) | Serpentinite rock and fluid subsurface biosphere microbial communities from McLaughlin Reserve, California, USA - CR11_8A_Aug (SPAdes) | ecosystem: Environmental > Terrestrial > Deep... | reverse complement strand
CGCTGGCAAACAGGATCGCCACCGCCACGAAGCTGAGCCAAAAACCGGGGCTGAGCAAGGCCCACGGGTCCAGCAGCACCACCATCTGCATCACCGCCAGCCACATAAAGGGCCACGGCCACTGGCGACCGCTGAGCTGCAGCAGCACCAGCGTGGCCAGCATCAGCACGGCGCGCTGCGCCGGCACGCCCCAGCCCGAAAACAGCGCATACAAAAACCCCAGCGCCAGCCCGCCCAAGCCCGCCGCCACCGGCGTGGGCACGGCCAGCAGCAGCGCCGGCAGGCGCCGCCCGGCCAAGCGCCAGAGCAGGCCGATGAGCGCCATCGCCATCCAAGCAAAGAGCGTGATGTGGGTGCCCGAGACCACCATCAGGTGCGTGACGCCGGTGACGCGAAAGGTCTCCCAGTGCGTCTGCGGGATGGCGCCCTGATCGCCCACCACCAGCGCCGCCAGCACACCGGCCGTGGCCGCGGGCTGCACGCGCTCGAGCATGCGGTCGCGCACCCACTGCCGCGCCTGTTGCAGCGGAAAATGCCAGCCGTGGCCAAGCAACTGCGGCGCAGGCATAGCTGGCCCAGCGCGCACACTGCCGGTGGCGTGGATGCCCTGCTCCCACAGCCGCAGCTCAAAATCGAAGCCACCCGGATTGGCCAAGCCGTGCGGGCGCTGCAAGCGCGCCGTCAGGCGCCAGCGCTGGCCGGCACGCAGCTCGGGCAGGCCAGCGCCTGCGTTTTGCCCGCGCCCCGCGCGCGGCGCAAACCACGCCAGCCGCAGCCGCTGCGGCAGCGCCACGGCCACGCCGTCGAGGCTGGCCTGCAGCACCTCAAACTCAAATTGCCAACCCAGCTCGCCTTGGCGCGGCAAACCGGCCACGTAGCCCTCGAGCACCAGATCGCGCCCTTCGAGCTGCGCATCCAGCGCCCCGGCCTGAAACCACAGCGCCCGGCCGCCCGTGCTGGCAAACAACAGCCCCGCCCCGACCAGCAGCCAGCTCAGGCTCCACAGCTTTTGCCTAACGCCCCCCAAGGCTGGCTGGCAGCGCCAGAGCAGCACGCCCAGCAGCAGCGCCGCCGCCGCCAGCGCGCCATAGGCCCCGGCCGACCACAGCAGCGGCTGCTGCAACTGCAGCCACGCACCGCCGATGCCGCCCAGCATCAGCGGCAAGCCCAGCGCCAGCGCGGCGTGCGTTGCCACGGGTTTGTCCATCCCTGCTGCCCCCCTGCTCTTGGTTGCTGGTGCGGCGACCACTTTTCCGCACGCATCCACGCGTACATCTGCGCGCATCATATCGCCCTAGAATTGCTGTGCGCCGCAACCTCAAGCGCAAGCGCAGCCGCTGCTTTCAAACGCAGCCGCCCATTTCCAGCGCACGATTCCCCCCTCCGCCAACCACCCAATCCACCACTACCCAAGCCCCCATGAGCGTCTATCACACCCTGCAAGCGTTAAACATCGAACTGCCGCCCGTGGGCACCCCGGCGGCGGCCTACCTGCCCTTTGTGCAAACCGGCAACTTGGTCATGCTCAGCGGCCACATCGCCAAACGCGGCGGCCAGCCGTGGGTCGGGCAACTGGGCCTGAATCTGAACACCGCCGAAGGCCAAGCGGCCGCGCGCGCCGTGGCCATCGACCTGTTGGGCACGCTGCACGCCGCCTGCGTGGCCGCCGGCACCGACCTCAACGGCGTGCGCCGCATCGTCAAAGTGATGGGGCTGGTGAACTCGACCGACAGCTACACCGAGCAGCACCTGGTCACCAACGGCTGCTCGCAACTGCTGGTCGAAGTCTTTGGCTCGGTCGTGGGCGCGCACGCCCGCAGCGCCTTTGGCGTGGCCCAGTTGCCGCTGGGCGCCTGCGTCGAAATCGAAATGATCGCCGAGCTGGCGCCCAAGCCTTAAAGCACGCGCACGATGCGCTCGGGCTTGAAGCCGAAGTTGCCCGGCTTGCCCTTGCCGCCCCTGGTACCACGGGCGTTGTTCAGGCTGCGCAGCTCCAGCGTCTCTTCGCGCGGCTTGGCGCCCCGGCCCGTGCCCTCGATGCGCACGCTGCGCGTGTAGGGTTGCGCGCCCACCAGCCGATCGCCGGCCTCGAGGCTGATCAGCTGCAGGCCGCGCCCGCCTTTGGGCTGATGCCGCAGCTGGGCCAGTTCGAAGCACAAAATGCGCCCCGCCGCCGACACCGCGCACACCTGCTGCGCCCCGGCCACCGGCGCCGGTGGGCACAGGCTTTCGCCCTCGGCCAGCGCCAAAAAAGCCTTGCCGGCGCGCTGGCGCGAGAGCAAATCTTCGGTCGCGGCCAGCAGCCCGTAGCCGCCCGAGCCGCACAGCAGCCACTGCACCACCGCCGCGGCCGCCAGGTAATGCTGCGGCTGGGTGCCGCTCTCGAGCTCGATCAGGCTCGTGATCGGCTGGCCGTCGCCGCGGGCGCCGGGCAGGCTGGCCACCGGCACGCTGTAGGCGCGGCCATTGCTGCCCAGCACGATCAGGCTATCCACCGTGCGGCACTCGAAAGCGCCATAGAGCGCGTCACCGGCCTTGAAGGCGAAACCGCCGGCCTCGTGGCCGTGGCCGCTGCGGGCGCGCACCCAGCCCTTGGCCGACACCACCACCGTCACCGGCTCGTCGATCAGCTTGACTTCGGCGCTGGCCTTGCGCTCGGGCTGGATCAGGGTGCGGCGCGCGTCGCCAAAGGCCTTGGCGTCGGCCTCGATCTCGCGCACCAGCAAGCGGCGCAGGCTGGCCGGTTGCGCCAGCACCTCTTCGAGCCGGCCCTGCTCGGTGCGCAGCTCGCTCAGCTCCTGCTCGATCCGAATCGCCTCCAGCCGCGCCAGTTGGCGCAAGCGGATGTCCAAAATGTCGTCGGCTTGGCGCTCGCTCAGGGCAAAACGCGCCATCAGCGCCGCCTTGGGCTCGTCGCTGCTGCGAATCAGGGCGATCACCTCGTCGATGTTGAGCAGCACCAGCGCGCGCCCCTCGAGGATGTGGATGCGCTCGAGCACGCGCTCCAGCCGGTGCTGGGTGCGCCGCGTCACGGTCTGCTGCCGAAACGACAGCCACTCGCTCAGCATCTGGCGCAGGCTCTTGGGCAGCGGCTTGCCGTCCTGGCCCACCAGCGTCAGGTTGATCGGCACCGAGCACTCGAGGCTGGTGTGCGCCAGCATGGCCGCGATCAGCTCGTCTGGGCTTGAGCGGCTGCTCTTGGGCTCGAACACGATGCGCACCGCCGCGTCTTTGCTCGATTCGTCGCGCACGGTATCCAGCAGCGCCAGCAGGCTGGCCTTGAGCTGCGTTTGCTCGGGGCTGAGCGCCTTTTTGCCGGCCTTGACCTTGGGGTTGGTGATCTCCTCGATCTCTTCGAGTACCCGCTGCGTGCTCACGCCCGGCGGCAGCTCGGTCACCACCAGTTGCCACTGGTTGCGCGCTAGGTCTTCGATGCGCCAGCGCGCGCGCACCTTCAGGCTGCCGCGCCCGGTGCGGTAGGCTTGGGCAATGTCCACCGCCGGGCTGATGATCTGCGCCCCGCCCGGAAAGTCGGGCCCCGGCAGCAGGGCCAGCAGCTCGTCTTCGCTCAGCTCCGGGTTTTTGATCAGCGCCACGCAGGCACTGGCCACCTCGCGCAGGTTGTGGCTGGGGATTTCGGTCGCCATGCCCACCGCAATGCCGCTGGCGCCGTTGAGCAGCACAAAGGGCAGCCGTGCCGGCAGCTGGCGCGGCTCCTGCGTCGAGCCGTCGTAATTGGGCACAAAGTCCACCGTGCCGGCGTCGATCTCGTCGAGCAGCAGCGTGCTGATGCGCGCCAGCCGCGCCTCGGTGTAGCGCATGGCCGCGGCGCCATCGCCGTCGCGGCTGCCAAAGTTGCCCTGGCCGTCGATGAGCGGGTAGCGCTGCGCGAAGTCTTGCGCCATGCGCACCAGCGCATCGTAAGCGGCTTGGTCGCCATGCGGATGAAAGCGCCCCAACACATCGCCCACCACGCGCGCGCACTTGACCGGCTTGGCCGCACCCGCCGCCGCACCCGCGCCCCCAGCCCCACTGTGCCCCAGCCCCATGCGCTGCATGGCGTACAAAATGCGCCGCTGCACCGGCTTTTGCCCATCGCACACATCCGGCAACGCCCGCCCCTTGACCACACTCAGCGCGTACTCGAGGTAAGCGCGCTCGGCGTAGTCGGCGAGGCTGTCGGGGTCGGTGGTGCTGTTGGTACCGGGGGGAGAGTCGGGTTGGGGGGGGACGGTATCGGGGATGGGCGGAATGGGGTTCATGCGCCGATTTTCGCGCACGCGGGGGCAGGATTGGGGTCGCGGCTCAGGCTCGCGGCTTTAAAGCGCATCGAGCGGGCTGCGCACGCCCTTTCCACCTTGGTTGAGCACGTGGGTGTAGATCATGGTGGTGGCCACATGGGCATGGCCGAGCAGTTCCTGGATGGTGCGGATGTCGTAGCCGTTTTGCAGCAAATGGGTGGCAAAACTGTGGCGCAGGGTGTGCGGAGTCGCCGGTTTGGCCAGCCCGGCCGCCTGCACCGCCCGTTTCATGGCGCGCTGCAACAGTTTTTCGTCCATGTGGTGACGCCGCTGCACGCCGCTGCGCGGATCCACCGAATAGCTGCCAGAAGGAAAGACGTACTGCCAGCCCCACTCTTGCGCGGCGAGCGGGTATTTGCGCTCCAGTGCATCGGGCAGATAGACGGCTGCCATGCCCTTGGATCGATCGTCTTCGTACAAATGCCGCCGCCAGACCCAATGCGCACGCAGCGGCTCGGCCAGCTTGCGCGGCAGCATGGTCACCCGATCCTTGCCGCCCTTCCCGTCGCGCACCAGCAACTCGGCGCGCTCAAAGTCCACGTCCTTGATACGCAAGCGCACCACCTCCATCAAGCGCATGCCACTGCCATACAGCAGTCGCGCCATCAGCGCGTGCGTGCCCTGCATCCGCTCCAGCACCGCCGTCACTTCGCCGGGCGTGAGCACCACCGGCAAGCGGTCTGGTCGTTTGGCACGCACCACGTCTTGCATCCAGGGCAAATCCTGGCCGAGCACCTCGCGGTACAAAAACAACAGGGCCGACAGCGCCTGGTTCTGCGTCGAAGCCGCCACCTGGCCCTCCACCGCCAGATGCGTCAAGAACGCCTCCACCTCCGGCGCCCCCATCCCAGACGGATGGCGCTTGCCATGAAACAAAATAAACCGCTTGGCCCAGTGGACATACTGGGTTTCGGTTCTTATACTGTAGTGGCGCAAGCGGATGCGCTCGCGCAGCAGGTCCAGCAGCTTCGGTGCCGCGGGGCCTGCGGTAGCCTTGCCAGAGACCGAAAAAGGTGTGGGATCAGACATCACAAGGGGCTGGAAGATGAGATATACACCTGCTGGACGGCTTGAGTATACGCCGTTGGCGGCGTATACTTTACGTTGGGCGTCAAAGAGGAGGAGCTTCTATGTCTGGTAATCGGCATGCGCCACTAATCTGTGGTGTTGTATGCATTGGCATTGCTATCTGGCTGATTCTCGGATTTTCCGGCTGGTGGCGGCATATTCCAGCAACTCTATTGTTCATGTTTGGCTGGCTGTCTTTGAAAACAGCCTTCTTCGCTTCGGATAAAGAAATAAAAGAACTTACAGGCATAGGGCCAATGTCAGAAGAAACCCGCAAAAAGCTTGAAGACAGAATATGAACTTCAAACTTCTTTTTGCTGCTTCAGGAGGGGGTGACTAATGGGATTGTTTAAAAAATTCTTTGGAGGGTGCCAGCCTGCTCCACCTTGCGCGATCCATCCTGATGATCGCGATCTTGTAAGCTCGGAGGATATCGAGTGGTGGAACAAGCTCTCTTTTCAAGACTGTCAAGCCCTAGAACAGGAAGACAATGTTTTTCGCCTCGCTGCATTTACGAAATTTAGAGAAACTGACGGCCTCTCAACTGAAGAAGCGGGAAAAAAGGTTCGGCTTTCGTTTCCTTTCTACTATGGGAAGCTTGAGCACAGGGCGGATGAGAAATTTACTCTCAGCACCGCTGATGCAAAGTTACCTTACGTCCTCAAGGATCGTATCAACCGGGCGGTAATGAGTCGACTCATTGATAAAAAAGCCGTTATGCAAGCTTCATCAATAAATGCCATTGTTCGCGAGTTTATTCGTTCAGGCCGCATCTAGTGTTAGCTCACCATGTAGAGCATTTGCCGCCCAACAATCGCTTCCACGGGACGGCGTCGCTAACGCGACGCCGACCGTGAAGCGGGCCGTTGGGCAATTTAATCGGAAACCTTATGGTTCGCCTACTTATTTCATTAGCAGCCTTGTTCTTTCACTCGCATACCGTGCTGGCGCAGGGTCTGCCAACAGACGATCAGAAGAATGATTATTGCAAAGGTGTTTCAGCATCGCAAATTGCCATAATTTCTGCTCTCCTCCGTGACGATGGAGGAAACCTTTCGCTATCTCAGATCAAAATTTTGGCTATTTCTGAAGCAACTAAGATTAAAAACATATCTGACACCACTCGCATGGGGATTGTGGCTCATACGAACAATTTCGAAGAGCAGCATATCGTTCAAATGAGGCGTGAACTTCAAAAAGAAATTAGGCATAAGAATCTGGATTTGGCGACGTATAGAGATTTGTTCAATAAAAATATCCCCAGCCTCATGGTTGCTAAATTCAAGGATTGTAAAGACGAAATAAAGTGACCTTCCATTGCCCAACCCTACTGTCCACGGGACTGCCTTCGGCTAGCCCCGCGCTAGCGCACACACGAAAACTATCATGATACCATGAAACAATTACTTCACGCATTTTTCTGCGCATTCTTCTCTGCAAGCCTATATGCGCAAACAATCAACGCCGAAGACTTAGAGAAACTCTGCACAGCGAGCGCGGACTTGAAACGTACGTCGTGCTTGCTAATCGTAAGGGTTTATATGGATGGATTTATAGAAGGTGTTGGGAAGGGAGCGATAGGTACGTATAAATATGATCCACAAGTGTTGGCATCGGTGAGAGACGTCAAGATGAAGGACATGGCTCCTCGAATAAACAAGGTCGTAGAACACGCCACCTGCATTCAGCGTGTATCTGTCGCAGAGATGGTCAATTCTTATATCGAATTCGTGCGCAAGAACCCCTCAATAAGACAGAAGCACTATCGTGAGGCAATGACACGTGCGATCGTGGCAACGTACTGTCAGAGGTAACTAAACTCAAATGGTAGCGCCCAACAATGCCATCAACTCGGACGTTCAAAAGCGTCGCTTCGCTCTGCTTTTGCACGCCGGTTATGGCGAACGTTATACACCAATATAAGCGACATTAAAAAAAGTCGCTATCTTTAAGAGTTGTTTCTATTTCGCTGAAATAATCAACCTTGATGCTATTATTTTGAATAAAAGATTCCTCTGCTTCGCTCAAAATATCAGCCCTATTGTGCCTTACTTCTTTCCATTCTGCTGGAGTGAAACTATGGACCAGATGATCGCAAAGCGATTCCTCGAACTTTCTAACTTCTTCTGCAGCAATATCTTCATCGCTTTTCTCGTTGATTTTAGCGAGCTTTTTAAGCCCTCTAGACCAGACAAGCTGCCTCCTACCTTTAAACGCTCTTGAATATTCTTGAAACAAAAAGCCAGCCCTGCTGTCATCATCAGCATAATCAGCCAATAACTGAAAAGGAGTGCGTCCAGCGCCTATGCCTTTCTTTTTACCTGCTAGGGTCAACTCTTCAGCAGCCCCCCATTTGGTGATGTATTTACCTGCTGCGCTTGCATTCTGGACTTGAAAAGCGGCGTCTGAGCCCTCTAGTCCCTCTGCTTTTAAAGAAACTAACCAGGGCTGTTTTAGGGTTTTAACTAGGGCCAAGGCTTCTTCTTCTGTGCTTGTTTTTAGAATCAAGATCATATGGAAATGAGGGTGCCAGCCATTAACGCCGCCACCCGTGACCTCTGTGGCTGTGACTGTCCCAATAAGCTTTTCTTTTACTTTTTTAAAGCCCCAGTGGCTTGCCATTCTGCTTTTTGCTTCTTTTAAACTATCTAGCAAATTAACAAGATTATCAGCATAGTTGTGTTTAACTGTCAAAGTCAGCATTATAGGAAAAAACTTGCTTGTACGAGCATAAATAAGCAGATCGTTGAGTTCAACTCTTCTTTTCTCAGAGATAGAGCTAGAGCAACAAGGACAGTCCCAGACTGAACCGCAAGTTTGGAGGTTAGTAAAACGGGCTTTACGAGCTTGAGTATTATCCTGAATCCGTGACCTCAAGCCCAGCCCAAGCCCAGCCCAAGCCGAATCAGCATTTGGACATGAATTCCGCTCTGGATTTCTCAAATTTGGCCCAAGCCGAGCGTGTTTGCGCGCCCATGCGCGGCCAAAGCTTGGGTCCAGTCGCGCTGAACAAGGCCGCAGGGCCATTTTTTCCTGCAAGCGCGCAGCCCCCATCCTTGGGAGCCTCCCAATTGGCTGATCTTTCTTCGGGTGCTGGTCGGCAGCGGCTGGGGCTTTGCGCTTGGCCGCTACAGCGCGTCAAGCGCGCGCCAGTGGCGCTCAAACACCGCAAAGGCCCTGTCGTTGGCCCCCAAGCCCAACACCCACTGGCGGGCATGGTCCACCATGCGGGCGGCCTTGAACATCAACTCCTGTATCACCGTGCGGATGCGACGGCGCTGCGCGCTGTGGCGCACCGGTGCATCGGGCCCGTGCAGCGTGTGCTGGCCAACCAAGCGCAGCAGGTTCATCGCCACGGCCGCCAGCGCGCACACCACGTAGTTGGTGTCGAACTTGCCCGAGGGCAGCCGGGTCAGATCCATGTCGGTTTTGAACTCCGAGTGAAACTGCTCATGCGTGCCGTGCTCGGCGTACAAGGCAATGACCTGCTCGGGCGTGAACGACTCAGGCAAGGTGGTGCTCCAGCCTTCCAGCACATACTCGGGCAACAGCATCTGCTGGCCCCGTTTGTCAACGGTGCGCTCGGTCAGGCGGTACACGCGGCGTGCTTTGAGGCTCTCGTTACCGTCTCTGATGGCCACGCTTTGCTCCCACAGGCACTGGCGTTTACCGGGGCGCAATACCGTCCAAGCGGTGTTGGCATCGGCTACCCGTGCCTGGGCGATGGTCTCTACCGGCGTGCTGCGCGGGTTCCACTTGATGAGCCACGCGACCTCGCGCTGCAGGGCTTTGGCTTGTCGGGCGATGGCACACATCAGCTTGGCCGAATCAAAGCCCGAGTCGGCCCGCAGCAGCAAGGGCGGCTGGGCCGCTGCCGTGACTTTGGCCGCCAGCGGCAGCAGCCGCTCGATGTTGTATTCGGTCTCGCTGGCCGAGTGCTGGGTGCCCGGGCGCAGGGCAAACTCCAGGCAAAAGCCTTGGGTGCCCAAGTAGGCCACCAGCGGGCAGTAGCCGTCCACTCCCGCATAGGTGCACCCCACATGCTCCTTGGCCGTGCCGCTTTGGTCCATGGCGAAGGTGTCGATGTCCAGTGGCACATAAGCACAGGGCAGCGCCCCGAAGTCGATGGGCTGGCCCTCGAGCTTGAGGCTCAAAACCGCGGTGTTGATGTCATCGATCAAGTCAAACCAAGCTGGCGCGTGGGTGTCCAAGCGCTGGCGCAGGGTGGGCGACGAGGGCACCGATCGCAAGCCCAAGGCGCGGGTGAAGAAAGTGTCTTGGCGCTGGCCTTCGATGGCATCAAAATCGTTCTTGCCCAGACACAGCAGGCCCAGGTAGCTCTTGAGGATGTCGCTATTGGCGATGCCGCTGCGCACGGGGTAAGCGGGGTCGACCAAGGCGTTGAGATTGATGCGCTTGAGGTACTTGCCAATCAGGGCCAAGCCAGCGTGCTGGCTCAAGTCGTAGGGCAGTTGTTTGATGACAAAATCGGGCATGGGGGCTTCACCTTCAGGGTGAAGCACACTTGGGGGTCAAGATGATGATTTCAATGGGAAATCAAGAGTATTTTTGGTGTGGGGTCACGGATTCAGGTAATCGTAAGGGTTTATATGGATGGATTTATAGAAGGTGTTGGGAAGGGAGCGATAGGTACGTATAAATATGATCCACAAGTGTTGGCATCGGTGAGAGACGTCAAGATGAAGGACATGGCTCCTCGAATAAACAAGGTCGTAGAACACGCCACCTGCATTCAGCGTGTATCTGTCGCAGAGATGGTCAATTCTTATATCGAATTCGTGCGCAAGAACCCCTCAATAAGACAGAAGCACTATCGTGAGGCAATGACACGTGCGATCGTGGCAACGTACTGTCAGAGGTAACTAAACTCAAATGGTAGCGCCCAACAATGCCATCAACTCGGACGTTCAAAAGCGTCGCTTCGCTCTGCTTTTGCACGCCGGTTATGGCGAACGTTAGGCCTCGCTCTGGCTTCTGCCGTTCCACCTCCGCGCGCTCCGGAAGGGCTTCCCTGTTGCTGGCCTTCTGCTTGACCTTCGTGGAAAGGCACAGGCACATCGAGCTTGCTTTCCTTCGCGCTTGCCTTCCTGCAACGCCCCAGCCATAATCTCCGGCAGCGCCGCAGCGTTCCAAGGCCACAGCACCCTTCACTCCATCGCCTAACCTGCGGTTCAACTCGGACGTGCCTTCGGCCCGCCGGTTAACCTCAACGTTAGGCCTCGCTCTGGCTTCTGCGGTTCCACTTCCTCGGACTCCGGCGACGCTGCCCGGTTTCTGGCCTGCTGCTTGGCCTTCTTGGAAACGCACAGGCACACCGCGCAGTGGCTGGCCTGCTGCTTTCCCTTCGTGGAACGGAACGGGCGCACAGCGCTTGCTTTCCTCCACAGCCCCAGCCATAATCTCCGGCAACGCCGCAGCGTTCCAAGGCCCAGTCACCCTGCTCCACAGCGCCTAACCTGCGGTTCAACTCGGACGTGCCTTCGGCCCGCCGGTTAACCTCAACGTTAGGCCTCGCTCTGGCTGCTGCTGTTCCACTCCCTCGGGCTCCGGCGGCGCTGCCCGGTTTCTGGCCTGCTGCTCCTCGGTCTGCCCACCGCCCTGCAATGCCACAGCGCTTGCGTTCCTCCACAGCCCCAGCCATAATCTCCGGCAACGCCGCAGCATTCAAAGGCCACAGCACCCTTCACGCCATCGCCTAACCTGCGGTTCAACTCGGACGAGCGTTGCAGCCCGCCGGTTAACCTCAACGTTAGGCCTCGCTTTGGCTTCTGCCGCTCCACTCCCTCGCGCTCCGGCGGCGCTGCCCGGCTGTTGGCTTGCTGCTCCCCGGTCTGCCCACCGCCCTGCACACCGCGCTTGCTTTTCTGCATGTCCCCGGCCATAATCTCGGGCATCGCCGCAGCTTTCCAAGGCAGCAGCACCCTTCACTCCAACGCCTAACCTGCGGTTCAACTCGGACGTGCCTTCGGCACGCCGGTTAACCTCTACGTTAGAGCACAGGGCATTCCGCCGAAGCTCATTATTCAAAAGGAGAAAATCTATGGATTCACAAGAAGTTAGTAACGAGCAGCAAGGAATGCGACTTCGCGCGGCATTCATCCACTGGGCGGCTTGTCTTGGTGTGTTTATTTTGCTTGTTGTACTCGCCTCGTCATTCGAGTCGAGTGTTTTTGGCAATTTGGCGTTCATCTTCTATCTTGGGGCTGGTTTTTATTTGAGTCGTGCCGTTCTCAGGAAAATCATTGAATGGCATCCAATGTATAACACCCTTGGCAACGTAACCTCGGACAAGTTGAAGTTCTTCTTTCTCTGGCCAATCACGTACTTCTTCTTGTTCATTCGTCTTGGTGTGAACAAAATGCTCTAACAAGGCGCTGTTGTCGCCGCTATCGCGGCTGGGACGGCCTACACTGCGTTCCGGCCGCCCCAAAGCTTATCGTTAGAGTTACAGGAGATCACATGCCAACGTTAGAAGAAATTCAAAAACAGATTGGTTCGCTGGACGGTGCGAGCCGACTTCTTGCATTCAAGGAAATCAAGGAGTTGCCAAAGATTCTTTGGGAAGATGAGCGTGTTGAGCAAATCATTCAGGGTATGTACAACAACGGCAACGGTGTTTTGGTAGCCACGAATAAACGCCTTGTTTTTGTGGATAAAGGGCTGATGTTCGGCTTGAAGGTTGAAGACTTTCCTTATGACAAAATCACCTCAATCCAGTACGAAACTGGAATGCTCATGGGTGAAATCACAATATTTGCATCGGGAAATAAAGCCGAAATCAAATATCTCGACAAAGCTAGAACCCGTGTCTTTGCTGAGTTTGTTCGTGCGCGAATAACGGCGGCATCAAGTCATGCAAGCATGTCGAAAGACAATGCAGCACCCCAAGCTGATGATGTGGTCTCAAAGCTTGAGCGTCTAGCCGCGCTAAAATCCCAAGGAATACTGACTGACGAAGAGTTTCTCGATCAAAAGAGAAAAATTCTAAATGGGTAGCTCTAACATGGCGGTCGAGTGGGACGCCAAAAATGCTGCGCATTTTTGCCGCCCCTCACCTCTACGTTAGCGCGCAAAGGAGAGTACGAGATGCTGATATGTGATAAGTGCGGAGCAAGCATTAGTACAGGCTCTCAGTTCTGCGCGCAGTGCGGTGATCCAGTCACCGAAGCAGATCAAGTGTCCAAGGGCGTGTCTGCATCGGGCGTCGCCACAGTGCAGATAACGTTCGGTAACAGCACATCAGCCGGCTATGCGAAGGCCGTCGCAATCTGTGAAAAGCTGCCGTCCTATGAGGTCACCGGCGAAGGTAAGCAGGTGCAGCACAAAATCACGCTGCCACTTACAGAAGTTGAGCTCATTGCCAACATTTTTGATTTGGTGGGAAGCTGGAAGTCTTCTCAAATGCTCATTAACGGGCAGGCAGCCACAAAGAAAGACCTTACGTATTACGGCGTGGGCTGTTACCGAAACCGGCAGAAGGCCTTCAAGCCCGAGGCCTTCTGTTACGGAGAGCGCCAATTCGAAGCCAATATTTGGGGCTGCAAGAAACTCGGAATGCCGGTCTATGAGTGGGGTGGTGGTTGGCTGGACTATGGTCAGTTTGACGGAAATGGCGTCTGGCACTTTGACAAGGCCCGTATTCGTCATGAACTTGAGGTTGCGCTTAAGGAGCATGAGCTCTGCCCAGCGCTCAATCGTGCCAGAGTACTGGAAACTCTTGAGAAGCTTCCCACCACCATCGATCCTAAAACCGACAAAAACTGGAAATATCGAACCAGTTATGAAGAGGTAAAGGGAAATTACAAGGAGGTGGCGGTTGGAATTCAGCCAATCCTCAAGAAGGTAAACCGCTACATCATCGGCGGCTTCAAGCCTGAGTGGGAGGAGGAGGCGCAGGCCTCCAGCACCACGCACATTCAATTGAAAATTGAGCCGCCGAAGGTTCCGCTCTCGCCGGCCAAGGCGCCGCAGAAGAAGAAGAGCTACACATGGGTGTGGGTGGTAATTGGTCTTCTCATCCTTATTGGCATGTTCAAGTAGGTGCGTTGCGCGCTAACCATTCGCTGCAGGCGCGACGGCCCTGACGGGCCGCGGCCTGAGCTCAAACGTTAGCGGCCAAGGAAAATGCGTGCCGAAACCATAAGCCTCAATATGGAAGTCGAGGCGCTTCTGACCGAAGCCCAACTTCCCGTGGCCGATCTCGCGAGTAGCCGCAGCCTCAAGCTGCTTGGCATTCGGGATGGCGCTCGCCTCGCGGGTGTGGTCGGGGTCGAGGTCTATGGAAGTGTGGGCTTGCTCCGCTCGCTCGCCGTAGAGCCGTCGCACCGTAAATCTGGGTTAGGCGTCAGTTTGGTGTCTAACGCTGAGACCTGGGCAGCAGAGCAGGGCGTTGAAACCCTGTACCTTTTGACCACAACAGCGGCACAGTTCTTTGCCAAGCGTGGTTACGAGGCGGTTCCAAGGTCAGAGGCTCCGGCCGCCATCGCGGCAACGGCCCAGTTCTCAGATCTGTGTCCAGCCTCGTCTACGTTCATGCGCAAGGTGTTGGCCGCTAACAATTCGCTGCAGGCGCGACGGCCCTGACGGGCCGCGGCCTGAGCTCAAACGTTAGAGTTACAGGAGATCACATGCCAACGTTAGAAGAAATTCAAAAACAGATTGGTTCGCTGGACGGTGCGAGCCGACTTCTTGCATTCAAGGAAATCAAGGAGTTGCCAAAGATTCTTTGGGAAGATGAGCGTGTTGAGCAAATCATTCAGGGTATGTACAACAACGGCAACGGTGTTTTGGTAGCCACGAATAAACGCCTTGTTTTTGTGGATAAAGGGCTGATGTTCGGCTTGAAGGTTGAAGACTTTCCTTATGACAAAATCACCTCAATCCAGTACGAAACTGGAATGCTCATGGGTGAAATCACAATATTTGCATCGGGAAATAAAGCCGAAATCAAATATCTCGACAAAGCTAGAACCCGTGTCTTTGCTGAGTTTGTTCGTGCGCGAATAACGGCGGCATCAAGTCATGCAAGCATGTCGAAAGACAATGCAGCACCCCAAGCTGATGATGTGGTCTCAAAGCTTGAGCGTCTAGCCGCGCTAAAATCCCAAGGAATACTGACTGACGAAGAGTTTCTCGATCAAAAGAGAAAAATTCTAAATGGGTAGCTCTAACATGGCGGTCGAGTGGGACGCCAAAAATGCTGCGCATTTTTGCCGCCCCTCACCTCTACGTTAGCGAACATCACAGGAGGTTCTCATGGCTATTTCTACCGAAAAAGAACTTGGCGAAGCACTCAAGAACAATCAGGACAGCATTGAGATTGAAGGCGACCTATCTAAAAAAGTTCTCAAAATTAAAGCAACCGGGACGGTCGCTTGGGCTGTTGCAATTGGGGCAATCGGCATCGCGGTAGTCATTACCGTTGGTTCAGGTGGCACTGCTGCCCCAGCTGCCGGGGTTGTTGGTATTGGGGCCGTCTCCGTCCTTGGCATCTCAGCAGCAACGTCCGCTGTGGCAATTGCGGTTGCAGCTGGCGGTGTAGGTGCGCTGAACTCTCTTCGGCAATACAAGATCGTCAGCAAAGGCGACAACAAAGTTGTGCTCAGCCGAGGATAGTCATGCCTATTCCTCCAACTCCAATGACGCACACATGCCCTTCTTGCCGGTGGTCAAAAACTACCGCGCCAAAAAGTGATGCTTTGCTTCCTGGAGATATCTTCACCAAATGCCCACGATGCGGACATGCGCCGCTTGATACTTGTAAGGCATCTTTCGTTGCTGGCCGTCTTGCGGAAATATCGCGAATCTTTCGCTAACAATTCATTCCAGCGGACCGTCAAAAGCTTCGCTTTTGCCGTCCGCTGAATTCCAACGTTAGGTGCGCTCAGACATTTTCGCAACGGGAGGCAAGGCAGATGCAGGGCAAGCGGGCAACCACCGTCGCCGAGTACATCCACATGGCCCCCAAGGACGGCCAACCTCTCTTGCAAGAGCTTTACAGCCTTCTCAAAGAGGTCGCTCCGAGCGCCCAAGAAGCAATCAAATGGGGCAATCCCTTTTTTGTGGAACCGCGGTTCTTGTTTGCTTTCTCTGCGCACAAGGCTCATCTGAGCTTTGCTCCTGGTCCTGATGCAATGGAAGCCTTCCGGGACGAGCTAGCGCAGCACAAGACCACCAAGCACTTCCTCCAGGTTCCTTACAGCCAGCCTCTACCTGCGGCGCTGATCCGTAAGATGGCCACGTACCGCGTCAAGGCTGTCAAAGCACGCAAAGATGATAGTTTCTGGTAACCAATGTCACGGCGCGCACCTAACAATTCATTCAAGCCGACGCCACTTCGTGGCGCGGCTTAATTCAGGCGTTAGCCGTTTTCAAAAGGAGTCTCCGTGCAAGGCAAGGTCAAATGGTTCTCTGAGGAAAAGGGGTATGGCTACATCGTGGCCGACGATGGCAAAGAGCATTACTTCAACATCAGAGATATTCAAGGAGCGAATCTCCCACGTAATGGTGATATCGTCAGTTTTGAATCTGGCCAAGGAAAGAAAGGGCCGAAGGCATCGTCGGTTTCCATCGTGGCCAAATCTCAGGCCCCCTCAAGCAGCCGGGGCAATGATGACAGAGCCACATGCACCCATTGCGGGAAAAAGATGGTGCCTCGAATCATCACGTACAGGGGAGAACCAAGTAAATCTGTCTGCCCTTTTTGCGGTGGCACCTACAAAGATTTTGGTTGGTGCTTTATTGCCACTGCCGTCTATGGTGACTATCACGCTCCCGAGGTTATCGCTCTCAGGCGCTTCCGCGATGAAACCCTCCAACCCTCTCTCATTGGCCGCACGTTCATCGCTATTTATTACCGGGTCTCTCCACCCGTTGCGAGATTTCTTAGCTCAAAACCATTTTTGGCCGCCGCAATCAGGAAAATTCTCAATGTGCTGGCACGCTATCACGGCTAACAATCGCGTCAACACGGACAGGCAAAAGCGCCGCAGCTTCGCCACGCCGCTTTTGCCTGCCGGTTACGCGAAACGTTAGCGCCCTGCAAGCATCATCAATCGCTTAAATCAACAGAAGAGGAAACTCAACATGCCACTACCACTAATACCCGTACTCTTGTGGGGCGGAGCAGCACTTTTGGCAGCCACTGGAATTAAAAAAGGCGTGGATGCCTCCAACGATTTTGACAAAGCCAAAGAGATTGGGGAGGCTGCCCAGCAGCGCCATGAGAAAGCATTAACCAAACTAGACAAAAATCGCGCTGCTACGCAGCGCGATTTGGAACATTTGAGCGAATTAAAAATCCGCGTATTTACCACGCAAATAAAGTACTTAGTCGATGCTCTGAAAAAGGGCCGAAGCAAAATCTCAGACTTCAATCTTGAAATCTCGACTGATCAGTTGAATGAGTATGAGCGTCTGGTTCTTGGGTCGTTTGAAATTGAGAAAGGCTTAGCATCTGGTGCCGTAGGTGGCGCACTGGCTGCAATGGGGGCTTACGGCACTGTTGGCACAGTTGCGACCGCATCAACAGGTGCTGCCATATCTGGTTTAAGTGGTGTTGCAGCAACCAATGCCACGCTGGCATGGCTTGGAGGTGGAGCGCTCAGCGCGGGAGGATTCGGCATGGCAGGCGGCATGGTTGCGCTTGGTGGCATCGCCCTAGGCCCGGCTCTCGCCATCGGCGGTTTCATGATGGCCGGCAAGGCAGAAAAAGCAGTCACTGAAGCTCGTAGCTACGAAGCTGAAGTTGATGTGGCTATCGCGGAGATAGAAAAGGCTTCCATTGGACTAAAGGCCATTAGATCCAATGCCGCAGAGCTACAAAATGTCATTGAGCGCTTGGTTGATACTTTTGAAAAAATCAAAGTACCAAATGCTAATGATGAAGCAGCTTTTCAAAGAATGGTTATGGTCGGAAAGGGTATTAAAGAAGTATTGGAGATAAAGATCATGAGCCAAGATGGCAAAGCCATTAATGGCCTTGATGCAAGTTATTCCGGCTTTCTTGAAATCACCGGCTCAGAGGTGGCATGATGCCTCCCATCAAAAAGGCAGCTACGGTTTTAAAGCATGCGCCATCAATTAGTTTGAGTGCAGCACAGGAGTCTGTGCAAACGCTGTACGGCGCGTATCTCGATTATAAAAAAGTCGTCGCAGTCGAAGAAACAAAGCGCGAAGCAATCAAATCCTGGAGGGATACAAAGCTCACTGAATTGACAAACCAGAGAGAGATTCTGGAGCTTTTCTTGAAAGAAACTTTCAAGGAAAGGGGAATGGTCATTGAGGGCTTTTTTGACACACTGGATAAAGCAATCGAAACAGGCAACGATAGTTTGTTAGAAAAATCCATTGATGGAATTTTGTCTATTGCTAGGCAATCGCCGCTACTTGAGGCGAAGGCTCTTATGGACGCGATGAAAAATCCGGATGTAAAAGTGATTGATATATAAGGAATTGACATGCCTGTCCCACCACCTCCGAGGACTTACGTTTGCCCTTCTTGCGGTTGGTCAAAAACGACCGCGCCACGCAGCGACGCGTTATGTCAAAACGATGTATTTGGCAGTTGTCCGCAATGCGGGCATATTCCGCTTGATGTTCGAAAAGCATCTTCGGTTGCTGTGTTATTTACGAAATTCACTGACACATTATCGCGTTTTCGCTAACCCGGCAGTCCACACGGACGCTGCGCAATAAAGCCGCGCAGCGCCGGTGACTTCTACGTTAGTCCTTCCCCCGGTTTTCCCTCGTTTCGGTTCTGGGGTAACATCGCCAGCAGTGGCTCTGGTGGCGGCCTGTAGCCTTGCCTGTAGCCCGCTCTGGTGGCGGCTTGCAGGCCAGTGGTTTTCGTGCCTTCGTGGCTGTGTCGGTCAACCCGGCTGCGGCAGGCGTTTTAGTGGCGTGGCAGCGCCAGCGGCGTGCGTCCAGTGGGCGCCGGGTTCCGTGGTCTGCCACTGCCCGTGGCCCGGCCAAATGGTCGGGTCTAACATCGCGCTTCACCGGACTGCCTGCGGCAGCCGGTGAGCTTTACGTTAGGCCCACTAGGTGTCGCATCCCCGATGATTGTATAGACTCGAAGCGTTATCCGTTGTTCATCGCTCGTGAGGCGATGAGGGCGCTGGTGTACGATCTGACGCAAGCTCAAGGAGAGTCTACATGATGATAGCCCTGCACAAGAACGCGCGCACCACGCCCGCCATCCGCGCAGAAATCGCTGCCAGCAGCGCCAGTGCCGCCAGCCTAGCCCAGCGCTTTGGCATCACCCCAGCCACGGTCTACAAGTGGAAAAATCGCAGCAGCGTGCAGGACGG
>Ga0208100_100346_pt1 | contig 18969 bp, 18 predicted proteins | sample SubbioR11_8A_Aug_FD_184817 | JGI IMG/M metagenome (GOLD analysis project Ga0208100, IMG submission 184817) | Serpentinite rock and fluid subsurface biosphere microbial communities from McLaughlin Reserve, California, USA - CR11_8A_Aug (SPAdes) | ecosystem: Environmental > Terrestrial > Deep... | reverse complement strand
CCGTCCTGCACGCTGCTGCGATTTTTCCACTTGTAGACCGTGGCTGGGGTGATGCCAAAGCGCTGGGCTAGGCTGGCGGCACTGGCGCTGCTGGCAGCGATTTCTGCGCGGATGGCGGGCGTGGTGCCCGTGCTGTCGACGAGCACCCGTTGGAGCTCTTGGGGCTGGATCAGCTTGAGCGCCACGGCCACGTTGACGGTTTGCGCCAGCAGTTCTTCTACGCCTTCGTCGCCCAAGAGTTGGCGAAACTTGACCAAGGTGCTGGCATCGCATGGCCGGCGGTGTTCAAAGTAGGCCTGTCCCGAGAAGAACTGCCAAGTCGGGGTCTCGCCCCAGCGCTCGACCACGCCTTCGTCGGATTCGTTGAAGGCGTGCTTGAGGTAGAGCAGCGCAATCATGATGCGCAGCGCCACCCGGGGACGACCGGCGTTGCTCTTGCGCCCGATCACGACCGGAGCTTCGCCAAAGAGATCCAGATCGGGCATAGCCACACCGGCACGGGCTTTGCGCACGAACAGGTGCGCGACCGAGGCTTCAATCTGCTGCCACGGCATACGCGAAGACAGCACCGCCAGCGGGTGGCGCAGATCGATCATGTGGTCGATGCGTGAGCGGAAGAAATCATCGGTGGCGGGACAGGTGAGCATGAAAAACTCCCAGAAATCAACGCATAGGCGAATCAAACTGGGGGAAATTTTACCAGAAAATAGCTGGTTTTGCAAGGTAATTCAAGGAGTTGGGGATTTTTCATGGGCGACTAAATAGGGATCATGATAAAACGTTAAATGGCTTGTATTCACTATAGTTTGAAGTATGGATTGACCAGCTGATCTACCAGTGCATGCAATGCTTCGCGCATTTGTGCTTCGCTTACTTCCATCAGCAGTCCATCTTCAAATGCATCTTGTGCAATCTGTTTAATTTCATCAAAATTCTCTGTCATGACTTTTACTTTTTCGGTGCATGAGACCACAGACCCGTCATCACGACACCATTTGGGCCACTGGTTAGTTGTCACATCCCGGACGATCATATGGGCGTTTATGGAACAGATCAGGGCGAGAAGTGTACCATTCTTTCATGGCTTGCATCGGCGTTTTGCTCTTCAACCCAGATTGTCCATTAGCCGTTTTTCGTGATTTTGAGGCAAGCTGTGAGCCTTCGTCTCGGCGCTGGGGCGAGGTCGGTTCTAATGGATACCATTAGAGAAAGCCATTGTGGATCAGTAGGATAGGGGATGGGTCATGGCGGGTTCGGTGCTAAAGGGGGAAGGGTTTGCGGTCAGCTTCAGCAACCGCGAGGTCACGGCATGGGGCGGTCTGGCGCTGTTCAGGCAGATGCTCGACAGCATGGCGTTCCGGGAGGCGGCAGCGGGCTGGGGATTGCCGGAGCCGAAGTCGAACCGGGGCTATGCGCCGCTGCAACTGATCGAGCAGTTCATCGTCTCGATCTGGTGCGGCGCCTGCCGGTTCGCGCACGCTGAAACGGTGCGCATGGACAGTACGCTGGTGCGGCTGTTTGGCTGGACGAAAGCCGCCGGCCACAAGGCCATCATGCGCTTGTTTGGCCGCTTCGACATGCTCGCCAACGAACGGGTACAGGCTGAGGCCTACCGCTGGTTCTTCGGCAAGATCGGCGCCTTGAAGCAGGTGACGCTGGATGTGGATTCCACCGTCATCACCCGCAACGGCGAACAGGGCGGTGCCGCCCGTGGCTACAACCCCGACCGGCACGGGCGCGCCAGCCATCACCCGCTGCTGGCCTTTGTCGCCAAAGCGCGGCTGGTGGCCAATTTCTGGCTGCGGCCAGGCAATGCGCACAGTGCCAACAACATCCTGCAGTTTCTCGAATCGACCCTGCACCATCTGGGCAACAAGGTGCTCGGTCTGCTGCGCGCCGACAGCGGTTTCTTCGACGAGGCCGTTATGGCAGCCCTGGAGGGCAAGCGGATTCCCTACATCATCGCCGCCCGGCTGACCCAGCCGCTGCAACGGACGATCTACCAGGCCAGCGGCTGGTGGGCGCTGGAAAAAGGATTGGAGCTGGCCGAACTGCGTTACCGGGCGACCGGCTGGGAAACCGAGCGGCGCATCATCGTGGTCCGTCAGTCGGTCAAACGCAAAACGGCGCCCGGCAAGACGCTGTCGCTGTTTGCCGACGACCCGGACATTCAGGGCTGGCGCTATGGGGCCTTTGTGACCAGTCTCGACCTGCCGATGGTCGAGGTCTGGCGCACCTATCGGGGCAGGGCCGACTGCGAGAACCGGATCAAGGAGCTGAAGGCGGATTTCGGTCTGGACGCCTTCAACATGCGGGACTTCTGGGCCACGGAAGCGGCCTTGGGCTTTGCCATGCTTGCCTACAACCTGATGAGTCTGTTTCGTCAGGCCGTCTTGCGCTCCAGAATCCAGCATACGCTGTCCACCCTGCATGGCCTGGTGCTGGCCATCGGCGGCTCGTGGCACCAGGACGCCAGCCAGAACCGCCTGATGCTTTCCGTACCCCGTCGAAAACGCGCCTGGTTCTCCGGACTCTGGGCCAACGCTTCCGCTCCGCCTGTCATCCAGGGGCTGAAAAATGGCTAATGGATTATTTGGGATCAAAAGACATCTTCGCTCACCCCCGCCGCCACGGCGCCAGTGCCGTCAAATCAATGATACGTGACTTGGGCAGCGCTGGCCGCTGCGGCTTGGCTGCGCGCTGGCGCTCGCGGTAGGCGCGCTGGCGTTCAGCTGCTGTTTTGGCTGCGCCGGTGGGTGGTCGGCCACGGCGGGGCTTGGGCGCTGGCACGGTGGCCTCGGAAATTGCGAGGGCATCGGCGGTGATGGGCGCGGCGATGGGCGCGGCGATGGGCGCGGCGGTGAGGGTGTCCATGCCCCTATTTTACGTTACTGCGTTACGGTAAGTCAAGCGGTTTACGTGACGAAGTGACGATAAAGAGACAGGCAACCGCCGCTCTGTTTGCCCCCTTGCCCGCTGCCGTAGGCGGCACGGTCTCAGGGGTTTCCGGCGCTTGGCGCCGGGTCGGCGGCTTCGAGGTGCATGGGGTGTCGGGGCGTAGCCCTGACTGTGACCGCGTAGCAGGGAACAACGGCGGCTCAGATCAGCGCGCCAGCGCTGGCTGCCCGCCCTACCTTGCACCGGTATTTGTGCGGGAGTTTTTGCGAGGAATTACGAAATGCAGCATCGAAGCTCGCTGTAAGCCCGCTATGCGCCTGCTTGAAAGCCTGCTGTGTGCTTTTGTTTTTGCCTGTTTAGTGCCTAGCGTTGCCTGTTTGGAGCCTGTGTAGCTGCCATGTGTGTGCTTGCTTTGGAGCCTGCTTAAAGCCAGCCGATGCCTGCTGTTGCCTGTCTCTGCCTGCTCGAAGCCTAAAAAGCTGCTCAGATTGCAGCCTGCTTGCTGCTTATTGATGCCTGCTGTTGCTTAGTTAGCGCTTGTGCGTTGCTTTTTTGAAGCATGCTTAAAGCCTATTGACAGGTTCCGGGGATAGTCTCTAGAATATGACCAACCTTGAGGCTGCTATGAACACCGAAACCGACCTGACCCAGCTGCCGCCGCGCGAGAAACCGGCAAAGCGCGACCTGACCAAGCCGCCAAACCGCGAGGCTACAAAGCTGGCTCGGCTGATACCGCATCTGCCGCGCATCGAGGAAGCGAGGCGGTTAGGCTGGCGCATCCCTGAGATTCAAGAAACGCTTGCCGAAGAGCTGGGGCTTGAGGCGATGAGTAATGCGGCTTTCCGTGTGCTGCTTGCTACAGCGCAGCGCCGGGTTGCTGTTCAAGCTGCCGCGCCTGTAGATCCCGCTGAGGATGCCCAGCCCCGTGATCTGACCGCGCCGCCGCCCGGTCGAGAGCCTAAAAAGCTGGCTCGGCTGATACCGCATCTGCCGCGTATTGATCAGGCGATGAGCATGGGTTGGCGTCTGAGCGAGATTCAAAAGTCACTGCCTGCGGAGCTTGGCGTTGGCTCATTGAGTGAGAGCGCCTTTAGAGCGATGGTCTCCACCGCCCGCCGCCGTGCCGCTTCCCAAGCTGCCGCGCCTGCCGCGCCTGCTCCAGCCGCTCCACCCGCTCCACCCGCTCCACCCGCTCCACCCGCTCCACCCGCTCCACCCGCTCCAGCCCCAGCCCGCAGCGTTGATGAAAAAATGGCCCTACTGCGTGCTGACCATGCGCGCCGGGCGGCTGCTCAAGCTGCGGAGCTTGCTGCTGAATCGGGTGGCGTTGCGCCGGTGGCCGTGGCGGTTGCACCTGCACCTGTTGCAGTGCCCGCGCCCGCTGCTGTTGTGGCTGCGCCGGTGGCCCCTGTGGTTCGCGCTGCGCCAGTGCCTGCCCCGGCTCAAAAGCCTACCCCGGCTGCTTCTGGCACCCTAACCCGAAGCGAGAAGCTGGCTCAAATGAGGGCGCTGCAGCTTGCAGCGCCTGAGCCCACCGACCCGTCTTTGATTGCCGCGCTGCGGGTGCGCAAGGGCTGGCTCAGGCCCGATAGCTCGATAGTGGATAAAGCAGCGGTTGAGGGGCTTAAGAAGCTCGGTGTGCTTCTGTGCCCGCCGCCTGACCCCGAAGGAAAGTCAATTCCCGCAAAGCTGTTTAACGAGATTGCCGCTGAATACCTGAAGACGGTGCCGCAAACGCGGCTGCTCATAGAAGAGTCCGCGGTTGAACATCAGGCATTTTGGGATGCCGATCAGCCCTACATAGATCAGTCCGACGAGGATATTCACGAAGAGATGGTTACGGCAATCAAGATGGCCAATGCCGATCGGCTACGGGCTGCAAGGGCCAAGGCATCGGCTGGCTCCTGAGCGGTTTGGGGCCGTGCTGGCCCGGGTGAATCGAAAAAGTTGCGTCCTGTCCTGCTGCTTACCTCAGTAGGTGTGACCAACTTTTTTTCGAGGAACCTAAACCATGCTTGACCTTACCCGCCCGCCGCCGGATTGCCCGGCGTCTGCAACGCGGCGCATTGAACTGCATTCGCGCATCACTGTTGACCCCAAAACCGGGTATTCGCCTGAACTCAAGGCGCGTGTAGAAGCTGAGATTGCTCGGGGTAAGACGTTTGAGCCGCTGGCGGCTACGGATGGCGATGACGCCATACCGCCGCGCCCCGAGCTTGACCCACTAGACGCCTTGGAGCACGACCAGCCTTCTATCGACCTTGTGCTGCCCGGACTCGCAGCCGGGTCGGTGGGTAGCATCATCTCGCCGGGTGGGGCGGGCAAGTCGATTTTGGCGCTTGAGCTTTCGCTTCTGATCACTACCGGCTTTGACCTGAGCGGCTTTGCTGCTGGCGGCACCTACAAGCGCGGCGCAGTCGGCATAGCGGCAGCAGAAGACCCCGTGCCAGCAATCGCGCAGCGGTTGCGGTCCATAGGCAGGGGTCGTCTCAGAAAACGGAAAATAAAGCACGCTAAGGCGTCGCCGCCCCTGCCAGGCTTGCCCCGCCCTGTAGTGACGCGATCAACGGGCAGGAAACATTCCCCTTTCGTGCATGGCAGGCGCACACGAGTTCAGACAGCACGGTTTCCATGCGCGCCAAGTCGGCCATCTTCTCGCGCACGTCCTTGAGCTTGTGCTCGGCCACGCTGCTGGCTTCCTCGCAGTGGGTGCCATCGTCGAGCCGCAGCAGCTCGGCGATTTCATCCAGGCTGAAGCCCAACCGCTGAGCGGATTTCACGAACCGCACCCGCGTTACATCCGCCTCCCCATAGCGGCGGATGCTGCCGTAAGGCTTGTCCGGCTCGGGCAGCAAGCCCTTGCGCTGATAGAACCGGATCGTCTCCACATTGACGCCGGCCGCCTTGGCAAAAACGCCAATGGTTAGGTTCTCCAAAGTATTTTCCATATCGCTTGACTCCGTACATGAGTACGGAAGTAAGGTTACGCTATCCAATCCAAATTCAAAAGGCCAACGTATGTCTGAATCGCAAAACGGGCGCGGTGCGCTCTTCGCCGGCGGGCTGGCCGCCATCCTCGCTTCAACCTGCTGCCTAGGGCCGCTGGTACTGGTCGCCCTGGGCTTTAGCGGGGCCTGGATCGGCAACCTGACGGTGCTGGAGCCGTATCGGCCGATTTTCATTGGCGCGGCGCTGGTGGCGCTGTTCTTCGCCTGGAAGCGTATTTACCGGCCCGTGCAGGCGTGCAAGCCGGGCGAGGTCTGCGCGATTCCGCAGGTGCGCACCACCTACAAGCTGATTTTCTGGATCGTGGCCGTGCTGGTCCTGGTCGCGCTTGGATTTCCCTATGTCGTTCCCTTTTTCTATTAACCAGGAGTTCATCATGAAGAAACTGTTTGCCTCCCTTGCCCTCGCCGCCGTTGTTGCTCCCGTGTGGGCCGCTACCCAAACCGTCACGCTAGCGGTGCCCGGCATGACCTGCGCCGCCTGCCCGATTACCGTCAAGAAAGCGCTCTCCAAGGTCGAGGGCGTGAGCAAGGTCGATGTGGGCTTCGAGAAACGCGAGGCTGTCGTCACTTTCGACAACGCCAAGACCAGCGTGCCGAAGCTCACCAAGGCCACCGAAGACGCCGGCTATCCGTCCAGCGTCAAGCAGTGAGCCACTAAGCCAACATCAACAACGGGAGCCACATCATGGGACTGATGACTCGCATTGCCGATAAAACCGGCGCGCTCGGCAGCGTCGTTTCCGCGATGGGCTGCGCCGCCTGCTTCCCGGCGCTCGCCAGCTTTGGCGCGGCCATTGGGCTGGGCTCCTTGAGCCAGTACGAGGGCTTGTTCATCGGCCGCCTGCTGCCGCTGTTTGCCGCGCTGGCTTTCGTGGCGAACGCGCTGGGCTGGCTCAGTCATCGGCAATGGCTGCGCAGCCTGCTCGGCATGATCGGGCCGGCCATCGTGTTCGCGGCCACAGTCTGGCTGCTCGGCAACTGGTGGACGGCGAACCTGATGTACGTCGGCCTGGCCTTGATGATTGGGGTGTCGATCTGGGACTTCGTGTCGCCGGCGCATCGCCGCTGCGGCCCGGATGGTTGCGAACTCCCTGCGAAACACGGCTGACCGTGCTAGACGGCGGCCCACACGAATAAGGAACGATGGTATGACCACTCTCAACATCACCGGCATGACCTGCGACTCGTGCGCGGTTCACGTCAAGGACGCCCTGGAGAAAGTCCCCGGTGTGCGCTCGGCGGAAGTGTCCTACGCCAAGGGCAGCGCCCGGCTCGCTATCGAGGCCGGCACGTCACCCGACGCGCTGACGGCCGCTGTGGCCAGACTAGGTTATCGGGCCACGCTCGCCGATGCGCCCGTGGCTCCGGCGGACGGCGGATTGCTCGGCAAGGTGCGCGAATGGCTGGGCAGTGATGACAAGGCTGGCGGGGATGCTGGCAAGCTCCATATCGCCGTGATCGGCAGCGGCGGGGCCGCAATGGCGGCGGCACTGAAGGCCGTCGAGCAGGGCGCACGCGTCACGCTGATCGAGCGCGGCACCATTGGCGGCACCTGCGTCAATGTCGGCTGCGTGCCGTCGAAGATCATGATCCGCGCCGCCCACGTTGCCCACCTGCGCCGGGAAAGCCCGTTCGACAATGGCATCCAAGCGGTAGCGCCGGTCATCCAGCGCACGGCGCTGCTGGCCCAGCAGCAGGCCCGTGTCGATGAACTACGCCACGCCAAATACGAAGGCATCCTGGAGGGCAATCCAGCCATTACCGTGCTGCGCGGCGCAGCCCGCTTCAAAGACAGCCGCAGCCTGGTCGTGCAACTCAACGACGGCGGCGAGCGCGTGGTGGCATTCGACCGCTGTCTGGTCGCCACCGGCGCGAGTCCGGCTGTGCCGCCGATTCCTGGCCTGAAAGATACGCCTTACTGGACTTCCACTGAGGCACTGGTCAGCGAGACTATCCCTAAGCGCCTGGCCGTAATTGGCTCATCGGTGGTTGCGCTGGAGCTGGCGCAGGCGTTCGCCCGACTCGGAGCGAAGGTGACGATCCTGGCGCGCAGCACGCTGTTCTTCCGCGAAGACCCGGCCATCGGCGAAGCCGTCACGGCCGCATTCCGCATGGAGGGCATCGAGGTGAGGGAACACACCCAGGCCAGCCAGGTCGCCTATATCAATGGTGAAGGGGACGGCGAATTCGTGCTCACCACGGCGCACGGCGAACTGCGCGCCGACAAGCTGCTGGTCGCCACCGGCCGCGCGCCCAACACGCGCAACCTGGCGCTGGATGCGGCGGGCGTCACGCTCAACCCGCAAGGCGCGATCGTCATCGACCCCGGCATGCGGTCCAGCGTGGAACACATCTACGCGGCCGGCGACTGCACCGATCAGCCGCAGTTCGTCTATGTGGCGGCAGCGGCCGGCACCCGTGCCGCGATCAACATGACCGGAGGTGACGCATCTCTGAACCTGACCGCGATGCCGGCCGTGGTGTTCACCGACCCGCAAGTGGCGACCGTGGGCTACAGCGAGGCGGAAGCGCACCACGATGGCATCGAGACCGACAGCCGCACCCTCACGCTGGACAACGTGCCGCGCGCACTCGCCAACTTCGACACACGCGGCTTCATCAAGCTGGTCGTTGAAGAAGGCAGCGGACGACTGATCGGCGTGCAGGCGGTCGCGCCGGAAGCGGGCGAGCTGATCCAGACCGCTGCGCTGGCGATTCGCAACCGCATGACGGTGCAGGAACTGGCCGACCAGTTGTTTCCCTACCTGACGATGGTCGAGGGCTTGAAGCTCGCGGCGCAGACCTTCAACAAGGATGTGAAGCAGCTTTCCTGCTGCGCCGGGTGAGAAAAAGGAGGTGTTCGATGAACGCCTACACGGTGTCCCGGCTGGCCCTTGATGCCGGGGTGAGCGTGCATATCGTGCGCGACTACCTGCTGCGCGGACTGCTGCGGCCGGTGGCGTGCACGCCAGGCGGCTACGGCCTGTTCGACGAGGCTGCCTTGCAGCGGCTGTGCTTCGTGCGGTCCGCCTTCGAAGCGGGCATCGGCCTCGATGCGCTGGCGCGGCTGTTCCGGGCGCTGGATGCAGCGGACGGTGGCGAAGCGGCCACGCAGCTTGCCGTGCTGCGCCAGTTCGTCGAACGCCGGCGCGAAGCGTTGGCCGATCTGGAAGCGCAGTTGGCCACCCTGCCGACCGAGCCGGCACAGCACGCGGAGAGTCTGCCATGAACGGCCCGGAACGCCTGCCGACCAAGACACGCAAGCCGTTCACCGGCTACCTGTGGGGCGCGCTGGCCGTGCTCACCTGTCCCTGCCATTTGCCGATTCTCGCCGTTGTGCTGGCCGGAACGACCGCCGGCGCATTCATCGGGGAGCATTGGGGTATTGCAGCCCTCACGCTGACCGGCTTGTTCGTGCTGTCCGTGACGCGGCTACTGCGGGCCTTCCGGGGCGGATCATGACGACCTCGCACCCCGCCGGATGGACGGCGACCGAGTTGGCGCAGGCGGTTGTGCGCGGGCAACTTGAGCTGCATTACCAGCCGATAGTCGATCTGCGCAGTGACCAGATTGTCGGTGCGGAAGCCCTGTTGCGCTGGCGTCATCCGACGCTCGGGCTGCTGCCGCCCGGCCAGTTCCTGCCTGTGGTCGAATCGTCCGGCCTGATGCCGGAAATCGGTGCCTGGGTGCTGGGCGCAGCCTGCCGCCAGATGCGCGAGTGGCGGAAGCTGGCGTGGCAACCGTTCCGGCTGGCCGTCAATGTTTCGGCGAGCCAAGTGAGACCGGGTTTCGACGGGTGGGTAAAGGACATGCTGGCTGATGCCGAGTTGCCCGCCGAGTCTCTTGAAATCGAGCTGACCGAATCGGTCGCATTCGGTAATCCGGCGATCTTCCCCGCCCTGGAAGCCTTGCGACAGATCGGTGTGCGCTTCGCCGCCGATGACTTCGGCACCGGCTATTCCTGCCTGCAACACCTGAAGTGCTGCCCGATTACTACGCTCAAGATCGACCAGTCCTTCGTCGCCGGACTCGTCGCCGATCACCGCGACCGAACCATCGTGCGCTCCGTGATTCAGCTTGCGCACGGGCTGGGCATGGACGTGGTGGCCGAGGGCGTGGAAACGCCGACCAGTCTCGCACTGTTGCGGCAAGCGGAGTGCGATACGGGACAAGGCTTCCTGTTCGCCAAGCCAATGCCGGCGGCGGCATTCGCCGCCTTTGTCAGTCAATGGAGGGGTGCCACCATGAATGCAAATGATCCGACTGCCACCAGTTGCTGCGTGTGCTGCAAGGAAATCCCGCTCGATGCCGCCTTTACCCCGGAAGGCGTGGAGTATGTCGAGCACTTCTGCGGGCTGGAGTGCTATCAGCGCTTCCAGGCGCGGGCCAAGGCAGAGAACGAAACCGGTGCTGATCCGAACACCTGCGGCTCGCTGCCGTCAGACTCAGGCATACCCTAACCTGGCGTCAGATCGTCCGGCGCGGAAGCGTCAGAATAGAGCCGCCTCGCGAATTGTTTGACACAGCCCGTCAAAGGTCATAGATTTCTTCCTGACACATTTCCCTCAGGAGGATACCTTGCACGGTCAGCGCATCGGTTACGTCCGCGTCAGCACCTTCGACCAGAACCCGGAACGGCAACTGGAACAGATTCCGGTGGACAAGGTGTTCACCGACAAGGCGTCGGGCAAGGATACCCGGCGGCCCGAACTGGAACGGCTGCTCGCCTTCGTGCGCGAAGGCGACACGGTGGTGGTGCACAGCATGGATCGTCTGGCACGCAACCTCGACGACCTGCGCCGCCTGGTGCAGAGCCTCACCCGGCGCGGCGTGCGCATCGAATTCGTGAAAGAGCATTTGACCTTCACCGGCGAGGACTCGCCGATGGCGAACCTGATGCTCTCGGTGATGGGCGCGTTCGCCGAGTTCGAGCGCGCTCTGATCCGCGAGCGTCAGCGCGAGGGTATTGCGCTCGCCAAGCAACGCGGAGCTTACCGTGGCAGGAAGAAATCCCTGTCGTCTGAGCGTATTGCCGAACTGCGCCAACGTGTCGAGGCTGGCGAGCAAAAGACCAAGCTGGCTCGTGAATTCGGAATCAGTCGCGAAACCCTGTATCAATACTTGAGAACGGATCAGTAAATATGCCACGTCGTTCAATCCTGTCCGCCGCCGAGCGGGAAAACCTGCTGGCGTTGCCGGACTCCAAGGACGACCTGATCCGACATTACACATTCAGCGATACCGACCTCTCGATCATCCGACAGCGGCGCGGGCCAGCCAATCGGCTGGGCTTCGCGGTGCAGCTCTGCTACCTGCGCTTTCCAGGCGTCATCCTGGGCGTCGATGAACCGCCGTTCCCGCCCTTGTTGAAGCTGGTCGCCGAGCAGCTCAAGGTCGGCGTCGAAAGCTGGGACGAGTACGGCCAGCGGGAGCAGACCCGGCGCGAGCACCTGGTCGAGCTGCAAACCGTGTTCGATTTCCGGCCCTTCACCATGAGCCATTACCGGCAGGCCGTCCAGATGCTGACCGAGCTGGCGATGCAAACCGACAAGGGCATCGTGCTGGCCAGCGCCTTGATCGAGCACCTGCGGCGGCAGTCGGTCATTCTGCCCGCGCTCAACGCCGTCGAGCGGGCGAGTGCCGAGGCGATCACCCGCGCCAACCGGCGCATCTACGACGCCTTGGCCGAACCATTGGCGGACGTGCATCGCCGTCGCCTTGATGACTTGCTCAAGCGCCGGGACAACGGCAAGGCGACCTGGTTGGCCTGGCTGCGCCAGTCACCGGCCAAGCCGAATTCGCGCCACATGCTGGAGCACATCGAACGCCTCAAGGCGTGGCAGGCACTCGACCTGCCTTCCGGCATCGAGCGGCTGGTTCACCAGAACCGCCTGCTCAAGATCGCCCGCGAAGGCGGCCAGATGACACCCGCTGACCTGGCCAAGTTCGAGCCGCAGCGGCGTTACGCCACCCTCGTTGCGCTGGCCATCGAGGGCATGGCCACCGTCACCGACGAAATTATCGACCTGCATGACCGTATCCTGGGCAAGCTGTTCAACGCCGCCAAGAACAAGCATCAGCAGCAGTTCCAGGCATCGGGCAAAGCCATCAATGCCAAGGTGCGCCTGTACGGGCGCATCGGCCAGGCGCTGATCGACGCCAAGCAATTGGGCCGCGACCCGTTCGCTGCCATCGAGGCCGTCATGTCCTGGGACGCCTTCGCCGAGAGCGTCACCGAGGCGCAGAAACTCGCACAGCCCGAGGACTTCGATTTCCTGCACCGCGTCGGCGAAAGCTACGCCACGCTGCGCCGCTACGCGCCGGAATTCCTTGCCGTGCTCAAGCTGCGGGCCGCGCCCGCCGCCAAGGACGTGTTCGACGCCATCGAAGTGCTGCGCAACATGAACAGCGACAACGCCCGCAAGGTGCCCGCCGATGCGCCGACCGGCTTCATCAAGCCGCGCTGGCAGAAGCTGGTGATGACCGACACCGGAATCGACCGGCGCTACTATGAACTGTGCGCCCTGTCGGAACTCAAGAACTCCCTGCGCTCGGGCGACATCTGGGTGCAGGGTTCGCGCCAGTTCAAGGACTTCGAGGACTACCTGGTGCCGCCCGCGAAATTCGCCAGCCTCAAGCTGGCCAGCGAATTGCCGCTGGCCGTGGCCACCGATTGCGACCAGTACCTGCATGACCGGCTGACGCTGCTGGAAACGCAGCTCGCCACCGTCAACCGCATGGCGACGGCCAACGAGCTGCCCGACGCCATCATCACCGAGTCGGGTCTGAAGATCACGCCACTCGATGCGGCGGTGCCCGACACCGCGCAGGCACTGATCGACCAGACGGCGATGATCCTGCCGCACGTCAAGATCACCGAACTGCTGCTGGAAGTGGACGAGTGGACAGGCTTTACCCGTCACTTCGCGCACCTGAAATCGGGCGACCTGGCCAAGGACAAGAACCTGTTGCTGACCACGATCCTGGCCGACGCGATCAACCTGGGCCTGACCAAGATGGCCGAGTCCTGCCCCGGCACGACCTACGCCAAGCTCGCCTGGCTGCAAGCCTGGCACATCCGCGACGAAACTTACTCGACGGCGCTGGCCGAGCTGGTCAACGCGCAGCTCCGCCACCCGTTCGCCGAGCATTGGGGCGACGGCACCACGTCATCGTCAGACGGCCAGAATTTTCGCACCGGCAGCAAAGCCGAGAGCACCGGCCACATCAACCCGAAATACGGCAGCAGCCCAGGGCGGACGTTCTACACCCACATCTCCGACCAGTACGCGCCGTTCCACACCAAGGTGGTCAACGTCGGCGTGCGCGATTCGACCTACGTGCTCGACGGCCTGCTGTACCACGAATCCGACCTGCGCATCGAGGAGCACTACACCGACACGGCAGGCTTCACCGATCACGTCTTCGCGCTGATGCACCTGCTGGGCTTCCGCTTCGCCCCGCGCATCCGCGACCTGGGCGACACCAAGCTCTACATCCCGAAGGGCGATGCCGCCTACGAGGCATTGAAACCGATGATCGGCGGCACCCTCAACATCAAACACGTCCGCGCCCACTGGGACGAAATCCTGCGGCTGGCCACGTCGATCAAGCAGGGCACGGTGACAGCCTCCCTCATGCTCAGGAAGCTCGGTAGCTACCCGCGCCAGAACGGCCTGGCCGTCGCGCTGCGCGAGTTGGGCCGCATCGAGCGCACGCTGTTCATCCTGGACTGGCTGCAAAGCGTCGAGCTGCGCCGCCGCGTGCATGCCGGGTTGAACAAGGGCGAGGCGCGCAACGCGTTGGCCCGTGCCGTGTTCTTCAACCGCCTGGGCGAAATCCGCGACCGCAGTTTCGAGCAGCAGCGCTACCGGGCCAGCGGCCTCAACCTGGTGACGGCCGCCATCGTGTTGTGGAACACGGTCTATCTGGAACGGGCCGCGAACGCCCTGCGTGGCCACGGTCAGGTCGTCGATGACGCGCTGTTGCAATACCTGTCGCCCCTCGGCTGGGAGCACATCAACCTGACCGGTGATTACCTCTGGCGCAGCAGCGCCAAGATCGGCGCGGGCAAGTTCAGGCCGCTGCGGCCGCTGCAACCGGCTTAGCGTGCTTTATTTTCCGTTTTCTGAGACGACCCCAGGCAGAGACCACCTGACGCCTGAGCAGCGGCAGGTGTTTGGGCGGGCTATCACCATCGAGCCGCTGGCAGGCATGAAGGTCAACATCATGCAGCGCAAGTGGTTCAACTTCTTTATGCGGTTCGCGGAAGGAAAACGCATCGTCTTCTTGGACACGCTCAGGTGCATCCATCTGCTGGAGGAAAACGACAGCGGGCAGATGGCAGACTTGATCGGCACGATGGGGATGATCTCGACGCAGACCGGGTGCGCGCTGGTGTTCCTGCACCACACCAGCAAGTCCTCAGCGATCAACGGGCAGGGCGGCGAGCAGCAGGCGGCTAGGGGTTCGTCGGTGCTCACGGACAACATTAGGTGGCAAGCGTTTTTGGCGGGCTGCACGAAGGCTGAGGCCAAAGAGCACGACATTGAGGAGGCAAGACGCGGGTTTTTCGTCAGGGTCGGCATCAGCAAACAAAACTTCGGGGTGCCTGTGCCCGAGGTTTGGATGCGTAGGGTTGACGGCGGCGTGCTCGTGCCAGCGCACCTCAAGACCACATCACAGGTCGCGTCGCGGCGTAGCGCAAAGAGCGGAGGGAAGCAGCGTGAAGAAAGCTGAACTGACCTTAACTCATGCCAGGCACGACCCGGCGCACTGCCTCGCGCCGGGCTTGTTTCGCAGTCTTGAGCGCGGCGAGCGCAAAAAACAGAAGCTCGATATTACGTACACCTATAGCGTCGGTGAAACCGCCCGGTTTACGTGCTTTGAGCCGCTGGGCTCTGATGATTTGAGGGTGCTACAGGGCTTGGTAGCAATGGCGGGCGCGGACGGAACCTCGCTCTCGCCAGAGCCGAAAACCGAGAACGGCCGGCATCTACGTGAACTCATCGACCCCAAGTTTGACGCATCAGGACAGCGTGCGTGCATGGTGCGGTCAGCGATGCGGCGGCTACTCGCAGAGATAGGGCTGTCTAGTGGCGGCAAGAGCATGGAAAACGTAGTCGCAAGCTTGCACCGCATGGCCAACGTCACAGTTCTGGTGAAAAAAGACTCGCGCCAGGCGTCGTTTCGCTTGCTGAGCTATGCGTTCGACTCACAAGACGGCGCGCTGCTGGTGGCGTTAAACCCGCAGCTTGCGGGCGTAGCGCTGGGCGACGTGAAAAAGCATGCACGCATCGAAATGTCAGAGGTCAGGGCACTGCACACGAGCCCTGCTCGGCTTATCCACCAGCGCTTGTGCGGCTGGATCAATCCCGGCAAGTCAGGAAAAGTTGAGGTGGACACGCTGTGCGGGTATGTCTGGCCCGAAGAAACCAACCCCGAGGCCATGAAGAAGCGCCGCCAAATAGCGCGGCGAGCGCTCAAGGAGCTGGCGGCGCTAGGCTGGACTGTGGACGAGTACGCGACAGACAAGTGGGAAATCAGGAGGCCCAAGCTGGACTGATCGGCCACCTCTTGGTGCGTACTTTCGCTACCCGACCCGTGTACTTTCGTTCCCGTACCCGTGTACTTTCGTTCCCGTACCCGTGTACTTTCGTTCCCGTACCCGTGTACTTTCGTTCCCGTACCCGTGTACTTTCGTTCCCGTACCCGTGTACTTTCGTTCCCCGCCCGTAGAGTGAAAAACGGGTTCCATCAAGACTCTTCAAGAGTCCTCAAGCATGCGCGGCACAGCCCCGCCGCCTTTTGGGCGTCGGGCTGGCCTTGCTTTGAACAGCCAAACAGCCAAACACCCCTCAAAAAAATAACCCACGAGCGCCCAGGTATTGGCCGCGCTTCGCGCGGGGGCTTGGGGGCAGTTGTCGGTATCTACCAAACCTTGAGCTAAAGCCAGCATCGAGCGGCTTTGGGCTGTGTCGGTGATCGTTGAGAGGGACGGCAAGCGGCAGGGTTTTCGCATCTTGTCTGAGTACGCCAGCGATGAGCGAGAGGGCAGGCTGTTCGTCGCCCTAAACCCCCGCATTGCTGAGGCTGTGGTCGGTGAGCGTCCGCACAGCAGGCTTTGCATGACTGAGATTCGAGGGCTCAAGACCGACCCGGCGCGACTGATGCACCAGCGTCTATGTGGCTGGATCGATCCCGGCAAGTCCGGGAGGGTGGAGCTAGACACGCTGTGCGGGTATGTCTGGCCTGATGAAGCCAACCCAAACACACTCAAGATGCGCCGTCAGGTGGCACGGCGGGCGCTCGACGAGTTGGCGACAGTAGGTTGGACGCTGGACGAGTACGCGCGGGGCAAGTGGGAGCTTAAACGGCCCAAAATGGACTGAATAAGCCCCGGCATATCTCTACCCAAACCCCGGCATATCTCTACCCAAACCCCGGCATATCTCTACCCGCCCGCAGAGTGAAAAACGGGTTCCATCCAAGATTCTCTAAGAATCTCAAGCATGCGCGGCACAGCCCCGCCGCCTTGAGGGCGTCGGGTTGGCCTTGCTTTGAACAGCCAAACACCCCTAAAAAAGAAAATCCACGAGCGCTCAGGTATTGGCCGCGCTTCGCGCGGGGGCTTGGGTGCAGGTGTCGGTATCTACCAAACCTTGAGCCAAAGCCAGCGCTTGGCAGCACCGCAGACCCGCCAGAACCGCGCTGGCGGCGTTTTTGGGGTGTGGATGGGGTTGGGGTAGCCAAGGCGCATGAAAAGCGCTTGCAGTACCTCTAATCGAGCCGCCATCCCCAGCCGTCCAGCGCGCGGGGATGGGCGGCGGCGGCGTGTTCCAGCCGCCCGATTGGTGCGCAGTTTCGTTCCCCAACCCGCGCAGTTTCGTTCCCCAACCCGCGCAGTTTCGTTCCCCAACCCGCGCAGTTTCGTTCCCGCCGCGCCCTATGAAAACCGGGCACTCTCAAGATTCCACAAAGAATCTCCAACATGCGCGGCACAGCCCCGCCGCCTTTTGGGCGTCGGGCTGGCCTTGCTCAAAAACCAAAAACCAAAAACCAAATATAGCTTTTTTGCAACTGCTACTTTTGAAACTTTCTTTTTTTGAGCAAAATCTCAAAAACCGGTTCCGCGAACGCCTACCGGGCCGCGCTTCGCGCGGGGGCTGGGGGCAGGGAAGAAACAGGGATACCGACACCTGCCCCCAAAACCCCCGCGCGAAGCGCGGCCACTACAGGGGCACGCCAACCACGTTGAACACCGCCAACACCACCGCCTGCCTCGCGCGAGACCGGGCGGCTCGATTGGAGGCCCGCTGAGCGCTTTTCGGGTGCAGTGGCTACCTCGGTGCAAACCGGGCCTCAAAAACGCCTCCTGAGCCCGTTTAAGGCCATTGCTGGGTCTGCGCTGGTGTTTATGGGGCCGACAGCATCGTTGATGCGCGACTTTGGCAGCGCTGGCCGCTGGGGCTTGGCTGCGCGCAGAGCGCTCGGCGGCTGTTTTGGCCGCGCCGGTGGGTGGTCGGCCACGGCGGGGTGCTGGCGCTGGCGCGGTGACCTCGGTTTTCGCTGGGGGCTCGGCGGCGGTGGGGTGGTGCTTTTGGCGGCGGTTGCTGGTCGTTTGTTTGTTTGTTTGTTACGCGTTACGATAATTCAAGTCTTTTTTGTCACGCGTTACGATAAAGCGACCAGCAACCGCCGGGGGCTGCTTGCAGGCCTGCGGCAGTGGCTGCGCTAGTGTTGGCTGCACCGACTCAAAGGCGCCCTGCTACCATCACCACCTGCCCCCTAGCCCCCGGCGCTTGCGCCGGACTGTGCCTAGGTGTGCAGATACGCTTGTTTGCTGCAGGCTAGGGGCGGCGCCAGCATTGGCGCTTGTTGTTCAAGCCCTACAACCACCCGGCGCCCGCCGTGTATGCACCACGTATGCGGGGCGATCTTGGCTTACTATGCCGCTTCGACTGCGGACTCGGGCCTTTGGAGGCTTGGCTTACAGGCGTTCTAAGTTGCCCTAAAACGCATACGTTGCGCATACATACTTGACAAAAACACACAGCATTCCAATATCTATAATCATAACCTATTGATTTGTATTGAATAACAGGGCCATAAATCCTTGGCAAGTACGGATTGAATCGGACACTGTGTAACATCCACCCCCTGCCCCACACTGCGCCAGACCGCACCATGACCCAGCCCCCCCCCCCCGCCGGCGCCGCCACGCTCGCCTTCGACGTGCTGATCGTCGGCAGCGGCTTGGCCGGCTTGGCCACCGCGCTGCTGTTGCCCAGCCACTTGCGCATCGCCATCCTGACCAAGCGCACCATCGAAGACGGCTCCAGCGGCTGGGCGCAAGGCGGCATCGCCGCCGTGCTGGCCGCCGACGACAGCTTCCAAGCCCATATCGACGACACGCTGGTGGCCGGCGCCGGCTTGTGCGATCTTGAAGCCACCCGCTTCACGGTCGAGAACGCGCCTGCGGCCATCGACTGGCTGCGCCAGATGGGCACCCGCTTCACCCTGCACGAGGGTGAGCTGCACCTGACGCGCGAGGGCGGCCACAGCCACCGGCGCATCGTGCACGCCGCCGACGCCACCGGCGCGGCGGTGCAGCAAACGCTGATCGAGCGCGTGCGCGCCGCCCCCAACATCCACGTGTTCCAGACCCACAACCTGGTGGACTTGATCCTGAGCGACCGCCACGCCAGCACACCCACTTGGCCCAGCCGGCGCTGCTTGGGCGCCTACGCATTTGACGAAAGCGCCGACGAGGTGCAGGCCTTCGTGGCCCCGCACACCGTGCTGTGCACCGGCGGCGCGGGCAAGGTGTATCTGTACACCTCGAACCCCGACACCGCCACCGGCGACGGCATCGCCGCCGCTTGGCGCGCCGGCTGCCGCGTGGCCAACATGGAATTCATCCAGTTCCACCCCACCTGCCTGTACCACCCCAAGGCCAAGAGCTTTTTGATCAGCGAAGCGGTGCGCGGCGAAGGTGGCCGGCTGCTGCTGCCCGCAGCACACGGTGGACGCCGCTTCATGCCCGAGCACGACCCACGCGCCG
>Ga0208100_100344_pt1 | contig 18999 bp, 12 predicted proteins | sample SubbioR11_8A_Aug_FD_184817 | JGI IMG/M metagenome (GOLD analysis project Ga0208100, IMG submission 184817) | Serpentinite rock and fluid subsurface biosphere microbial communities from McLaughlin Reserve, California, USA - CR11_8A_Aug (SPAdes) | ecosystem: Environmental > Terrestrial > Deep... | reverse complement strand
GACAGCGGCGCGCCGGCGGTGCTGCTCGGCCGTTCGACCCACAACACGGTGCGCCTGGCCGACGCCAGCCACATCGTGCTGCGCAATTTCGAGATCGACGGCCGCAACCTCGGCGGCGCCGGCATCGCCGCGCAGGGGCCGGGGCCGGCGCACAACATCACGATCGAGAACCTGCGCATCCGCGGCGTCGGCAACGACCAGCAGACGGTCGGCATCTCGACCGTCGGCTCGACCGTCTGGCACTGGACGATCCGCCGCAACGTGATCGAGGGCGCCGGCACCGGCATCTACTTCGGCAACTCCGACGGCCGCAGCCCGTTCATCGGCGGCATCGTCGAGCACAACCTGATCCGCGACACGATCGGCTACAACATGCAGATCAAGCATCAGTTGCCGCGGCCGACCAACCTCGCCGGCATGCCGACGGCGCCGCAGAAGACGATCATCCGCCACAACGTGTTCACCAAGTCGGCCGCCAACAGCGCCGGCGGCAGCCTGGCGCGGCCGAACCTGCTGGTCGGACACTTTCCGACCAGCGGCCCGGGAGCCGACGACTTGTACGAGATCTACGGCAACTTCTTCTACCAGAACGCGACCTCGGCCCTGTTCCAGGGCGAGGGCAACATCGCCTTCTACGGCAACCTCATGGTCAACGACTTCGGTTCGGCGCTCACGATCCAGCCGCACAACGACGTGCCGCGCTTCGTGCGCGTGTTCGGCAACACGGTGGTGGCACGCGACACCGGCATCCGCGTCACCGGCGGCGCCGCCAGTTCGACTCAGCGCGTGTTCGGCAACGCGGTGTTCGCCGCCACCCCGGTCAGCGCCGCCAACGCCAGCGACAACAGCACCGGCACGTATGCCGACGCAGTCGCGCACCTGGTCGATCCGCGCGGCGCACCGGGGGCGATCGATCTGTACCCGCGCCCGGGCATGCTCGTCGGCGCCGCCTCGTGGTACGCGGCCGAGCTGTCCTCGTTCAGCGACGCGGCGGTCGACTTCAACGGCGCGCCGCGCGCCTGGACCCGGCGCGGCGCCTACAGCGGCGAAGGCAGCAATCCGGGCTGGCGGCCGGCGATCGAGCGCAAGCCCTGAGCGCCGGCTCCGGGCCGACGCCGACCCACGGCCGCGCGCATCGCCCGCGAGGCTACAGGCGCCAGACGTGCACGCCGCGGGCGCGCAGCGCAGCGGCGTCGGCCTGCGACTTGACGTCGACGTACACGCCGCCCGGCACCAGCTTGGCGACGAAGTCCGGCAGCGGCCGGTCGCGGTACTCGCGATGCGCCACCGCCGCGACGATCGCGTTGGCGCGCGGCAGGTGCTCCCACGGCACCAGCCGGATGCCGTACTCGTGGACCGCCTCCTCGGGCAGCGCCACCGGATCGTGCACGTGCACGGTGACGCCGTAGCTTTCGAGTTCGCGGATCACGTCGACCACCTTCGAGTTGCGCAGATCGGGGCAGTTTTCCTTGAACGTGAGCCCGAGGACGATCGCGTGCGCGCCCTTGACCGGCGAGCCGGCGCGGATCATCTGCTTGACGGTCTGCTCGGCGATGAACTTGCCCATGCCGTCGTTGATGCGGCGGCCGGCGAGGATCACCTGCGGGTGGTAGCCGAGCTTGTCGGCCTTGTGCGTCAGGTAGTAGGGGTCGACGCCGATGCAGTGGCCGCCGACCAGCCCGGGCCGGAACGGCAGGAAGTTCCACTTGGTGCCGGCCGCTTCCAGCACCTCGGCCGTGTCGATGCCGATCTTGTTGAAGATCAACGCCAGCTCGTTCATCAACGCGATGTTCAGATCGCGCTGCGTGTTCTCGATCACCTTGGCCGCCTCCGCCACCGCGATGCTGCTCGCCCGGTGGACGCCGGCGGCGACGATCGCGCCATACATCTGCGCCACCTTCTCCAGGGTGGCCGGCGTGTCGCCGGCAACGACCTTGGTGATCTTGGTCAGCGTGCGTTCCTTGTCGCCGGGGTTGATCCGCTCCGGCGAGTAGCCGACGAAGAAGTCGGTCTTCCAGCGCAGTCCGGACTCGCGCTCGAGGATCGGGATGCACACCTCCTCGGTGGCGCCGGGATAGACGGTCGACTCGTAGACGACGATCGCGCCCGGCCGCAGATTGCGTGCGACCGAAGTCGACGCCGACACCAGCGGCGCGAAGTCCGGATTGTGCGCATCGTCGATCGGCGTCGGCACCGCGACCACCAGGAAGTCGGCCTCGCGCAGTCGCGCCGGATCGGTGTCGACCTCCAGCAGGTGCGCAGCCCGCAGGTCGTCGCTGCTGACTTCGCCGGTCGGATCGACGTGGCGCCGGTAGGCGCCGACCTTGTCGGCGTTGAGATCGAAGCCGATCGTGCGGAACCGCTTGCCGAACTCGACGGCCACCGGCAGGCCGACGTATCCCAGACCCACGACTGCGACGATGCTCATGAAAATGGCTCAGCGTTGCGTGTTGGAATTCTCGCCCCCCGCCTCCGCGGGGGCAGGCTCGGCGCACGGTGTGCCGGGCCGGCGGTCACCGGACTATAGGGCCGGTCGGCCTACAGGCCCTTGAGCAACTCGGCCACGGTGTCCTTGCCGATGAAGGGCTCGGGCCGCAGCGCCAGCGCTTCGAGTTCCCGGCGCGCGTCCTGCTTCTGTCCGAGGGCGATCAAGGCGCGCGCCCGACTCAACTGGAACTCGGCGCGCGCCGGTTCGATGCCGCGCGCGCGCTCGATGTACGCCAGTCCGCGCTGCGCCTCGCCGCGCTTGACCAGCAGCACGCCCAGCGTGTCGAGGATACTGGCGCTGTTCGGCGCCAGCTTCAGCGCCCGCTCGGCGTACTCCAGCGCCCGCGCATCGCCGAGTTCGCCCGCGACCCAGGCCAGGTTGTTGAGCGCGACCGGATTGTCGGGCGCGACTTCGACTGCCTGCAGGTACAGCGTGTGCGCGGACCGGTAGTCCTGCGCGCGCAAGGCGAGATCGGCCAGGTGCATGCGCATCAGCGGATCGCGCGGCTGCTCGGCCAGCCAGCGTCGCGCATGGCTGGCCGCGTCCGCCTGCTTGCCGGCGGCGATCAGAACCGCGTGCAGGCGCACCGCGTGGCCGGCGGCGCGCGGCTCGAGCCGGATCGCCTCGCGCGCTGCGCGCTCGGCACGCGGCCAGTCGCGGCGATGGCCGTGGATTTCGCTTTCCAGCGTGTGCCCGGCGGCCAGACGCGGGAAGGCCGCCTGAACGGCACGCGCTTCCTTCAGCGCATCGTCGGGCCGGCCGGCGAACAGCAGGGCCGCCGATATCGCCAGCCGCACCTGGGCGCTGTCGGGGGCGATGCGCTGCGCGCGCCGCAGCGCATCGAGCGCGCGCTCCGGTTGCCGCTGCCTCAGGTGCAGCGCTGCCAGTTGCTGCAGCGGCTGCGCCGCCTCGGGCTGCGAAGCGGCGAGCTTCTGCAGCGAATCGACCGCCTGGTAGTACTCGCCGGCCACCTCCTGCGCCCGCGCCAGCGCCGCGAGCACGCGCGGATCGTTCGGCGCCACGCCGGTGGCCGCCTGCGCCGCCGTCAGCGCCGCCTTGCCATCGCGCTGCGCGACCAGCAGGTCGACCAGCGCCACCCGCGCCCGCAGCGACTGCGGGTCGGCGGCGATCGCGCGCTGCAGCGTCTCGCCCACCTCCTGCGGCGCGGCACCGGTGCGCGCCTGGATCTCGGCCAGCGCGAGCAAGGCCGATTCGTTCTTCGGATCGCGCGCGATCAGTTGCTCGAAGCGCCGGCGCGCCTCCTGCGGACGCTGCTCGGCGAGGTCCATGCCGGCCAGCGCGCTGAGCGCTGGCAGGTAGTCGGGCGCCAGTTCGAGGGCGCGCGCGAAGTGCGCGCGCGCCGCCGGCAGATCGTTGCCGGCCGCCGCCACCATGCCGAGCATGTGCTGCGACAGCGGATTGCGCGGCTGCTTTTTCTCCAAGGCGCGCGCCGCGGCGAGCGCGCGCTCGGGCGCTTTGCTGCGCAGATGGGCGGCGATCAGCGCCAGGTCGGCCTGCACGCCGCTGCCCTCGACGGCGGCTGCCGACTCGAGCTGCTTGAGCCCGGCGTCGGTATCGCCGCGCGCCAGGGCGATCTGTCCGAGCCGCATCTGCGCCGCCGACTTCTGCGCCTCGCCGGTGCCGGCGCGCTCGAAGAACGCACCCGCCTGCCCGAGATCGCCCGCCGCCAGATGAACCTCGCCGGCGAGCAGCATCAGACCCGGATCGGCTGCCTGCGACGGCGCCAGCAGCGGCTGCAGGGTCTCCTTGGCGCGTGCCGGCTGATGGCCGCGCAACTGCGCGGTCGCCAGGGCGCGGCGCACCGCGGCGCTGTCGGGCGCGAGGTTGAGCGCCTTGCGCAGATGGCTCTGCGCCGAGTCGTGATTGCCTTCGGCCAACTCGATGCGGCCGGCGAGCAGCAGGCTCGGCACGTGCTCGGGCGCCACCTTGAGCACCTGCTGCACTTTGGTGCGCGCGGCCGCGTGCTCGCCCTTGTGCATCGACAGCGTCGCCTCGAGCAGCAGCAGGCGCGCGTCGCCGCCGGCTGCCTTGCGGCCGGCGGCGATCTGCGCCGCCGCCTCGTCGAAGGCCCGGGCTTCGATCAGGTGCGAAACCAGGACGAGCCGCACCGGGGTCAGGCGCGGGTCGATCTCGAGCGCCCGCTGCAGCGACTGGCGGCCGCCAGCGACTTCGCCGGCGGCGAGCAGCAACTCGCCGCGCAGCGCGTGCGCGCGCGCAGCGCGCGCATCGGCCGCGATCAGCCGCTCGGCAATCGCCATCGCCTCACCGGCGCGACCGTCGAGCAGCGCCAGCACCGCCAGGCCGAGTTGCGCTGCCTCGTGGCCGGCGGCGAGCAGCAGGGCCGCTTCGAAGTCGCGCCGCGCGCCCTCTTTGTCGTCCAACCGCAGGCGCGCCTCACCGAGGGCCGCGCGCAGGTCGGCGCCGCCGGCGCCGTCGAGCGGCAATTCGCCGAACTCCTTGACCAGCGCCTGCACCTGGCCGAGTTCGAGCATCGCCCGGGCCAGCGCCGGCGCCACCTCGGCCGGCGACACACCGAACTCCAGCGCCCGCCGCAACTCGCGTTCGGCGCCGTGCGCATCGCCCTGGCGCAGCAGCGCGGCGCCGAGCAGCAGGCGCGCCTGACCGTGACGCGGGTCCTGCTGCAGGACGTTACGCAACTGGATCACGGCCGCGGCATCGTCCTGGCGCGCCAGGTGTTCGCGCGCCGACGCCATCAGCCGCTGCGGCGATTCGGCAAGACAGCCGGCGAGCAGCGCCGCCAGCGCCGCTGCCGCCAGCAGGCGCGCGCCAGCGCGCGCCGCTGCCGGATCGTTCGCCCATCGCTCGCTCATCGCGCCTCCTCGCCGGCATTGTGACCGGCCGTCTTCATGCCCAGCCGCGCCAGCAGGTCGTACAGGGTCGGCCGGCTGATGCCGAGCAGCTCCGCCGCCCGCGTCAGGTTGTTGTTGGCGCGCGCCAACGCGCGAACCAGGGCCCGCTGCTCGGCCGCTTCGCGCGCGGCGCGCAGGCTGAGTGGCTCGTCGCCGGCTTCGCCGCCGCGCGGCAGGTCGAGGTCGGCGGCGCCGATCTCGTTGCCGTCGGCCATCACCACCGCGCGCTTGAGCACGTTTTCCAGTTCGCGCACGTTGCCCGGCCAGCGATGGCTCTCGATCGCGTCCACCGCGTCCGGCCGCAGGCGCAGTGCGCCGCGCTTCATCTCGTGCGCATAGCGATGCACGAGCGCGTGCGCGATCAGCACCGCGTCGCCGACCCGCTCGCGCAGCGGCGGACAGTGCAGCACGATCTCGGCCAGCCGGTAGTACAGGTCCTCGCGGAAGCTGCCGTCGGCGATGCGCGCCTGCAGATCGCGGTGGGTGGCGCACAGCACGCGCACGTCGACCGCGATCTCCTCGCGCCCGCCGATCCGTTCGATCGAGCGCTGCTGCAGGAAACGCAGCAGCTTCGCCTGCAACGGCAGCGGCAGGTCGCCGATTTCGTCGAGAAACAGCGTGCCGCGGTGCGCGGTCTCGATCTTGCCGAGGGTCTGCTTGACGGCGCCGGTGAAGGCGCCCTTCTCGTGCCCGAACAGTTCGCTTTCGAGCAGCGCCTCCGGGATCGCGGCGCAGTTGATGGCGACGAAGCGGCGCGCCGCGCGCGGCGACAGATCGTGCAGAGCCCGCGCCACCAGTTCCTTGCCGGTGCCCGACTCGCCGAGCACCATCACGGTGACGTTGCTCGGCGCCACCTTCTCCACCGTGCGGCACAGGCGCTCGGTGTTCGGGTCGCGCGTGATCAGCCCGGCGATGCCGGCGCGCGCGCGGCGTTCCTGCAGCGCACGGTTTTCTTCCTGCAATTCGTGCAGCCGGAACGCGCGCTCGATGATCAGGGTCAGCGCCGCCGGTTCGAAGGGCTTGGCAAAGAAGTCGTAGGCGCCGAGCGCGATTGCCTCCAGCGCGTGCCCGCGGTCGGCCTGGCCGGTGAGGACGATCACCTTGGTCTGCGGCGCCAGCGCCAGGATCTCGCGCAGCGTGCGCAGGCCCTCGCTGGCGTCGCCGGGCGACGGCGGCAGGCCGAGATCGAGGGTGACCACCGCCGGCTCGCAGCGGCGCAACTGCGCCAGCGCTTCGGCGCGGTCGCCGGCGGTCGCGACCTCGTAGGCGTCGAAGGCCCACGTCATCTGCGTCTGCAGCGCCGGATCGTCCTCGACGATCAGCAGCGGCTGGCGGGCGGTGTTCATCGGCGCGGTCGGACGCTGTTCGCGGCACCGCATGCAGTGACGATCGCCGCCGCCATCAGACGGTCGCCGCCGCCGGCTCGGCGGCCCGCAACAGGACGCGAAACCGGGTGCCGGCGTCCGGCGTGCTGTCGACCTCGATCCGGCCGCCGATGCTCTGGATGTACTGCTGGCTCTCGTAGGTGCCGATGCCCATGCCGCCCGGCTTGGTGGTGTTGAACGGCTTGAACAGCCGCTCGCGGATGAACTCGGGCGACATGCCGGCGCCGTTGTCGGCGACTTCGAGCACGACCGCATCGCCGCGGCGAGCGGCACCGACCGTCACCCGCAGCTCGTCGGCGCGGCCGCTGGCCGCCGCCTCGAGCGCGTTCTGGACCAGGTGGCCGATGACGCGCTCCAGGCGATCGGCGTGGCCGATCGCCCACGGCTCGCCGTCGCACTGGCAGTTCAATTGGCCGCGACCGGCGGCGCGCACCGTCTGCACGCGGGCGAGAACGTTGCGCAGGTCGACGCCGTGCGGCCGATCGACCGGCGTCTCGCCCGAGCGCAACTGCTGCAGCAGGGCGTTGATCCGGGTCACGACATGGCCGACGGTGGCCAGCATGTCGCGCTGGAACCGGGGGTTGGCATGGTGGCGCTCGGCATTGCTGAGCAGGAGCTGGAGCTGCGCCACCAGGTTCTTCAGGTCGTGGACGACGAATGCCGACATCCGGTTGAAGGCGTCGAACTTGCGCGTCTCCAGCAGCGCTTCGGTCGCCGCCTCGTGCGCCAGGTAGCCGGCGGTCTGACGGCCGGCGGTCTTGAGCAGGTCGAGCACTTCCCAGTCGAGCTGCAAGCGCACCCGCGGCCGTCCAAGCAGGACGAAACCGACCAGCGCCTCGGCGTTGAGCAGCGGCACCACGAGCCAGGCGTTGCGATGCGATCGCAGCCAGGCGGGCAGTTGCAGTCCGCGGTAGCGCGCCGGATCGCGGCGCGCCTGGTCGACCTCGAGCACCCAGCCGGTCGCCTGCAGGAAGGCCGGCAGGTCGTCGCGCGCGCCGTCGATCTCCGTCACCTGCGGCTGCTCGAGCCGAGCAACCTGCTCGAAGCCGCGGTCGGTACGCAGCCACAGGGCGGCGCTCGAGGTCTCGACCAGCTCGCCGAGCGCGATCAGGCAACGCTCGCGCAGCGGCCGTTGCGCCCCGGGCGTCGCCATCAGGGCGCTGAATTTGAGCCACTCCTCGCGGTAGTCGTAGCGGTGCGCGAACAGGTTCTTGGTTACCAGCACGCGCAGCTTCGAGCGGAAGGTGCGCGAGGCGGCGACGAAGGCGAACGCCAGCAGCGCCGCGAACACGAACGCGGTCGCCAGCGTCGGCCCCCAGGCGCCGCCGAACAGTTGCACGTAGTAGCCGAGCAGCGCGATCGCCAGCAGGTAGGCGGCCGCGCCAATCAGAGCGGTCGAGCCGAGCACCATGCCGCGCGACATCGCGACGTCGAAGGACCAACTGCGATTGCGGGCGGCGGCGACACCGAGCAGCGGCACCACCAGCGCCTGCGCCAGGCCGCGCGCCAGCCACAGTCCGCCGTCGAGCGAGCGAAACAGCAAGGCGTCGGCGAACACGATGAGATCGAAACTGAACAGTCCGCCGAGGGCGACGCACAGCGGCCACACGTGCCAGCGCTGCGCGCTCGGCGTGCGCCGGAACAACTGCTCGACCAGCACCAGCCCGAAGATGCTCAGCGCCACCATCGCCGCCAACGGCAGCAGGAACGACTCGCCGTGGCCCTCGCTGACGCCCGGCGCCGGGTAGCCGATCAGCAGCACGGTTGCCGCCACCGCGGTCATCGCGATCGGCGCCGTCCAACCCGGTCGCGGCCCGGCCGCCGCCGCGTCGCCACGCAGCAGCGCGAAGGCGAAAGCCATCAAGCCGAGCAGGCGCGACACGTCGAGAACGACCGCCAGCCGCCACAAGGCCGGCGCGCCGGTGACGCTGAACAGCACCACGCAGGCCGCCCACAGGGCCGACAGCAGCACCGCCGCCAGGAACAGCGCCGAGCGCGCCTCGCGTCTGAGCCGCAGCAGCAGCAGGACCGCGAAGCCGGCGAACAACGCCGATGCCAGTCCGAACGACCAGACCGCGGGCCCGAGGTGCCATTGGGCGCTCATGCTCGCGGCACGGCAAGGAGGTGGCCAATCCCGGCGGTCGGTTCAGGCGGCGGATCGGGCGCCGGCAACGCGCCGCGGCCTACTGCGCGCCCTCGCGGAACAGGACCACGCGCACCGTCTCGACCAGGATCAGCAGGTCGAGGAACAGCGAATGGTTCTTCACGTAGTACAGGTCGAATTGCAGCTTGCGCGAGGCATCTTCGACCGAAGCGCCGTAGCTGTATCGGACTTGCGCCCAGCCGGACAGTCCCGGCTTGACGCTGTGGCGCACGTCGTAGAAGCGGATCGACTCCCGCAACTGGGCGACGAAGGCCGGGCGCTCCGGGCGCGGCCCGACCAGACTCATCTCGCCGCTGATGACATTGATCAGTTGCGGCAGCTCGTCGATGCGCAGTTGCCGGATCACGCGACCGACGCGGGTGACGCGCGCATCGCCGGCCTGTGCCCAGCGCGGCACACCGTCGCGCTCGGCGTCGACCCGCATGCTGCGGAACTTGATGCACTGGAAGGTGCGCCCGCCCTGGCCGACGCGTTCCTGGCGATAGAAGATCGGGCCGCGGCTGTCGATGCGGATCGCCACCGCGGTGAGCAGCATCACCGGCCACGCCAGCGCCAGCAGGACGCCGGCGCCGAGCAGATCGACCAGCCGCTTGACGCAAGCCCGGGTCGCGTTCTGCGCGAACCCGTGGCCGTAGATCAGCCAGCTCGCCTTCAGCGACTCGACCGGCACCTCGCCGCGCACGCGCTCGTAGAAGCCGGCCAGATCCAGCACCGGCACGCCGTTGATCCGGCATTCGAGCAGTTCGCGCAACGGCAGCACGCCGCCGCGCTGATCGCGTACGGCCACGATGATCTCGTCGACGCCGTTGCGGTCGACGAGTTCGCACAGGCTCTGGTTCGACGCGAAGACCGGCGCCGACGACCGCCCCGCCAGCGCGCCGCCGTCGGCGTCGTAGAAACCGACGACGGAAAAGCGCGGATAACCGAGGCCCAGCAGGGTGGTCTCGACACCGCGCGCCTCGGCACCGGTGCCCACCACCAGCACCTTGCGCACCCCAAGACCGGCCGAGCGCGCGGCACGCGCCACCTGCCGCAGGAGAACCAGTCCGGCGACGGTGAACAGCGCCGCATAGCCGATCACCGCCTGCGCCGCCTGCCCGTTCGGCAGCACGCCGAAGGCGAGATAGGCCACGGGCATAACCAGTGCCGCGGCGATCAGCAGGCGGCCGACGGCAACGCCGAACGTGACGATTTCGTCGCGCCGGTAGGTGCCGACGGCAGCGTTGACACCCAGCGCGAGACCGGCGAACACGACCCCCGGCAAAGCCGCATCGGAGAACTGGGCGCCGTAGGGTCCAAGCTGGATCCACATCGCGAGGAGCACAGCGCCGAACAGCACCAGACCGTCTGCGGTGAATTGCACCAGCGTGCCGACCGGCACGTGATGCCGAAAGACCCTGACCATGCGTCACCCCGACTTCGATAATCCGCGTCGAACCCGCCACGCAACGGGTCGCCCCTGCGACCCCGGCTACCCCGGCAGTGATACAGGCTCCCGGCGACAGTTTTGAGACGAATACTCGTGTCGCCGAAGATTCGCGTCGGGCGTTGCGGCTACGCCGCGCCGCGGTCCGACGCGCCCGTCCGGCCGATCGCATCGGCCGGGACCGCGAAGGATATGCCCGGAACACGGGAGTCGACATGTGTTCCAGCAATCGTGTTGTGCCGAACACACAACAGATCGCCGACGACGGAAAATTGAGCGCGTCGTGCATGCACATCAGGGCTCAACCGGCATGGATATTGCGTCGCATCATGACCTGAGCATCCAGCCTGTTGACTGAAGCCGGCGACGGCACCCCGCGCTGGCGCAAAGCCACCGGGCCGACGCAGGCCGCTGTGGCCGGCGGAACTTGATCGGTACTCGGCTGATGAAGATCGGACGCACGGGAAGCGCCGGTTTCGAGTAGCCTTTTCAGGGGAGCGGATGGCGGTCGCAGCGACCTCAGCGCTGCGAGAGTCTCTGCCGCGCGTGCAGGTCGCCTCGACCCGGTCGCGCGCCGATCGCGCTGGCGTGACACCGGCTCGGGCGCGCGGACGCTGCCGACCCGCTTCGTCGCAGAGGACGCCGGATGGACACAACGTCACAAGCAGGCAGGAGTGCCCCGCACGGCGGCAGCCGCAGCTTCGCCTGCCGGTTCTGCGCGGCGCCGCTGGCAACCACCTTCGTCGATCTCGGCATGTCGCCGCTGTGCCAGACGCACATCCGGCCCGACCAACTGCACGAGATGGAGCCGTTCTATCCGCTGCATGCGTACGTGTGCGAGCGCTGCTTTCTCGTGCAGTTGCAGGAGTTCGTCACCCCGGGCGAGATCTTCAGCGAGTACGCATACTTCTCTTCGTACTCGACGAGCTGGGTCGAGCACGCCCGTCGCTACGCGCAAGCGATGAGCGAGCGTTTCGCGCTGGGCCACGGCTCGAAGGTGATGGAGATCGCCAGCAACGACGGCTACCTGCTGCAGCACTTCGTCGCCCGCGGCGTGCCGGTGCTCGGCATCGAGCCGGCGGCCAACGTCGCCCGGGCGGCGATCGCCAAGGGCGTGCCGACGACCGTGCGCTTCTTCGGTCGCGACAGCGCCGCCGCGATCGCCGCCGAACATGGCCGCCCCGACCTGCTGCTCGGCAACAACGTGCTGGCACACGTGCCCGACATCAACGACTTCGTCGCCGGCATGAAGATCCTGCTCGCGCCGCACGGCGCGATCACGATGGAATTCCCGCACCTGGCACGGCTGATCGCGGAAAACCAGTTCGACACGATCTACCACGAGCACTTCAGCTACCTGTCGTTGGTGACCGTCGAGCGGATCTTCGCGCGCCACGGCCTCACCCTGTTCGATGTCGAGGAGTTGCCGACTCACGGCGGCTCGCTGCGCATCTACGGCCGCCATGCGGAACATGCGGCGCTGGCGGTGACCGATCGCCTGGCTGCGCTGCGCCGGCGCGAGATCGACGACGGGTTCGAAACGCTCGACCGCTACCGCGGCTTCGACGAACAGGTCAAGCGCACGAAACGCAAGCTGCTTAGCTTCCTGATCGATGCCAAGAACCGCGGCCTGAAGATCGTCGGCTACGGCGCTCCCGGCAAGGGCAACACGCTGCTCAACTACTGCGGCATCGGCACCGATTTCCTCGACTTCACGGTGGACGCCAACCCCTACAAGCAGGGCAAGTACACGCCCGGCACGCGCATCCCGATCCTGGCGCCCGAGGCGATCCGCGAGGCGCGGCCCGACTACGTGCTGATCCTGCCCTGGAACCTGCAGGACGAGATCTCGCAGCAGGCGGCGTACATCCGCGAGTGGGGCGGACGCTTCGTGGTGCCGATTCCCGAAGTCCGCGTGTTCTAGTGCAACCGCAGCAGACGCTGCCGTCACCAACAAGGAAAGCCACCGTCATGCGCGTCCTCGTCACCGGCACCGAAGGCTACATCGGCGCCCGTCTCGCGCCCTGGCTCGCGGCGCGCGGCCATCAGGTGGTCGGTCTCGACACCGCTTTCTATCGCGACGGCACCCTGTATCTCGACCCGATCGGCATGCCGACGGCGCCGGCAACGACCTACAAGGATCTGCGCAACGTGTCGGCGCGCGACCTCGAAGGGATCGACGCCGTGGTCCACCTGGCCGAGCTGTCGAATGATCCGCTCGGGCAGAACCGCCCGGAAGTCACGTACCGGATCAATCACGAAGGCTCGCTGCACCTCGCCGGCGCCGCGCGCGCGGCCGGCGTGCGCCGGTTCGTGTACGCGTCGTCGTGCAGCGTCTACGGCGTCGGCAGCGGCGAGTTCCTCGACGAAACCTCGCCGACCAATCCGCAGACCGCCTACGCCAGGTGCAAGGTGATGGTCGAGCGCGATCTGGCGCCGATGGCCGATGCCGACTTCTGCGTCACGTTCCTGCGCAACGCCACGGCGTATGGCCCGTCGCCGCGCATGCGCTTCGACATCGTCCTCAACGACCTTTGCGCGCTCGCCTGGACCAAGAGGAAGATCGCGATGGTGAGCGACGGCAGTCCCTGGCGGCCGATCGTGCACGTCGAGGACATTTGCGCTTCGATCGCCAGCACGCTCGAGGCGCCGGCAGACGCCGTCAACGGCCAGGTGTTCAACGTCGGCGTCACCGGCGAAAACTACCGCGTGCGCGAGATCGCGGCGATCGTCGCCGAGGCTTTCCCAGGATGCGAGGTCTCGGCCGGCCCGCCGAGCGCCGACAATCGCAGCTACCGGGTGTCGTTCGACAAGATCGCCACCCGGCTGCCCGGATTCAGCGCGCGCTGGACCGCTCGGCGGGGAGCGCAGGAACTGCAGCGACTGTTCGAGCGCATCGAGTTCGACGCGCCGACCTACGAGTTCCGCGCCTTCACGCGACTGAAGCAGCTGAAGTACCTGCAGCGCACCGGCCAGGTCGACGCCGACCTGTACTGGCGTGCGCGGTCGACCGCGGACGCGACTGCGGCGGCATGAAGGTCGTCCTGTTCTGCGGCGGGCTGGGCACGCGCCTGCGCGAGCACTCGGAGACGATCCCGAAGCCGCTCGTCAACGTCGGCTACCGGCCGATCATCTGGCACCTGATGCGCTACTACGCGCACTTCGGGCACAAGGACTTCATCCTCTGTCTCGGCTACCGCGGCGACCTGATCCGCGAGTACTTCCTCAACTACCGCGACGAGATGTCGACCGACTTCGTCGCCTACGACGGCGGCCGCCGGATCGAGCTGCTCGGTCCGTCGGTCGACGACTGGCGCATCACCTTCGTCGACACCGGCATGCACGCCAACCTCGGCCAGCGGCTGATGCGCGTACGGCGCTTCGTCGCCGACGAGGAGGCGTTTCTCGCCAACTACTCCGACGGCCTGACCGACCTGCCGCTCGACGACTACCTGTCGCAGGCTCGTGCCAGTGGCGCGCTCGCCAGCCTGCTGGCGGTGCGTCCCTCGCAGAGCTTCCATGCGGTCAGTTGCGCGCCTGACGGCGCGGTCACCGAGATCCGCGACGTCAGCCAGTCCGACTACTGGATCAACGCCGGCTTCTTCTTCCTGCGCGGCGGCATCTTCGACCACATGCGCGACGGCGAGGAACTGGTGCTGGAGCCGTTCTCGCGCCTGATCGCCCTCCGCCGTCTGTACGCGTACAAGTACACGGGGTTCTGGGCGGCGATGGACACGTTCAAGGACAAGATCCGCCTCGACCGCATGGAGGCGCGCGGCGATTGTCCCTGGATGGTCTGGGACCGATCGGCCGCCGCCGAGCCGCCGGCACCCTGAGTCGCGCGGTCGACCGATGCTGCAGCTCAAGCTCAGAGACGCGGATCGACCGTTGCACATCCTGTGCCTCGGCGCCCATAGCGACGACATCGAGATCGGTTGCAGCGGACTGCTGTTCGAGCAGTTGCAGCGCGGACCGACCGAACTGACCTGGGTGGTCGTGAGTGCGGCCGGCGAACGGGCGCTGGAAGCGCGCCGCAGCGCCCGCGTGTTCCTGCGCAACGCCCAGCGAAGCGCCCTTTTTACGCGCGAATTCAGGGACGGCTACTTTCCGGCGCAGTACGCGCAGATCAAGGCGTTCTTCGACGAGCTGGGTGGCACGGTGGCCGCGCCCGACCTGATCCTCACGCATCGCCTCGAAGACCGGCATCAGGACCACCGCATCGTTGCCGAGTTGACCTGGAACACCTGGCGCGACCACTTCGTTCTCGAGTACGAGATCGCAAAGTACGAGGGCGATCTCGGCCAGCCGAATGCCTACGTCGCGCTGTCGCCGAAGACCCGGCGGCGCAAGCTCCGTCACCTGGCGCATTACTTCGAGTCGCAGCGTTCGAAGTCCTGGTTCCGGCCGGAAGTGTTCGACGGCTTGCTGTCGTTGCGCGGCGTCGAGTGCCGGGCCGCGAGCGGCGCCGCCGAGGCGTTCCACGCGCGCAAGCTGAGCCTGTAACCGCAGCGCACCGCATGCCCGCTCTTCGTCTCGACCCGGATCCGCGCCTGCATGCCCAGGCCGAAGGCGAGCGCATGCACGCGCTGCTCGCCGAGCTGTACCCGCTCGGCCGCAGCCTGACCGGGCGCGGGCTGCGGGCAACCCTGCAGCGGCTCGACGCGGAAGCGCCGCTGACGATCGACGAGATCGCCAGCGGCACCGCCGTGTTCGACTGGACCGTTCCCGACGAGTGGACGATCGACGAGGCCTACCTCGAACACGAGTCGGGGCGCCGCATCGTCGACTATCGCGCGCACACCCTGCATGTCGTCGGCTACAGCCGGCCGGTCGATCGCTGGCTCACGCTCGACGAGCTGCGCCCGCACCTGCACTCGGCTCCCGAGCATCCGGACTGGATTCCGTACCGGACGAGCTACTACAAGGACGACTGGGGCTTCTGTCTCGCGCATCGCCAGTACGAGCAGCTCCCCCCCGGACGCTATCGAGCGCTGATCCGCGCTGCCCTCGCCCCGGGATCGATGTCGATCGGGCAGTGCCTGCTGCGCGGGGACATGAGCGAAGAGGTGCTGGTCTTCGCCCACACCTGTCATCCCTCGCTCGCGAACGACAATCTGTCCGGGCTCGTGGTCGCGATCCGCCTCGCCGCCTGGCTGCGCCAACGCGCAACCCGCCTGTCGTACCGCTTCGTGTTCGCGCCGGCGACGATCGGCTCGATCGCCTGGCTGGCGCTGCACTTCTCCGAGCTTCATCGCGTCCGTCACGGGCTCGTACTGTCCCTGTTGGGCGATCGCGGGCCGCTCAACTACAAGCGCACGCGCTTTGGTCAGGCAGCGATCGACCGCGCCGCCACACAGGTCCTGCAGCGCCAGCATCCGGGTGGACGGATCATCGACTTTTCGCCGTGGGGTTACGACGAACGGCAGTTCGGCTCGCCGGGCATCGCGCTGCCGGTCGGCCGGCTGACGCGCACGCCGAACGGCGAGTTTCCCGAGTACCACACCTCGGCCGACAACCCCGACTTCGTCACCGCCGCCTCGCTCGGCGAGTCCTGGCTGGCCTGTCTGCGCATCGTCCATCGGCTCGAACACGACCTGCGCTACCGCAACCTGCGCCCCTACGGCGAGCCGCAACTCGGGCGCCGCGGCCTGTACCGATCGACCGGCGGCTATCAGGGCATTCCGGATCAGCAGATGGCGATGCTCTGGCTGCTCAACCAGTCCGACGGCGGCACCAGCCTGATCGAGATCGCCGAACGGTCGGGACTTTCCTTCGACTCGCTGTGCCGGGCGGCCGACGATCTGGTCCGCGCCGGACTGCTCGCCGCCGAGACCGGCACCTCCTGAGGCCATGCGATCGCTCGCCGCCCACGCCGGCGCCGCGCCGCCGATCAGCATCGGCATGCCGGTGTTCAATGCCGCACGCTATCTGCGCCAGGCCCTGGACTCGGCGCTGGCGCAGACCTTCAGCGATTTCGAGGTCGTGGTCTGCGACAACGCCTCGACCGATGGCACCGACGCGATCTGCCGCGACTACGCGGCGCGCGACGGTCGTATCCGCTACCACCGCAACGACGTCAATCTCGGCGCCGCGGCCAACTTCTGCCGCGTGTTCGAGCTGGCGCGCGGCGGCTACTTCCGCTGGCTGTCGGCCGACGACTTGATCGCGCCGACCGCGCTGCACGACTGTCTGCTCGCCCTCGAGGCGCAGCCGCGGGCCGTGCTCGCCTGCGGGCGCGCCGCCTTCGTCGGCGCCGACGGCGAAGCGCTCGGCCCCTACCTGGAGCGCCAGGCGCTCGAGCACGACTCGCCGGTCGACCGCTTCCGCGCCGTCACGCAGCAGGACCCGCAGTGCCACGCGGTCTACGGCCTGATGCGAAGCGAGGTGCTGAGGCGCACGCGACTGCTCGGCGCGTTCGCCGGATCGGACAACACCCTGCTGGCCGAGCTGTCGCTGTACGGGCGCTTCGTCGAAGTCGACGCGCCGCTGTTCTTCCGCCGCATCCATGCCGACGCCTATTCGTCGCAGATGTCGGCCGAGCGGATTCACGCCTTCTACACGCCCGGTGCCAGGCGCAAGGCTGGTCTCGTGGCCTTTGCCCGGCGTCATCGCTACGAGAACGCGCGCGCGATCCTGCGCGCTCCCTTGAGTCTGGGCGACAAAGCGCGGCTTCTGGGGCAGGTCGCGCGCACGGCGTGGTGGCAGCGCGCGGACATCGCCGCCGAGCTGTACTGCGCGCTGCGTATCCCCGCCCAGGCCGAGAAGGGCCGAAGCTGAGCTCGCCGACGCGCCCCGCCGCGGTGCCGCCCGGTCCCGGAGCGGTCCGCGCCGCCAACACCCTGCCGGAACTCGGCGTGCGCATGGCCAGCGGCGCCGGGTGGATGATCGGCGCGCGCCTGTTCGACCGGGCACTGGGGCTGCTGAGCACGCTCGTTCTCGCGCGCCTGCTGGTGCCGGAGGACTTCGGCCTGATCGCGATGGCCACGGCGATCGTCGCCCTGCTCGAAGCGGTCAGTTCGTTCGGCTTCGACGCGGCGCTGATCCGGCATCCGAACGCGAGCCGCGAGCACTTCGACACCACTTGGACCCTGCACGCGCTGATGGGCCTGTTTGTCGGCAGCGGGCTGCTGCTGGCGATCGCCCCAGCGGTCTGGTTCTTCGAAGAGGGCCGGCTCGGGCCGATCATGACGGTGCTCGCCGTGGTCGCCTTCGTGCGCGGACTCGAGAACGTCGGCGTGGTGGCGCTGGAACGCGAGCTCAGGTTCCGGCGTGCGTTCGTCTTCATCGCGACCAAGAAGGCGGCCATGTTCTGCACCGCCGTCCCGCTGGCGTTCCTGCTTGGCGACTATCGGGCGCTTCTGGCCGGGATCGGCGCCGGCGCGCTGACCGGAGTGGCGCTCAGCTTTGTGATCCACGGCCATCGCCCGCGGCCGACCCTGAGCCGCTGGCGCGAGATGTTCGCGTTTTCGCGATGGCTGCTGCTGAAGAACTTGCTCGATTACTTCCGGCTGCGCTACGCCGACATCGTCATCGGTCGCATCGCCGGACCGGGCGCGCTCGGCGCCTACAGGATCGGCGCCGAGATTGCGACGCTCTCGACATCGGAACTGATCGCGCCGATCAATCGCGCCGTCCTGCCTGGTTACGCGCGGATGACTGACGATCGCGACCAACTGCGCAGCGGTTACCTCGCCGTCCTCGGCCTGGTGGCGCTCGTCGGCCTGCCCGCGGCGATGGGAATCGCGGCGGCCGCGCCGCTCATCGTCCCGGTCCTGCTCGGTCCGAACTGGTCGCTGGCGATCGGCGTCGTGCAGACGCTCGCCTGGGTGGGCGCCGTGCAGGCCCTGGTGGCGAACGGCTATCCGCTCTATCTCGCGATCGGCAGGCCCTGGATCGCAACCGCGCTCAGCGCCGCGCACGCCGGCCTGCTGGTCGTCGTGCTGCCGGTGGCCGGAATCGGGTGGGGACTTGCGGGCGTCTTGTACGGGGTTCTCGCGGTGACGGTCGTACTGTTTCCCATAGACTTGGCGGTGCTGCTGCGACAGCTTCGACTGCCGCTGCGGCCATGCCTCGCTACCCTGATTCGCCCGCTGACCGCCGCCGTGCTGATGCATTGGCTCGTCGCCGCATTCGTGGCCCGCACGTCGCAGACTGGCGGCGCGGTCGCTCTGATCGCCGCGATCGCGCTCGGCGTCTTCTCCTACGTGATCGTCCTCGCCGCCCTCTGGTTCGTCCAAGGTCGTCCCGCCGGCGCCGAGTCGACCGTCCTGCGTTGGCTGCACGCCAGGCGGGCAGTGTTGCGACCGACGCCATGAAACGTCGCGACGAATCGACCGAATTCGAAGCGCCGGCGAACGGCACGCACGACGGCGGCGCCGCGCGCTCGCCCGCGGCCGCCTGCGTTGACCGCGGCGGCACGGCGCGCCTTGCGGTCATCGGCACCTATGGCAATGCCAACCTCGGCGACGACGCGATTCTCTACGCGTTTCTCCAATGGATCCGTCGCGCGGCGCCGGCCACGCGCATCGTCGCACTGAGCGGGCGCCCGCAGGAGGTCGAGCGCGCCTTCGGCATCGAGGCGCTCGACTTCGGTGCGCGCCGGGCGCCGCCCGCGGCGGCAGGCGGCGATGCCGAGCCGGCGCCCG
>Ga0208100_100340_pt1 | contig 19091 bp, 17 predicted proteins | sample SubbioR11_8A_Aug_FD_184817 | JGI IMG/M metagenome (GOLD analysis project Ga0208100, IMG submission 184817) | Serpentinite rock and fluid subsurface biosphere microbial communities from McLaughlin Reserve, California, USA - CR11_8A_Aug (SPAdes) | ecosystem: Environmental > Terrestrial > Deep... | reverse complement strand
CCGCCTGCTTCATCACGCGCGCGCTCTTGACCACCTGCGGCAAAAACATCTTGCCGGCGCCAAACAGGTCGCCGACCACGTTCATGCCGTCCATCAGCGGGCCTTCGATCAGGTGCAGCGGCCGCGCCCCCTCGGCGCGCATCTGCTGCCACAGGGCTTCGGTGTCGGCCTCGATGTGCTCGTTGTTGCCATGCACCAGCGCGTGCGTCAGGCGCTCGCGCAGCGGCAGCGCGCGCCAAGCGTTTTTGGCGCTGTCGTCGCGCGCCGCGCCGCGCACGCTGTCGGCGATGTCGAGCAGGCGCTCGGTGGCGTCGGGGCGGCGATTGAGCACCACGTCTTCGACGCGCGTGCGCAACTCGGGCTCGAGCTCGTCATAGACGCCGACCATGCCGGCGTTGACGATGCCCATGTCCATGCCGGCCTGGATGGCGTGGTACAAAAACACGGTGTGGATGGCCTCGCGCACCGGGTCGTTGCCGCGAAAGCTAAAGCTCACGTTGCTCACGCCGCCCGACACCTTGGCCCCGGGCAGGTTGGCCTTGATCCAGCGCGTGGCCTCGATGAAATCGACGGCGTAGTGGTCGTGCTCGGCAATGCCGGTGGCGATGGCGAAGATGTTGGGGTCAAAGACGATGTCTTCGGCCGGAAAGCCCACCTCATCGACCAGAATGCGGTAGGCGCGGGCGCAGATCTCGGTCTTGCGCGCAAAGGTGTCGGCTTGCCCCTGCTCGTCGAAGGCCATGACCACGGTGGCGGCGCCGTAGCGCCGGATCAGGCGCGCCTGGCGTTTGAACTCGGCCTCGCCCTCTTTGAGGCTGATCGAGTTCACCAACCCCTTGCCCTGCACGCACTTGAGCCCAGCCTCGATCACGCTCCATTTAGAGGAGTCGATCATCACCGGCACGCGCGCGATGTCGGGCTCGCTGGCCATGAGGTTCAAAAAGCGCACCATCGCCGCCTGGCTGTCGAGCATCGCTTCGTCCATGTTGACGTCGATGATCTGGGCGCCGTTTTCCACCTGCTGGCGCGCCACCGCCAGCGCCTGCTCGTAGTCGCCGTTGAGGATCAGGCGCGCAAAGGCCTTGGAGCCGGTGACGTTGGTGCGCTCGCCGATGTTGACGAACAGCGTGTCGGCGTCGATGCGCAGCAGCTCCAAGCCCGAGAGCAACATCGGGCCGGGCTGGGGGCGGTTGGTGGCGCCGCTTGGGGTGGCTGGGCTGGGGGCGGGGGTAGGGTGTGCGTTCACAAAAAAGGGGCAGGATGGGTGCAATAGAGGCGCAGGATGCGGTGGCCAGATTCAAGACAGCGTGACACGGACAAACTTGCGCTTGCCCACCTGCAGCACGTAGGTGCCCGGGCCCAAACGCAGCCCCTTGTCGCTGATCGCAGCGCCATCGACGCGCACGCCGGCGCCGTCGATGAGTCGGTTGGCCTCGCTGCTCGAGGGTGCGAGCCCAGCGGCTTTGAGCAGCGCCGCGATGCCCAGCGGTGCGCCGCCCAGCGAGCGCTCGGGGATGGCGTCGGGCACGCCGCCTTGGCTGCGGTGGATGAAATCCTGCTGCGCCGCTGCTGCCGCCGCCGCGCCGTGAAAGCGCGTGGTGAGCTCGAGCGCCAGCTGCACCTTGGCGTCTTTGGGGTTGCGCCCGGCGGCCACTTCGGCGCGCAGCGCCGCGATCTGCGCCTCGGTCTGGAACGACAGCAGCGTGTACCAGCGCCACATCAGCTCGTCTGAAATGCTCAGCACCTTGGCGTACATAGTAGGCGCCGGCTCGTTGATGCCGATGTAGTTGCCCTTGGACTTGCTCATCTTCTCCACGCCATCCAGCCCCTCGAGCAGCGGCATGGTCAGGATGCACTGCGGCTCCAGACCGTACTCGGCCTGCAGGTGGCGGCCCATGAGCAGGTTGAACTTCTGGTCGGTGCCGCCCAGCTCCAAATCGGCCTTGAGCGCCACCGAGTCGTAGCCCTGCATCAGCGGGTACAAAAACTCGTGCACGCTGATCGGGCTGCCGGTCGTGTAGCGCTGGTGAAAATCGTTGCGCTCCATCATGCGCGCCACGGTGTACTTGGCCGCCAGCTCGATCATCCCCATCGAACCCAGCGCCAAGCTCCATTCGCTGTTGTAGCGCACCTCGGTGCGCGCCGGGTCCAGCACCAGGCTCGCCTGCTGGTAGTAGGTCTGGGCGTTGGCCTGGATCTGCTCGGGCGTGAGCGGCGGGCGGGTGCTGTTGCGCCCCGAGGGGTCGCCGATCAGGCTGGTGAAGTCGCCGATCAAAAAAATCACCGTGTGCCCGAGGTCTTGGAGCTGGCGCAGCTTGTTGAGCACCACCGTGTGCCCGAGGTGGATGTCGGGCGCGGTCGGGTCCAGCCCGAGCTTGATGCGCAGCGGCTGGCCGCTGGCCTGGCTGCGCTGCAATTTTTGCACCCAGTCGGCCTCAGGGATGAGCTCCTCGCAGCCACGCCGCGTCACCGCCAGCGCGTGTTGCACGTCAGCGTTCAGCGGGGCCGTGGGGGGCGCAGCAGCAATGGGGTGGGCAGTGGTTGGACTCATTCGGGTTTCTACAGATGGCCGCGCGCAGTCGGGGCGTTATACTGGGCGCTTAAGTGTGGCCGGATTTTAGTCGGCGCGCCGCCTGTCGGGCTTATCGGCAGCTGTGTGGTGCGCGGTGGCTTATCATCTGACCTGCAGTTGCGCCCAGTTCTCGGCGCCCTGCTCCTTTTTTACTCGCCGACCTGTGCGCTCGTCTAAGCGCAACAGGCAGGCCTTGGTGTTGACCTTGAATGAACGAACTGGCCCAGCACATCAAGCACACATTGGTCAAGTACCCCAAGCATTTCATCGCCGGATTGGGTGCTGTTTTGCTCGGTACCGGCGTCACGGCGTTTGGCGTGGCCCCCCTCGAAGCCGAGATTGCCAACCTGCCGGTGCAGCAAATCGTCGAGACGGTGCCGCACGCAGCGCTGCAGCCCCTTGCCCCAGCCGCACCCAGCGCCGCCAGCGCCACCCCGGCCGAGCTGCAAGCCCCGGTGCCCTTCGTGCTGTTTCGCACCGACTTCACGCGCCGCGACGACACCGTGCAAAGCCTGCTGCAGCGCTTGGGTGTGAACGACAGCGCCGCCCACCAGTTCGTGCGCAGCCACCCCGACGCGGCCGTGCTCCTGCGCGGCCCGGCGGGCAAACTGGTGCGCGCCGAGACCGACGACGACCAGCGCCTGCTGCGCCTAAGCGTGCGCTGGTTGCCCAGCAACGATTCCCACCGTTACCAGCGCTTGCTGATCGAGCGCAGCGGCAGCGGCTTTGTGGCACGGGTCGATCAAGTCGAAGCGCAGCGCTCGGTGCGCGTGGCCAGCGGCACGATTCGCAGCACCCTATTTGCCGCCACCGAAGCAGCCGACCTGCCCGACCGGGTGGCCTCGCAACTGGCCGATATTTTCTCGGGCCAGATCGATTTCCGCCGCGACCTGCAACGCGGCGACTCGTTCCGTGTGGTCTATGAGGCCATCGAGTCCGAGGGCGAGCTGCTGCGCTATGGCCGCCTGCTGAGCGCCGAGTTCGTCAACAAGGGCCGCGCGCACCAGGTGCTGTGGTTCGAGGCGGCGGGCCAGCCCGGGGCCTATTTCACTTTTGCCGGCGAGAGCACGCGCCGCGCCTTCTTGGCCTCGCCGCTCGAGTTCTCGCGCATCAGCAGCGGCTTTGGCTTGCGTTTTCACCCCGTCACGGGGTTGCGCCGCCCGCATTTGGGGGTCGATTTTCCGGCGCCCATCGGCACCCCGGTGCGCAGCGTGGGCGATGGCGTGGTCAAGTTCGCCGGCAGCCAGCGCGGTTTTGGCAACGTGGTCTTCATCCAGCACCGCAACAACATCGTCACCGTCTATGCCCACTTGCACCGCATCGACGTGCGCCAAGGCCAAAGCGTGGCGCAAAGCCAATACATCGGCCAAGTGGGTTGCACGGGGGTCTGCACCGGCCCACACGTGCACTTTGAATACCGCTTGAACGGCATCCACCGCGACCCGATGCTGCTGGTGGCCGAAGGCGGCGGCAGCGCACCGCTCTCTGCTGCCATGCGCCCGGCGTTTGAGCAGGCCGCTGCCCAGATGAAGCAAAAGCTGGCCGCCGCCGCCACCCTGATGCAAGCCAGCGCCCAATAACTCTGAACCCGCCCACCTTCACCATCGGCCTGATGTCGGGCACCTCGCTCGACGGCGTCGATGGCGTGCTGCTCGAAAGCGGCGCCGCACCCTCCACCTTCAAGGTGTGCGCCGCCGCCAGTGCCGAGCTGCCCGATGCGCTGCGCCAAGCCCTGCTGAGCCTAAACCAAAGCGGCCCAGACGAACTGCACCGCGCCGCCGTGGCCGCCAGCCTACTGGCCGAGCTCTATGCCGAGGTGGTGGCGCAGTTGCTCCAGCGCAGCGGCTTGGCCGCCGCGCAGATCCGCGCCATCGGCGCGCACGGGCAAACGGTGCGCCACCGCCCGCCAAAGGGTGGCGAACCGTGGCCCTACACCTTGCAGATCAACCAGCCCGCGCAGCTGGCCGAACGCACCGGCATCGCCGTGGTGGCCGATTTTCGCAGCCGCGACATCGCCGCCGGCGGCCAAGGCGCGCCCTTGGTGCCGGCCTTTCATCAGCGCCTGTTCGGGCGTGCGGGGCAGTCGGTGCTGGTGCTCAACCTGGGCGGCATGGCCAACCTCACAGCGCTGCCGGCCAACGGCGCCGTCTATGGCCTCGACACCGGGCCCGGCAACGTGCTGCTCGACCTCTGGTGTCAGCGCCACACCGGCGCCTGGTTCGACCGCGACGGCGCATGGGGCGCCAGCGGATGCGAGCACGCTGGGCTGCTCGCGCACCTGCTCGCCGAGCCCTATTTTTTGCAGCGCGGCTTTAAGAGCACCGGGCGCGACCTGTTTCATGCCGGCTGGCTGGACGAGCGCCTGCGCGGCTTTGCCGGCCTGCCCCCTGCCGACGTGCAAGCCACCCTAGCGCGCCTGACGGCGCGCAGCGTGGCCTTGGCGGTGCACGGCATAGACTGGGGTGGCGCGGGGCCGCAGCAGGTTTGGGTGTGTGGTGGCGGCAGCCGCAACGCGCAGCTGATGCGCCTGCTGGCCGAGGAACTGCCACAAGCCCAAGTGCAAGCCAGCGACGAAGCCGGTTGGCCAGCGCAATGGGTGGAGGCCGCGGCCTTTGCTTGGCTGGCGCTGCGGGCCCTAGAAGGCAAACCCGGCAACCTGCCCAGCGTCACCGGCGCACGCGGGGCGCGGGTGCTGGGCGCGATTTACCCAGCCTGAGGGGGCGCGAGGCAAGGCGAGCCCCCCACAAGCCTGCCGACTCAAGTGCCAGACCTAGGTGCCAAATCAGGTGCTGAAGCTCGAGCCGCAGCCGCAGGTGGTGCTGGCGTTGGGGTTTTTGATCACGAACTGCGCCCCCTGCAGGTCTTCTTTGTAGTCGATCTCGGCGCCCACCAGATACTGGTAGCTCATGGCGTCAATCAGCAGGCTGACGCCGTTTTTGCTCATGGTGGTGTCGTCTTCGTTGACCACTTCGTCGAAGGTGAAGCCATACTGGAAGCCCGAGCAGCCGCCGCCTTGCACGAACACGCGCAGCTTCAGGTCGGGGTTGCCCTCTTCGGCGATCAGATCGGCCACCTTGGCCGCCGCGCTGTCGGTAAACACGAAGGGGGCGGGCATTTCGGTGGTGGGGTGTTCTGCGACTGCGCTCATGGTGCGGTGTTCCGATAAGTAAACCTGTGCGGCAATACTAAAGCAAAAAACTCAAGATAGGGCCTAGGCCGGCGATTGTCTGCGCTGGCGCCGGGGTTTTTGGCCGCTCGCAACGCCCACCCGCAGCCCCCAGTCCACCGACCGGCAAGCAGGCGCAAAAAACCGCCCTGCGGCTCGTGACCAGAGGGCGGTGGTGCAAAGGCCCAAAGCCCTTGCAGCGGTTTAACGCTTGGAGAACTGCTTGCGCCGGCGTGCCGAACGCAGACCGACCTTTTTGCGCTCCACTTCGCGCGCGTCGCGCGTCACGTAGCCGGCCGCGCTCAGGGCGGGCTTGAGGGCCGCGTCGTAGTCGATCAGGGCGCGCGTGATGCCGTGGCGCACCGCGCCAGCCTGGCCCGATTCGCCGCCGCCGTGCACGTTGACTTGGATGTCGAACGTCAGCTCGTTGCCGGTGAGCAGCAGCGGCTGTTTGGCGATCATGATCGAGGTCTGGCGGCCAAAGAAGTTTTCGATATCTTTGCCGTTGATCGTGATCTGACCCGTGCCTTTTTTGAGGAACACGCGGGCGACGCTGGATTTGCGCCGGCCGGTGCCGTTGTTCCATTCGCCGATCATGTGCGCTCCTCGAGGATGGCCAACACTTTGGGTTGCTGGGCGCTGTGGGGGTGCTCAGCACCGCCATAGACCTTCAGCTTTTTAATCATGGCATAGCCCAGCGGGCCCTTGGGCAACATGCCCTTGACCGCTTTTTCCAGCGCCCGGCCTGGGTGCTTGGCCTGCATGTCGCGGAAATTGGTGCCGTAGATGCCGCCCGGGAAGCCCGAGTGGCGGTAGTAGATTTTGTCTAGGGACTTGTTGCCCGTGACTTTGAGTTTGGCCGCGTTGACGACGACGATGAAATCGCCCGTGTCCACGTGAGGGGTGTAAATGGCTTTGTGTTTGCCGCGCAACCGGAGTGCCACTTCGCTGGCGACACGTCCGAGCACCTTATCGGTGGCGTCAATCACAAACCACTCGTGCACCACCTCGGCCGGTTTGGCGCTGAAGGTTTTGGTCATGAGTTTGCTCTGAGTAAAGCGGGTTTGGCAGGCGTCTTTTCCACGGTCGGTGCGGCTCTGTTGGCCGCCTCTTAGGTGGGTTTGCGCAGCATCAGCCCCCCGCAAAGGGAAAAAGCCTCGGCCACGCCTTCGCCGCGGACACCCAAAGCGCTGCGAAGCCCGTCATTCTAACTGCAAACACACAACCCAAGCAAGCAAAATTCAAGGCCGCCGCGGTTTGCGCGCATGGCTGTGGTTTACCATGCGCCCATGTTCAGTTATCGCCACGCCTTTCATGCCGGCAACCACGCCGATGCACTCAAACACCTGACGCTGGTGGCCTGCCTGCAGTACCTGGCCCAAAAAGACGTGGGCTTGCTGCTGGCCGACACCCATGCGGGCGCGGGCATCTACCGGCTCGACCAAGAGCTGGCGCGCACCTCGGGCGAATCCGGGCGCGGCATCGCGCGCGTGGCCGCCGCGGCGGCGCAAGCGCGGGCGCAGGGCCAGACGCTGCCGGCGGCGGTGCAGGCCTACCTCGATCTGGTGCAGATCTACAACTTGGGCAGCGACAACTTGCGCCACTATCCCGGCTCGCCCTGGATCTGCCAAACGTTGCTGCGCCCCCAAGACCAGCTCAAGCTGTTCGAGGTGCACCCGACCGACGCGCGCCTGCTCGAACGCCACGTGGCCGACCTCGGGCGCGGCAAGCAGATCGAGTTGCGCCGCAGCGACGGTTTTGCCGGCCTGCGCGCGCTGCTGCCCCCGCCCACGCGGCGCGCGCTGGTGCTGATCGACCCCAGCTACGAGCTCAAATCCGACTACGCCGCCGTGCTCGACTGCCTCGAAGACGCGCTCGAGCGCTTCCCCACCGGTTGCTACGCGGTCTGGTACCCGGTGATCGCACGGCCGGAGTCGCACGCGCTGGCGCGCAAGCTCAAGGCCTTGAGCACGCGGGCGCAACGGCCTTGGGCGCAGGCGCTGCTCGATGTCGGGCAGGCACCCAGCAGCGGCCGCAGCGCCGAGGTGGCGCGCGGCCAGGCTCGCACGCCCCTGCACGCCAGCGCCATGCACCTGATCAACCCGCCCTACGCCTTGGCCGAGCAGTGGCGCGCTGCGCTGCCGTGGCTGAGCGCCACCCTCAAAGAAGGCCCGGGCGCCCAGTGGCAGGTCGAATCCGGCGGCTAGGGCTCTCAGATTGTCGATGCGCTTGATGGCGCAAGCGGACTGCAGCCCGCCAACACCCACCTGCACAAGCTCTACTGCCGCAACCGCGCACACAGCGCCAGCGTGGGCGCGCTCTGGTTCATGGTGTAAAAGTGCAGCCCCGGCACCCCGGCCCGCTGCAGCTGCTCGCACAAATCGCCCACCACCTCGCGCCCAAAGGCTTGGATGCTGGCCACGTCGTCGCCGTAGCCCAGCAGGCGCAAGCGGATCCAGCGCGGCACCTCGGCCCCGCAAGCATCGGAAAAGCGCAGCAGCTGGCTCGAGTTGGTGATGGGCATGATGCCGGGCACGATCGGGATCTCGATGCCCAGCGCCTGCGCCTCATCGACGAAGCGAAAATAGGCGTCGGTGTTGAAAAAATACTGCGTGATGGCGCTGTCGGCACCGGCGCGCACCTTGGCCAGCAGCGCCTGCAGATCGGCTTGCGGCGAGCGCGCCTGTGGATGCACCTCGGGGTAGGCCGCGACCTCGATCTGAAAAGCGCTGCCAAACTCGGCCCGGATAAAGGCCACGAGGTCGCTGGCGTATTGGAACTCGCCCCCTGAGCCGTAGCCGCTGGGCAAGTCGCCGCGCAAGGCCACCAAGCGCCGCACCCCCATGCCCTGCAACTGGCGCAACTGCTCGCGCACGCCGGCGCGGGTGGCGCCGATGCACGAGAAATGCGCTGCCGCCGGCACGCCCTCGGCCAAAATCTCGGCCACGGTGGCAAAGGTGCCCTCTTGGGTCGAGCCCCCGGCGCCGTAGGTGACCGAGCAAAACTCGGGCCGCTGGGCGTAGAGCTGCTGGCGCACGGCGCGCAGCTTGACCGCGCCCTCGGGCGTTTTGGGCGGGAAAAATTCAAAACTGATGGGCAAGGCCTGGGCCATGATCGTGCTCCGTGGGGCCGGGCCGCCACGCTGCAGCGGCCCGATGCAAAGCCTGCGCTGTCGTGCAGCCCCCTGCTGGGGCGCAGCAACCCACAGCGCCAGCCTGAGATGGGCTTAGTAGCGGTAGCTGTCGGGCTTGTACGGGCCCTGCTTGGGCACGCCGATGTAGGCCGCTTGCTCGTCCGACAGTTCGGTGAGCATGGCGCCGACTTTCTTCAGGTGCAGGCGCGCCACTTTTTCGTCCAGGTGCTTGGGCAGCACATAGACCTTGCCGGCGTCGTAGCCCCCGGGGTGGCCGTAGAGCTCGATCTGGGCGATGGTCTGGTTGGCAAAGCTCGACGACATGACGAAGCTCGGGTGCCCGGTGCCGCAGCCCAAGTTCACCAACCGGCCCTTGGCCAGCAGGATGATGCGCCGCCCCGAGGGGAAGATCACGTGATCGACCTGCGGTTTCACCTCTTCCCACTGGCAGCGGGCCTCGAGCTCGGTAACTTCGATCTCGTTGTCGAAGTGGCCGATGTTGCACACGATCGCTTGGTCTTTCATGCGCGCCATGTGTTCGTAGGTGATCACGCCCTTGTTGCCGGTGGCAGTCACGAAAATGTCGGCGTGCTCGGCAGCGTAGTCCATGGTCACCACGCGGTAGCCTTCCATGGCGGCTTGCAGGGCGTTGATGGGGTCGATCTCGGTCACCCACACTTGGGCCGAGAGCGCGCGCAGCGCCTGCGCCGAGCCCTTGCCCACGTCGCCGTAGCCGGCCACCACGGCCACTTTGCCAGCGATCATCACGTCGGTGGCGCGCTTGATGCCATCGACCAGCGACTCGCGGCAGCCGTACAGGTTGTCGAACTTGCTCTTGGTGACCGAGTCGTTGACGTTGATGGCACGAAACAGCAGTGTGCCCTTGGCCGACATTTCCTTGAGCCGGTGCACGCCGGTGGTGGTCTCTTCGGTCACGCCGATGATCTGCGCGCCCTTGCGGCTGTACCAGGTGGCGTCGGTGGCCAGCTTGGCGCGGATGGCGGCAAACAGAATGCGCTCCTCGTCGCTGCCGGGGTTGGCCAGCACCTCGGGGTGGCGCTCGGCTTGCTTGCCCAAGTGCATGAGCAACGTGGCGTCGCCGCCGTCGTCGAGGATCATGTTCGGGCCTTCGCCCTCGGCGCCCGCTGGGCCAAACTCAAAAATGCGGTGGGTGTAGTCCCAGTACTGCTCCAGCGTCTCGCCCTTGAAGGCAAACACCGGCGTGCCACTGGCGGCAATGGCGGCGGCGGCGTGGTCTTGGGTGCTGAAGATGTTGCACGACGCCCAACGCACCTGCGCGCCCAGCGCCTGCAGGGTCTCGATCAGCACGGCGGTCTGGATCGTCATGTGCAGGCTGCCGGTGATGCGCGCGCCCTTGAGCGGCTGGCGCGCGGCGTATTCTTCGCGTATGGCCATCAGGCCGGGCATTTCGGTTTCGGCAATGCGGATTTCTTTGCGCCCCCATTCGGCCAGACCAAGGTCGGCGATCACGCAATCGGCGTTTGTGGGGGATTTCAAGGCAGCGTTCATGGGCTAGGCTCCGGCACAACAGGGTTGGGTTCAAACCACTGCTCGCGGCTGCCATACAGCGCTCACCGCACGAGGAGTGGGTGAGCGTCGTTGCGGGTGGGCCAACAACAGCGGGGGCCGTGGCCGGTTTCGAGCCTCACACCGCCGCCGCATGGGGCTCGGTGCTGCAACGCTCCTCGAAACACGCGCAAATTATAGGCCAAACAGATCGGGCAGGCCCGAATTGTCAGCCCAAAGTAGTAATGTCCCCTTTGTCCCAGATAAGAATGTCCCCTTTCATGTGTGAAGGGGCAGCGGATGGTGGAGCAGATGGTGGGGCAGGCAAGCGCTTCCCTATAATGCCGACACATACTTCGCTACGCACAAAGCACCCGATCAATTGAGCGCCGCGCCCTCCTCCGCCACCGCCCCGTTCGCCACCGCTTCTCCCGCCCCGGCCTTGGCGCTGGTCGCGGACGACATGCGCGTGGTCGATGGCGTGATCCGCCAGCAGCTGGGCAGCGAGGTGCTGCTGGTGGGCCAAGTGGCCGAATACATCATCGGCGCCGGCGGCAAACGGGTGCGCCCGGCGCTGCTGCTGCTGATGTGCCAGGCGCTGGGCTGCACCGACGCCCGCCGCCACAGCCTAGCGGCGGTGGTCGAGTTCATCCACACCGCCACCTTGCTGCACGACGACGTGGTCGATGAGTCGGCCCTGCGCCGCGGCCGCGACACCGCCAACCACCTGTTTGGCAACGCCGCCAGCGTGCTGGTGGGCGATTTTTTGTATTCGCGCGCCTTCCAGATGATGGTGCAAGCCGGGCTGATGCGCGTCATGGACGTGCTCGCCGACGCCACCAACGTGATCGCCGAAGGCGAGGTGCTGCAGCTGATGCAGATGCACGACGCCGCGCTCGACGAAGCCGCCTACTTGCGCGTGATCCGCGCCAAAACCGCCAAACTGTTTGAAGCCAGCGCCCGCTTGGCCGCCATCTTGGCCCACAGCGACGCCGCCACCGAAGCCCACTGCGCCGACTACGGGCAGTCGCTCGGCGCCGCCTTCCAGGTCATCGACGACGTGCTCGACTACGAAGGCGAAGTCGATGAAATGGGCAAAAGCCTAGGCGACGACCTGCGCGAAGGCAAGGTCACGCTGCCGCTGATCTGCACCCTGCAGCGCTGCAGCCCGAGCGAAGCGGCCCTGATCCGCGCCGCCATCGAGCAGGGCAACAGCGCCCAGCTGCCCGAGATCATCCAAATCGTGCGCCGCAGCGGCGGCTTGGCCGACGCGCGCCTGGCTGCCCAAGCCCAAGCCCAGCGCGCCATCGCCGCCGCCCAAACCCTGCCGCCCAGCCCCGGCCGCGAGGCTTTGGTACAATGGGCGGCTGCACTGCTCGAGCGCCGCTCATAGCACAAACCGCCCCTAGGCACGGGGTGCGTTGCAAGGTGCACAGTCCACACACGGGGTGTAGCTTAGCCTGGTAGAGCGCTACGTTCGGGACGTAGAGGCCGGAGGTTCGAATCCTCTCACCCCGACCAGCCACCACAGCACAGCACAAGGCCAGAGTCCACTGGCGCGTGCAGGTGGCGGCTTACTTTGACAAATGCTGACCAAGCTGTGCGGCGTAGCCCTGCAGCACCTCAAAGGGCGGCTCTTTGCGCGGCCAAGAGAGCGCAATGCCGTCGTGGGCGTGGCGCGGCACCACGTGCATGTGCACATGAAACACGGTCTGGTCGCCCTCTTTGCCGTTGGCCTGCAGCAGGGTCAGGCCCGGCGGCTGAAAAACTTGCTTGACGGCGTGGGCCACGGTGTGCGCGGTGCGCATGAGGGCGGCGGCTTCGTCTGGGGTGCAGTCGAGCAAGGTGGCGGCGTGGCGCTTGAGCGCCACCAGCACGTGGCCGGGGTTGACCTGCCCCAAGTCCATGAAGGCCAAGGTCTGCTCGTCTTCATAGACGCGGGCGCTGGGAATTTGGCCCGCGACCAGCTTGCAAAAGATGCAGCTGCCCGGGGGCGATGGGTCGATGAAATGGGGCATGGGCCGATCTTAAAAGAAAGAAGCTGGGTGTATGCGCAGTAGACTGATGGAACCACACCACCCCCACTGCCACCCCTACCATGGTCATCACCGAGCCCCTAGCCCGTCGATTCATCGGCACTTACACAGACTTCCTGGGCAGCCTCTTGCCGGATTCGGCCAAAGCCGGCAAGCGCAACACCCAGTGGCTGGCGACGGCCAGAAAGCGATTTTTGGGCAACAAAAGCCAGTTGCAATCTTACAGGCGCACGCACCCGCAAGCGGATGCAGAAATGCTCGCGGCCATAGCGGCCTTGCGGATACGCAGCTGGATTTACCTCAAGGACACCACGGCATATTCGGTGTGGATGGACGAAGCCGGTGAGCGGACCTATGGGGTGCTGGGCCTGACGCAGCGCGTGCGGGACCTCTGCCAAGGCGGAAGTGGCGTTATCTTGACGGCCGGGCTGATGCCGCTGGGTGGGCGCTGGGTGACAGACGGCTTGGTTGAAAATCTGGCATGGCTGGGTCCGAACTACCGTCGCGACCTGACACAGGCCTACAACCAACTTAGTCAGTCGGGTCGATTCAGCACCGGCACGGCATAGCAGCGGGGGAATCGGGGGCAAAAAAGGGTGGTGGCGGACTTTACCCAAAGAAAAAACGGGTGCATACAACCCGTGCGGGTTTGGGCGGAATCCATCGTGTTGGCGCGGCAATCCCGAGCCCCTACGCCGGCATTTCACCCGCCGGCAGAAAGTCGCCTTGATCGCCATCTCGCAGGCTGATGTGCTCCAAGCGCCACTGATCCACGCGGCGCAGATCGGCCAGCGTCAGGCGCGTGTCTGCCACGGCTTCGCAAGCGTCGAGCGCGATCTCCGTGGCAACGGCGGGTTTGCCGTAGGTCTTTTCGAACATCTCGCGCAGCTGCCCGGCGACCCGCTCAGCCGACAGCCTCGCTTCGGTGCCGCCCTCGGTGGCGTCGTAGACAACGGACACTGAGAGCGCGTAGGGCTCGCCCTCGGCCGCTTCTGCGCCTCGCTGCTCGCCCAGATCGAAGAACAGTCCGACCAGATGCTTCGCGTCGGGCTCCAGAATCTTGGCGATCAGCTGCTCGACGGTATGCTTGCCAGAGCGCTTGCGCAGCCGCTCCTCGAAAGCATTGGGGAAGGCCGGTCGGCCGTATCGCGCGGCAAGCCATTGCTTCAGCGCACGCTTTGCGTCAACCGGCAGCGCGTGGCTGTGGTCTTTGGCTGCGCTCCCGGCAAAGTCACCTTTCGGCACGCTGCGGCGATCAGCATGCCGGAGCTCAAGGATCAGCGGCGCAGCATCGGTGGCCTCGTAGGCGAGGTGGAGTCGTCGCGGGTTCTTGGCGTAGGAGAGCTGTGGGTCAGGCTTGGGGTCCTTGACGACCAACTCGGCGATGATGACCTCAACGCAGCGCTCGCTGTCATGCACCAAGTCGCAATCATGGGTGATGACGATGACGCGGCGCCCTTGGTCGTTCGCGCTGACCAGTTCCAATGCAGCAGCGGCCTCGCAGCTTAGAAGATCGCCCTGTCGCCAGTCGGTATCGCGCGGCAGCATCCATCGCCCCCCAATCTATCGCTCGGGGGACCCGGGAATGGACATCTCGGTACGCCAATCATCCGAGGGCTGCGCTTTCGACTTCGCCAAGCCTGATCGGTCGTAGGCCGCATCCATAGCCTGGGCTTCGGCGATCAGCGACTGGATGTGCGATGGTAAGAGCTGCCCGGCAGCAGCGAGATCCATCAGGGACCGGCCCTCAAAGGCCTTCATCTTCAGCATGGAAGGCGCACGGGCGACTCGGGCGTCTCGGAAAGCGTCGGCGGCATGACTGAGGGCGTGAATCCGCTCCAACTTGTCAGGCTCGGGTGTTGCCTCGCCGCCGATCCACTTGTAGACCGCTTGCCTGGAGACGCCGAACACCGTGGCCAGATCGGCGATGGCCGGGTTCAACACCTGGCGGATGTTGCCGAGGTGCTCAGATGCAGACCGCAAATCAGGGCGCTGCTCTTGGCTGTCGGCAGTCATCACCACATCGATGTGGATAGGAACGCGCGCCTCCAACATCCTGCGCCATTCCCCAGCGCGAGAGATGTCGAAAACGCTGCCACTGCCACCCGCTGCAAAGCCGATCAGCGCAAAGGCGGTGGCAGCGGCCCCGATAGGCGAGGCGATCGGCACCGTTCGATTGGAAGACGGGGTCGAGGTGTACATGGCGTCTGTTTAGTCTGGTTCAGGCCCACGCGGCGCGTGCATGATCCGTCGTCGTCGCCCCGAAGGCAGACTTGATGGTCGCATGCAGCGAGAGCAACTGCTCACCCAGCTTGTCCACATCGATCGGCATGCGGCCTTCGGCGAAATGGTCTGTATCGATGACCGCGTGCGCCCAAGGCTCTTTCAGATCGAATTTCGGATCGAGCATCAAGCCGTTGGGCTGCATGTCGGGCGGGAACCCCAAGGGAGCAGTCATCCTGTGCACCCGGGTCACGAGCGTCCCGGTCTGCACCAGTGGGCCAGAGTCCGTGCCAAAGACGGCTTCCGTCAGCCCGTAGCGCAGCTCGGCATTGAACTCGAACCCATGCAATCCGCTGACAAGATACTGCTCCACGCTCTCACCGGCGCGAGGCCACACGGCATCTAGGTAGCGAAGGCCCAACCGACTGACGTGATCGAGGGTTGCCACCTCATGCACGGCCGCCAAGCCGCGCAGCAACTCCGGGATGAACCCATTGTGCGTATCGTAGTGGGTGGTGTGGTAGGTGATGGCCGACGGTGCGAGAATGAACCCAGCCGTTCGATCACCGCGGGTGAGGAGCCACTGAGGCGCCTGCGCAACCTGCGGCTCTGCTTGCAGCGCTAGGCCGGGCCCCGGCACCACCAAGTGCGTGACCTGTTGCGACTCGAACAACGGATAGCCCTCGCGCCGCAGACGATCCTGGATCTGATCCACGTACTTGGACATCGCGGCAACAGGGTTGAAGCGCGCCTGCGCGAGCGCGTAGTACACCGGCGCGTTCGACATCCTCTGGCTCACTGCTAGACTCCGATCATTGCTTGGTTGACGACTTGGTTGACAGTTTACACCATGGTTGACATGTGCCGGCTTCCTCCCCCCAGCGGCCACTGTAATATTTTTGAGCTTCTTCCTGCTTGTAAACAGATTTTTGAGCACCCAAGCACCTTTTTGCGCATAATCGGCCATGGAAACGCAAAACCTGCTCGGGGGTGCTTGGTTGGTGGCTCGGTATGGCCTCGTACTCGTCATGCCCTTGGCGGTGCACAGCCGCATCGGAGGCCGGCGCACCACGGTGCAGTTGGCCGATGGCACCCAGACCGAGACCTTTGTCGAAGCCATGCGGCCCAGCGCGGATTTGCGTGGGCATCTGACCTTCCACCTCAAGCACGAGGTCTTGCACCTGGAACTGCTCTGGCGCTTGTACGTGCAGGTCGATGCAGGCGAACTGGTGCGCTGGATTGAGGCCGAGCCCAGCGGCCTTTACGCCAAGAAGGCGGGTTTTTTGTACGAATGGCTCACCGGGCGTCAACTGGATGTGCGCCTGCCCATCGCCGGCCCCTATGTGGACGTGCTCGATGCGCGCAAACTGGTGGCCGCAACCCCCGAGTGCTCGACACCCAACCGCCGCTGGCGCGTGCGCGACAACCTGCCCGGAACGCCCGCCTTTTGCCCCATCGTGCGCAAGACCGGGGCTTTTGCGGCTGCGCTGGCGATCGATATTGCGCGCCTGCTGCACGAGCTCGAATTGGAGTTTGGGGAAGATCTGCTCGTGCGCTCGGCGGTCTGGATGACGCTGCGCGAAAGCAAATCGAGCTTTGCCATCGAGGGCGAGGCCAATCAAGCCGATCGCATCCAGCGCTTTGCCGATGTGCTGGCGCGGCGCACCGGACAGGGGGCCTTGCCACTCGACGAGGCCGCGTTGGCGCAGCTGCAGTCCGAAATTTTGGGCCAGCGCACCACGCTGCAGCGCTGCGGCATCCGCCAGTCGCCGGTGTTTGTGGGTGAAGTACACCGTTACCAAGAGCTGGTGCACTACGTGGCCCCGCCGGCAGACGAGGTACGGGCCATGCTCGAGGGGCTTAGCGCCTTTTGGCAGCGCACCCAGGGCCAGTCGGCGCTGCTGCGCAGTGCCGTGCTGGCTTTTGGTTTTGTCTATATCCACCCGCTGGCCGATGGCAACGGGCGCGTGCATCGGTTTTTGGTCAACGACGCCTTGCGCCGCGATGGGGTCGTCAAAGAGCCGATGATCCTGCCGCTCTCGTCCCTGATCACCAGCGACGCCGCAGAGCGGCGCGCTTACGACCGCATCCTCGATACGGTCTCGAGCCCGCTGATGGGCGCTCTGTCCGGGGCATACGCGTTTGGCCCGCAACAGACGCTTTACCCCGACGGCATTCGATCGAATTTCGTGTTCACGGGCGCGGCGTTGGCGCGGCCGGTCTGGCGCTACCTGGATTTGACGCCCCACGTGGTCTATCTGGCCGATGTGCTGGCGCGCACCATCCGGGTGGACATGCGCAATCAGTCGCGCTACTTGCGCAGCCACACCCGGGCCCGGGCGGCGATCAAGGACATCGTCGAGATGCCAGACGCGCAGATCGATCGCGTCATCCGCTCGATCGAGGCCAATCAGGGCCAGTTGTCGAATGTGCTGGCCAAGGAGCTGCCCTTGCTGGCCGAGCCCGGCATCTGGCCGTCCATCGTGCAAGCCGTGGCGCGCGCTTTTGCTGGCTTGCAGACTGGCGCAGCCACCAAGCCCAAGCCCGCTGGCGCCATCGACGAGTAAAGGTGGCCTGAACTGGATCGTTTGGCATCATCGATGCCGTCACAAGACCCCAAAGGAGTGCAGATGTCATTGCTGTCGGTGTTCAAAGGCTGGCTGGGAGAAGCGCAGGGGGCGCTGGCGCACCGGCTGTTCCTGGACGACAAGGTCTATCACCCGATCAACAACGTGACGATTCCGACGGCCAACGGCAGCACGCAAATCGACCACGTCATCGTCTCGCGCTTCGGTCTTTTTGTCGTCGAGGCCAAAAACATGAACGGCTGGATCTTTGGCGACGAGCACGGCAAGCAGTGGACCCAGAGCCTCTACGGCAAAAAGCACCAGTTTCAAAACCCGTTGCACCAGAACTATCGGCACACCAAAGTCTTGGCCGAGTTTCTGGGAGTCGACCACGACAAGCTGCATTCGGTCGTGATGTTCTGGGGCGAGGCGCAGCTCAAAACCCAGATGCCACCCAATGTGATGACCGAGGGCTACGCGACCTACATCCAGAGCAAGCAGACCGTGCTGTTCTCGGATGAGGAAGTGGCCCAGTTGATCGAGGCGCTTCGTACCGGGATGTTGCCCAAGACTTGGGCTACCCGAAACGCCCACATCGCGTCGTTGCAACAGCGCCACAGCAGCACCACCACCTGTCCGAAATGCGGCGGGGCACTGATTCAGCGCACAGCCAAATCAGGCCCCAACGCAGGACGCCCCTTCCTCGGCTGCGCCAACTTTCCTAGGTGTCGCCACACCGCTGCCGTCAATGAGGGCAAGTCAGTTTGACTCTGGCCTGCTCGCATCAGAACCCATGCGGGTGACCAACACCGGTTGCTCTGACCCGCGTGGCGTCGCGAAATCCGGCAACAAAAAAGCCCAACTGATAACGGTTGGGCTGTGGATGGTGGCCTGGGGCAGAATCGAACTGCCGACACGCGGATTTTCAGTCCGCTGCTCTACCAACTGAGCTACCGGGCCACAGCCGTAATTCTAGCACAGCCCATCGGGCCTTTTGCTTGCGTTGGGCTGCGCTTTGGCCACCCCAAGCTTGCCTTGGCTCGAGGTGGGGCTTTGGGCGTGTGGCTTTGGGGGGTGCGCTAGGCTGCTAGAATGGAAGGCTCTGCGCGGCTGTAGCTCAGTGGATAGAGTATCGGCCTCCGAAGCCGAGGGTCGTGGGTTCGATCCCCGCCAGCCGCGCCATACCCAAAGCCAAAGCCCGCCAAAGCCCGATCACACCCGCCGCGCCAGCGCCTCGGCCATGCCGGTGTAGCCGGCCGGGGTGAGCGCCAACAGCCGCGCTTTGTCGGCAGGCGGCAGGTCGAGCGATTCGATCAGCTCGTGCAAGGCGGCGCGCGTGACCGCTTGGCCACGGGTGGCGCTCTTGAGTTTTTCGTAGGCGCCAGCCATGCCGTGGCGGCGCATCACGGTCTGGATGGGCTCGGCCAGCACCTCCCAGGCTTCGTCTAGGTCGGCGGCTAGGGCAGCGGGGTTGAGCTCAAGCTTGGCCAACCCGGTTTGCAGCGACTGCTGCGCCAGCACCGCATGGCCCAGCGCCACGCCCATGTTGCGCAGCACGGTGGAGTCGCTCAAATCGCGCTGCCAGCGGCTGATGGGCAGCTTTTCACTCAAGTGGCGCAGCAGCGCATTGGCCAGCCCGAGGTTGCCCTCGGCGTTTTCAAAGTCGATCGGGTTCACCTTGTGCGGCATGGTGGAGGAGCCGATCTCGCCCGCCTTGAGCCTTTGCTTGAAGTAGCCTAGGCTGATGTAGCCCCAGAGGTCGCGCGCGAGGTCGATGAGGATGGTGTTGCTGCGCGCCACGGCGTCGAACAGCTCGGCCATGTAGTCGTGCGGCTCGATCTGGGTGCTGTAGGGCTGAAAGCTCAGG
>Ga0208100_100339_pt1 | contig 19095 bp, 19 predicted proteins | sample SubbioR11_8A_Aug_FD_184817 | JGI IMG/M metagenome (GOLD analysis project Ga0208100, IMG submission 184817) | Serpentinite rock and fluid subsurface biosphere microbial communities from McLaughlin Reserve, California, USA - CR11_8A_Aug (SPAdes) | ecosystem: Environmental > Terrestrial > Deep... | reverse complement strand
ACGGTCTCGACCGCGTCGGCCGCCAGTGCCGCCGCCGCCGCGATTCGGTGCGACGCCAGCGGCGCGCTCATCGCCTCGCGCAGGTCGGTGGGCACGGCGGCTTCGGCGGCGGTCATGGTGCGATTCGCGTGGGTGGAAGCGACAAGAGTCGGCGGGCCGCGCGAGCCCCGGACCGCGCGGTCCGCGAGCAGCGAGCGGGCGCCTCGCGCCGCGATGGTAGCGCCGGCGGCCGGCGGCGGCGCCCGACGTGTACCGTTCGCGGCAGCGGCGCCTACAAGCTGGCGCCGCGCCTCGCGCCGTGCCAATGACCGAACTGCCGTCCCGCAACCGGCGCGCCTCGCCGCTGGCGCGCGGCGCGCTGCTCGCCTACGCGGTGCTGATCGCGGCCGCCAGCCTGGCGCCGTGGAGCGGCTGGCGCGACCTCGGTTTGAGCCCCTGGGCGTTCCTGAGCGCGCCGACGCCACGCCACATCACGAGCTTCGATCTGATCGTCAACGTCGCCGGCTACGTGCCCTTCGGCGCGCTCGTCGTGCTGGCGTTGCACCCACGGCTGCGCGGCGTCGCCGCACTCGCCGCCAGCGGTGTGGCGGCGCTGCTGCTGGCCGGCGGCATCGAGGCGCTGCAGACCTACCTGCCGCGGCGCGTGGCCTCGAACATCGATCTGGCGACCAACGTCGGCGGCGCGCTGCTCGGTGCGGCGCTGGCGCTGCCGCTGGCGAGCCGGCTGATCGACCGCGGCCGGCTGGCGCAGTGGCGCGCACGCTGGTTCACGCCCGAGTCGAGCCTGCTGCTGGTGGTGCTGGCGCTGTGGCCGGCGGCGCAGACCGCGCCGGCGCCGATGCTGTTCGCCAACGGCGCGCTCGTCGATGTCCCGGCGCTGCTGGCGCGGCTCGGCCTGCCTGGCCCGCTGCAGTTCGCCTCCGGATTCGACGCCGCCGAGTTCGTGCTCGCCGAGGCGCTGGTCGTGGTGGCCGGCCTGCTCGCCGCCGGTCTGGCGCTGGCGGCGACGATAACCGCAGCGGCGCCGCGCATCGCGCTGCTGGCCGGCTTCGTGGCCGCGGCACTGGCCGCGCGCGCGCTCGCGCATGCGGCCGCCTTCGGCCCGGAGCAGGCCTTCGTCTGGCTGACACCGGGGGCGATCGGCGGCCTCGTCCTGGGCACGCTGGCGCTGCTGGTGGCGGCGTACGGCAGCGCGCGCGCGGTCTACGCGGCCGCCTGGCTGGCGGCGCTGGTGTGGCTGCTGGCGGTCAACGTCGTGCCCGACAATCCCTACCACCTCGACTGGCTCGCCAGTCACCGGCCGGGCCGGCTCGCGCACTTCCGCGCCGTGTCGGACTGGCTGGCGCACGGCTGGCCGCTGCTGCTGCTCGCGGCGCTTGCCGCCCTGCCCTGGCTGCGACACCGGCGCCGCGCCTGAACGCGCGCGGCGCGTCGACCGCCGCTGCCGCCGCAGTACTAGACTGCCTTGCCGAACCAAGCGACGGCCCGATGACCTACTACGCCAAGCACGTGTTTTTCTGCCTGAACCGGCGCGACGACGGCCGCGCCTGCTGCGCCGACAAAGGCGCCGAGGCGATGCAGGCACATGCCAAGCAGCGCGTGCGCGAGCTCGGACTCGACGGCCCGGGCAAGGTGCGCGTCAACAAAGCCGGCTGTCTGGACCGCTGCGACGAAGGCCCCTGTCTGGTCGTCTACCCCGAGGGCGTCTGGTACACCTACGTCGACCGCAGCGACATCGACGAGATCGTCGACCAGCACCTGCTGCACGGCCGCATCGTGCAGCGGCTGCAGCTCTGAGGCGCGCGCCCGCCGCCGGCAGGCGCCGCCCGACCTAAACGCCGATGTCGGCCCGCAGCCAGCGCCTGCACGTCGACGGACCGGCCGGCCGCATCGAACTCGCGGTCGACTGGCCGGCGGCACCGGCGCGCGGCACCGCCTTCATCGGCCACCCGCATCCGCTGTACGGCGGCAGCCTCGACAACAAGGTCGCGGCGACGCTGGCGCGCGCCTTCGTCGCGGTCGGCTGGCTGGCGCTGCGGCCGAACTTCCGCGGCGTCGGCGGCTCCGAAGGCGTGCACGATCACGGCGAGGGCGAGACCGCCGACTTCCTGCACGTGATCGAGCAGGCGCCGCACTGGCTCGGCGCGCCGGCGCCGGCGGCCGGCGCGCCGCGCGCATTGGCCGGCTTCTCCTTCGGCAGTTGGGTCGCCGCGCGCGCCGCACGCACGCTGGCAGCACGCCACCAGCCGGTGCGCCATCTGGTGCTGGCGGGCTGCGCCGCCGGCAAGTGGCCGATGCCCGAGGTGCGGCGCGACACCCTGCTGATCCACGGCGAACGCGACCAGACGATCCCGCTGGCCGTCGTGTTCGACTGGGCGCGACCGCAGGAACTGCCGGTGATCGTGCTGCCCGGCGCCGATCACTTCTTCCATCGCCGGCTGGGCGCATTGCGGCAACTGGTGGTGCAGCACGTGCTGGCCGCCGACGCGGCGCAGGCTGCGGGCTTGTCGGCACTGCTGGCGGTGGCAACTGCTGACCCATAAGTGGCGCCTGCGATTGACGGCACCAGCCAAAGCCGATACAAGACCTGCCCATCGCGCACCCGCGCGAGCCGCGCCACCCGCCAAGCCGATGCGGGCCGCCCCATGGCATCGATTCACGACCAGACGGTCTACGCCAAGACGCCCAAGGGCAGTGCCGAGATGGCCGCCCGCGGCGGCGGCCTGACGATGGCGGCGCGGCGCGTCCTGATCATGATCGACGGCAAGCGATCGCTCGGCGAGCTGGCGGCGATGCTGCGCACGGCCGAGCTGGAGACCGTGGTCGCCCTGCTCGAAGCGCAGGGCTTCATCGTCCGCTCCCGTGGCGCCTCGGGCGGGCCGCCGACGGTGTTCGGCAACACCCGCGCCGACGACCCGGCGCGCGATCAGCCGCCGCCGGCGCGCGAAGCGCTCGAGGTCAACACGATCGGCGCCGACGCCGTCGAGCGGCCGCTGCTGACGATCGAGGAGGCCAAGCGGCGCGCGGCGCGCGAGCTCAACGACCGGCTCGGCCCCGAAGCCGAGATCATGTCGGTGCGACTGGAGCAGGCGCGCACCGCCGACGAGCTGCGCGAGCGGCTGCGCGAGGCCGAGCGCCTGATCGCCGGCCTGCTCGGCGAGGCCGCCGCCGCCGACTATCTGCGCGCGCTGCGCCGCCGCTGAGCGGCCCGCGCGCGCGGCTGCGGCGCAACCCGGACGCGCGTAAAGTCGCTGCCCGCGCGAGCCGCGCGCGCGAGTGCACCGCAGGCGATCGCGCTCGTCCCGAGATCCGCATCGAACCACCATGCAACCCGACCCCTCGATCTGCTACCTGAACGGCGAGTTCCTGCCTCTGGCCGAGGCCAAGGTCTCGGTGCTCGACCGCGGCTTCATCTTCGGCGACGGCATCTACGAAGTGGTGCCGGTCTACTACGGCAAGCCGTTTCGCTTCGACCAGCACCTGGCGCGCTTCGCGCGCAGCGCGCGCGAGATCGGGCTCGCCGACCCGCTGACACCGGCGCAGTGGCGGCAACTGGTGCGCGAACTGGTCGCGCGCAACGCCGGCGAGCACCAGTGCGTGTACTGGCAGGCGACGCGCGGCGCGGCGCGGCGCGACTTCGCCTTCCCCAAGGATGCGGCTCCGACCGTGTTCGCGATGGCGAGCCCGTTGGCGCGACCGACGCCCGAGCAGCGCACCGGCGGCCTGGCCGCGGTCACGCGGCGCGACGAACGCTGGCTGCGCTGCGACATCAAGAGCGTGTCGCTGCTCGGCGCCGTGCTCGCGCGCCAGTACGCGGTCGAGCAGGGCGCCGACGAAGTGGTGCAGTTGCGCGACGGCTTCCTGACCGAGGGCTCGGCCAGCAACATCTGGGTCGTGCGCGGAGGCACGTTGATCGGCGCGCCCCGCGACCACCTGATCCTCGAAGGCATCCGCTACCGGCTGATCGAGGAACTGTGCCGCTCGGCCGGCGTGCCGTTCGAGGTTGCGCGCCTGAGCAAGGAAGAAGTCGCCGCCGCCGACGAGCTGATGCTGTCGGCGGCCACGCGCGAGATCCTGCCGATCACCCGGCTCGACGGCCGCCCGGTCGGCAGCGGCGCGCCCGGTCCGGTCTACGCCCGGCTGCGCGCCGGCTACGACGCCGCCATCGAGGCGCTGCGCTAGCGGTCCGCCGCATGGTCATGCAGCCCGGCGACGGCGAGCGCGACCCCTCGGCGCTCGTGTTCCCGACCGACTTCCCGATCAAGATCATGGGCAGGCGCGTCGATCACTTCGCGCAGGAGATCGCCGCCGTCGTGCGCCGGCACGCGCCCGACTTCGACCCCGCCACGCTCGAACTGCGCGCCTCGCGCGCCGGCAACTACCTGTCGGTCACCGCCACCATCCGCGCCACCTCGCGCGCGCAGCTCGACGCGCTGTACCGCGAGCTGACCAGCCATCCGCTGGTCAAGGTCGTGCTCTGACGGATCGGGCGCGCCGGCGCGTTGGCCGACCGCCGCCATCGGCTCGGCTCGGCGCGAAACCATTGGGCTCGGATAACATCCGCCGCACACTTCAGGGTGCGTCGCGGCCATGCCGGAACTGCTCTTCAAGGGCAAGGAATACGTCTACAACCATCATCTGACGGTGCCCTACCGGCCGCTGTTGGCCGATGCCGCGCGCTCGGTCGGGCCGGGCAGCCTCGACGGCAACCTGATCGTCCACGGCGACAACCTGCATGCGCTGAAAGCGCTGCTGCCGCGCTACGCCGGCCGGGTCGATCTGGTGTTCATCGATCCGCCGTACAACACCGGCAACGAGGGCTGGTGCTACAGCGACGCCATGCGCGCGCCGTTCATCCAGGAGTGGTTGAGCAGCAATCCGGTCGGCATCGAGGACAGCCTGCGCCACGACAAGTGGCTGGCGATGATGTGGCCGCGGCTGACGCTGTTGCGCGAGCTGATGAGCGAGCGCGGCTCGCTGTGGATGACGCTCGACGACAACGAAGTGCATCGGGCGCGGATGATGCTCGATGAGATTTTCGGGGCGGAGAACTTCGTCGCGACAGTCGTCTGGGAGAAGGGCGACAGTCCGCGAATGGATGCTGAACGCTTTTCGACGCGTCACGACAACCTCGTCGCTTATGCCAAGAAGATCGACGACGTCATCTTTAACCGACTGCCCCACGGCGACGATCTCGCGGACCACTACAACAAGGCCGATGAGCGTGGGCACGCCTACTACTTGAAACCGCTCAGAGCCATGGGCAGTGGAGACGACACGCGAGTCGCGCGCCCGTCGCTCTACTTTGGCTTGCGCGCACCTGACGGGACGGAGGTCTTCCCGAAGAAGGAGGACGGGACTGACGGAAGATGGCGGTGGAGCCAGCAAAAGACACTGGCGGACGCCGGCCGCATCGAGTGGAGAAAGACGGAGAATGGCTGGGTTCCGTACTACCGGGTCTTCCGTGACGAAGGCGGCGGAGTTCCCCCTGAAACGATTTTCTACAACACGGAGGTCGGAAGCAGTCGAAGCGCGAAGGCCGAGGTCAAGGCGATCTTCTCGGACAAGGACGAAGTCTTTGAGACGCCTAAGCCCGTCGCTCTGATTGATCGAGTCCTCGCCATCGGCTCGACAACGCAATCGGTCGTCCTCGACAGCTTCGCCGGCTCCGGCACCACCGCGCACGCGGTGCTCAAGGCCAACGCCGCCGACAACGGCAGCCGCCGCTTCATCCTGGTCGAAGGCGAGGATTACGCCGACCGGCTGACCGCCGAGCGCGTGCGCCGCGTGATCCGCGGCTACGCCTGGCAAGGCACGCAGCGCGAGGAACTGCTCAGCGAGAAGCTCACCTGGACCCAGTTGCAGAAGGCGGATCGACTGCTCGCCCAGGTGCAGGCGATCAAGGTGCGCGAGGGCTTTGCCGAGGGCGACCTCGCCGACCGGGCGGGCACCTCGACGCGCCGGTTCGACCGGATCAGCGCCCGCGTGGCCGACGGCGCGCTGGTGGTCGAAGGCGAGCGCGCGATCTCCGAACACGCACCGGGGCTGGGCGGCGAGTTCACCTACTGCACGCTGGGCGAGCCCTTGGACGTCGAAAAGATGCTTTCCGGCGAGCGGCTGCCCGAGTACCGCGCGCTCGGCGCGTGGCTGTTCCATACCGCTACCGGCGCCACGCTGCCGCCCGCCGGCGACGGCGCGCCGCAGTGGTATCTGGCCGAGGCGCAGGATCGCCACGTGTGGCTCGTGTACCGGCCCGACGTGGCCTTCCTGAAGTCGGCCGACGCGGCGCTGACGCTGTCGCTGGCGCGCCGCATCGGCCAGTGGAGCCGCGAGCACGGCGGCGGCAAGAAGAGCCTGGTGTTCGCGCCGGCCAAGTACCTGTCGAACCGCCAGCTCGCCGACGAAGGCGTGGAGTTCGCCGCGCTGCCGTTCGCGCTGTACCGGGAAGCCTGAGCCATGGCGAAGGTCGATCGATGACCGGCACGCCAGAGCGCTTTCGGCTGGCACGCGAGCAGTTCGGCCGCGCGCTCGGCCGCCTGCATGCGGTGCTGGCGCGACCCGAAGACGACGTGGTGCGCGACGCGATCATCCAGCGCTTCGAGTTCACCTTCGAGATGGCCTGGAAGGCGCTGTACCGCTTGCTGCGGCAACGCGGCTCGGACATCAACGAATCGGCGTTCGAGGTGGTCCCGGCCGCGTTCAGCCAGAAGCTGATCACCGACGCCGCCGGCTGGGGCGACCTGCGCAAGTACCGCAACCTGACCTCGCACACCTACGACGAGAAGGTGGCGATCGAGGTGGCGGCCTTCGTGCGGGCGGACGCGGTGCGGCTGTTCGACGAACTCGAACGCACGCTGAGCGAAGCCGGATGAACGACCGCGCTGCCGCGACCGTACCGACCGTGCCCTTCGGCCTGGTGCCGGGCGCGATCGAGGCGCTGCGTGGCGCGTTCGAGTCGGCCGACGGGCTGCGCGCCGTGTGGGTGTTCGGCTCGCGCGCGCGCGGCGATCACCGCCAGCGCTCGGATCTCGACCTCGCCGTCGAGGCGCCGGGCTGGACCGAGCGCGATGCGCTGGCGCTGAAGGAGGCGCTGGCCCGCCTGCCGATCGTCTACCCGGTCGACGTGGTGCTGCTGAACGACGCCACACCGGCCGAGTTGCGCGCGGCCATCGAGCGCCAGCGGCAGCCGTTCTGGCAGCGGCTGCGCGGCGCGGTGCGGCGCGCGCCAGGGGCAAGCATCGAGCCCAAGCCGTTCCAGCGCGAGGCGCTGAAGCGCTATGCGGACTGGCTGCGCCGGCTGGCCGAGGCCGAAACGCTGCAGCAGAAGAACGCGGCCCATCTGGCCGCGATGGAAGACCTGGATGACACCGCGCTCGACGCGCTGCGCGATGCGCCGCGCAAGGTCTGGGACAAGCTGCGAGCCGACGGCGCGCTGCCGCCGCTGGCACTCAAGCACGGCTATTCGTCGCGCTGGACGGCCGAAGGCACGCAGCGCCGGCCGATCCCCAACGTCTGCTTCAAGGTGCCCACCGGCGGCGGCAAGACCTTGCTGGCGGCGGCCGCGGTCGCGCATACCTTTGGCAGCTACTACCGCCGCAGCACCGGGCTGGTGCTGTGGGTGGTGCCGAACGAGGCGATCTACCGCCAGACGCGCAAGGCGCTGGCGGACCGCGATCACCCGTACCGGCAGATGCTGCTCGCGGCCGGCGCCGGCCGCGTAAAGCTGCTGGAGAAGACCTCGCCGATCAGCCGCGCCGACGTCGATTCGCACCTGGTGGTGCTGCTGCTGATGCTGCAGTCAGCCGCGCGCCAGTCCAAGGAGACGCTGCGGCTGTTCCGCGACCGCGGCGACGTGCACGGCTTCTTTCCGCGCGAAGACGATATCGACGGCCACTGGCGCCAAGTGCAGGCGGCGCCCAACCTCGACGTCTATGCGCCCTACGGCGTGGCGCAGGAGACCGCGCGCGCCACGCGCGGCTCGGTGATCAAGGACTCGATCGGCAACGTGCTGCGGCTGGCGCGGCCGATGGTGGTGATCGACGAAGGCCACCACAGCTACACGCCGACCGCGCTGGCCACCATCGACGGCTTCAACCCGTCGCTGGTGCTGGAGCTGTCGGCCACACCTCGCGTGGCCGACCCCAAGAAGGGCGAGCGCGGTCAAGGCGCCAATCTCCTGGTCGACGTGCGCGGCACCGACCTGGACGACGCCGAGATGATCAAGCTTCCAATCAATGTCGACGTGCGTCCGTGGCCGGACTGGCAGGGCTGCCTGACCGCCGCGGTGGAGAAGCGGCACGCGCTGGATGCCGAAGCGCAGCGCCTGAACGCCGAGACGCTGCGCTACATCCGGCCGATCCTGCTGGTGCAGGTCGAGCGCACCGGCAAGGATCAGCGCGACCTGGGCTTCATCCACGCCGCCGATGCGCGCGAGCACCTGCTGCAACTGGGCTTGCGCGACGACGAGATCGCCGAGAAGACCTCCGAGAAGGACGAGCTCAAGCAACCGGAAAACCAGGACCTGCTGTCGCCCGCCAACAAGGTGCGCGCGATCATCACCAAGCAGGCGCTGCAGGAAGGCTGGGACTGCCCGTTCGCCTACGTTCTTTGCGCGCTGGCCGCCGGCCGTCAGCCGGCCGCGCTCACCCAACTGGTCGGCCGCATCCTGCGCCAGCCGGAAACGCTGAAGACCGCATCGCCGGCGCTGAACGAGTGCTACGTGTTCTGCAACGACGCGCGCACCGGCGAGGTGATCAAGGCGATCAAGGCGTCGCTCGAACAGGAAGGGATGGGCGACCTGCTGGCCGGCGTGCGCGTCAGCGGCGATGGCGGCGAGGTCAGGCTGCGCACACGCACACGACGTGCGGCGTTGCGCGAGCTGCGCGTGTTCCTGCCGCGCGTCACGATCGACGACGGCGACGGCCGGCGTGAACTGGCCTACGACAGCGACGTGCTCGGCGCGATCGACTGGCGGGCTCTGAATCCGCAGGCGCTGCTCGCCGAGTGGGCGCCCGGCGCGGAGGGCGCTGGCGAGCGCCTGCTGCGGCTGGATCTGTCGTTGCTGGATCGCACGGACCGCGATCCGCCCGATGGCGTGGCCGTGCCGGCCGCACGGCCGCACAGGCTTGACCGTGCACGGATCGTGCGGTCGCTGCAGGACATCGTGCCCAACCCCTGGCTGCTGTGGCCGTGGCTGGAGCAGGCGCTCGCGCGACAGTTCGCGCGCGGCTACGACGAGGGGCAGATCGCGGCGGCGAGTGCATCGCTGATCGAGGCGCTGCGCAAGGACGCCGCGGCCGAGCGCGATCGGCTGGCGGAAGAGGCGTTCTTTGCGCGCGTGCAAGCCGGCGAGATCCGGTTCTCGCTGCTGGCCTCGGCGCTCGACTACCAACTGCCGACCGAGGTGGTCGATGCGGGTGGCGAGCGGACCCGGCTGCTCGCGTGCGACGGCCGGCCGGCGCAGAAGAGCCTGCTGGAACCGATGTACGAGGCCGACTTCAACGGACTCGAAGGCGAGTTCGCCTGTTATCTGGACTCGCAGTCGGCGTTGCGCTGGTGGCACCGCAACGTCGCCCGCGCGCAGTACGGACTGCAGGGCTGGCGGCGCGACAAGGTGTATCCGGACTTCGTGTTCGCCCAGGTCGCGCGCGACGGCCGGGATTGCGTGGTCGTGATGGAGACCAAGGGACTGCATCTGGCCGGCAACGACGACACCCGCTACAAGCAGCGGCTCTTGGCCACGCTGACCGAGATGTACGCAGCGTCGCCGGCCCTGGCCCGCGCCGGCGAGCTGACGCTCGAAGCGCGCGACGGCACGCGGATGGTCTGCGATCTGGTGATCGAACCGGGCTGGCGCGGCCAGATGGACGCGCGCCACTTCGGCGCGACGCCGGCTGGACACTGACGATGCTGCCGGTCATCCGCCCGCTCGGCCGCGCCGACTACCTCGCCACCTGGGAAGCGATGCGCGAGTTCACCGCGCAGCGCACTGCGAACACGCGCGACGAGCTGTGGCTGGTCGAGCACCCGCCGGTGTTCACGCTCGGCCAGGCCGGCCGGCGCGACCATCTGCTCGATCCCGCCGACATTCCGGTCATCGCCACCGATCGCGGCGGCCAGGTCACCTATCACGGCCCCGGCCAGGTGGTGATCTATCCGTTGATCGACCTGCGCCGGCTCGGCATCTACGTCAAGGAGCTGGTGTTCGGCATCGAGCAGGCGGTGATCCAGACGCTGGCCGGCTTCGGCGTCGACGGCCGGCGCGTGCGCGGTGCGCCCGGCATCTACGTGCCGTGGCCGGCGTCGCGCGCGCGCGGCGAGTTTGCCGGCCTGGCGAAGATCGCCGCGCTCGGCATCAAAGTCACGCGCGGCTGCAGCTACCACGGCGTGGCGCTGAACGTGGCGATGAATCTGGCGCCGTTCGCGCGCATCGACCCCTGCGGCCATGCCGGCCTGCCGGTGGTCGATCTGGCTACACTGGGCGTGTCGGTCACCTGGCAGCAGGCGGCCGACACGCTGGCCGAACGCCTGCGGCAGCATCTGGCGCCACGCGCCGGCGCCACGGCCGCCGCAACCACCGCATGACCTCCGCCGGCCGCCTCGAAGCGTTGATCCCGGAGAGCGCAGCGCGCAAGGCAGTCCGATGAACAGTCCCGACATCCCGGCCGCCCCGGCGGCCATCGCGCCCGCCGATCCGTTCGCCAGGAAAAAGGGCGAGGCCAAGACCGGCGTCGTGTTCAGGAAGTTTCCGGTCGAGGTCGTGGCCGCGCGCCAGGCACGCGCCTCGCTGCGCAAGCCGGAGTGGATCCGCGTCAAGGCCGGCTCGCCGTCGACCCGCTTCTACGCGATCAAGGACATCCTGCGCGCGCACCGGCTGCACACGGTGTGCGAGGAAGCAAGCTGCCCGAACATCGGCGAGTGCTTCGGCAAGGGCACCGCGACCTTCATGATCCTCGGCGACACCTGCACGCGCCGCTGCACCTTCTGCGACGTCGCCCACGGCCGGCCGCAGCCGCCCGACCTGCAGGAGCCGGCGCACCTCGCGCAGACGATCGCGGCGCTGAAGTTGAGCTACGTCGTGATCACTTCGGTCGACCGCGACGATCTCAAGGACGGCGGCGCCCGGCACTTCGCCGACTGCGTCGGCGCCGTGCGCCAGCGCTCGCCGCACACCCGGATCGAAGTGCTGGTGCCCGACTTCCGCGGCCGGCTCGAGCCGGCGCTCGAGATCCTGGCGGCGACGCCGCCCGACGTCATGAACCACAACCTGGAGACCGTGCCGCGCCTGTACCGGATGGCGCGCCCCGGCTCCGACTACGCGCACTCGCTGCACCTGCTGCGCGAGTTCAAGCGCCGGGTGCCGGGCGTGCCGACCAAGAGCGGACTGATGCTCGGCCTGGGCGAGGACGACGACGAGATCGTGGCGGCGATGCGCGACCTGCGCGCGCACGAAGTCGACATGCTCACCCTCGGCCAGTACCTGGCGCCGAGCGCGAGCCACTTTCCGGTGCAGCGCTACGTGCATCCGGACACCTTCGCGAGGTTCGAGCGCGAAGGCTTGGCGCTAGGGTTCGCGAACGTCGCCGCGGGCGCCCTGGTGCGATCGAGCTATCACGCCGACCGGCAGGCGCACTCGGCCGGGATGCCGGTCACCACCCCGGTCTGAGTGCCCGCAACCCAAGGCGCCTTGAGGCGGGTCGATCCGGATTGCGGCGCCGGCCGCCGGCGCCGACGATGGACCGGCAGCGGCCGCGGAGCAAGCGATGATCGACTTCCCCACCTGGCTATCCGGCACCGTGACCATCGTCGCGCTGTTCGGTCTCGGCCTGTTCGTCTACCCGTACCTGCTCAAGCAGCCCGGCGGCGCCGGCCTGATCGGCGCCTTCACGGTGGCGCTGACCTTCCTCTTCTACGTGTTCGACAGCCACCGCGCCGAGCCGATCGTCACCTCGGCGCTGCTGGGGCTGCTCTGGGCGCTGGCGCCGGTGGCGGTCGCGCTGCTCGTGCATCGGCTGACGCAGCGCGCCGACGCCGAAGGCGTGCTGCGCTGAGGCCAGCGCGCGACTAGGCGCGCAGCAGGCCGTCGACCCGCTGCTGCAGGTCGATGAAGTCGGTGTGGCCGACCATCGTGCGCACGATCTGGCCGTCGCGGTCGATCAGGTACTTGGTCGGCGTCACCTCGGTGCGGAAGAACGCGTGCGCGATCTCGCCGCGCACGTCGAGCGCGACATCGAACGGAAAGCGCTGCTCGCGGGCCACCTCGATCACCTCGGCGGGCCGGTCGTGGCTCATCGACACCGCGATCATCGTCAGTCCGCGGCGCGCGTTGCGACGGTGGAACTCGATCAGGATCGGCTTCTCGCTCATGCAGGTCGCGCAACTGGGCGACCAGAAGTTCAGCAGCAGCACCTGCCCGCGCAACTCGGAGACGCTCGGCTGGCGGCCATCGAGCAGCTTGAAGCGCGCTTCGGGCGCCGGTCGCGGCCGCGTGACGAACCACGGTATCGCCGCCAGGCTGCCGGCGATCAGCAGGGCACCGCCGCCGAGCACGGCGACCAGCCGGCGCATGCGTCGGGCGGCGACGGCGGCGGGATCGGGGGCGGGCGCCGGGTCGGTCATCGGAGATCCTGTCTGCGGTCGTCTGCGTAGCCCCTAAGCGTAATGGCCCGCGCCGGCGACACCGGCCGGCCGCCAATCAGGGACTTCCATGAGACACGCCGGGCCGCCCCAAGGGCGATCGCCCTCCCGCAACGCGCGAGGGGAGTCCAGCGAGTACACCGCGGCGGCGGCAGCGCCCGTCCATGGGGCGTGACCGGGCGCAAGCGGCCGCAGCCTGCGTCTGCGCAGCGCCGGTGGCGCCCGTTCAAGAGACGGCGGTCGCGACTTCGGCCTCGAGCAGACCCGGCGGCAGCGGCGCGTCGAGTGCCGCGCACACGGTGCGCAGCGCGCTTGCCGCTCGCCAGTCGCCGCCGCCGCCGCCGCCGAGGACGACTGCGGCGCAGGCCTCGATCAACGCCGGCTTGGCGAGCGGCACGAGCTGGTTCAGGCGGTCGAGCGCGGCGCTGAGCTCGTCGAGCGCCAGCGCCTCGACCGCCACCAGCGCCAGCGGCACCTCGGACAGCGCGGCGCGACCGCGCGCGAAGGCGCGCGCCGGATCGCCAGGATCGCGCAGGTGCGCGAGCAGCGACAGCACGCGCGCGGCGGCCTCGGCGAGGTCGCGCACGTTGCGGTAGCGCAGCGGCACCGGGCGCCGGGCATCGGTGCCGATGCGCCGGCGCAGCACCGTGAACAGCAGGAACTCGGCGAGCGTCATGCGGCCGTCGGCCAGGATCAGCGTGTGCGCCAGCATCAGCAGCCGGTCGCCCGAGGCCGGCGCCAGCTTGCGCAGCGCCGGCATCGCCTGATCGAGCAGCGACAGGCGGGCGCCGGGCGGCAGGCGCTGCACGGTCGCGTGCAGCGCCTGCACCTCGGTGGCCGCCGGCGCGCCGTAGGTCTGCGCGATCGCCAGCATCTGCTGCGCGCCGACCTCGCTGTGCTTATCCACCAGCAGCGCCAGCGCCAGCAGCGAGGCGTGCGCCGAGTCGGCCAGCGCCGGCGCGAGGCCGAGCGCCAGCACGCGCTCGTGCCAGGCGGCGAGATAGGCGGCGGGCGGCGGCGCCGACCGGCCGATCGTCTCGGTCAGGCGTCGCGCCGCCGGCTCGCCGGGCGCCAGTCCGGCGAGCGGGCTCGCCGCATCCCTGGCGGCGGCGCCGCGGCCCGCTGCCGCGACGCCGGCGGCGGGCACCGCGCGCGCCTCGCCGGCCAGCGCCAGCGCGATCGGCTGCTCGGGCGCCGGCAGCATCTGCATTGCGCGACCGTAGATCCGGCGGATGCGTTCGGCCAGCGGCGGATGGGTGGCGAGCAGGCCGCTGGCGAAGGCGCGGCGCGCGGCGCCCAGGAACAGGTGCGAGAGCGTCTCCGCGTGCGGGTGGTCGATCTCGCTGCCGAGGCCCGGCGCGCGGCCTTCGCCGCCGGCCGCCAGGCCGCCGATCTTGCGCAACGCGCCGCCGATGCCATCGGCGTTGCGCGTGAACTGCACCGCGGCCGCGTCGGCCAGGAATTCGCGCTGGCGCGACACGCCGGCCTTGATCAGGCGGCCGAAGAACACGCCCGCGTAGCCGATGATCCACAGCGCCACCCCGGCCAGCGCCAGCGCCGCCACGCCCTTGCTGTCGCGCGCGCCGCGGCCGGCCTCCATCAGGAAGCGGCCGGCGAGCGCGATCATCGTCAGTCCGAACAGGGTGCCGATCAGGCGCAGGTTCAGCGCCATGTCGCCGTTCAGGATGTGGCTGAACTCGTGGCCGATCACGCCCTGCAGCTCGTCGCGCGACAGCCGCGTGAGCGCGCCGCGGGTGACCGCGATGACGGCGTCGTTGACCGTGTGGCCGGCGGCAAAGGCGTTCAGTCCCGCCTCGCCGTCCATCACGTACACGCGCGGCACCGGCGTGCCGGAGGCCAGTGCCATCTCCTCGACGACGTTGAGCAGGCGCCGCTCGAGCGCCTCGCGCGTGCCCGGATCGACCGCGCGCGCGCCGACCATCTGCGCCACCGCCTCGCCGCCGGCGCGCAGCTTGTTCATCTCCCACCAGGTGCCGGCGGCGATCAGCAGCACGGCGAAGGCGGTGACGCCCGCGTGCAGCGACCACGCCACCTGATCGCCGCCGATCACGGCGCCGCCGGCGGTCACCACGTGCACGCCGGGCGCGAAGCCGCCGAGCCAGGCGAGCACGAAGGCGAGCACGGCGTTGATCGCCGCCAGCGTGGCGAGCACGGCCAGCACGAACAGCACCACCAGGCGCCGCGACGCCAGGCGCGCCTGCTGCTGGTGCTCGAAGAAGTTCATCGGCCGGGCACTCACTGCGCGGCGCGCGGCCGGCGGCGACCGTCCGGCCGCGCGCCGTGCCGCGCTTGGCTCAGAACTGGACCTTGACCGGCCGGCGCTCGTCGGCGCTCTCGCTCGCCTGCAGCAGCTCGGCCGGGGTGAAGCTGAACATGCCGGCGATCACGTTGCTCGGGAACTGCTGGGTCGCGGTGTTGTAGGTCATCACCGCGTCGTTGAAGGCCTGGCGCGAGAACGCGATCTTGTTCTCGGTGCCAGTCAGTTCCTCCGACAACTGCATCATGTTCTGGTTGGCCTTCAGGTCCGGGTAGGCCTCGGCCAGCGCGAACAGCTTCGACAGCGCGCCGGTGAGCGCGCCCTCGGCCGACATCAGCGCCTGCATCGCCGCCGGGTTGCCGGGGTCGGCGGCCGCCGCGGTGTTGGCGCTCAGGGCGCCGTTGCGCGCGCGGATCACCGCTTCCAGCGTCTCGCGCTCGTGCTTCATGTAGGCGCGCGCGGTCTCGACCAGGTTCGGGATCAGGTCGTAGCGGCGCTTCAACTGCACGTCGATCTGCGCGAAGGCGTTGCGGAAGCGGTTGCGCAGATCGACCAGTCGGTTGTAAGCGCCGATCGCCCAGAAGACGGCGACGGCGATCAGTCCCAGCAGGATCAGCCAGCCCATGACGAGGTTCCTCTCACACAGACAGCCACCGGACAGGACGCGTCACCCGTGCTGACGCGCGATCGACGCCGGGGTCGATCGAGGCGCGCACTATAAGAAATCGCGCCGCCTGTGCAAGGGCCGCCGGCGGCGGCCGGCGGCGCAGCTAGCGCCGCGGCGACTCGACCGGCGCCGGCTGCGAGCGCAGGGCGCGCCACTCGTCGTCGCTCATCACCTCGAACAGCTTCACCACCTGGCGCACGCCGTCGGTGCGGCTGGCGCTGCGCGCGGCGGCCGCGGCCTCGGCCTCAGTCACGCGGCCCATCAGGAACACGCGGCTGCGCGAGGTGTGCACGATCAGCGACGCGGTCGGGATGTCGGCCTCGCGCAGCATCGCCGCCAGCACGCGCGCGCTGATCGCCAGGTCGTTGTTGCGGTTGGCGAAGGTGGAGGCGGCGCCGACGTGGATCTCGTTGGCCACCGCGCGCACGTTTTCCTGCGCCGCCGCCAGGCGCTCGACCTCGGCGCGCAGGACCTCGGTCGGCACCTCGCCGGTGAGCAGCACGCGCCGGTTGTAGCTGGTGACGTTGACGCTGGTCTCGTCCTGCTGGAAGCGGGCGCCGATCGCGCGCCCGACGCGCACCTCGATCGCCTGGTCCTCGAGCTGGATGCCGACCGGGCGGCGATCGGTCGCCACCAGCGCGCCGCCGACCAGCGCGCCGCCGACCACCAGCGGCGCGCAGCCGCTGGTGGCCACCAGCGTCGCCACCAGCGCCAGTGCGGCGACCGTGCGTACTGCCTTGTTCATGCCATGCCTCTCTTCTGTCCGATGGCCGCGCGCGGCGGCCGTTGAAGATTCAATCGTCACCGTCAAACGCGCCGCGGATCCAGTCGCTGACGCCGCCGGCATCGGCCGTGATCACGTCGAAACGGCACGGCGGCCAGGCGCCTGCGCGCGCACCGTAGCTTTGCAGCAGCCAGTGCTCGGCGGCGCGCCGCAGGCGCCGGCGCTTGCGCGCGTCGACGCTGGCGGCGGCACCGCCGAAGTGCGCGCTGCTGCGCAGGCGCACCTCGACGAACAGCAGCGTGGTGCCGTCGCGCGCGACGATGTCGAGTTCGCCCTCGCGGAAGCGCGCGTTGCGCGCGAGGATCGCACAGCCGTGCGCGAGCAGGTGCGCGCAGGCCGCCTGTTCGGCGGCAGCGCCGGCGCGCTGCTTCGGGGTGCGCGGCCCGATCGGGTTCGCGCCCACCTGGTCGCGCTGCGCGCGCAGGGATTCGCCCTTGGGGCGGCCCGGCGGGCTGAGCGGCTTACCTTCGCGCTGCGCGCGCAGGGATTCGCCCTTGGGGCGGCCCGGCGGGCTCACTGGACTACCTTCCGCGCTGCGTGCTCCAGGATGAGCGCGTCGGAGCGGCCGTGCGCGCTCATGGCCACGCCGCCGGCGGCGGCAGGTGCAGGCGCTCGACGCGGCCGTGGCGGTAGACGGCGAACACCGGCCAGCGCTCGACGCGTGCGCGCGTGGCGCGGTCGACGTGCAGGGCGCCGATGACGCCGTCCAGTTCGAAGCGGGCGCGGCCGGTGCGCCACTGGTCGGCGAGCCGGTAGGCGTCGATGCCGAGCGCATACAGGCGGCTGAGCTCGGCCGACAGCGGCTGCGCCGGCTGAGCGTGCACCATCACCGCCGGGTGGTCGGGTTCGAGCAGCCAGGGGGCGTCGACGAAGTGCACGCCGTCGAGGTCGTGCGCCAGCAGCGCGCCCTCGGCGCCGCCCAGATGGACCTGCGAGGTGGCGAACAGGCGCAGATCGTGCACCAGGCGCGGGCGCACGATCGCCGCCTCGCGCGCGTCGAGCGCGAGGAACACGGCGTCGGGCTCGGCGCGGAACACGCGGTCGCCGATCGCCTGCAGGCTCTCGTAGCGCAGGTCGACGGCGATCGCGGTGGCGCGCTCGCCCGCCTCGCGCAGCGCGTCGCGGAAGGCGGACGCGATGCGCCGCGCCAGCGCGCCCTCGCCGGTCAGCACCACGAAGCGCGGCGCCACGCGCGCGGCGCCGGCGCGCGGCGGCGCCAGCGTGGCGAGCGCGGCGCGCACCAGCGCGCGCGCCTCCTGCTCGACCGACAATCCGAACACGAGCATCGCCGCCGGCGCCAGCGCGTCGGTGTCGGGCAGGCTCAAGGTCACCATCGGCGCCGAGATCTCGGCCGCCATCGTCGCGTTGACCTGGGCGCGCGCCAGCGGCCCGGCGATCACGTCGACGCCCTGCGCGCGCGCGCCGGCGAGCACGCGCGGCAGCTGCCGGCTGTCGTCGTCGATCTCGAGCACGCGCACCGTCATCGGCTGCGCCGAGGCCGCCTGCGCCGCGAGGAAGCCCTGACGCACGGCGTCGGCCGCGCGCGCGAACGGCGAGTTCGGCGCCGGCAGCAGCAACAGTACGGTGGCCGGCGGCGGATCGGCGCCGGCCGGCGGCCGCACATCGGCGGCGGTGGCTGGCGCAGCGTTCGGCGGCGGGTTTGCCGCCGCCGCGCCGGCCACGGACAATGCCAGCGCGCAGGCGATCGCCGCTGCCCGCAGCGGGCGCAACAGCGAAAGCGAAATCGGCAGGGCGCGCACGGCGGCGATCAGGGAGCGGTGGATGAGCGGAACCGAAGGCCGCGGCGAGCGCTGGCTCGAAGCGAGCGGCGTGGCAGCGCAGGACTGGCCGGCCGGCGCATTGTATGTAGTGGCCACGCCGATCGGGAACGCCGCCGATTTCACGCTGCGCGCGCTGTGGCTGCTGGCGCTCGCCGATGCCGTGTTCGCGGAAGACACCCGTGTCACCGGCGCGCTGCTCGAGCGCTACGGTCTGCGCCCGCCGGCGCTGGTGGCCGCGCATGAGCACAACGAGCAGGCGGCGGCGGCGGCGATCGTCGCGCGGCTGCGCGCCGGCGAGCGCGTGGCCCTGGTCAGCGACGCCGGCACGCCGGCGGTGAGCGACCCGGGCGCGCGCATCGTGCGCGCGGTGCGCGCCGCCGGACTGCGCGTCATCGCCCTGCCCGGCGCCAGCGGCCTGCTGGCGGCGCTCGCCGCCAGCGGCCTGGCCGACGACGGCTTCGCGTTCCTCGGTTTCGCGCCGACCAGCGCCCGCCGCCGCACGCAGTTCCTGCGCGCGGCGGCCGCGCGCGGCGAGGCGTTCGCGCTGTTCGAAGCGCCGCACCGGATCGCCGCCACGGCGCTGGCGCTGGCGCAGGCGCTGGCGCCCGCACGCAACGTGGCGGTGGCGCGCGAGCTGACCAAGAAGTTCGAGGCGGTCGACGTCGTGGCCGCCGCCGAGTTGCCGGCCTTCATCGCCCGCCAGCCGCAGCGCGGTGAGTACGTGCTGGTGATCGCCGCCGACCCCGACGCGGCGGCGGCTTCAGCGGCGGTCGACGAGAACACGCGCCGCTGGCTGGCGGCGCTGGCCGAGGTCCTGCCCGCCTCGCAGGCAGCGGCCGCCGCCGCCCGCGCCACCGGGCTGCCGCGCGAGGTTCTGTACGCGGCGACGCGCGCGCTGCGCGGCGGCGACTGACCGAGAGTCGATCGCGCCGCCGGCCGGCAGGCGGCA
>Ga0208100_100337_pt1 | contig 19119 bp, 15 predicted proteins | sample SubbioR11_8A_Aug_FD_184817 | JGI IMG/M metagenome (GOLD analysis project Ga0208100, IMG submission 184817) | Serpentinite rock and fluid subsurface biosphere microbial communities from McLaughlin Reserve, California, USA - CR11_8A_Aug (SPAdes) | ecosystem: Environmental > Terrestrial > Deep... | reverse complement strand
GCAGACGCTCGAGCCGCGCCTGTACTACGCGTACATCCCGTACCGCTCGCAGAGCACGCTGCCCAACTTCGACAGCGCCCTGGCCGACTTCAACTTCGCGCAGTTGTTCAGCGAGAACGTGTTCGTCGGCGCCGATCGCATCGGCGAAGCCAACCAGTGGACGGCGGCGCTGGTCGGCCGCTGGCTCGACCCGGCCACCGGCGTCGAGCGCATGCGCGCCGCCGTCGGCCAGCGCTTCTACCGCTCGCCGCAGCGGGTGACGCTGCCCGGCGGGGTCGGCCGCACCGAGGAGTCGTCGGACGCGCTGTTCGCGCTCTCCGGACGGCTGGCGCGCGCCTGGCTGGTCGACGTCGCCCTGCAGCACTCGAACACCCTCGACCGGCTGGTGCGCTCGACCTTCCATGTCCGCTACCAGCCGCGCCCGGCCTCGGTGATCAGCCTCGCCCACCGCTTCAAGATCGACGATCTCGACCAGCTCGACCTCGCCGCCCAGTGGCCGCTGTCGAACCGCTGGTTCGGGGTCGGCCGCGTCAACTACTCGCTGCGCGACCGCCAGTGGGTCGAGTCGCTCGCCGGTTTCGAGTACCGCGCCGACTGCTGGCTGCTGCGCTTTGCCGCGCAGCGCTTCCGCACCACCGCCGAGACCGCCACCACGCAGTTCTTCCTGGCGCTGGAACTCGACGGCATCGGCCGGGTCGGAGCCGGGTCGCGCGATCTGCTGCGGCGTAATATTCCGGGCTACCAGGTGATCACCCCGCCGCCGGAGCAGCCCGGACGGTTCGAGGTCTACGAGTAGCGCCGGCGGCGCCACGCGCGCCGCGCGGCCCGCTCGACGAGCACGCACCACCCGAGAAGCGAGTGACGATGGTTGCCCTCCAGGCGCGCACTGCGGCGCGCGCTTTCTTCCTGTTCGGTGTCCTCGGCGCAGCGCCGGTGCTGGCGCAGTCGCCGCGCCCGCCGCAGGCGACCGCCGCCGTGCCGGCGGCCGCCGACAACCGCGCGCCGCGCGCGCTCGACCGGATCGTCGCCGTGGTCAACGACGAAGTCGTCACCGCCAGCGAACTGGAACTGCGCCTGCGCATCGCCGAGCAGCAGTTGCGGCGCCAGAACATCGCGGCGCCGCCGCGCGAGGCGCTGCGCCGGCAGGTGCTCGAGCGGATCATCATCGACCGCGCCCAGGTGCAGGCGGCGCGCGAGACCGGCGTGCGCGTCGACGACGCCACGGTCAACGCGACCATCGCCCGCCTCGCTGAGCAAAACCGCATGGACCTGCCGGCGTTCCGCGCCCGGCTCGAGGCCGACGGCGTGCCCTTCGCCCGCTTCCGCGAGGACGTGCGCGAGGACATCGCCATGAACCGGCTGCGCGAACGCGAGGTCGAGGCGCGCATCCAGGTGAGCGAGGCCGAGGTCGAGGCTTTCCTCGCCGAGCAGACGGCGGCCGCCGGCGCGCTGGAGTTCAACATCGCGCAGATCCTGCTGCGCGTGCCCGACAACGCCACGCCTGAACGCATCGAACAGGTGCGCCGGCAGGCCGAGGACCTGCGCGCGCAGGCGCAGGCCGGCGCCGACTTCGCGCGCCTGGCGGCCAGCCACTCGGCCGCGCCCGAGGCGCTCAAGGGCGGCGAACTGGGCTGGCGCAGCGCCGAGCGCCTGCCGACGCTGTTCGTCGAGGCGGTGCGCGGACTCAAGCCCGGCGAGCTGGCGCCGGTGCTGCGCAGTCCCGGCGGCTTCCACGTCCTGCGCCTGGTCGGCAGCCGCAGCGCCGCCGACAGCCGGCTCGCGGTCGGTCCGCTGCAGCAGACGCGCGTGCGCCACATCCTGCTGCGGCCCTCCGACCTGATGCCCGAGCCGGAAGTGGTGCGCCGGCTGCAGGAGCTGCGCGCGCGCGTCGTCGCCGGCGGCCAGGACTTCGGCTCGCTGGCGCGCCTGCACTCGATCGATCCGAGCGCCACCCGCGGCGGCGAACTGGGCTGGATCTACGCCGGCGACACGGTGCCCGAGTTCGAGCGCGCGATGGATACGCTCAAGCCGGGCGAGGTCAGCGAACCGGTGGCTTCGCCCTTCGGCTGGCACCTGATCCAGGTGATGGAGCGGCGCGTCGACGAGTCGCCGGTCGAGCGCAACCGGATGGCCGCGCGCATGGCGCTGCGCGAGCGCAAGTCGGACGCGGCGTTCCAGGAGTGGCTGCGGCAGTTGCGCGACCGCACCTACGTCGAGTACCGGCTGGAGGAAGGCTGAGGGCCGGATCGAGGATTGAGCAGCACCGGCCTTCGCTGAGCAGATGACTCGATCCTCGAGGATCGCGCTGACCACCGGCGAGCCGGCCGGCATCGGCCCGGAGATCGCGCTGCGTGCCGCTGCCGTCAGCGGCCTGCCGGTGACGCTGATCGGCGATGCGGCGCTGCTGCAGGCCACCGCCCGCGCCTGCGGGCTCGGCTGGCCGCTGCCCGGCATCGAGATCGATCCGGTGCCGCTCGGTTTCGTGGTGACGCCGGGCCGGCTTGACCTGCGCAACGCGCGCTACGTGCTCGATTTGCTCGACCGTGGCATCGACGGCTGCCTGTCCGGGCGCTTCGCTGCGCTCGCCACCGCGCCGCTGCAAAAGAGCGTGATCAACGAGGCCGGCATGGTCTTCACCGGCCACACCGAGTACCTGCAGCAGCGCACCGGCGCCGCGCACGTGGTGATGCTGCTGGTCGGCGGCGGGCTGCGGGTGGCGCTGGCCACCACGCACCTGGCGCTGGCCGCGGTGCCGGCGGCCATCACGCGCGCGTCGCTGGCCGCCACGCTGGACGTGCTGCACGCCGACCTGCGCGCCAAGTTCGCGCTGCCGGCGCCGCGCATCGGTGTCGCCGGGTTGAACCCGCACGCCGGCGAAGGCGGCCACCTCGGACGCGAGGAGATCGAGGTGATCGCGCCGGCGCTGGCCGCGGCGCGCGCGCGCGGCATCGACGTCACCGGTCCGCTGCCGGCCGACACGCTGTTCGTGCCGGGCCAGCTTGCGCGCTTCGACGCGGTGCTGGCGATGTATCACGACCAGGGTCTGCCGGTGCTCAAGCACGCCAGCTTCGGCCACGGCGTCAACGTCACGCTCGGGCTGCCGTTCGTGCGCACCTCGGTCGACCACGGCACCGCCCTCGATCTGGCCGCGCAAGGCGCCGGCCGCGCCGACGCCGGCAGCATGTTGGCGGCGCTGCGGCTGGCGGCCGAACTGGCGCTGCGGCCGTAGCGGCGGTGTGCACGATGGACGGTCACCTCGCCCGCAAGCGCTTCTCGCAGAACTTCCTGCACGACGCGCACTACATCGAGCGCATCGTCGCCGCCGTCGATCCGCAGCCGGGTGATCGCGTGCTCGAGATCGGGCCGGGGCTGGCGGCGATCACCGCGCCGCTGATCGCCCGCGCGCAGCACCTCACCTGTGTCGAGATCGACCGCGATCTGGCGGCGCGGCTGCGCGCGCGGTTCACGGCGCAACAGATGACGCTGATCGAGGCCGACGCGCTGACGCTCGACTGGCCGCGGCTCGCCGCGACCGATCCGCGGCCGCTGCGCATCGTCGGCAACCTGCCGTACCACATCTGCACGCCGATCCTGTTCACTGTGCTGCCGATCGCCGACCGCGTGCGCGACCAGCACTTCACGCTGCAGAAAGAAGTCGTCGACCGCATCGTCGCCGCGCCGGCCAGCGCCGACTACGGGCGCCTGAGCGTGATGCTGCAGTGGCGCTACGCGGTGACGCGGCTGTTCGTGGTGCCGGCCGGCGCCTTCTCGCCGCCGCCGCAGGTGCAGTCGGCGGTCGTGCGCATGGTGCCGAAGCCGGCGGCCGAGTTGCCGCCGGTCGATGCGCAGCGCTTCGCGCAGGTGGTCGCGGCCGCCTTCGGCCAGCGGCGCAAGACGCTGCGCAACGCGCTGGCGCCGCTGCTCGACGAAGCGGCCATCCGCGCCGCCGGCGTCGACCCGCAGGCGCGCGGCGAAACCCTCACCGTCGAGCAGTTCGCGCGCCTGGCCGCCCGAGCCTGAGCGGCTCAGCGCGGCGGCACCGGCGCTGCCGGGCTGGCGCCGCGCGCCAGCCCGAACTGCCACAGCAGGAAGGCGAGCACGTCGGTGCGCTCGGCGTTGCGCTGCTCGCGCGTGTCGCCGACGCCGTGGCCGGACTGGAAATCGAGCCGCAGCAACACCGGCCGGCCGCTGGCGCTGGCCGCCTGCAGCCGCGCCGCCGCCTTGCTGCTGTGCCAGACATCGACGCGCGGGTCGTTGACGCCGTGCGTGAACAGCACCGCCGGGTACTTCGCGCCATCGGCGATGTGGTGGTAGGTGCTCATCGCCAGCAGCGCGCGAAAGCCCGCCTCGGTCGCGTGGCTGCCGAACTCCGGGATGTTGGGCACGCCGTTCGCGGTGAGCTCGGCGCGCACCGTGTCCAGCAGGCCGACCGAGACGATCACCGCCGCGAACAGGTCTGGCCGCTCGGTCATGCTGCGTCCGACCAGGATGCCGCCGGCGCTGCCGCCCCAGATGCCCAGGCGCGCCGGCGACGTGTACTTCTGCGCCACCAGGTACTCGGCGGTGGCGATGAAGTCGCGCCAGCTATTGGGCTTGGTGGCCTGGAAGCCGCCCTTGTACCAGTCCTGCCCGAAGGCGCCCGAGCCGCGCGGGTTGGCCACCGCGAACACGCCGCCGCGCTCCAGCCAACTGATGCGCCAGGCCGAGAACCACGGTTCTTCGGTGATGCCGTAGGCGGCGTAGCCCCAGAGCAGCGCCGGGGCGCTGCCGTCGAGCTTCAGTCCGCGCCGGTGGAGGATCGACAGCGGCACCAGCGCGCCGTCGTGGCTCGGCACCAGCACCTCGGTGGCGACGTAGTCGGTGAGCGCGTCGTAGCGGCCGCGCGGCTGCAGGCCGGTGTTGGTCAGGCCGTGCGCGCCCGCCTCGAAGATCTGCAGGCCGCGCGTCCAGCCCTGCAGCGACAGCAGGACGCCGGGCAGGCGCGGGTCGGCGCCGCTGAACTCGAAGCTGCCGGCCACCGGCAGCGCGAGCTCGCGCGGCGCGCCGATCGTGCCGGTGCCGGCCATGATCGGCAGCCGCAGCAGGCGCGAGACGTTGCCGTCGCGCCGGCTCAGGTACAGCGCATCGGCGGCGCGCGCCAGGCCGGTGAGCACGCCGGGCTCGCCGGCGGCGAGCGTGCGCGCGCGGCCGAAGTCGGGCCGGGCGAGCGAGGTCTCGATCAGCCGCAAGCGCGGCGCCCCGCGGTGGCTGAGCGCGATCAGCCGCTCGCCGACGATCTCGATCGCGATGATCGCGTCGCTGCGATCGACGATCCGCCGCCACTGCGCGCGGCCGGCGGCGGCGTGCGCCAGCGGCGCGACGAAGGCGCTCAACTCGCGGTCGGTGCCGTGGAAGATCAGACCGAGCGCCAGCGCCGTGCCGTACACCGCGACCACCATCGGCGCGTCCTGCGCCGGGTTGATCTGCACGCCGGGCGAGTCGAACGCCAGCGCCGTGTGCGCGCGCGCCGCCGCCTGCGCGCCGTCGGCCAGGCGCACGAAAACGGCGCGCGTGTTCTGGAACTTCTCGACCGGCGCCATGCCCGGCCGCAGCTCCTGCAGCCGGTTGAAGAACAGACCGCTGTCGTCGGGCAGCCAGCCGACGGCGCCGTACTGGGCGCGCGAGATCGGGCCGAGCACGGTGCGGCCGCTGACGCTGTCGACCACGTGCAGCTCAGCGTCCTCGGAGCCGGCGGCCGAGATGCCGTAGGCGACGAAGCGCCCGCTCCAGGACGCCGCCGTGTAGTTGATCGCGTGCGGCTGGCCGCGCTGGCGGCCGATCGCTTCCGGGTCGACCAACGTGCGCGTGCCGCGGGCGTCGCGCACGTGCAGCTTGAACTGGCTGTCGCCGGCGGCGCGGCGCTGGAAGAACAGCCGGCCGGGACGACGCTGGACGTCGATCACGCGCGCGGCCACCGCGCCGTCGAGTTCGTCGATGCGCCGGCGCAGTTCGTCGCGGCCCGGGATCGCGTCGAGCAGCGCGCGCGCGTAGTCGGCCTGTGCGCGCATCCAGCGCTCGACTTCCGGATCCTTGACGTTCTCCAGCCAGCGGTAGGGATCGGCGAGTTCGGTGCCGAAGTAGCTGTCGGTGACCGTGCGCACTGCGGCCGGCGCCGGCGCCTCGATGCTGAGCGCGCGCGCCGGCGGAGCGAGCGGTGTCGCGAGCAGTGCGGCCGCCAGCGCACGGCGGCGCGCCGGGTTCGCCGGCGGCGGGTCGATGCCCATCGTCATGGCCTTGCGCACGGTCGGAGACTGCAAGCTTAGCCGCCGCGCGCACGCCGGCGCAGGCCCCGCCGCCGGTTCACTGCAGCGCCGCCAGGTCGACCGCCTTGATCTGGTCGCGCGCCGCCTCGAAGCCGGGCAGCAGTTGCGCCACCGTGCGCCAGAAGCGCGGGCCGTGGTTCATCTCGTTCAGGTGCGCGAGTTCATGCGCGACCACGTAGTCGATCACCGGCGCGGCGAAGTGGATCAGGCGCCAGTTCAGGCGGATGCGCCGGTCGTGCGTGCACGAGCCCCACTGCGATCGCGCCGACGACAGCGCCCAGGCCACCGGCTGCACCACCAGCCCGGCGCCGAGGTGGGCGATGCGCTCGCCGAGCACGCGCCGCGCCTGCGCCTGCAGCCAGGCCTGCACCGTGTCCTTGATCTGCTCCGGCAGCGCATCGGCGGCCAGCGCCAGGTGCAGCTCGTGGCCGGCCTCGGTGACCGACAGGCGCGTCGACTCGACCTGCGGCCGCAGGCGCAGCGTCAGCGGCGCGCCCAGGTAAGGCAGGCTGCCGCCGCAGGCCCAGCGCACCTGCGGCAGCCGGCGCCGCGCCGCCTGCTCGCGCCACTGGCCGAGCCGGGTGCGGATCCAGCGTTCCTTCTCGACGATCGCCGCCTCGACTTCGCGCAACGCGACCCAGCGCGGCGCGCTCACGGTCAGGCCGTCGTCGTCGATGCGCAGGCCGATCGTGCGCCGCTTGCCGCGCCGCAGCCGGTAGGCGGTCGGCTCGCCGGCGAGCAGGATCTGGCGCCGCCGTTCGCCGAGCACCGGCTCGCGGCCGGGCGCCGGCGCTGCGGCCGGCGGCTCGTCGACGAACAGCGCCAGCGGCAACTGGCGCGCATCGAGCGTGGCGGGCGGCGTCTGCAAGCGGCGGGCGGGGGGCGGAGGCGGCGCGCGCAGTGTGCCTGAGAAAGTCGGCGCGCGACAGGCTCCGACTACCGGATGCTGAGGCCAACGACGCGCACGGCGCAAGATGTTGAGGCGGCGCTCGTCGCGCGGCGCCGGTCAGGCCGCTTCGCGCCCGGCGACCGGCGCCGGCGCGGGCGCGGCCTCACGGTAGCGGTGCGGTGCCAGCCGGCGCATCTCGCCCTCGATCCAGCGCTCGGCCTCGGCGGCGACCTGCTCGACGCTCTTGCCGCGGGTGGCGATCGGCGCGCCGATCGACACCGTGATCTCGCCCGCGCGCCGGATCAGCAGCCCGCGCGGCCAGACCTCGCCCGAGTCGACCGCGATCGGCAGCACCGGCACGCCGGTGCGCACCGCCAGGCGCGCGCCGCCGGTCTTGTAGCGAGGGCGTGCGCCGGGCGCGGTGCGCGTGCCCTCGGGGAAGATCACGATCCACCAGCCGTCGCGCAGCAGACGCTCGCCCTGCGCCAGCATCTGCTCGAAGGCGTCGCCGCCGCGCGCGCGGTCGATGTTGATCATGCCGAGCGCGGCCATCGCCCAGCCGAAGAACGGAATCCAGTGCAGCTCGCGCTTGTAGACGAAGCTCATCCGGCGCGGCAGGAAGCTCGGCAGCCAGAACGCCTCCCAGGTGCTCTGGTGCTTGGCCAGGACGATCACCGGCTGCTCGGGCAGGTGCTGCTCGCCCTCGACCCGCCAGCGCACGCCGCACAGCCAGCGCGCCATCAGGATCGCCAGCCGCACCCACATCACCGCCAGGCGGTAGCGCACCTCCGGCGGCCGCAGCCAGGCGGCGAGCACGACCAAAGCCCAGGGCACGACGGTGGCCGTCATCACCGCCACGTACAGGAGCGCACGCAGACGCGACATCGCCGCCCGTTCAGCCGGCAGCGAGCAGCGACAGGTCGGCGACGCGGTTCATCTGCGCGCGCAGCGCCGCCAGCAGCGCCAGCCGGTTGGCGCGCAGGCGCGGCTCGTCGACGTTGACCAGCACGTGGTCGAAGAACCGGTCCACCGGCAGCTTCAGCGGCGCCAGCGCGGTCAGCATCGCCGTGTAGTCGCCGGCCGCGTAGCGGCTCTCGGCCAGCGGCCGCACGCGCTCGAAGGCGGCCGCCAGCTCCTGCTCGGCCGGTTCGAACAGCAGCGCGGCGTCGACCGCGCCCGGCTGCGCATCGGCCTTCTTCAGGATGTTGCCGATGCGCTTGTTGGCGGCGGCCAGGCTGTCGGCCTCGGGCAGGGCGAGGAAGGCGCGCACCGCCGCCAGCCTCGGCAGCACGTCGTCGATGCGTTGCGGCCGGGTCGGCTGCACGACGGCGATCACCGCCTCGATCTCGTTGGCCGAGTAGCCTTCCTCGCGCAGCAGGCCGCGCAGGCGGTCGAAGACGAAGGCCTCGAGGTCGGCGCGCGGGTCGGCGAATGCTTTCACGCTGCCGAAGGCCGCGGCGCCGATGGCGAGCAGCCGATCCAGCGGCAGCGCGCCTGCCGGGCCGCGCTCGATCAGCATCCGCAGCACGCCCAGCGCATGCCGGCGCAGCGCGAACGGATCGCGGTCGCCGGTCGGCCGCTCGCCGACGCCGAACAGCCCGACCAGCGTCTCCAGCTTGTCGGCCAGCGCGACACAGGTGCCGACCGCGCTTTGCGCCAGCGCATCGCCGGCAAAGCGCGGCCGATAGTGTTCCTCGATCGCGCTGGCGACATCGGCCGGTTCGCGCTCGTGGCGTGCGTAGTAGGTGCCCATGATCCCCTGCAGTTCGGGGAACTCGCCGACCATCAGCGTGCGCAGGTCGGCCTTGGCCAGCCGCGCGGCGCGCTCGACGTGGGTGACGTCGACGCCGAGCGCCCTGGCGATCTCGACCGCGATGCCGGTCAGCCGCTCCACGCGCTCGAGCTGCGAGCCGAGCTTGCTGTGATAGACGACAGCCGACAGGCCGGATATGCGGCTTTCGAGCGGGCGCTTGCGGTCCTGGTCGTAGAAGAACCTGGCATCGGCCAGCCGCGCCCGCACCACGCGCGCATTGCCGCCGACGATGAACTGCGGGTTGCCGGTCTCGATCTGCGAGACCAGCAGGAATCGGTTCAGCAGCCGGCCGGCGTCGTCCTTGAGCGCGAAGTACTTCTGGTTCCGCTGCATCGTCAGGATCAGGCACTCCTGCGGCACGTCGAGGAATTCCTTCTCGAAGCCCGATTCGTAGACCACCGGCCACTCGACCAGCGCCGTCACCTCGTCCAGCAGGTCGGCCGGCATCACCGCGTGCGCGCCGATCGCGCCGGCGGCGGCCGTGACCAGTTCGGCGATGCGCCGGCGGCGCACCTCGAACGAGGCGATCACCTTGCCTTCCTCCAGCAGTTGCTGCTCGTAGGTATCGGCCGAGTCGATCGCGATCTCGCCGCGCGTGTGGAAGCGATGGCCGAAGGTCTTGCGGCCGGATTGCAGGCCGAGCGCGGTTGCCGGCACCACGGCCTGACCGTGCAGCGCCACCAGCCGGTGCGCCGGCCGCACGAACTGCACCGTGGTGCGGCCGTCGGCGAGCTGGTAGCTCATCACCTTGGGGATCGGCAGCGCGGCGATCGTCTCGTCGAGCACGGACTGCAGTCCGACCGACAGCGTGCCGCCCTGCGCGACGCTGCTGAGGAACACCGCATCGGCCTTGCCGTCGCGCTCGATCACCAGGGCGTCCGCGGCGTCCGCGGTTCCGACCGCCAGCTTCGCCAGGCGACCGCGGCCCAGTTGGTCGAGCTTCTTCAGGAACGCAGCGGTCCACTGCCCGGCCGGGTCCCGGGCGACCGCCATCGGCATCAGCTTCTGCCGAAACGGCTTGTCGTCCGAACGCGGCTTGACTGCCGTGAGGTGAACCGCAAGCCGGCGCGGTGCGCCGAAGGCGGTGGCGCGGCTGGCGGCGGTCAGGAACTCGCGGCTGCGCAGGCCGGCCTCGATGCCGGCGGCGAAGGCCTCCGACAGCGACTCGAGCGCTTTCGGCGGCAGTTCCTCGGTGTGCAACTCGACCAGCAGCGAGGCGATGGTCATTGCGCTGCCTCGGCCGGTCGTTGCGCGAGCATCGGAAAGCCCAGCCGTTCGCGCGAGGCGTAGTAGCTCTGCGCGATGGTGCGCGACAGGTTGCGGATGCGGCCGATGTAGGCGGCGCGCTCGGTCACCGAGATGGCGCCGCGCGCATCGAGCAGGTTGAAGGTGTGGCCCGCCTTCAGCACCATCTCGTAGGCGGGCAGCGCCAGTTGCGCGGCCATCAGGCGCCTGGCCTCGGACTCGAAGTCGTTGAACTGGCGCAGCAGCAGCGCCGGATCGCACTGCTCGAAGTTGAACCGGCTCTGCTCGACCTCGTTCTGATGGAACACGTCGCCGTAGCGCAGTACCCTGTCTTCGCCGCGGTCCTTCCACGTCGTGTAGACCAGATCGAACACGTTGTCGACGTCCTGCAGGTACATCGCCAGGCGCTCCAGCCCGTAGGTGATCTCGCCGGTGATCGGCTTGCACTCGAGCCCGCCCACCTGCTGGAAGTAGGTGAACTGCGTGATCTCCATGCCGTTCATCCACACTTCCCAGCCCAGACCCCAGGCGCCGAGCGTCGGGTTCTCCCAGTTGTCCTCGACGAAGCGGATATCGTTTTGCAGCGTGTCGATGCCGAGCGCGGCGAGCGAGCCCAGGTACAGGTCGAGGACCTCCGGCGGCGACGGCTTGAGCACCACCTGGTACTGGTGGTGCTGGTGCAGCCGGTTCGGGTTGTCGCCGTAGCGCGCGTCCTTGGGCCGGCGCGACGGCTGCACGTAGGCGGCGCGCCAGGGCTCCGGGCCGATCGCGCGCAGGAAGGTGGCGGTGTGCGAGGTGCCGGCGCCGACCTCGAGGTCGATCGGTTGCAGCAGTGCGCAGCCGTGCCGGTGCCAGTAGTCCTGCAGGCGCAGGATCACTTCCTGGAAGCTGATCATGAAGCGGCGCGCGCGACGCGCCGCGCGCGCCGCGCCGGGAAGCTACGGGAGGCGCGATTGTACGGGCCCGCTTCGTGCGCCGCCCGGCGTCGCTAGCGGCGCCGGCCGAGCACCAGGGCCGCCGCCAGCAGCAGCACGCCGAGCGCGATCGCCGGCCGGTCGCCGAAGCGCACGAACGGCGTGTTGCCCTGGTAGCCGCGCACCTCGGCGTCGAGCGCGCCCTCGATGAGCTTCGGCAGGCTGGCGACCACCTCGCCGCGCGCGCCGACCACCGCCGTGGTGCCGGTGTTGGTCGCGCGCAGCATCGGCCGCCCGGTCTCGAGCGCGCGCAGGCGCGAGATCTGCAGGTGCTGGTCGAGCGCGATCGAGTCGCCGAACCAGGCCAGGTTCGAGATGTTGAGCAGCAGCGTCGGCGCGCGCTCGGGCACGCGCCAGGCGCCGATGATCTCGGCGCCGAACAGATCCTCGTAGCAGATGTTGACGGCGATTCTCTGGCCGGCCAGGTCCATCGGTCCCTGGTAGGGGGCGCCGCGCTGCTGTTCGCCGATCGGCATCTGCATCAGGTCGACGAACCAGCGAAAGCCCCAGGGAATGAACTCGCCGAAGGGCACCAGGTGGCGCTTGCTGTAGCGCTGCAGCGGCGGCCGGCCGTCCGGCGCCAGGCCGACGGCGCTGTTGTAGAAGTGGCCGGGCGGATCCTCGATGAACACGCCGAGCACCAGCGCGCTGCGCTCGCTGCGCGTGAAGTCGATCAGGTCGCGCACCAGCGGCTCCGGCAGCGCGTGCAGCGGCAGCGGGAACACCGACTCGGGCAGCGCCGCCAGGTCGACGCGCGGCATCTGGCGCAGCAGGCGCACGTAGGTGTCGGCGGCGCGTTGCAGGCCGCTCTCGCTGAACTTCAGATCCTGCGGGATGTTGCCCTGGACCAGGCGCACGCTGATCGGCGCGCCCACCGGCTGGGTCCACTCGACCGCGCGCAGCCCGAAGCCGGCGGCCAGCAGCGCCAGCGCCAGCGCGCTGCCGGCGGCGATCGCGCGCGGCGGCGCAAAGCGCCGGCCGGTCCACAGCGCCAGCGCGCCGGCGATCAGCGCCGCCGCCAGCGTCACTCCGTAGACGCCGATCACCGGCGCCAGTCCGGCCAGCGGCCCGTCGCTGTGCGCATAGCCGCCGGCGATCCACGGAAAGCCGGTCAGCAGCGTGCCGCGCAGCCACTCGGAGGCGGCCCAGGCCGCCGGCAGCGCCAGCAGGGCGCGGATCGCCGGCGGGCGCGCCAGGCGGTGGCCGAGGGCGAGGCCGAACGCCGGAAACAGCGCCAGGAACAGGCAGAAGGCGGCGGTGGCGGCGCCGGCCAGCAGCGCCGGCAGTTGCGCGTAGGTGTGCATGCTGATGTACACCCACCAGAGGCCGAGCCCGAACCAGCCGGCGCCGAAGGCGAAGCCGAGGGCGGCGGCGGCGCGCGCGCTGGGCGCGCGCAAGGCGAGCGCGAACAGGGCGGCCAGCGCCAGCACCTGCAGCCACGGCTGGTTCCACGGCGCGAACGACAGCGTGTGCAGCAGGCCGGCGCCGAGCGCCAGCGGCAGCGCGATGCGCGCGCGCAGCGGTGCGAGGTTGGGCGTGGTGGGCAAGGGGCGGGCTTGCGGGCGCGGGCCGCCCGGGGTGTGAGGCACTGAAACCGGCGCCGCGCGCGGCTGCGCCGAGTCTACCGGCGCAGCCGCCCGCGACCCGTGCGCCGCAGTACTAGCCGCCGTTGCGGCCGTTGGCCTCGATCTGCGCGAACTCCTCGACCAGGGTGCGCGCCAGCCGCGTGACGAGCAGCAGGTGCGCCTGGCGCGCGTCGGCGCGCAGCACCTCGAAGCGAAGGCCGTCGAGCTCGATCAGGTCGCCGCGGTGCGGCACGCGGCCCAGCGCCTCGGTGACCAGCCCGCCGACGGTGTCGATCTGGGCATCGGAAAAGCGCGTGCCGAAGAAGGCGTTGAGGTCGGCGATCTCGGTCAGCGCCTTGACCCGGTAGCGGCCATCGCGCTCGGCGACGATCTGGTCGGCCTCGCCGGCGCCGTCGAACTCGTCTTCGATGTCGCCGACGATCTGCTCGAGCACGTCCTCGATCGTGATCAGGCCACTGACGCCGCCGTACTCGTCGACCACCAGCGCCATGTGGTTGCGGGTCGAACGGAACTCGCGCAGCAGCACGTCGAGCGGCTTGGACTCGGGGATGAACAGCGCCGGCCGCAGCAGCGCGCGGGCATCGGCAGCCGGCGGCGCCGGCAGCCGCAGCAGGTCCTTGGCGAGCAGGATGCCGATCACGCTGTCGCGGTTGCCTTCGATCACCGGGAAGCGCGAGTGGCCGGACTCGATCACTTCCGGCAGCCAGCGCTCGACCGGCTCGGCGATGTCGAGCACGCGCATCTGCGCGCTCGGCACCATCAGGTCGCGCGCGCGCATCTGCGAGACCTGCAGCGCGCCCTCGATCATCGCCAGGGCGTCGCCGTCGAGCAGCTTGCGGTCGTGGGCGTCGGACAGGACCTGCAGCAACTCGTCGCGGGTCTCGGGTTCGCGCAGGAGGAACGCCGACAGGCGCTCCAGGAGGGACTTCGGGTGGGACGGGCCGGACGCCGGGCGTCCGCGCTTAGGCTCGGCCATGCGACGGGGCGGCGCAAGACGATCGTTGCCGCCCGGCTGTGGATCGGACGCCGAGGATACCGGAGCGGAGCGGCCGCGGCGCCGCGCGATCGGCGGCGGCTGCTGCTCTCGACCGCGCTAGTCAGTGCCGACTTGCATGCCGGCATCAGGCGCGGTGCGGTCGCCGGCGCGTCCTCCGGGCCGACTCCGGGGCCGGACATGCCTCCGAGTAGGGATCCGGGTAGCCAAATTCCGCGAGCAGGCGCGACTCCAGGCGCTCCATGCGCCGCGCCGCCGCCGCCGTGTCGTGGCGCAGGCCGCGCGCGTGCAGGGCGCCGTGGATCACCAGGTGCGCCAGGTGCGCGCGCAGCGGCTTGCCGCGGTCGCGCGCCTCGCGCGCCAGCACCGGCGCGCACAGCACGATGTCGGCGACGATCGGCGCGCGGCCATAGTCGAAGGTCAGGACGTTGGTGGCGTAGTCGCGGCCGCGAAACTGCCGGTTCAGGCGCCGGCCCTCGCGCGCGCCGACGAAGCGCAGCGTGATCTCGGCCTCGGCGTCGAGCGCGCGCCGCAGCCAGCGGCGCAGCGTCGCGGCGGCCGGCCGGCCGTCGAAGTCGACGCCCTGCAGCGCCAGCCGCAGGCGCACCGCGCCGGCCGCGGCCGGCCCGGCTCGCTTCACCCGGAGCTGCGCCGCGCCGCGCTGCCGCGCGCCGGCGGCGGATTCAGGCGCTCGGCGGCCTCGTAGGCCTCGACCACGCGCGCCACCAGCGGGTGGCGCACGACGTCGGCGGCGGTGAAATAGGTGAAGGCGATGCCGCGCACCTGCGCCAGGATGTGCTGCGCCTCGATCAGGCCGCTGGAGCTGCCGTGCGGCAGGTCGATCTGGGTGACGTCGCCGGTGATCACCGCGCGCGAGCCGAAGCCGATCCGGGTCAGGAACATCTTCATCTGCTCGGGCGTGGTGTTCTGCGCCTCGTCGAGGATCACGAACGCCTGGTTGAGCGTGCGCCCGCGCATGTAGGCGAGCGGCGCGATCTCGATCGCCTGGCGCTCGAGCAGCCGCTGCGTCTTCTCGAAGCCGAGCAGGTCGAACAGCGCGTCGTACAGCGGCCGCAGATAGGGATCGACCTTCTGCGACAGATCGCCGGGCAGGAAGCCGAGCCGCTCGCCGGCCTCGACCGCCGGCCGCGTCAGCACGATGCGGCCGACCGCCTCGCGCTCGAGGGCATCGACCGCGCAGGCCACCGCCAGATAGGTCTTGCCGGTGCCGGCCGGGCCGATGCCGAAGCAGATGTCGTGCGCCAGGATCGCGCCGATGTAGTCGCGCTGGCGCGGCGTGCGCCCGTGCAGGTCGCGCCGGCGCGTGTGCAGGTCGGGCAGGCCGGCGGCGGCCGGCGCCGGCGGCGCCGCGCCGCCGCGCCGCTGCTCGACGAAGTAAAGCTGGATGTCGTCGACCGAGATCGGTGCCGCGGCGCGCGCCAGGAAGTGCTCGATCACCGCCACCGCCTGCTGCGCGCGCTCGCCGCGGCCTTCGATGCTGAACTGGTGGCCGCGGCGGCGGATCGCGACCTCGAGCTCGGTCTCGATCTGGCGCAGGTTGGCGTCGAGCGCGCCCGCCAGGTTGGCCAGTTGCACGTTGTCGGCGTCGGCGCTCCAGGCGAGCGGTCGCGCGACCTTGCCACGCCGCGGCCGCACCTTCGCCGTCACCAGGCCGCCTGCGGCGCGGCGAGCGCGGCCGCGTCGTCCGGCGCCAGGACTTCGCCGCGCAGGCTGTGCGCGTGGGCGGCGCTGATCCTGACCTCGAGCAGGCGGCCGATCAGGCGCGCCGGATCGGCGCCGCCGGCGAAGTTGACGATCCGGTTGTTCTCGGTGCGGCCCATCAGGTCGCCGCCGCCGCGCCGCGCCGGCCCCTCGACCAGCACGCGCTGGCGGCTGCCGACCATCGCCTCGCTGAAGCGGCGCTGATGGGCGTCGAGGGCGGCCTGCAGCGCGTGCAGCCGCGCCAGCTTGACCTCGGGCGGCGTGTCGTCGGCGAGATCGGCGGCCGGCGTTCCCGGCCGGCGGCTGTAGACGAAGCTGAAGCTGGCGTCGAACTCGAGCTCGGCCACCAGGCGCAGGGTGTGCGCGAAGTCGGCGTCGGTTTCGCCGGGAAAGCCGACGATGAAGTCGCTCGACAGCGACAGACCCGGCCGCAGCCGGCGCAGGCGGCGCACGATCGACTTGTACTCGAGCACGGTGTAGCCGCGCTTCATCGCCGCCAGGATCCGGTCCGACCCCGACTGCACCGGCAGGTGCAGGTGACCGACCAGCTTCGGCAGGCGCGCGTAGGCGTCGATCAGCCGCGCCGTGAACTCCTTCGGGTGCGAGGTGGTGAAGCGCAGCCGTTCGATCCCCGGCATCTCGTGCAGGTACTCGAGCAGCAGCGCCAGGTCGGCGCTGGTGCCGTCGGCCATGCGGCCGCGATAGGCGTTGACGTTTTGCCCGAGCAGGGTCACTTCGCGCACGCCGTGCGCGGCCAGGTCGGCGACTTCGGTGAGCACGTCGTCGAACGGCCGCGATACTTCCTCGCCGCGCGTGTAGGGCACGACGCAGAAGCTGCAGTACTTGCTGCAGCCCTCCATGATCGAGACGAAGGCGCTGGCGGTCTCGACCCGCGGCGGCGGCAGGTGGTCGAACTTCTCGACCTCCGGGAAGCTCACGTCGACCTGCGGCCGGCCGCTGGCGCGCCGGCGCGCGATCATCTGCGGCAGCCGGTGCAGCGTCTGCGGACCGAACACCAGGTCGACGTAGGGCGCGCGCGTGACGATCGCCGCCCCTTCCTGGCTGGCGACGCAGCCGCCGACGCCGATCACCAGCTCGGGCCGCGCCCGCTTCAGGTGCTTGATCCGGCCCAGGTCGGAGAACACCTTCTCCTGCGCCTTCTCGCGCACCGAGCAGGTGTTGAACAGGATGATGTCGGCGTCTTGCGGGTCGTCGGTGGCGACCGCGCCGCCGTCGGCGCCGAGCACGTCGGCCATCCGCGCCGAGTCGTACTCGTTCATCTGGCAGCCGAAGGTGCGGATGTAGACCTTCTTGGGCGCCGAGGCGTTCGCGGTCACGGTGTCGATCCGGCGCCGAGGCGGGGCCGCAGTGTGCAGTGAGCGCGCGCCGCGCTCAGCGGCGCGCCGGCGCGCCCGCCGGCTCGAGGATGCGGATCAGCCGCACCTGGCCCTGGCCATCGAGCTCGTAGTGCACGCGCGCGCCCTCGGGAACCATGTTCGGCGTCACCGTCAACAGGGTCGGGCTGACGATGCGCGCGCCTGGCGCGGCGCGCAGTTCGCGGCCGTCGATGCTCAGCGCCGGCCACTGATGGATCACCAGGCGTCCGCTGCGCGCGGCGGCCGGCGCGGCAGCGGCCGCGCCTGGCGCCGCGGTCACCGGCGCGACGGCGGCCGGCGCGCTTGCCGTTCGCGGCAACTGCTCGCAGGCGGCCAGCAGTGCGACGGTTGCGGTCGCGGCCGCGATCCGCTGGGACAGAAGCACCGGCATCGCTCGTGAAGGTGGTGGCGGATCAGGGACTCGAACCCCGGACACAAGGATTATGATTCCTCTGCTCTAACCAGCTGAGCTAATCCGCCGCAAGGGGCGGGATTATTCTCCAAGGCCGCAGGCAGGGTCAAATCCGCGGCCGCACGGCCGTCGCTCGCGGCCGGCGGCGCGCTCGCAGCGTCGCTCCGCCAGCGGCCGCCCGGCGACTGTCTCAGGCTTCGAGGTCGACGCCGTCGGCCGCGGCGAGCGTGTGCAGGAACTCCACGCTGATCAGCGTTCCCGGCCGTGCCGGATCGATCGCGTTCGGGTTGAACGACACGCGCAGCACCGCGTCGTGCTGCTCGACGATCTCGCGCACGATCGCCAGCCCCAGGCCGCTGCCTTCGATGTTGGTGCCCAGGACCCGGTAGAAGCGGTCGAAGATCAACGCCCGCTCGCGCTCCGGGATGCCGGGGCCGCAGTCCTCGACCTCGAGCGCCGCGCGCTCGCCGACGGCGCGCACGCGCACCGTCACCCGCGCCGGCGGCTGCAAATGGGGCGCCGAGTAGCGCAGGGCGTTGTCGAGCAGGTTCTTCAGCAGCTCGCGCAGCAGCAGCGGCAATCCGACGACGCGCAGCGGCTGCGCCGGACCCTCGTAGCCGAGGTCGATGCCGCGCGCCAGCGCCTGCGGCACCCAGTCGCGCACCAGAGCGCGCGCCAGCGCATCGAGGTCGACGACCTCGAAGGCGGCCAGGTCGGTCGCCTGATGCTCGGCGCGCGCCAGCGCCAGCAACTGGTCGATCAGGTGCGCGGCGCGCTCGCTGGCGGCGGCGATCTGGCGCAGGCTGCGACGCAGATCCTGCGGGTCGGTCTCGCGCAGCGCCAGTTCGGCCTGGGTGCGCATGCCGGCCAGCGGCGTCTTCATCTGGTGCGCGGCATTGGCGATGAAGCGCCGCTGCGTCGCCAGGTTCTGCTCCAACCGCGACAGCAGCTCGTTGAAGGCGTGCACCAGCGGTGCCAGCTCCTCCGGCGCGGCGTGGGTCCGGATCGGCGACAGGTCGTCCGGACGGCGGGCGCGGATCTTCGCCTGCAGGGTGGAAAGCGGGCGCAGGCCGCGCGACAGCCCGAACCACACCAGCAGCACCGCGATCGGCAGGACGACGAACTGCGGCACGATCACGCCGCGGATGATCTCGTCGGCGAGCCGCGCGCGCTTGTCCAGCGTCTCGGCCACCTGCACCAGCGCCGGGGGCGCCTGCGGCCGATGAGCGAACGACACCCAGGTGTAGGCGACGCGCACCTCCTGGCCGTGCACGAGGCCGTTGCGCAGCTTGACCACTCCCGGCAGCGGCACCTCGGTGTCGCCGGGCAGCGGCAGCTCGCGGTCGCCGGCGACCAGTTCGCCGCGCAGGCCGAGCACCATGAAGTACAGGCTGTCGGTGGTGTCGGCGCGCAGCAGCTCGCGCGCCGGGATCGGCAGTTGCAGGCGCGCCTCGCCGTTGAATTCGCGCACGTGGTCGGCCAGCACCTCGACGCTGGCGGCGAGCTGGCGGTCGTAGGGCACGTCGGCGATCTGCTGCGCCACCAGGTAGGTGAGGGTCACGCTCATCGGCCACAGCAGCAGCAGCGGCGCCAGCATCCAGTCGAGGATCTCGCCGAACAGCGAGCGCTGCTCGTCGGGCAGGCGCAGCAGGTTGCGCAGCCCGCCCGGCTCGGCGGCCGTCGTCTTGCGCGCGCCGGTGCGGGCGAAGAACGGCAGCGCGCCGATGTTCGCGCGCCAGCCGCGACGCCTGTCGGTGGCCGGCGGCGCGGTCGAGCGGGTGACCTTCGGCGGCGACTACAACATCA